>Ga0207683_10005793_pt1 | contig 10595 bp, 10 predicted proteins | sample KBSM73metaG_FD_184333 | JGI IMG/M metagenome (GOLD analysis project Ga0207683, IMG submission 184333) | Miscanthus rhizosphere microbial communities from Kellogg Biological Station, Michigan, USA - KBS M7-3 metaG (SPAdes) (version 2) | ecosystem: Host-associated > Plants > Roots > Rhizosphere >...
TCCACGGGTAGAGCTGCTCGGGGACGATGAACTGCGAGAGACCGAGCGTCACGAATCCGAGCGTGAAGACGCCGATCGTGTGCGTCGCGGTGACGATCAGCCCGAGCGCCGCCGCGTGGCGAGGCCTGCCTCGCTGTCCGACGAGATAGGCGGTGACGATCGCCTTCCCATGGCCCGGCGAGAGCGCGTGCGCGGAGCCCCAGAAGAAGGCGAGCGCGAGCGACACGAGGATCACGCCGAGGCCGAGGTCGTCGCGGGCGATGAGGCCGGCGAAGCCGCCGTCGCCCGTTGCGCGAATCGCTGCGCGTGCCGACAGCTGCTCGCGCGACTCGAGCGCCGGAGGCGTGCCCGGCCCGGAGCCGGGCTCGACGCTCGCAGTCGCGGTCGTCACTTCGAGGGGGCTGCTCAAGAGGTCCTTCGGGTACGCGGCAAGCTCGTGGCTGACGCTCGTCGATCCGAACCTGACCGAGGGCCACATGTGGCCGTACTTCAACACGAGCTATCACTGGGAGCGCACGACCGTGGCGGGCCACGACGACTGCTGGAAGGCCGTGCAGGACGTCAGCTACACCGCGTACCTCACGTACTGCCGCGGCGCCGGGCTCGTCGAGAGCTACTCCGAGGATCTCAACCACGCGGGCTGGGACGCGAAGCTGCAGTGATCCACTGCGGCAGCACGCGCACGAGCTCGCCCATCACGCGGCGCGCGCCCTCGTCGAACGAAGCCGCGTTGCCGTAGGTCATGTCGCCCGTTGGCGTGACGACATCGCTGACGCCGCGCAGGATCAACACGCGCGTGTGGTTCTTCGCGGCGACGCGTGCGATGGCGCCGGATTCCCAGTCGGCGGCGAGTGCGTGATAGGTGGTTGCGAGCTCGGCGAGGCGCGCCGGGTCGAGGTCCTGATCGGCGGAGACGATCGTGCCGCGCACGACCGGCGTCGGCCCGGTGAGCCACGCCAGGTCGATCGTCGTCGCGTAGGCGTCGATCGCCTCCTTCGGATCGCCCATGCGCTCGATGATGTCGTAGACGACCGTGCGGTCGGCGAGCACGATGTCGAACGGCTTCACGGCGCCTTCGAAGCCGCCGCACGTGCCGAGGTTGACGACGACGTGCGGATGCCAGCGATCGATCGCGTACTGCGCGCTCGCCGCAGCGTCGATCTTGCCCCAGCCGCCGTGGACGTAGAGCACGCCGCCGGCCTCGAGCGTCTCGCCCCACGGCGTGGTGCCGTGCGCGGTCGCGTGGACGACCTGCTCGAGTGCGTGCCACTCGGCACTTGCCGAGATCAGCACGACGACATCGCGATCGGGAGTCGGCCGCGTGTTGGGCGCGGCCGGGTGGCACGCGGCAATCGCTAGCAGCGGCGCGAATGAGCGGAATGATAAAGCGTCCGCATCCAAGGGTTGGGAATTCCTCGATCTCGAGTGAGGGCGATGGACGAAATGATAAAGCGTCTAGGCCTTGGCGACTGCGGCGTCCCAGCGGGCGAGGTGCTCCTTCACGCGCGCGCGGTCTGCCGTCGGCTTGAACCGGCGCTGCTCGCGCCACGTGGCGCGCAGCTGGTCCTGATCTTTCCAGACGCCGGTGCCGAGGCCGGCCAGGAAGGCGGCGCCGAGCGCGGTCGACTCGACGAGCTCGGGGCGGGCGATCTCGACGCCGAGCACGTCGGACTGGAACTGCATCAGGAGATCGTTCGCCGCGGCGCCGCCGTCGACCTTGAGCATGCGCAGGTGCTTGCCGCTGTCGCGCTCCATCGCGCGCAGGATGTCGACGATCTGGAGCGCCATGCCCTCGAGCGTGGCGCGGGCGATGTGCGCGCGCGTGGTGCCGCGCGTGAGGCCGGTGATCGAGCCGCGCGCCTCGGGCCGCCAGTGCGGTGCGCCGAGCCCGGCGAACGCGGGCACCACGATCACGCCGCCGGAGTCCTCGACCGAGCGCGCGAGCGCCTCGACCTCCGACGACGACTTGAAGAACTGAAGGCCGTCGCGCAGCCACTGCACGGCCGCGCCGGCGATGAACGCCGAGCCCTCGAGCGCGTAGCGCAGCTCGCCGGTCGAGAGCTTCCACGCCACCGTGGTGAGGAGTCCTGACTTCGACGGCACCGCTTGATCGCCGGTGTTCATCAGGATGAACGCGCCGGTCCCGTACGTGCACTTTGCATCGCCGGGCGTGAAGCAGGCCTGGCCGAACAGCGCACTCTGCTGATCGCCCGCGAGACCCGCGATCGGAATCCCGTCGGGGAGGCCGGGTACACCGCGCGTGGTGCCGCACGCACCCGACGACGGAACCACGTCGGGCAGCAGCGATCGTGGCACGCCGATCAGGTCGCACAGCTCGTCGCTCCACGCGAGCGTATGCAGATCGAACAGCAGCGTGCGCGATGCGTTCGTCACGTCTGTCGCGTGCACCGCGCCGCCGGTGAGCCGCCACAGCAGATACGAATCGACCGTGCCGAACGCGAGGCCGTCCGGCGCAACGCCGTGCTGCAGCATCCAGTGAATCTTCGTCCCCGAGAAGTACGGGTCGAGCGTGAGGCCGGTCAGCTCGCGCACGCGCGCTTCCTTGCCCGCGGCCTTGAGCTCGGCGCAGCGGTCCGCGGTGCGGCGGTCCTGCCAGACGATCGCGTTGTGCGCCGGCTTCCCGGTCTTGCGATCCCACAGCACCGCGGTCTCGCGCTGGTTCGTGATGCCGATCGCCGCGATGCTCGCCGCGTCGATGCCCGCCATCGCCTGACCGAGTGCTGCGGTCACGCTCGCCCAGATGTCCTCGGGATCGTGCTCGACCCAGCCGGGCTGCGGGTAGATCTGGCGGAACTCCTTGTAGCCGCGCCCGCGCACGGCGAGCTGCTCGTCGAGAACGAGCACGGTGGAACCGGTGGTGCCCTGGTCGATCGCGATCACATGGCGCATGAGAGCTCTCCTGCCTTCTGGTTCACATGTCGACGGAGAAAGTCGATCACCTCGGCGGCGACGATATCGCGCTCCACGTCGGCCGCGATCAGGTGGTAGCTGCGATCGAGGATGCGCGTGCGCACGGCGCGGGTCCGGGCGGCGATCTTCGCGGCGCACGCGACGGGCGCGGTGTGGTCGTGGCGGCCGTGCAGCACGAGCACGGGAGTGCGCACCGCCTCGAGCTCGCCACCCACGATCTTCATGAACCGGGCGAGCTCGCCGAGTGCCTTCGTCGGGATCTGGTCGTAGCAGGGGTTCTCGCGGCGCACGCGCGGGTCGCGCACATCGGTGCGCACGAGCTTCGGGATCGCCGGCCACCGCAGCACGCCGCGCGCGGCCCAGTCGGCGACCCGCGCGCCGAGCCCCTCGAGCCACAGCGGCGTCGCGAGCGAGCCCACCGCCGCCACCTCGGGACGCTGCGCGGCCAGGTGAAGCGAGAGCAGCCCGCCGAGCGACTGGCCGACGACCGCGACCTGCCCGCACAGAAGGCGCATCTCGTCGAATGCATCTTCGACGGCGCGCGTCCAGTCCATCCAGGTGGTCTGATCGAGCTCCTCGACGCGCGTTCCGTGGCCCGGCAGACGGAGTCCGTGCACTGTGTACCCGGCGTGAGCGAGCTGCTCGCCGAGAAACTGCATCTCGTAGGGCGTTCCGGTGAAGCCGTGGACGAGCACGACACCGACGGCACCGTCTCCGACGAGATCGAACGGGTCGCCCAGCGCCACGTCGCCTCGTTATCACACCGGTGCGCACATTGACAGGTCACGTCGAAATGCGATTGGATCGAACAAGTACGCCGGGTTGCGATGAGCGAGTGGAAGACGCGAATCACGAAGGTTCAGGTCGTCAAGCCGGCAAAGGAAGCCGGCGAGGCCTGCCTCGTTTTGATCTATCCGCCGGGCCCCGACATGGGCAAGCGGTTCCCGCTCGCGCGTAACGAGATCGTCCTCGGACGCGGCGCCGATTGCGATATCCAGGTCGACCGCGACAGCGTCTCGCGCCGTCACGCGCGCGTGTTCCGCAGCGGCGAGAGCTGGTCGGTCGAGGACCTCCAGTCGACCAACGGCAGCTACGTCAACGACGTGCCGGTCACGAAGTCCGTCCTGCGCGACGCCGACTTCCTCAAGATCGGCGCTGCGATCTTCAAGTTCCTCTCGGGCTCGGGCGTCGAGGCGAGCTACCACGAAGAGATTTACAAGATGACGATCGTGGACGCCCTGACCGGCGCCCACAACAAGCGCTACTTCCTCGAGTTCCTCGAGCGCGAGATCGCCCGCTGCGCGCGCTACCGCCGGCCACTCTCGCTCTTGATGTTCGACATCGATCACTTCAAGGCGATCAACGACAAGCACGGTCACCTCACCGGCGACTACGTGCTGCGCGAGATGTCGCGCCGCTTGCTCGGGCGCGTCCGTCGCGAGGAGCTGCTCGCGCGCTACGGCGGCGAGGAGTTCGCCGCGGTGCTCCCCGAAACCGATCTCACCGGCGCGCGCACGTTCGGCGAGCAGATCCGCCGGCTCGTCGCCGACCAGCCGTTCGAGTACGAAGGCGACAAGTTCCCGGTCACCGTGTCGGTCGGTGTCGCGTGCGTCGAGGGCGAGGACGTCGACGTCACCGCCTTCATCAAGATCGCCGACGATCACCTCTATCGCGCCAAGCGCGAGGGCCGTAACCGCGTCGTAGGGTAACGCGTGGGCAAGGGCCGCCTCGAAGCATTCAGCGACGGCGTGCTCGCGATCATCATCACGATCATGGTGCTCGAGCTCAAGGTGCCGCACGAGGCGACCCTCGAGTCGTTGCGCCCGCTCGGGCCGGTGCTCGTCGGCTACATCGTCAGCTTCACGTTCGTCGGCATCTACTGGAACAACCACCACCATCTGATCCACCTCGTCCGCAAGGTCGGCGGCGCGATCATGTGGGCGAACCTGCACCTGCTGTTCTGGCTCTCGCTGTTGCCAGCCGCCACCGGATGGGTCGGCGAGCATCCACACTCCGCGTGGCCGGCCGCGCTCTACGGCGTCGTGCTGTTCGGTGCCGCGGTCGCCTATGTCCTGCTCCAGACCATCATCGTTCGCGACCGGCCCGACGACGGCGTGCTCCGGGCCGAGCTCGGCCGCGACTGGAAGGGCAAGGTCTCTCCGGTGCTGTACCTCGCTGGCATCGCCGGCGCATTCGTCACGCCGTGGATCAGCGACATCTGCTACGTGACCGTCGCGATCATCTGGGTCGTGCCGGACCGCCGACTGGCCCGCGCCGCCCACGCGGTGCCGGAGTAATGTGTCGGTCGAGCTTGAGGAGACCCAGCCTGCGTCGCGCGACTCGCGGCCCTCGCTACCGGCGCGGATCTCCCGCTTCGAGGTCGCGCGCAAGCTCGGCGAGGGCGGCAACGGCGTCGTGATGCTCGGCCGCGATCCGCTCCTCGATCGCAACGTCGCGATCAAGATCCTGCGCCGCGCCGGCGACGCCGAGGCCAGCGCACGGCTCCAGCGCGAGGCCCAGAGCGCCGCGAAGCTCGCGCACGAGAACGTGATCGTGATCCACGAGGTCGGCACGTTCGAGGACCAGATCTTCGTCGCCATGGAGTACGTCGCCGGCAGCACGCTGACCGCGTGGCAGCGCGGCAAGCCATGGCGCGAGGTGCTCGCCGTCTACCAGCGCGCCGCCCGAGGGCTCGCTGCTGCCCACGCCGCCGGTCTCGTCCATCGCGACTTCAAGCCCGACAACGTGCTCGTCGGCGATGACGGTCGCGTGCGCGTCACCGACTTCGGCCTCGTCTCGGTCAGCGGCACGGAGACCTCGGCGGTCCGCGAGCTCGAGGGCGCCGCGCTGTCCACGACGCTCACCCGCACCGGCACCGTGATGGGCACGCCGCGCTACATGGCCCCCGAGCAGCACCTCGGCGAGGCCGTCGACGGGCGCACCGATCAGTTCGCGTTCTGCGTCGCGCTCTACGAGGCCCTGTTCGGCACGCCCCCGTTCACCGGCGATACCTACGGTGCGCTCGCCGATCACGTGCTGGCGGGCGAGGTCGTGCCGCCGCCGCCGTCGTCGGGCGTGCCGCCGCGCGTGCGCGCCGCCGTGCTGCGAGGCCTGGCACGCAAGCCCGAGGATCGGTTCCCGTCGATGACCGTCCTGTTCGCCGAGCTGACACCAGCGACGCCGACCCGCTGGCGGTGGATCGCGCCGCTCGTGGTCGCGGCCGTGTTCGCACTCGCGCTCGGGACGTTCTTCATCCAGCGCAGCCACCGCGAGACGGTGCGCGAGGCCTTCGATCGCGCACAGGACGCCTACATGCATGGCGATTTTGCGACCGCCGCGGCCGGCTTTCACCACGCGTTCGAGCTCGATCCCGATCTCGATGCCCGCGGCCCCGTCTACCTCTACAACATGGCCGCGGCGTACCGGAAGCTCGGCAACTGCCGCGAGGCCGTGATCGGATTCCGGCGCTATCTCGCGCTGGCCGAGAACGGCTCTGCCCACGACCGTGCCACCGTCGAGCACATCCTGGCCGAGCTCGGCGACTGCAGCGGAAGCGGAACCGGAAGCGCTACTCGATGAGCGCGTCGACGTAGTACGCGCGGCCGCGCACGAACTCGGCCGTCACGCCGAACACGCTGACGCACGTCGCGACGATCGTCAGCGGCGTCGCCTCGGCCTTGAGCAGCAGCGCGCCGCCGAGCAGCAAGCTGACGCCGAGCACGCGGCCGCCCCACGCGAGCGCGAGCGTGGCGACCTTGTGATGCGACAACAGGTTATCGAGGCCACCCACGGCGAGCTCGAACGCCAGGATCGTGAAGATCGTCCACCGCGGGCACTCCGTGTAGACGAGCACGGCGAACAGCAGGATCGGCAGCGCGAGCGAGCCGAGCAGGCGCACGCCATCGGCCTTCGAGAAGTCGCCGCGCCCGCGCAGCTGCTTCCAGCCGATCACGATGTAGTCGATGCCGCTGATCCAGGTGATGGCCAGGATGCCGACCATGATCGCGCGCGGCGCATACATCTCGTCGTAGACGAACACGAGGATCAGCGCGACGAACGACCCGCTCATCACGAGCGCCCCGCGCCAGAACTTCTTGCGGAACAGCCACAGCCCGATCATCGCGATGATCGGCAACGCCGCCCCGATGCCGAACGCGACGAGCAGGATGTTCTTGTTCTCGACGAGCGGGAACAGCAGCATCACGCCGATGCCCTGCATCTGCGTCCACGTCTTGGCCTTCGCGATGTAGCTCGTCTTGAGCGTCAGGTTGCGCTGCTCGTACGCCGACCGCAGCGCGGTGATGAAGAACTCGCGCGTGAACATCAGCGCGCACGCCCACCACGGCACCATCCCGATGTCGGCGAACGGCGTGTACGCGAACGCGATGAACACCTTGTCGGCGATCGGATCGAGCAGGCCGCCGAGCACGGTCGGGCCGTACTTGCGCGCGAGCATGCCGTCGACCCAGTCGGTGCAGCCGATCAGCGTGCCCGCGACCAGCGCCCACCAGAAGTAACGGGTGTCGCCGAGCGCCGCGCCCTTGTAGATCATCCATGCGAGGAGCGGCATGGGGACCAGGCGCCCCAGGGTGACCTGGTTCGCGGTGATCCACGGCTTGCCCGCCTTCGGCACGGGCCGACCCTAGCACTGCTGCTCCTCGGAAATCACCCCACGCGCCGCACGGTCGCCGCACGCCGAAAAAACGAAAGGCCGGGACGGCCCGGCCTCTCATCGTCGCGCTCGTGCGCGGTTCACATCGTCGCGTCGCAGGTGCCGTCCATGTTCGTGTCCGTGCACGTCACGCAGTACGAGATGACGTGCGTGTTCGGCGGCGCGCCTTCGTTACCCTCGACCTTGAGGGTCAGGTGCTGGCCACCAGAGCAGTTCATCGGATCGCTCTCGATCGCCCAGCACGGCTTGTTCGCCGATGAGGCAGGCGTGCCGAGGTTGTCGCACTCCGGGAGCACCGTCTCTTGCTGGTTGGCCGCGCCGAAGTTCGTCACGTTCGAGACCGAGCAGTCGTACTGCGGGCCGGGCGTGTTCGGGTCGACGTCGGCGAGCGTGCCGTCGACGCACGGGCTGCCGAGGACGACCTTCAGGAGCTCTGCGATCAGCTGCAGACCACCCGAGAGGTCTTGCTGGCAGATGGTCGAGAACGTGCTGCGGTTCGGGAAGCTATCGACCAGCTGCTTGATGCGGATGGCCGGGTCGGCGACCTCGGTCGCGTTGTTCGCGTCGGTGTACGTGCACGAGTGCGTCAGCGCGGGGATCTGCTGCGTCGAACCGAGCGGCGCGCGAAGCTCGACCTCGAACGGCGACGTCACGCCCGCGATCGCGGCGACGATGACGCTGTTCGGGTCGCTCTTGAGACCCTTGAAGAAGTTCACGTAGTCCGGGATCTTCGTCAGATAGGTACCGTCGTCGACCGAGTGGCACATACCCTTCGGACCGATCTGGTTCATCGCATTCGAGTCCGCGCCGCCCTGGTCGCAGCGAATGCCGAACCGGGTGCAGCGGAACGACTGCAGCGGTCCGAGGGTCGCCGTGTCGCTGCCGATCAGCGTCGAGTGGGCCATCGAGCAGTCATCTTCATCCGCGAGGAAGATGATCGCGAGGTATGCGGTCGGCCGCAGGAAGCCGGCGTTCGCGGCGTTGTTGTTCAGCGCGCGCTTCGCCGCTTCGATGTGCTGCTCGAAGCCGCAGCCGTTCGCACCGACGCTCGCGATCGCCGAGAACGCATCCGACAACATGCCGGTGTAGTTCGTCTGGCGGTTGCCGGTGCTGTCCTTGATGTCGCTGATGTAGCTGCCGGTGACGAGCGGAGTCATCTGCGTCTGCAGATTGCCGCTCTTGCCGTTGCCGGAGCACATGCCGGCGCCGGTACCGATGCCCGGGCCGGGCTGAGCGTCATCCGCGCCCTTCGAACCGAGGTCCGAGGTCACGACGCCGAGGTGGACGTTCGGGAGTCCGCCCTGGATCGTATTGAGCACGTTGATGAAGTTCGGGAAGTTCGCTTTGAGGTTGGTCTGCTTGTCGAGCATCGACGGCGAGTCGTCGATGACGAACAGGATGTCGATGTCACGGTTCACCGTGACCGGGATGTCCTTGTACTCGACGCGACCCTGACTCACGTCCGGCTTGTTGATCGAACGGTCCGGGCAGCCTGCGAGCAGGCCAACAGCAGCAATCCCGAGAAGCGAAGACAGACAGACGGCGTGGCGCATATGGCGCACCTCCAATGCTGGGCGAGCATAGAGCAAGTCCCCCGCCAAGTTGAAGTCCGAGCAGTTTCAAACGCTTACTTTTCTGGCGCTGCCTGCTAGCCGCCAACTCCGTTGGCGATCGCGATCGATCGTTGGCAGCAAACTCGGGAGATTTCGGTCACTTCGCTACGACGCATTGCCCCCGGATCAACGACGGAAGCGGCCAGCCATAGTTCCCGATCGTGATCCGTCCCGCAGGTCCGGTCACGCAGTTCAGCGGATCCGGCTCGTAGGACCAGCAATGCGAGAGCTCGTCGACCGGACATGCGGGCACCTCGCGAACCACGCCATCGGTCTGCACGATCTCCACGTTGCAGTCGAACTGGATCGCGGGCCCCGGATCGACATCCGCCGGCTGCGGAAGGCACTGCGTCCCGACGTCGATGTCGTCCACGGGGTCGAGGAACGAGAGCGCCTGCGCGTACGTCGGATCGTCGATCGACGCGCTCGTCCGATGGGACGTCAGGTACGAGAGGAACGATCGGATCCGCGGCGCGCTCGCCGGTAGCACGGTCCCCACAAGCACCGCGAACCGCTCGGGCTTGAGCATCATCAGCCACTGGGCGAGCGCCTGTGGATCCACGGACGAGGCATCGTCGTGCGCGCTGACGATCACGATCGCCAGGTAGGCCTTCTCGCGCAGGAACCCGGGTGTCTGCTCGATCGCCGCGCGCAGCGTGACGAGTGGCGCACTCGTGGAGCCGCCGGTGCCCACGTCACCGAGATGCGAGAGTGCTTCGTCGAGTGTGTTGTCGTAGTTCGTCTCACGCGACCAGTCGGGCCGGATCTCGTCGACGAGGAACGCGCCGTGCACGTAGCTCGACATGTGAACCATGCCCGCGTCGGCGGGATCCGCGGTCGCGATCGCGATGTGAAGGTCGGGCTTGCGGGTGAGATCCTGGGGCCAGCGATCGATCGCGCGCAGCATCGCGTCGACGCGCGCCTGGTACGGCGCCATCTCCGCGGTGTCGTCGAGCACGATCAGGAGATCGATGTCGGGCGGGGCGGCCCCGGGCACCTCGAAGACCTCGACGCCGCTCTGCTCGATCGGGCCCGGCGTGGTCGGCTGCGCGCAACCGACGAGCACGATCAGCGGCACCACGTGGCGGAGCGCGGTCATGCTCATGGCGCCACGCATTGCGCCTCCACGATGCCGCCATCCGGGGGCTCGAGATCGCCACGCTCGATGGAGAGCGCGAGCTGCGCGCCGCAGTTCTGTGGATCAGCAATGACGTGCCAGCACGGCAGGCCGGGACCGTCGTCACACGCCTGCATCAGCGTTCCCACGCCGCCCACGCGCTCGGTGACCACGCAGTCCGGTTGCACGCCATCGCGATCCGGATCGACGTCGAGCAGCTCGGTGTCGAAGCATGGCGATGCGATGATCGGACCGAACGGAT
>Ga0207683_10005795_pt1 | contig 10594 bp, 11 predicted proteins | sample KBSM73metaG_FD_184333 | JGI IMG/M metagenome (GOLD analysis project Ga0207683, IMG submission 184333) | Miscanthus rhizosphere microbial communities from Kellogg Biological Station, Michigan, USA - KBS M7-3 metaG (SPAdes) (version 2) | ecosystem: Host-associated > Plants > Roots > Rhizosphere >...
GAGCGAGAAACCCGGTGGCAGCGCGAGCGCCTTTTGCGAGCCAGTCAGGAGCACATCTATCCCGTACGCGTCCATTGGGATCGGGACAGCAGAAAAAGAGGAGACGCTGTCCACGATGAGATCGACTTCGGGATATTTCGCGAGCGTGCAGCAAATCTCTGGCAGCGGATTCATTACGCCAGTGGACGTCTCGTTATGGATAAGAGTGACCGCATCGAATTTCCCGGTCGCGAGTTGCGCGTCGATGGCCTTGTGATCAATCGCCTGCCCCCACTCCACCTGGAGCGGCTGGGCCTCTTTGCCGCAACGCCGCGCCACCTCAAGCCATTTATCGGAAAACGCGCCGCACATGCAGCAGAGAAGACGTTCCCTAACGAGATTGCGAACGGCCGCCTCCATCACTCCCCACGCGGACGAGGTGGAAAGGAAAACCGGCTGGCGTGTGCCGAACAACTCCTGCAAACGCGGATGCAGCCCGCCATAAAGATTCCTGAAATCGTCGCCGCGATGGCCGATCATCGGTCGCGAAAAAGCCGCGAGCGTTTTTTGCGAGACCTCGACCGGCCCGGGCGTGAAGAGTTTGTCGTGCGGCACCACAGCGAGAACGTTCAACGCGCCACGCGAAACGTCTACCCTGCAGCCGAGTTATTCTTTCTTGATAAAACTAATGTCGCCGCTGCGCTCGACGCGAGCCACACGGACTTTCGAGAAGTCTTCCAGATTGCCGTCCAGCCGCAGATCTTCCTCGAGATCGTGCTCCGAAACCAAATGCCGTCGCATTGTGCGTGCATCGAGTTTTCCGTCCTCAATAATCACTGCCGGAGAGCCCTTGATGAGCTTACCAAAAACATGGGAGCGACACGCGATCCACGCGAAGAAACGATGCAACAAAACCAGGACAAAACTCGCGCCGATCGAAGTGTAAAAACCGGCCGAACCATTGATCGCACGCGAAAGGACCGAAGCGAGAACGACAATCAACACGGCATCGAACGCTGTTTTCTCCGCGAGCGAACGTTTGCTACCCATCCGGACCATGAGTAGGGCGGCCAGGAACACAATCACTCCGCGCAATGACACTTGCAGGAAGGTCAAATCCTTTGGATCCGCACCGAGACCGAGGAGCGAACCGAGAAAATTGTTGATCGCGTCCACAATAATTTATCGCTCGCGTTAAGGACTTTGCGTGCATCAGCGGGCCTGCTGTCCCCAAATGAGTCCAAACGGGATCTCCCATCCGTTTTTTAATGAGTAACCTCGCAAATGGGAGACTAACAATGCCACGAGGAAGCAAATCCAGTTGCACGGCCAAACAGAAACGCAAAGCTGAACACATCGAGGAAGGCTACGAAAAACGCGGTGTCGGAAAGAACGAAGCCGAGCGCCGCGCCTGGGCGACCGTCAATAAGTCGGACAAAGGTGGAAAGAAGTCAGGGTCTGGGCGCGGCAAAAAATCAAGCAAGGCCCCCAGCCGCAAGGGCGGTCGAAAAGGCGGCAGCAAGAAGAAGCGTTAGGGAGGTTGGACAGGGGCGCCCGGAAGCGGGTTAGCCAAACACCGCGCTGGTCTTGCCATGCCAACCAAAAATCCGGACCTACACGGAAGCGCGCCCGACCAGAGCGGGATGGCGCTGCTCCTTGTTGACGTCATCAACGATCTGGAGTTCCCGGAAGCAGAACAGATGTTGGACGCGGCCATGAAGATGGCGCGGCAAATTGCCCGCCTGAAAAAGCGCGCTCATCAGGCGCGCGTTCCAGCCATTTATGTGAACGACAATTTCGGAAAATGGAAATCCGATTTCCGCGCCACGATTGAGCATTGCGCCGAAAAAAATGTGCGCGGTCGCGAAATTGTCAAAATGCTAAAACCCGCCGAGCAGGACTATTTCGTCCTAAAACCGAAACATTCCGGATTTTTCTCGACGAGTCTGGAAATGCTGCTGCGCTATCTGGGATCCGAAACGCTCATTCTCACTGGCATCGCCGGTAATTTTTGCGTCCTCTTCACCGCGAATGACGCCTACATGCGGGACTACAAATTGATCGTCCCGCGCGATTGCACAGTTTCAAACACAGCCAAGGAAAATGAAGAAGCGCTTCAGCTAATGCGCAAATTCCTCAAGGCGAAAACGCCGCTCAGCAAAAGTGTCCGGCTGTCGACAACGCGAACGAAGCGTTAGTCGAAGTGTTGTGCACTAGTTCCGATTCAATTCGCCGCCCGCTGCTGGTTGCGCCCGAGGGTCACGCGAATTCCGAATCAGATGCATGGACAAACTGGGAGATTTCATCAGTCGTCAGAAGTGGCTCAAACCGGTAGAAACGATCCTCGGGACGGTCGCCGATGCCCTCTTCCTGAAAGACGCACCGTTGGGAGAAAAGGTAAGAAATTTTCTTCACGGCACCTGGTTCGGGCATCCGCTCCATCCCGCAATTACAGATGTTCCTCTCGGTGCCTGGACGGCGGCAACAGCGCTCGATGTCTATGAACTTGCGAGCGGCGATGAATCTCTCGCGCGCGGTTCTGACTTCGCGGTCAACGTTGGCTTGTTCGGAGCGGCGGGCGCGGCCATTACCGGCCTGAACGATTGGAATTACACCTACGAAAAGCCGCGGCGAGTCGGCGCACTCCATGCAATCACAAATATCGCGGCAACGGCCTGCTACGTTGGCTCGTGCTGGCAACGGCGCCACGGCTGCCGCCGCGCTGGCCTAACGATCGGATTTGCCGGTTACGCCTTGGCGGCGGTGGGCGCTTACCTTGGTGGCCATCTCGTCTACAACGAGCGGATCGGGGTTAACCACGCGCCGGAAGAGCTGCCGAACAAATTCGTCCCGATTGTCAAAGAATCTGAACTTCGCGAAGGCAAGATGTGCAAAGCGGACGCGGACGGCGTTCCGGTGCTCGTGGTCAAACGCGGCCATCAAATCTTCGTCATGGCAGAAAAGTGCTCGCACCTCGGTGGGCCGCTTTCGGAAGGGGACTTTGACGGCGAAACGGTCACCTGCCCCTGGCATCAGTCGAAATTTGCGATTGAGGACGGCAGCGTCGTGGTCGGGCCGGCGGCTTATCGCCAACCCTGCTTTGAGGTACGAGTGCGAGATGGCCAGGTGGAAGCCCGCGCCCCGCGCGGAATGATCGCAAACCCGTACTAAGCCGCGGGAATCGGGTCGGTGGGAAGCGCTTGCGCGAAAAACCATCGCGTGGCATAGACACAACTCCCGGTTCCCATGGCTACCGTATCCCAAATCACAAACGACGCTGCGCTCGAGTCTCATCTTCTCTGGGACCAATACAAGAACACCATCATCGCCGTCGTCGCGGTTCTGCTGCTCGGCGCGATCGGATATGCCGGTTTTCAGTTCTATCATGCGCGGCGAGCGGCGGACGCGTCCGCGCTTTTGGCGGCGGCCAAATCGCCCCAGGATTATCAACAGGTGATCGATCGCTACCCCGGCAGCGGACCGGCAGCGAGTGCTTATCTTCTGCTCGGTGCGCAGCAGCGCGCGAAGAAGAACTATGCCGAGGCCAACACGACTCTGCACAAATTCATCGACCAATTTCCGAAACACGCGCTCATCACCACGGCATGGATGGGAGTGGCGGCGAACCTCGAGTCGTTAGGCAAAAACGACGAAGCGCTCAGCACCTACCAGCGGCTCGCGACTGAATACCCTCAGAGCTTCAATGCTCCGCTCGCGCTCCTCTCCCAGGTCCACTTCTTAAAAGCGAAAGGCAAGTTTGATGAAGCGCGCCGGATTTGCGAGACCATGCTCAGTCAATACCGCGACAGCGCTCTGATGAACGAAGCCTTGCGGGAGATGATGTCCTTGCCGAAGCCCGCTACTCCACCGGTCCCTGCGACCGCGCCGATGCCCGGAGCGGCGCCTGCTCAATCCGGGATTCCAATGGCCAGGCCTCCAGAAGCAGCAACGGCTGCACCGACTGCCGCGCCTTCCGCACCCACCGCGGCGCCTTCGGCGAAGCCGTAGCGATTTTTTCCCGATCAGACGGTGCGTTGCGACCAGATTCTGGAGCGCGTGCGCCTCGCACACTGGTTGCGGCGCCCTCGCCGCGACGAACTTTTTCTCCCGGAGTCTTTTGACAATTTGTATACGATGCGACGGACGGCTTCCCAGCGAGGCGCACGCGCTCCCAGGCCACGGCATTCTAGAGGGCACCCCGCCGCGGGTACCTAAGCAACGTTCCACGACGAAAACCGCCACCTGTCGTCCCTGCGGGACCATGTTTGTTTTGCCATCGAGATCCCAGCGCTAAAGCGCTGGGCTGTTTTCGAGATTGACGAGCACAATAGCGGATGAATCCGCCCGGTTTTCTGTTTGGTGCCAACAAAGCGCCGCGTCGGGAGACGCGGCCTACAACGGCGGGTTTGCCCCGACTGGCAGCCTAGCGTTGCCAGTGGAACTCATTAACGCGTAATCCGCACCGTAATTCTAAAGGGTTGAGCTATCTCGCATGGCCAACACTCGCCATTAGTTCGCATTCCACACCTTGCCACGTTGGCAACGTTGAATTTGAAAATAGCCAAGCGTTTCAAGGCTGGCTCCCAAAGGTGCCAAGGCAAGTCCCGCCAAGGACGAAAGAGCCTATCGTTTCGAGAACTGGAACCGCTTGCGCGCGCCCGGTTGTCCGGACTTTTTGCGCTCCTTCATCCGCGGATCGCGTCTCAGCAATCCTTCGGCTTTTAGGGTACCGCGAAGATTCGCGTCCACCTGCAACAACGCGCGGGAAATCGCGAGCCGCGCAGCCCCAGCCTGACCGGTAGCACCGCCGCCACTCGTGTTGACCGAGATATCGTAAGCCTGCGCGAGTTTCACCACCTGTAACGGTGCCAACACCGTGTTCTGGAGCGGCACGGTCGGGAAATAATCCTCAAAGCTCTTGCCGTTGACATCGATCTTGCCGTTGCCCGGCATCATGCGAATGCGCGCGACCGCAGTTTTGCGGCGGCCGGTAGCGATAAATTCCTGTGTTTCAGCCATGAAAATATTTCGTTAGTCCAAAGCCACGGTTTGCGGCTGCTGCGCGGCATGCGGGTGATCCGCACCTTTGTAAACCTTCAGTTTCCGATAAACCGCCCGGCCAAGTTTAGTATGCGGAATCATTCCGCGGACGGCATGTTCCACCAGTAACTCGGGATGACGCGCCCGGCGCGACCGCGCGCTCTCGCTCTTGTGGCCGCCGACGAAGCCGGAAAAACTCATGAAGGTCTTTTGCTCTTCTTTCTTGCCCGTCAGGCGCACCTTTTCTGCATTGATGACAACCACAAAATCACCGGTGTCGACGTGCGGAGTGAGGATCGCTTTTTCCTTGCCGCGCAGGAGGTTGGCGGCTTTGACCGCGACGCGGCCAAGCACCTGGTCTTCGGCGTCGATGATCCACCATTTGCGGTCGACCTCATTAGCTTTTGCGGAAAACGTTTTCATTACAGGACGGGTTGGGAGGGCGGGGAAATTAGTGGCGGGTTCGCCGAGTGTCAACCCTCGGCATTTCCAGTGCAAATGCCGCTCCCACTCTTGCTCATGCTCAATCCCGTAACGACGGTTTTGCGAAGCTGCTCACCATTCTAGCGATTCGAGCAAGAGCAAGAGCAGGAGAATGAGTATGATAAGAGGCGAGGAAAACCGCCTCTGGCCAACCTGCGTGCGCCGGTTTAAATATCGCGCTTCGACAATGCCAAAATCCGACGTTTCAAAATCCGCCATTAGCCCGCGCCGCTCCGAGGATTTTCCCGAGTGGTATCAGCAGGTCATTCGCGCGGCCGACATGGCCGAGTCGAGTGACGTGCGCGGTTGCATGGTGATCAAGCCATGGGGATTCGGCATCTGGGAAAACATGCAGCGCAGCCTCGACGCCATGTTCAAGGCCACTGGACACACCAATGCTTATTTCCCGCTCTTTATTCCGCTCAGTTACATGCAAAAGGAGGCGGAGCACGTCGAAGGTTTTGCGAAAGAATGCGCCGTCGTGACGCATCATCGGCTGGAGTTAAACGCGGAGGGCAAGATGGTGCCGGCCAGTCCGCTGACCGAGCCCTTTGTCGTTAGGCCAACCTCGGAGACGATCATCGGCGCAAGCTACGCCAAGTGGGTTCAATCCTATCGCGACCTGCCGATTCTGATCAATCAATGGGCCAATGTCGTTCGTTGGGAAATGCGTCCTCGCCTCTTTCTTCGCACGACGGAATTTCTCTGGCAGGAAGGTCACACCGTGCACGAGACGGAAGCCGAGGCGCGCGCCGAAACGCAGCAAATGCTCGATGTTTACGCAACCTTTGCCCGTGATTACCTCGCCGTTCCAGTTTTCACCGGCGAGAAATCGGAGAGCGAACGCTTCCCTGGCGCCGTCCAGACACTTTGCATCGAAGCAATGGTGCAGGATCGAAAAGCAATCCAGGCGGGTACATCACATTTTCTCGGGCAAAACTTTTCGCGATCGAGCGGAATTCAGTTCCAGACGCGCGACGGCAAGCAGGAATTCGGCTGGACGACGAGTTGGGGCGTCAGCACACGAATGGTCGGCACCGTCATCATGATGCATGCGGACGACGACGGACTCATCCTGCCTCCCCGCGTCGCACCGACCCATATCGTCATCATTCCAGTCACGCCCAAGCCTGAGACGCGCGACGCAGTTCTGGCGGCGGCGAATGAACTTGCCGCTCAACTGCGCTCCGTTAGTTGGCACGGAGGCGCCGTCCAAGTGTACGTCGACCAGCGCGATCTGGGAGGCGGAGTCAAAAATTGGGAATGGATCAAAAAAGGTGTGCCTTTGCGGGTTGAACTCGGACCGCGCGATCTCGAAAGCGGAAACGTTGCCGTCAGTCGACGTGATGGCTTTCCTGTTGGAGCCGGAGGCGCTGACCCCGGCAAAACATCCACCAAATCATTCCTCCCAAGCTCAGAATTCGTTAGGCAAGCTCCTCAGTTGCTCGACGCGATCCAGCAAAGCCTTTTCGACCGTGCCCTCGCCTTTCGCGATGCAAACACCCGCCGAATCGACACCAAGGAAGATTTTTACGAATTCTTCACTTCAAAGAATCCCGCGAAACCAGAGATTCACGGCGGATTCGCCCTGTCTCATTGGAATGGTTCGCGGGCGGTGGAAGAACAAATCAAAAAGGATCTGAAGGTAACAATTCGCTGCATTCCTTTCGACGATCCCGCGAATCCCCCCGAAACTGGTAAATGCATTATCACCGCCGAGCCCAGTCCGAGACGCGTCCTTTGGGCTAAGTCTTACTAGCTGTAACCCTACCCAGTCCTAGACAGCAACGCGCTGCGATTTCTGGGGAGCGTGTGCGCCCTCGCACGCTGGCGGCTCCGAAAGCTTTCGCGAGCCGCGAACTTTTCTACGAGTGCTCTTGGTGTTACACAAGGCCGCCATTCCCAACAGCACTGTCATCCTGAGCGTAGCGAACGGATCTCTGACGATTACAACAAAAGAAATGCCCCCGCACCCGAAAGTGCGAGGGCAAATCCCAAACAATCTATGATCCGATTAGTCGTGATCGATCTCGAAAATCTCGATCATGGCAATACCAGTCGAGTTATTCGCACCTGTGACCACCGCCGTGTAGGCACCCGGCTCTAGCCGCACCAGAATGCTGGCTTCCTTTGTGCTCGAAGGCTGAATGGCGGTTGCGATAATATCGTCCGAATTCGACTCACTCTGCCAGTCATCATTCGACCTCAACTGCGTTGCGCCACTCATCAGCTGCAGAACGGGATTCTCCAAAACTGGACTTACGCCCTGGCTCGCCAACGAAGGTCCAAGCGCGCGGACAAGAACAAGCTTTGGCCCGCCCGTGATGATGAAGCCGCCAATGAGCTGTCCCTGACCTGTGCTGACAAACCCACGGGTGGAAATGTTCGCGAGATGATTCTCGGAAGATTCCTGAGGTGCGCGGAAGAAATAAGTCACACCCGACAGTGTGAAGTCACCCAGCATCGCACCATGACCGAAAGTCAGGTTACCGGTTACCGCCTCGCCGCTTAGAAAAGTAAGCGAAAAGGTAGCATTCGGATGATCGTCATTCAGGTCCTCATTGAAGTCCGACAAATCGTCCGCGTCCTGCCCGTGATCGTCACCCGGAGGGTCATCGTCTCCGTTCTTATCGGCACCGAGCGCCTGGGCTTTTAGCGCCGTCGCAGTGATGCTGCCAAATCCACCCAGCACATTGCTGCCGTCTTCAGCGATAAAGAAGATCTGGTTTTGCGAATCAACCACCATCTTGATCTCCAAACTGGCGCCATCAACACTTTGCGCCGTTCCGGTAAAACGTCCCGGCATATCGTCACTCGGACCGAAACTGCTGCCGCGAACGCCGGTTACCGTCTGACCGCCGATCGTGGCGGTCACCACGTCATCGTCAAACGCTTCGGGGTTATCGTCATCATGCACGGAACCGGTGATGGTGGCGCCATTGCTCGCGACCACCGAAAAGGTCCCGTCATCTGCGATGTCGCCGCCGGCAAAACTTGCCGCGGTCGCAGCTACATCAAAGACGTAGATGGAAATAGCGTGGTTACCCTGAACAAAGAAAACGGCCTTGCCGCCTCCCGTTAGGCTCGCTTCAAAAAAACCGCGATGGCTCTCCTCGCCGCGACCCGGTGCTGCAAAAGCCAACAGCAAACCAAGTATCAGTAATAACCGAACTTTGAACGTTTTCATGCCGCCCACCGTAGAGAGGGCGTTCGTAACTCGCGAACCGGCAATAGTTTCGCGTTTGTAACCTTCTCAAACTCGTTAGGGGATGGCAATCACGCAGGGCAGCGCCTGCAAATTTCCTGGGAGCGGTCGCCGCGGCGATCAGGCGGAAGCGCCCCGCTTCCGCGAACTTTTCCTTCGCGTGCCTTTTAGTCCTCGAGTCCGCTCTGGCCGGCGACTTTCCGGCGAGGCGCCAGAAAGAGCGTGCGGGGCGCACGCGTTCCCCGGACATCATGATGCCTCACTCAGCGAGTATTGGATGCTTCGAGGATTGAAAGCACTCGCGCGCCAGAATTGATCTGTCGCGCGGAAGCGCTTCCGATTTCGCCTTAATCGAATCTCTGACTTAACCGACCCAGCGCAAGCGCGCCGAGCATCAACCCGACATCTCGTAAAGCGACATCGAAATAGCCCGGAATGGCGAGAAGATTGCAAATGATGCCCAAGAGCCAGGCGGCGACGACATAGGCAAAAATGCGCGGCTTAAACGCAACCCCCAACCCAGCCACGATTTCGATCGCCCCGGCAGGCATGAGGATAAAGAAGTAGAGGGGAAGCAGGCCCCACAGGCCGTAAGCGCCGATGCCAAACAGGATTCCCGCCGTCGACTCGCTCCTCACAGGCTTGGCTGAACCGCCGGTTCCTGCTCCACCGCCCTTGGCCGCCGCCGTCGGGGGCTGGTTTGAAGGGGAGCCTGAGATGATCTGTTCCGGAGTCGACACATTGTCGCCAACACCGGGTACTGCTGCAATATTCCGCAATTTTTATGAATCTCTGTGACTCCTGCCATATAAGCGGCAGGGTGTAGGGTCGACACCTAGAATTGAAGTCTGCGCGCCCCCAACAGCGGCGTGGCTCACTGCTTCGGAAGGGCTCACGGTGTCCAACTCAGCCGCAACCATCCCCAATCGTCCCCTTCGCGTTGCCATTGTCGGCGCAGGCCCCGCAGGGGTTTACGCCGCGGATATCCTGACCAAGTCCAACGAGGTCAAGGACGGGCATGTTGAAGTGAGCATCGACCTCTTCGAGGCGTATCCCGCGCCCTACGGACTGATCCGCTACGGTGTGGCGCCGGACCATCCCCGCATCAAAGGAATCGTCAATGCCCTCCACAAAGTGCTGGACCGTGGCGACATCCGCCTGTTCGGCAACGTGCGGTTCGGCGAGGACATCACGCTCGAGGACCTCAAGCGCCACTACCACGCCGTGATCTTCGCCACCGGCGCGATCCGCGACTCCGACCTGAACATCCCGGGTGTCGACGCCATCGCCTCCTACGGCGCCGCGGACTTCGTCAGCTGGTTCGACGGCCATCCGGATGTTCCTCGCGAGTGGCCGTTGGATGCCGCATCCGTCGCCGTGATCGGCAACGGCAACGTCGCCCTCGACGTGGCGCGCATGCTCGCGAAGCACGCCGAGGATCTGCTCCCCACCGAGATTCCCGACAACGTCCACGCGGGGCTCGCCGCGAGCCAGGTCACCGACGTGCACGTGTTCGGCCGCCGTGGGCCCGCCCAGGTGAAGTTCACACCGCTCGAGCTTCGCGAGCTCGGCGAGCTGCGCGATGTCGACATGGTCGTGTACGAAGAGGACTTCGACTACGACGAGGCGTCGAAGGCGGCCATCGCGAGCAACAAGCAGGTCATGGTCATCGACCGGGTGCTGCAGTCGTGGCGTCAGCGGCCGTCTGCCGACAACGCCGGCGGGACGGCATCCCGTCGCCTCCACCTCCACTTCTATGCCAGGCCCATGTACGCCAGGCGGCTCTCCTGCATCTCGTAGGACCACGCAGCAGCCGTGGCGACCCGCTCCTCGGCCGTGGTGTCGATCAAACGCCGGCCGGGCCAGATCTCATAGTCGCCAAGGACC
>Ga0207683_10005796_pt1 | contig 10593 bp, 4 predicted proteins | sample KBSM73metaG_FD_184333 | JGI IMG/M metagenome (GOLD analysis project Ga0207683, IMG submission 184333) | Miscanthus rhizosphere microbial communities from Kellogg Biological Station, Michigan, USA - KBS M7-3 metaG (SPAdes) (version 2) | ecosystem: Host-associated > Plants > Roots > Rhizosphere >...
CGGCGCGAAGCAGGAATGCCATTTCGACAAGGGTCTCTACATCAATCCCGGTCCGTGGCGGATTCCGTATCACCACGAAAACATCCTGCATTACTGCCGCACGCTCGGCGTGCAGCTCGAGCCGTTCGTGCAGGTGAACTACAACGCCTACGTGCACGGCAAGAACGCGTTCGGCGGCAAGCCGCAGCGCTTCCGGCATCTGAAGGCCGACTTCGAAGGCGGGATCGCCGAACTGCTGGCGAAGGTCACGAGCCAGAAGAAGCTGGACGAGGTCGTGTCCGCCGACGACAAGGCACTGCTGCTCGATGCGCTGCGTAACTGGGGCGCACTCGACGAGAACTACGCGTACAAGGCCGGCCCGGCGGCCAGCGGGCGGCGCGGCTACGAACGCGACCCCGGCGGCGGCACGATGGCCGAACCGATCGACTCGGAGCCGATGCCGTTCCAGCAACTCCTCCAGTCGAAGGTCTGGCAGCGCCTGTCGGACGGCGACCAGTACTACCACCACTCGGCGATCTTCCAGCCGGTGGGCGGCATGGACATGATCGCGAAGGGCTTCGAGCGGAAGGTCGGCGATCTGATCCGCTTCGGCGCGAAGGTCACCGAGATCAATCAAACCGACAAAGGTGTGACGGTCGCCTATGTCGACACGTCAGGCGGCGGAGCGAGCACGACGGCTTCGGCTGACTGGTGCCTCTGCACGATCCCGCTGTCGGTTCTCGGGCAGGTCAAGGTGAACGTCGGCCCGCCGATGGCGAAGGCCATCGCCGCAGTGCCTTACAGCCCGTCGTTCAAGATCGGGCTGCAGTTCAAGCGGCGCTTCTGGGAGCAGGACGAGGAGATCTACGGCGGCATCACGACCACCGACCTGCCGATCGGGACGATCGGCTACCCGAATTCCGGGTACGGTAGCGGCGGCAAGGGCGTCCTGCTCGGAGGATATGCCTTCGGTGTACACGCCTACGAGTTCGCCTCGCTGTCGCCGAAGGACCGCATCGCCAGGGCGCTCGAGTTCGGTTCCCAGATCCACCCGCAATACACCGCGGAATTCGACAACGGCTTCTCCGTCGCCTGGCACCGCGTGCCGTGGACGCTCGGCTGCTCTGGCGCCTGGACCGACGATCTGCGCAAGGACCACTACAAGAACCTGTGCGCGCTCGATGGCCGCATCCTGCTCGCCGGCGAGCACGCGTCGTACATCCCGGCATGGCAGGAGGGTGCGATCCTCTCGTCGCTCGACGCGGTCTCGCGGCTGCACCATCGCGTGCTGGCGACTTAAGCTAGTTTCAAAACGTAAGTGGCGTCGGGTCTTTAGACCCGACGGCTCGAAGGCGGGTCTGAAGACCCGCCTCTACGTACGTTCATCGAAGGAGCTCTGTGATGATGGAATCGCCGCGTGCACTGCTGGTCCGTTTCGCTCTTGGATCGCTCGCAGGCGCCTGTCTGCTCGGTTTCGCCACAGTGCCGGGTGCCGCGCAGGCGAAAGACGGGACCTTCTCGAGCCCTGCGCGGTTCATGCCGCGCGACGGCGAAGTCCTCTACCGGAGCTCGTGCCAGGCGTGCCACATGGCCGAAGGGCAGGGCGCCGCTGGCGCCGGGGTCTATCCGGCGCTCGCGCGCAATCCGAAGCTCCGAACCGCGAAGTATCCGGTGTTCCTGGTCGTGAACGGCACCAGGGCGATGCCGCCCTTTGGCGGCCAGATGGACGACGAGCAGATCGCGGCGGTCGTCAACTACCTGCGCTCGCACTTCGGAAACGACTACAAGGACACGGTGTCGGCCGCGGACGTGAACGCGGCGCGACACTAGCGATTCAATTAGCGATTGGCGATTAGCAATTAGCAATCGGCCTCAGAACGAGAACTTGAATCCGAGCTGACCCTGCCGGGGCACGTACGCCGTCCCGGTGTTCTGGTTCGGCGTGCCGAAGAGGGCAGTCGTCGCCGGCGCTGTTGCACTGAGAGCCGTGTTGTAGCTGCCGTAGTTCGCGTGGTTGAAGACGTTGAACAGCTCGGCGACGAGCTCGACGCGCTTCGAACCGGTCAGCGTGATGCTCTTGGTCAGCCGCACATCCACCTTGTGCAGCGACAGTCCCTCGAGCGCGTTCCGCGGAATGACGGTCCCCGAGTCGATGACAGCGGGACCGTGCCACCGGTCCAGGACGGCCTGGGGAATCACGATCGGAAGCGTCGCGGCTCCCGTCGCCGTCAGGTTCAACCGGTTGGTCCCCGGCTTCCCGTAGGGGGCGGTGCTGATGCTGTCGTTGAACCGGTTGCCCGACCCGTAGAAGTAGGTCACGCTCGTGTTGAATCCCCACGGGAGCTGCAGCAGGCCCCAGAGCCGCACGGTGTGATGCTGGTAGTCCGTGGAGGTCGCCCACTCGTCGCCGAGATAGGCGAACGGATTGTTTGCCGGCGCGTTGCCGTACCCGATGGTGCCGTCGTCCTTCATCTCGAGCATCAGCGTGTAGGTGAGACCGGCCTGGAACCGGTCCTTCATGCGTCGCGTGACACTGCTGGAAAGGGCCGTCTGCGTGCGTTGGCCATCAGACACGAACTGGTAGACGCCCGCATAGGCCGGGTTGGGGCGGACCGGCGCCGACCCGTTCGCGAGGTTGTAGCCTGTGGCGGGGTTGTAGGTGAGGTTTGCGTCGATCGTCCGCGTGTCGCGGTACTCGTCCCAGTGCGTGAGGTCGACGTCGAAGCTCGTGACGGCGTTGACCTGGCGCTGGAAGCCGATGCTGCTCTGCCAGGTGTACGGGGCCTTGAAGTTCGGCGCGATCGTTCGCACCGACTGCGCGGGCGTCTTCACGGCTCCCGAGAAGATCTGGTCCGCGGTGATGCCGTTCGTGGGATTGGTGATGAAATCCGCCCGGCCGTCGTTGACGAATGTCGCAGAGATCAGCTGGCTGTAGAACTGCGGGCTGAAGGTGACGTTTGAGACCGGCGAGGCGAAGTACAGCCCCGACCCTCCGCGAATCACCAGCGTGTTGCCGCCGCCGACGTTGTAGGTGAAGCCGGCGCGCGGCGCGATGTTGGTCCAGTCGCGGATGCCCGACTTGTAGCCGTAGTCGGCCACGCCCGCGATCCGTGAGCTGTAGGTCTGGGTGATGCCTGGGTCGATCAGGATGTCGTTCGTCCGGATGTTCGGCGGCGACGCCATGTTCGGGTCGGCATCCCAGCGGACGCCCATGTTCACTGTGAGCTGCGGCCCCACCTTCCAGTTGTCTCCGAACCACATCGCGTAGTTGGGCCGGGGAATGTCGATCGTCCAGTCGCCCTCGGTGAAGTTCACCTGGAAGTCGCGTGCGAGCGGGTTCAGGGGCGCGAGGTTCCACTGGCTGGCATCAAGCGGTGCGTCGGGCGGCAGTACGGCGCCCAGGTTTGTCGGTGCGGAATTGAACGTGAAGAAGCCCGCCCGCTGGATGTACCAGGGTCCGCCGTTCTGGACGTGGATGTACTCGAACCCCATCTTGATGTCGTGCCGCCCGCCGTGCACGCTGTAGTCGACGCGGCCCGTCCAGTTGTCCTGCTGCAGTGTCTGCGGATAGTTGTACGGCGCGCCGAAGGTCAAGCCGGGAACCCTGTACTCGGGCACGCCGAGCAGCGAATCCTGCGGGGCGTTGGTCCAGCGGAACCCGTTGTAGCCGCCTTTCACCTCGATGATCCGGTTGCCGCCACTCATCAGGTGCGACCAGGTTCCGAGCACGTTCGTCGCGTCCTTGGTCTGCACCGACGAGGCGGAGGGGTGAGCGCCCGCCGCCATGACCACCGGGTTTTCCCAGTCCCACCAGGAGCCGCGCACCGAGATGCGCGTGCTGGGGCCGAGTTGATCGTCGACGCGTCCGAGGAAGCTTTTCTGGCCGTTCTTGTAGGGAATGCTGAAGCTCTGCCCGGGCAGCGAAGACGGGTTCGAGAAGATCGTGCCCGGTTCGCGCTCGTATTCGTACGAAGCGAAGTAGTGGGTCCGGTTCTGGACGATCGGACCGCCGAGCGTGCCGCCAACCTGCTGGTTCTCATAGGGCAGCACGCGCCTGGCCACCTTGTCGGCCGCATTCAGGTTGTCGCTGCGGAAATACCCGTACCCGCTGCCGGACATCGTGTTGGTGCCCGACTTGGAGATCGCCTGGATCTCCATGCCCGCCGAGCGGCCCTGCGTGATGTCGAACATGTTGGTGACGATCTGGAATTCGGCGATCGACTCGCGGCTGAAGCGCGGCTGTCCGAAACCCGATCCGGCCACCTTCTGCGTGATCTGCTGGCCGTCGAGATTGAGCTGCCACATGTCGTCCATCGCGCCGGTGCCGATGCTGTTGCCGACATCGTTGGCGGTCACGCCCTTCACCAGCTTCGAGAGCTCCATCCAGTTGCGGCCCTGGATCGGCATCTGCTCCATCTGCCGCCGGTCGACGTTGCCGGCGACCTGCGACGAGGAGATGTCGATGAGCGGCGTCTCGCCCACGACGGTCAGCGTCTCGCTCACCTGGGCCAGCTTCATCGTCAGCGGCACGGTGGCGTTCTGGCCGACCAGCAGTTCGACATCCTTGATCATGACCGTCGAGAAGCCAGAGAGCTCGGCCTGGATGTTGTACTTACCCGGCGGCACGTTGAGCAGCCTGTACTCGCCGCGCTCGTTGCTGACCGCGGCGATCTGGCGGCCCGACGCCTGGTCGGTCGCTGTCACGCTGACGCCGGGCAGCACCGACCTGGTGTCATCGGTGGCGAGCCCGATGATCGACGCCTGCTGCGCAGCCGCCGCAGGCGCCATGAAGAGCACTATTCCCACGACGAACGCACAACTCAATCTGCGCACGGGCTTCTCCTTGTTCAACAGTCGGGGCTACCGCGTCATGGTCTGCGGCTGTGGGGCGAGCAGTTGGTCGAGCTCGAACGAGCGGCCGTTGGCGACGACCCGCCTGACGTGGTGTGCGTTCGCCACGTTCTCCAGCGGGTTGCCGTCGACGACGACGAGATCGGCGAGCTTGCCGGGTTCGATCGTTCCGGCGTTGAGCGCCAGGGCGCGCGCGGGGTTCACGGTGGCCGTTCGCAGCGCGTCGTAGTTCGACATGCCGGCCATGACGTAAGACATCAGCTCGCCGTGGAGGTTGATCGCGTTGGGCGTGTCGGTGCCGGCGACGACCAGGCCGCCTGCCCGCATGACGTCGAGCACCATCCTGCCGCTTCCGCCGGACGGGTCGCCGCCGCCGCCCGCGTTGATGGTGGCGGGCTGGCTCGCGACCTGGCGCTGAATCCACGCGGGATAGAGCGTGAACCGCGCGTCGTTCTTGAGAGCGGGCTCGAGCTCGAAGAGATGGCGGGTGCCGCCGCCCGAGATCATCGGGCAGAACGTGCGGCCGCTCTTCCCGAACAACTGGATGACATCGTCGTAGCTGCGCTGGAGCGTCGCCATCTTCGGCGAGTAGCCGCGCCGGCTGGTGGCGGACGTGTGCTCGGTGTTGTCCACGCCGACCATCGCCGCCGGGAAGATCTCGTGTGTCGCGACCGGCACGCCGATCTGGTGAGCGAACTCCACCATGCGCCGCTGCTGGAGATCGGGCAGGCGAACGTAGCTCTTGATCAGATCGTGCTCGAGGACCTTCGCGCGCTGCAGCTCCATCTCGAACTGCGCGACGCTCGAGATCGCGATGCCCATCTTGTAGTACACGCGCTGCCACTCCATCAGGTACCCGGTGCCGTAGACGCGAGGTCCGGGCCGGACGCCGGCTTCGTTGGCCTCGCGATCCTCGACAGCTTCGTACGGTGTATTGCCGGGACTGCGCACGGTCGTGATGCCGAAGGCGAGCCACGCGCGGCCATCGGCTTCGCCGAAGTCCTTCTGGAGATGCGAGTGGAACTCGACGAGCCCTGGCATCACCGTGAGGTTGGTGGCGTCGACGACCTGGCGGCCCGCGTGGTTGGCGTCGGCGTGCGGAACCACGCTGCGAATGAGATTGCCGTCGACGAGGATGTCGACGTTCGTGCGCGCGGCCGGCGACGTCATGTCGACCAGCGTCCCGGCGTGCACCACCAGCCGTGTGGAGGGCACCGCAGGCGTGTAGGTGAGATTCAGCGGTACGGTTCGGACCTCGCCGCTCTCGATGTCGACGATCCGAAGCGCGTCGAGCGACTGGTAGAGGATATGGCGCGAGTCGCCTGCCCAGCTCGGTGCGTGCGCGCTATCCGTGGTGATGCGCCGGACCGGTCCGACTGGCGCTCCTGCCGGGTTGACCGGCCAGACCGCGAGAACCCCTTCGTAGATCGCCGCCATCTTCGTGCCGTCGGGCGACCAGACCGGACCGCACCCGCCTCTTGAATCGATCGACAGCTCCGGCACGGGCGCGAACCACGTGTCCGACCCAGATGCGCCGGGCTGAGCCGCGATGGTCAGCACCTGGTTGGTGCCTTCGCGGAATCGGCGCGTGAGCGGCGCGACTTCCGCCAGGGCGACCCGTGTGCCGTCGGGTGACCACGTGGGGATGCCCGGCTGCGCAAGCGAGTCGTGGATTTTCGAGACGACCCCGGTGCGCACATCGAGCACCGACACTTGCGCGACCCGCCACATGCCGTCGACATCGAAGAACACGATACGCGTGCCGTCGGGCGACCAGGTGGCTCCCTGCGGCTGCGTCGCCAGCGTGGTGACCTTCCGGCTCTGGCCGGTGCGCATGTCACGAATCCAGAGCTGGAGGTGCTCGCTGTCGCGATCGGACGAGTACACCAGCTGGGTGCCGTCGGGCGACCAGGCCGGGTCGGTGTCGAGGGCGGCGTCGTGCGTGAGATTGACCGGCTGTCCGGTGCCGTCCACCGGCACGAGATAGATGTCGCCGACGGCCGCGAACGCGATCTGCCGGCCATCGGGTGACAGGCTGGGACGCACGAGCCCCAGCACGCGGCGCGGTATCGTCGATGTGAAGTCGCGGACTTTGCGTTCGTAGGAGCCTTCCGCGCGCGTCACCTGCAGCGTGGCGGAGAACTCCACGGTCTGCGCGCTGGAGGTGCCGACGGTGCGGCGGCGGATCCTGCCGTCCGCGACATAGAGGTAGGTGGTGGGCGATGCCCACGTGGCGCGAAAGGCGAAGACGTTTTCCCCACCGGTCTGGGTTTCGCCGCCGATCTCGAAGCGGCTGCTGTTGTCCGACGTGACGTGGTAGAGGAGTTGACCACCCGGTCCCCACGACGGAGCGTCGACGCGGCCGGCCGCGGTGGCGAGCTTGCGCTCGGCGTGGTCCGCCAGCGTGACAGACCAGACCGAGCGGCCCTCGTCGCGCGACGAGGCAAAGGCGATCTGCGAGTCGTCGGGCGACCACGACGGCATGTAATCGTCGGCCGGCGAGGTGGTGACTTGAGCGAGAGCGCCCGAACGAACGTCGAGTACCCAGATGTTGTAGTCGCTCCCGAGTGGATCGCCGCGGTCCGACGAGAACGCCAGGCGCGAGCCGTCATGCGACCAGGCTGGTTCGCGATCGTCGAACGTGCCCCAGGTGAGTTTGTGCGGGTTCGAGCCGTCGGGAGCCACGGCCCAGATGTCGTACCCGCCGTCCCGATAGGCGAAGTAGGCGATCCACCGGCCGTCCGGCGACCACGCGGGCTGCCGCGCGTCGTTGAAGACGTCGGTGATGCGTGTGGCGGGGCCGCCCGTGCCCGGCAGCGTCCAGATGCTGCCCTGCATGTCGATGGCGAGCGTGCGTCCGTCCGGTGAAACCGCCACCGACATCGACGTGCCCTCGTGGACGGTCACGTCGATCAGAGCCGGGGTCGACGCGGGTGCGCCCGCCAGCGACGTCACCAGCGACAGCACTCCGATCCCGGTCCACCTGTGCCGCATTCACGACCTCCTCCGGCGCGCGTCGAAATCGCCAGTTTTGTTGGAAACATGATAAACGCCGTACCAAAACGTCGGACAGCTTTGAGCTGTCAGCGAGGTGCGGGCCCGCCCGGGTGAAAACTGGCGTGTTTCGCGTGGCTTGATGATGAGGGCGAGCCGGACCCGGCTGGTCCAGTTGCAACCGGTCTGCCCGGCGCATGCGAGCGGGGGTGGCTCGCCAGCGATCGGTGGGTCAGTGCGCGGGCGTACGGCGCGGAGCGAGGGGAGGCTGGAGCGTTCGCGTCATTTCAATTGAAAGAACAGCGCGCGCGGCGCGCCGTCTGCCATGTCGAGCGCATCGGTCGAATCCCTGGCAACGAAGCGCATGGTCCCCGCGTGAACGGCGATGGTGGTTGCCGGGCCCTTGCCGGAACTGACCCTTAGCGTGCCGTCGCCGAGCCAGACGATGACCGTGTCGAGCGGCGCACGGTAGTGGAGGCCCTGCGGGCCGGCCGTCCAGTTGAGATCCCACGCGGTCACGCGGTCGTCGTCCATCAGCTGTTTCGCGCCGTCGCGAGGAAAGGCTGGCGCGCCGACATCCGCCGGCCTGGCGCCCGAGGGTCCGTCCTTTTTCAGCTCGATGAACACCGCGCGGAGCGGCGGATCGGTGTTGCCCTCCTCGATGTGTGTAGTGCCCTTGCGCGTCGTGGAGAGGCTGCCGACCTCGGTGACGGTGGTTCGGGCCTGGCCGTCAGGCGTCCTGATGATGCGGCCGCCGCGCGCGTAGTAGGTGCCGACCTGGTCGTAGATGTGCCGGTGCAGCGCCGTCGGCTGGCCCTTCGGCCAGACGATGTCCCAGACGTTGATGCGATCGTTCTCCAGGAGACGCGTCGCATTCGTGCGCGGGAAGGGCGGCGGAAGCTCAGGCTGCTGTGCGAGCGTGAGCGACGAGATCCCGATGAGGAGGGCGACGACGAATCTGTGCATGGCAACCCTCAATGTGGTGGGCCTGACTTATGTGGCGTCGGGTCTTTAGACCCGACGGTCGGGGCGGGTCTGAAGACCCGCCCCCCACGTACCGACCTGCGCCGAAGCCGCTGCTAACTCGCTCGATGATGGTGGAGCAGCAGGTCGAGCGCATCGTTCATCGAGCCGGCCGGCGTCAACTCGCCGGCGTTGATGAAGAAGATCTCGTCGGCATTCTCGATCGTGTTCAGCCGGTGCGCGATCACCACCTTCGTCGTGGTCGACGGCAACTCGCGCAGAATCTGTTCGAGCAGCTGTTCGGTCACCGTGTCGATGTTGGCTGTCGCCTCGTCCAGGATCAGGATTTCCGGTTCACGCAGCACCGCGCGGATGAACGCAATCAGCTGCTTCTGCCCGAGGCTGACCCCCTCGCCGACAGCCGTCATCTTCGTTGCCAGGCCCTGGTCGAAGCGCGCGAGCAACCCGTCGAGGTGCTTCGACGCAAGCAGCTCCGAGAGCTCCGCGTCCGACATCTTCTGGATCGCATCGTTCCCGTAGACGATGTTGTCGCGGATCGTGCCGGTGAACAGTATCGGCTCCTGCAGGATGAACCCGATGCGCTTTGCCCGCTCTGCCGGCGTAAAGGTCCGGATGTCGCGGCCGTCGAGGAGCACGCGGCCGGACACCGGGTCGTAGAGGCGCGCCATCAGCGACGCGGTCGTCGTCTTGCCGCCGCCCGTGGGACCAACCAGCGCGTACGTCTTCCCCGGCTCCAGCGAGAAGGTCGCGTCGCGCAGCACCGGCTGGCCCTCGACGTACCCGAACCTGACGTGGTCGAACGCCATCACCGCGCTGCGGGCCGCCGGCTTCTCCTCCTGCAGCTGGGGAAGGTTCGATTCGAGCGCGAGGACGTCGGAAATGCGGTCGAAGCTCGCCATGGCCAACTGGAATGACGACCAGACGGCCGCGAGCTGGCGCAGCGGGAGGTAGAAGCTGTTCACGTACAGCAGGAACCCGATCAGCAGGCCGACCGTGAACTGGCCGGCTGCAATCAGATAGAAGCCGTACGCGATCACGATGAGCTGTGCGCCGTTGAAGGCCAGGCCGTAGAGCGGCACGAACACCGTGTTGAGAATACCGGCGCGCACCGACGCGTTGTAGTTGCGATCGTTCGCTGCCTTGAACTGCTCCTGGAAGTAGTCCACGCGATTGAACGCGACGATCACGCGAAAGTTGCTCATGCTCTCCTGGATCTCGCCGCTCAGCCCTCCCAGCGACTGGAGGCTCGCCTCGTTGCGAGCTTTCACGATGCTGCCGGTCGCCCGCGTGATGACGAACACCACCGCCGCCGGCACCAGCGCGGCGAGTCCGAGGCGAACGTTCAACGACACGAGGAAGACGGCGGCGCCGGCCATGAGGAACAGGTTGGCCGCCAGCTGCACGAGCGCCTGCGCGAAGAAGACGTTCAGCTTGTCGGTGTCGTTGTTGATCCGCGAAATCAGGTCGCCGGCCTTGTTCTGGTTGAAGAAATCGAGCGGCAGTTCCTGGAGCTTGGCGAAGATCGCGTTCCGGAGCTTGAACAGCACCCGGCGGCCGACGATACCCATCTGCTGCGCCTGGACGTAGGTCGCCACGGTACCGGCGACGTACGCGGCCAGCAGCACTGCGGCCGATCGCAGCACGCCGCCGTAGTCGCCGTTACGGATGTAGGTGTCGACCGCGCGGCCGATCAGATACGGCGCCAGCAGCGAGGTGCCCGCCGCGACGATCGTCGCGACGAAGGCCGCGACGATGCTCGGCTTCTGGTCGGCCATGACCGGCGCC
>Ga0207683_10005797_pt1 | contig 10593 bp, 7 predicted proteins | sample KBSM73metaG_FD_184333 | JGI IMG/M metagenome (GOLD analysis project Ga0207683, IMG submission 184333) | Miscanthus rhizosphere microbial communities from Kellogg Biological Station, Michigan, USA - KBS M7-3 metaG (SPAdes) (version 2) | ecosystem: Host-associated > Plants > Roots > Rhizosphere >...
CCACTCCTCGCCGGCCGCCACGGGCACACCCGCGTGCGCCGCTACGGTGGCGAGGCCGACGATATCCTCCGGCGCGCAAGGTGCTTCGATGAAGTAGGGTCGCGCGGCCGCCATCCGCTTGGCGACGTCGATCGCCTCGTCGGCCGGATATCGCCAGTGCAGGTCGACCATCAGGTCAACGTCGGCGCCGAGTGCCGTGCGCAGCGCGTGCATCTCGTCGACGACATCCGTGGAAACCGCGCCGGCATACTTGATCGCCCGAAAGCCGCGATCGATCCATTCGCGGGCCAGCGCGACACGCTCGGCGAGCGTTGCACGTGGCAATCCGGACACGTAAGCGGGGATGTGCTTCGTTCGCGTGCCGCCGAGCACCTGCGCGAGCGGTTCGCCAGCGATTCGCGCCTTGACGTCCCACAGCGCGATGTCGAGCGCCGCCAGCGCATCCCCATAGAAGCCGCCCGAGCCGCCACGCACGCGCATCAGGTCGTAGAGGTCCGCGTAGATCGCCGCGGGATCAGCCGGACTGCGCCCTTCGACGCGCGGGATCAGCACATCGCGCAGCATCGCGACCACTGCCTGCGGCGCGATGATCCCGTAGGTTTCGCCCCAGCCGATCGTCCCGTCGCTTGCGGTCATCTTGACCAGCACCGAGCGATCGGCCGTCGAATAGATCGTTCGGTTGCCCTTGCGGACGAAATAGCCGTTCTTGTCCACCGTTTCGTCGGCGCCGAGCGGCCCGAGGTACGGCGTGTCGCGTGGCAGCGACACGACGATCGCCTCGACGCTGCGTATCTTGATCGGCATGGGAAAGCGCAACAATTGAAACGAACGAAGTATAGAGGTGGGTGGCTTGCGGGAGTTACCCTGCACGAGTGAATCGTTACCGGTCTCGTTGCGGAATGCCGATGAACGAATCCTGTTTGCGGGTTGTGACTCAATCCACTCTTCGCTGCGCGGCCGTAGCTGTGATGCTCGCCGTGTTCTCGTCGGCTGGCTCGCCTGCCATGGCAGCATCGCCCGTCGCGGTCGACGTGGAGCGGCGTGACGACACCTACTACATCGCCGCGAGCGCAACGCTGCGCACCGACGCAGCCACCGCGTGGCGAATCCTGACTTCGTATGACGAGTACCCGCGGTTCATCCCCGGCATTCGCTCGAGCCATGTCGTCGCGCGCCAGGGTCATGTCGTGACCGTCGAGCAGTCCGACGACTCGCTGCTGTGGCCCATGCATTGGCCGCTGCACATCGTGTACGAGATCACCGAGCTTCCGCCCGATCGGATCGAGTCGCGTGCGGTCGCGCAAATGATGCCCACGCTGCGGAGCAACTACGTGCTGACACCCGTCACGACGGGCGTCAGGATCGATTACAGCGGTCGCGTCGATGCCGGATTCGCGGGACTCGGCGACATCGAGCAATGGGCGCTGCGGCGCAGCGTCAGTCGCCAGTTCCAGGCGCTGGCCGACGAGATCGATCGCAACGCGGTGGAGGCGGTCGATCCGCCACTGGCGCCGAATTGATGCTGCAACCGCGGGTTCCTGGTGTCGTGCTCGCCGGTCGCCGCGCACTGCTGGCACTCGCGGTCGCGCTGCTGACAGGTTGCGCGGCGCACGTGGTGGCACCGCCCACGACGGCGGGCGCGCCGCAGGGTTTTCCGACGTCGGAATACGTGCGGGCCGCGGCGGAAGGAAGGCCCGTCTACGCCGTTGATCCCGCGACGTCGAACGTCGTCATCGAAGTGCGTCGGGCCGGATCGCTTGCACGGCTCGGCCACGACCACGTTGTCGCCGGCTACGACATTCGCGGCTTTATCCGTCCCGACGACAAGCGTGCCGACCTGTACGTCGCGCTCGGCGCGCTGGTCGTCGATGAATCCAGGTTGCGCGAGATCGCGGAGTTCGACACCCAGCCGTCGGCGGACGCCATCGAAGGTACGCGGCGCAACATGCTGGGGCGCGTGCTCGACGCCGAGCGGTTTCCGTTTGCCGTCGTTGACGTCCGCGGGCTCGACGACCAGCGCGTCGCGACCGTGTCGATCACCCTGCATGGCGTGACGCGCTCGATGCCCATCCCGCTCGCCGTCGACGCGGAGCCCGGTGAGTGGATCGTCTCGGGGGCATTCAGGCTCAACCAGACCGACTTCGGAATCGTGCCGCTGTCGCTGCTGGGCGGGGCGATCGAGGTGCAGGATGCGATAGACCTGCACTTCCGGATACGCGCCGTTCGCATGCCGCGCTGAGCGCACCTGTTGTCCCGTCTGCCTGCTCGCTAGGCCGGTCGCCTGCGACGCGCCTCCGCGTCGACGCAAGCCTGCTGCAGTATCGGCTGGCCCGGTCGCTGCGTTCTTGCGCGAGTGCCGCTGTTGCGTCACCATTTGCGAGCGCAGACACCGACCCGGTGTCGTCCGCGCGGGAACGTCCGTCCTAGCAACGGACGGACGAATCGTCGTGTGCTCACGAACAGATTCGGAGAAAACCATGCATATGCATTTGTTCGGGTCGCTGGCCGGAAGGCCGGGCAAACTTGCGCTGATGCTCGTATTTGCGGCTGCGCAAGCAGGGGCTGCGGTTGCCGTCGCACAAGGTTTGCAGCATGGATCGCATGCTTCCGGAAAATCGGTATCTCCGCTCGTTGACAAGGTGCGGGCCGCAACGGCCCAGTACGTCGACATCAACGTGGCGCTGCACGAGGGATGGGTGCAGGGCACGCCTTGTGTCAGCGGACCCAATTCAGGTGCGATGGGCGTGCATTTCATCCTCCCGAGCCGCGTCCCCGATGGCCTGCTCAACGCCAACGAGCCGGAGGCGCTGATCTACGAGCCGCAGCCGAATGGCTCGCTGCGGTTCGTCGGCGTGGAGTTCATCGTGCTCGCCGATGACTGGGCAAGGCTTCACCCCGGCGGCGGACCCGCGGTGCTCGACGGGCACCTGACCAACTACGTAGGCGCGCCCAATCGATACGGCCTTCCTGCGTTCTACGAGTTGCACGTGTGGGCGTGGGAGCACAACCCCAACGGCAGCTTCGCAGACTGGAATTCGCAGGTGTCCTGCAACGCGCAGCCTGCAAGTTGATGCCGGATCGATTTGCCGGCCGGCGCTTCGTGGGGTAGCGTACGGCCGGTCCAATCACCGCAGAGATCCCCATGAACATCACGTTGGCCGCAGGCCCGCTCGTCTCGCTGATCGCCGGCATCCTGATCCTGGTCGTGCCGCGCCTTCTGAACTACATCGTCGCGCTGTACCTGATTGTCATCGGCCTACTGGGCCTGTTCGCGGCAAACTCGTCGCACATCGTCTGAGCGGGCTACGCGTGTCGTCCGCGTGCGCCGTACGCTGCGCCACATCCGTCGTCCGACATCGAGGATTCCCTTGAAAGCCACCAACGTACTTGCAACGATCGGCAACACGCCGCACATCCGCGTCAACCGGCTCTTCGGAAATGTGCACGAGGTGTGGATCAAATCGGAGCGCGCCAATCCTGGCGGGTCGATCAAGGACCGCATTGCGCTGGCGATGGTCGAGGATGCCGAAGCGACCGGCAAGCTCCGCGGCGGCGGAACGATCATCGAGCCCACATCGGGCAACACCGGCATCGGGCTCGCGATGGTCGCGGCGGTGAAGGGCTATCCGCTGATCCTCGTCATGCCGGACAGCATGTCGCTCGAGCGCAGGCGGCTGATCCTCGCACTGGGCGCGAAGCTCGTGTTGACGCCGCGCGCCGAAGGCATGAAGGGGTCGATTGCGAAGGCGCAGCAGCTCATCGCCGAGACGACCGGATCGTGGATGCCGCAGCAATTCGAGAATCCCGCCAATGTCGACGTGCATGCACGGACGACCGCGCGCGAGATCGCCGCGGATTTCGCCGACGGCATCGACGTCCTGATTACAGGTGTGGGCACCGGCGGGCACATCACCGGCTGCGCGCAGGTGCTGAAGAAGCGCTGGCCGCAGCTCAAGGTGTTCGCCGTCGAGCCTGCGGCGTCGCCGGTGATTTCCGGAGGCACGCATACGCCGCATCCGATCCAGGGCATTGGCGCCGGTTTCATTCCGAAGAACCTCGACACGTCGCTGCTCGATGGCACGATCAAGGTCGAGGCCGACGCGGCGAAGGAAATGGCTCGCCGTGCCGCGCGCGAGGAAGGGATGCTGATCGGAATTTCCTCCGGCGCCACGCTCGCGGCGATTGCGCAGAAGCTGCCCGAGCTTGCGTCCGGCACCCGCGTGCTCGGCTTCAACTACGACTCCGGCGAACGGTACCTGTCTGTCGAAGGATTCCTGCCGGCCGAGTAAGCATGACAACTTTTCGGCGCTGCTGTACAACGCGCAGGTCACGCGGGCAGCGATACATCGAGCCCCTCGCGAATGACCTCAGGGGAGCAACGCCCATGTCGATACGCGAACCCGCACGCCGCCTGCCCGGAGCAGCGACGGTGGTCATCGTGCTGGCCGCGCTGGGCGTCGTGTCCGGTTGCGGGAAGGAAGAGCCCAAGGCGCCGCCGCCGCGACCGCCGGTCGACGTCACCGTGATGACCGTGGCGGAACGCGACACCCCCGTGTCCTTCGAGTTCGTCGGGCAGACGCAGAGCTCGCGCGAAGTCGAAATCCGTGCGCGTGTAGAAGGCTTTCTCGACAAGCGGCTCTACGTCGAGGGCGACCTCGTCCGTTCCGGGCAACCGCTGTTCCAGATCGACACGAAGCCGTTCAACGCAACGCTGCAATCGTCGAAGGGCCAGGTTGCGCAGCAGCAGGCGGCGCTCGACACCGCGGTCGCCAACCTGAACCGCGTCAGGCCGCTCGCCGCCGAGAACGCCGTCAGCAAGAAGGATCTGGACGATGCGATCGGCGCCGAGCAGCGCGCGCGCGCCGCCGTGTTCGCGGCCGAAGGCCAATTGCAGACGGCACAACTTAACCTCGGCTACACGACGGTCTATTCGCCACTGACGGGCTTGTCGAGCTTCGCCAAATTGCAGGAGGGCAGCTACCTTTCGGCGTCGAACAACCTGCTGACAACGGTTTCGCAACTCGATCCGATCTGGGTCAATTTCTCCGTCTCCGAGAACGAGACGCTCCGTTATCGCGACGAGGCGGAGAAGGGGTACCTGCGCCTTCCGAAGGACAACGCCTTCGACGTACAGGTCGTGCTGGCCGACGGAACCATCTTTCCGAATCAAGGCCGCATCAGTTTCGCCGATCCGTCGTACTCGAAGGACACTGGCACGTTCCTCGTACGGGCGGTGCTCGCGAATCAGAAAGCGCAACTGCGTCCCGGCCAATTCGTCCGCGTCATGGTTCTGGGCGCAGTGCGCCCGAACAGCGTTCTCGTCCCGCAGCGCGCGGTGCAGCAGGGCGCGAAGTCGCATTTCGTCTGGGTGGTCGCCAAGGACGGCAAGGCCGAGCAACGACCGGTCGTGCCCGGTTCGTGGAACGGCGACGACTGGTTCATCACCAAGGGACTTCGGACCGGCGATCAGGTCGTCGTCGACGGCGGCATCCGCGTAAGTCCCGGCGCGTCGCTGAAGGTGACGCCTTATGTTGCGAAGCCCGCCACCACCGCTGCCGCGCGCGTCGCCGCCGAGCCGATGTCGATCGAGCAGGAGCAAACGGCTGGCGCAGCTGCATCGCGAATCGCGAAGGCCGCTGCAGCGCCCGCGGGCGGTGCCAATCGTGCCAAGGTGTATTTCGACACCGACAGCGACTTGCTGCCGCCGCAGGTGGCGGCGACGCTCGGGCCGCTGGTGCGAATGCTCTCCGCCGATCCGGGTGCGACCGTCGACATCACTGGCTACGCGGACGCGAGCGGAACGTCCGAGCGCAACGTGCAGCTTGCGAAGGATCGCGCGAAGGCCGTGCGGGCGGCGCTGATCGCACAGGGCGTGTCGCCTGACCGGACGAACCTGAAGCAGCCGGCGACCGTTTCCGGCGGGACGGACGATCGCGAAGCACGGCGCGTCGAGGTTGCCGTGGGCCGGCGCGCACCGGCGGCGCCTGCCTCGAAATAGCACGATTCCGATGAGCGTATCGCGCTATTGCATCGATCGGCCGATTTTCGCATCGGTCGTGTCGATCGTCATCGTCATCGCAGGCGCGGCGGCGATGTTGAACCTTCCGGTCGCGCAATACCCGGATATCGCGCCGGTGACGGTCTCCGTCGGCGCGAGCTACCCGGGCGCCGCCGCCGACGTGATATCGAACAGCGTCGTGGCGCCCATGGAGCAGCAGATCAACGGCGCTGATCACATGCTGTACATGGAGTCGTCGAGCTCGTCGTCGGGCAACGCGTCGATCACCGCCTATTTCGAGATCGGCACGAGCCCCGAACTTGCGCAGGTCGACGTGCAGAATCGCGTCAACCTCGCGCTGCCGACGCTTCCCGATTCGGTGCAGAAGCAGGGCGTCGCGGTGCAGAAGCGCTCCGGCGCCTTCATGATGGTCATCGCGATCTATTCACCGGACGATCGCTACGACAGCCAGTACATCGCGAATTACGCGAACCTGTACGTGCTCGATTCGCTGAAACGCATCCCGGGCGCGGGCCAGACGAGCATCTTTGGCGCCCCCGACCTTGCGATGCGCATCTGGTTGAAACCCGATCGGATGGCGCAACTCGGCGTCACGGCGGCCGACGTCCAGCGCGCCGTGGCGAACCAGAACCAGCAGTTCGCCGTCGGCAGCATCGGCGCGTCGCCGACCGGACACCCTGTCGAGCAATCGTTCGCGGTCACAACGGTCGGGCGGATGACTGACCCGAGCGAGTTCGAGAACATCATCCTGCGCGCCGGCAGCGACGCCGGCGCGATCGTGCGACTGCGCGACGTCGGGCGCGCCGAGCTCGGCCAGCGCGACTATTCGGTGCGCAGCACGCTGAACGGCAAGGCGGCGACGGTGATGGCGGTCTACCAGCAGCCGGGCGCCAACGCACTGGAAGTGTCCGGCGCGGTGACGAAGGCGCTGACGGAAATGAGGAAGTCGTTTCCCGACGGCATCGACTATGCGATCGCGATGGACACGACGCAGTTCACGCGCGCGTCGATCGAGACCGTCGTGCATACGTTCTTCGAAGCGCTGGTGCTCGTCGTCCTCGTCGTATTCCTGTTCCTGCAGAGCTTCCGTGCGACGCTGATCCCGATCATCGCCGTGCCGATCTCGATCGTCGGTGCGGCGATCGGCATGACGGCTTTAGGGTTCTCGATCAACATGCTGACGCTGTTCGGCATGGTGCTCGCCATCGGCATCGTCGTGGACGACGCGATCGTCGTCATCGAGAGCGTCGAGCACAACATGTCGAAGTTCGGCATGTCGCCCAAGGAGGCCGCGAAGAAATCGATGGACGAGGTCGGCGGGGCGCTGGTCGCCATCGTGCTCGTCTTGTGCGCGGTGTTTGTGCCGGTCGCGTTCGTGCCGGGTGTGACGGGACAGCTTTACAAGCAGTTCGCCATCACGATCGCGATCGCCGTGGTGATTTCCGGGATCGTCGCCCTGACACTGTCGCCGGCGCTCGCCGCGCTGCTGCTGAAGCCCACGCACCACGAAAAGAAAGGTTTCTTCCGGTGGTTCGAGAACGCGTTCGCCCGCATGACCGTCGGCTACACGCGCGTCGTGAAGGTGATGATCAAGCGCAGCCTGGTCGCGCTGCTGCTGTTCGCCGGCATGATCGCGATCTGCGTGCAGCTGTTCAGGACGATACCGAGCTCGTTCCTGCCGCCGGAGGATCAGGGCTACCTGCTCGGCGCCGTCATCATGCCGGACGCGGCCAGTCTCGATCGCACCGCCGACGTAAGCCGCCATGCGACGGACTACTTCACGAAGAACCCGGCATCGAAGGCGGTCGTCGTCATCGACGGTTTCAGCCTGCTCGACGGGCAGGTGAAAAGCAACGCAGCGGTATTCTTCGTCGGGCTCAAGGACTTCAGCGAGCGGTACTCGTCCGACAACATTCGGACGCAGAATGCGCGGGCAGTCCTCACCGACGCGTTCAAGACGTTCTCGACGGTGCGCGAAGGCATCATCGTGCCGATCAATCCTCCTTCGATCCCCGGCCTGGGCACGACCGGAGGGCTCGAGCTCTACATCCAGGCGAAGGGCGACGGCGGCATCGACCAAACCGCGGACGTCATCGCCGAGTTCGTCGCGAAGGCACGGCAGCGTCCGGAGCTTGCGAATGTCACGTCGACGTTCAACGCAACGTCGCAGCAACTGCTGGCCAACGTGGATCGCGAGAAGGCGGAAATCCTCGGCGTGCCTGTCGAGGACGTCTATTCGACGATGTCGACGATGTTCGGCTCGCTCTACGTTTCGCAGTTCAACCGATCGAGTCGCCTGTGGCAGGTGATCGTGCAGGCCGAGCCGTCGTACCGGCTCAGTCCGGACGATCTCGATCGCGTGTATGTGCGGAGCAAAGGCGGCAGCATGGTTCCGCTCAAGGCCATCGTCACCACTCAGTATGCGACGGGACCGTCGATCGTCACGCGATTCAACAACTTTCCCGCAGTGAAGCTGACCGCCAACACAGCGGCCGGCTTCAGCTCGGGCCAGGCGATCGCCGCACTGGAGGAGACGGCGGCCGAGCTTCCGTCCGACTACGGGCTGGCATGGACGGGCGAGGCGCTGGAGGAGAAAAAGTCAGGCGGCGCGTCGGTGCTCGTGTTCGTGTTCGGGCTGGTCATGGTATTTCTGATCCTCGCAGGCCAGTACGAGAAATGGTCGCTGCCGTTCGGCGTGCTGCTGGCGGTCCCGTTCGCGCTGTTCGGGGCGCTGCTGTCGATCTTGTTGCGCGGGCTCAACAACGACGTCTATTTCCAGATCGGGCTGACGATGCTCGTCGCACTCGCTGCGAAGAATGCGATCCTGATCTTCGAGTACGCGGTGATGAACCGCGCTTCGGGGCAGACCGTGTATGACGCCGCGATGAACGCCGCGCACGACCGGCTGCGCCCGATCGTGATGACGTCGCTCGCGTTCATTCTCGGTTGCGTGCCGCTCGCGATTTCGGTGGGCGTGGCGGCGGGCAGCAAGCACTCGATCGGCACCGGCGTCATTGGCGGCATGCTCGGCGCCACCGTCATTGCCGTCTTCTTCATCCCGATGTTCTACTACGTGATCGAATCGCTGTCGGAGCGCTTCGGCGGCAAACCGGACGTGGTACCGCCGCAGGGCACCGCACCTGCGGCGGGTGGTGTCGTCGCGACGCCGGCTGCGCAGGAGGGCGACTGATGCGCGGTGCGATCGTCGCGCTCGCAGCACTGCTGTCCTCGTGTACCGTCGGCCCTGACTACGGGCGGCCGCCGGTCGAGACGCCGGCCGCGTATCGCTTCAGCCAGGCCACAGCACAGGCGGTTGCTGACACCGGCTGGTGGCAGGGCTTTGACGATCCGGTGCTCTCGTCGCTGGTCGACGAGGCGCTGCGCAACAACCTCGACGTACAGATCGCCGCAGCGCGCGTCGACGCATTCCTCGGTGCGTACGTCACGACGCGAAGCGCACTGTTTCCGCAGGTCGCGATCTCTCCCGCGTTTCCCGTCCAGGCGGCACGACAGCGCGGCTCGCGGATCAGCACGCCCCAGGTGGTCCCCGGCAGCGTAAGCACCGAGTATTCGACGTACCAGGCCGGACTGACGGCGTCGTGGGAAATCGACCTGTGGGGCAAGGTGCGCAGGCGGACCGAGGCGGCGCGCGCCGACGTCTGGGCGAACGAGGAAGCGCGCCGCGGCATCGTACTGTCGGTGGCGGCGAATGCGGCAGCCGGGTACGTGGCGCTGCGCGATCTCGATCGCCGGCTGCAGATCGCGCACGAGACCGAGCGTTCGCGCTTCGATTCGCTCGAGCTGTTCCGCAAGCGCTTCGCCGGCGGCGTCATCTCGCAACTCGAGCTCGCACAAGTGACATCGGAGTACGAGGCGGCCGTCGCCGCCATCCCGAATTACGAAGCGCAGATCGCGAGGCAGGAGACCGCGCTGTCGCTGCTGCTCGGCCGTAATCCGGGTGCAATCGCGCGCGGCAAGGCCATCGACGAGCTGACCCCGATTCCCATTCCTGCGGGTTTGCCGAGCGAGCTCCTCGATCGCCGTCCCGACGTGCGCGAAGCCGAACAGCAGCTCATCTCCGCGAATGCACAGATCGGTGCCGCGAAGGCACTGTATTTTCCGTCGATATCGCTGACGGGCGCGTTCGGGGCCGTGTCGACGGCGCTCGGTGATCTGTTCACGGGGCCCGCACGAACGTGGTCGTTCGCCGCGGGATTGACCGCACCCATCTTCAATGCGGGGGCGATCGCGGGGCAGGTGCAGCAGGCGGAAGCGGGCCAGCGGCTCGCGCTCGCCAATTACGACAAGACGGTGCAGGCCGCGTTCGGCGACGTCGAGGACGCGCTGATCGTGACGCAAAAATCGCGCGAAATCCTCGCTGCGCAGCAACGCCAGGTCACCGCGCTGGCCGATTACCGCCGCCTCGCCCGCCTGCGCTACGACAACGGCTACACGAGCTACATCGAGGTGCTCGACGCCGAGCGAAGCCTGTTCGAGGCGCAGATCGCGTACACCCAGCAGCAGGACGTCGTGCTGACGTCGCTGATCGGAATCTACAAGGCGATGGGTGGTGG
>Ga0207683_10005800_pt1 | contig 10592 bp, 11 predicted proteins | sample KBSM73metaG_FD_184333 | JGI IMG/M metagenome (GOLD analysis project Ga0207683, IMG submission 184333) | Miscanthus rhizosphere microbial communities from Kellogg Biological Station, Michigan, USA - KBS M7-3 metaG (SPAdes) (version 2) | ecosystem: Host-associated > Plants > Roots > Rhizosphere >...
GAGGGAAAGAGCTGGTCGAGCCGCGCCGTGGCGGCGGCCACCATGAGCGGCGTCGCCGGGTGCATCTCGACGCCGGCGTCGAGCAGGATCAGGTGGCTCACGCGCTCGGGCTCGTGCGCCGCCGCGTAGAGCGCCAGCAGGCCGCCGAACGAATGGCCGCAGAGCACGACGCGCTCCAGCCCCAGCGCGTCGAGCAGCGCGACGATGTCGGCACGGCCCTGCTCAAGCGAATAGCCCGCGAGCGTGGTCTCGGTGGCGCCGCGGCCGCGCAGGTCGGGCACGAAGAGCTGGAATGCAGGGCTCAGGCCGGCGGCGACCAGGCCGTCGAAGATGCGGCGTTGCCGGTAAGGGAGTGGAGGAGAACGATGGGCGGGGCGTCGCCGGGGTGCTCGAGGCACTGGAGGCGGATGCGGTTTACATCGAGGGTGCGGCTGGTGGCCTCGGTGGCGAGCAGGGTGGGCATGGGAGCGTGAGCAAGGCGGGATTCGAGCGCGGCAAGCGCGATGCCTTCGTCTTCATCGGATGAGGCACCCCATGGCGCCCCGAGCACCTGCCGCTCGACGCGATGGGGGCTCTGCCTACCGTGCGGGAGCGCTGAACCCGCTCTCGATCCAGGCCGAAGCACTTGCAGCGTCGAGCTTGAAACCGGCACGCACGCGCACGCGCGCCAGCTCCTCGCCCGCCGCGTCGAGCGCGCTCAGCTCGGCGTACGGGTCGTCCTCGTCGGCGACGATGTCGAGCTTCACCGTTACCCGCTCGCCGCCGGCGGCGGTGACGGTCACGCTCTTGTGCCGCTCGGCGTGCGTCTGCTGCTCGTGCCTCCGGATCACCTCCGCGGCGGTCTTCACCAGCGTGTTGAAGGCGGCGCTGTCGAGCGGCTTCGGGTTCTTCTTGTCGCGGCCCATCGTCCATGGGCCCACGAGCGCCGGCTCGGGCTCGCCGTCTTTCACCATCTCGACCGCCCAGCCGTCGTCGTCCTCGTTCTTGACGACGCGCGCGGTCCAGCCGTTGTCGATCCAGAGGCGGGGTTCGTGGACGGGCGCGGAAGCGCCCTCGTCAGGAGTCGTCATGTATGGGGTGCCGGGGAGGTCGCGAGGGATCAGCGCGACTTGAAGTAGATCTGCGACCAGCCCTCGCCCCACCGCTCCAGCTTCTGCACGTAGGCCTTGCGCGCCGGGTCGGCGTCGAGGCGCGAGCGTTGCCATTCGCTCTCGGCCCAGGTCGTGGACGCGCTGGCGATCCCCTCGCTCGCCGGATCGAAGTAGTAGAAGGTCGTGGCCATGCCATTGGCGTCGGCGCGACGGAGGCCGACGTTCATGAGCACCTGCGGCGGGCTCACGCCGAGCCGCGACAGCTCGGTACGCGCAGCCTGGAAAATCGGCTGGCTCTGCCACACGGAGACCGCGTGGTTGATCCACCAGCAGCGTTGCTCGCCTTGCGCATCGTAGGTGTCGACCTTGCGGAACGCGTAGTCGGCCCGGTTGCAGGCCTCGAACGGCCTCGGCGTCGCGCCGCCGCTGAGCTGCGTTGCGTTCACCGCCACGAGACCGGCGAGCTTGTTGCCCTCGATCCGGCCCAGCACCACGGCGTCGCCTTGCGCCAAGCCAAGGCCCGGGTCGCGGAAATGGGCGAGCACCGTCCAGGTGCCCGCCGGCAACGGAATCGTCTGCCCCTGCACGACGACCTGATCCTGCAGGCGCTTGCCCATCAGGATGTCGGGCGCGACGGGCGCGGGCGGCATGGCCTGCACATGCGGCGACGGCGCCTGATTCGCGTTGCCCGGCGCCGCCGCTTGCCCGGAGGCCGATGGCGGCGTGCCCCCCCGATGCCCGGAAGCCGCCGCCGAGCCGTACGAATCGAAGCCGCGGGGCATCTGATATCGGAAGGCGCTGGCGCCGAAGTTGGCGATCCAGCGCTCTCCGCCCTCCGGCGGAGTGCGGTCCCGCTGCGAAGCCGTGATGTTCGCGAACGGCATCCACAGATCCCCGGTCTGTCCCTGCAGCGACGCGCCCCCCTGCGCGCCGGGCACGCCATTCATCCACTCGCCGTTCAGTCCCCAGAACGCCAGCTTCTGGTCGAGATCGATCGCCATCATGACGATGTCGCCGTCGTTGAACCGCTGGCCTCGGCCGGTCGAGACGGCGAGCACGCTCCCTGAGGACAGCATAGGCATGACGACACGGCCATGCGAGAGGCTGGATATCGGCACCACCCCGACCCCGCTCCAGGTGCTCGGCCCGCCCTCGCCCGCCGGAATCGAAAGTCGGAGCTCCAGGTAGTGGCGTCCTTCCGAGACACCGCGGTTCGCCACCACGGTGTGCGTGCCGCCGCGGCTGGCGCTCGCCGTGAGGCCGCCGCCCGAGATCGCGATCGGCTGCATGTCGCTCGAGAACCAGGTCACGGCGCTGTAGGTCTGCCCCGACGGCAAGCGCGGGCGGTCGACCGGCGCGCCGGCCGTCGGCGGCTGCGTGGGCGCGGCCGGGGTGGCCGGCGGTGACGGCAAGGCGTCGCCCGGCGATGGCGATGGCGATGGCGATGGCGATGGCGATGGATTCCCGCCCGCCCCTCGGTTCGAAGGTGGGGCGGCAGCCGTCGTCACTGGCGCGGCGACGCGGTCGCGATCGAAGCTCGCGCTGCCCACCGGCGGAGCCCGGTCCGCGGCGTTCTGCCACGGCATGCCGACGAGCCCGAGGCCGATGCACAGGGCGCCGAAGACGGTGAGCCAGCGCAGCCTGGGCGAATCCCGCCAGGGCGATGCCGACGGGCCCGCGAAGCTCATGCGACCGGCTGCTTGAAGGCGCGCGCCTTCACCTTGCCGTCTTCCATGCGCAGCTCGATGGTGTCGTAGCCGGCTTGGCGCGCGCCGATGAGCGAATCGGCGATCGATTCCTCGAGCGAGCGCACGATGTCGCGCGAAGACGCCGCCGTGCCGAGCCGCCGGTAGCGCTGCATGAGCTGGATGATGATGTCGGCGTCGATGCCGCCTGCGGCGACCTGCATGCCGTAGCCCTCGATCATGGCTTCCATCTCGAGCGCGCAGACGCGCGCGACGTCCATGCCGTCGAGCGACTTGAAGACGAAGATCCGGTCGATGCGGTTGAGCGCCTCGGGCGCAAACGCGTGCTCGCGCAGCGCATTCACCGACGCCTGGCGCAGCGCGTCGGCGTCGCTGCCCAGGTCTTTCTGAAGCTGCGACAGGGCGTCGGTGGCGGCGTTGGACGTGAGCACGAAGATGGCGCGCGTCGTCGCGATCTGCTTGCCGTCGGACGCTTCGGTGACGAAGCCGTCGTTCCAGGCGGTGAGGAACCCCTTCATCACCTCGGGATGGGCCTTCTCGATCTCGTCGAGCAGGACCACCGCCTCGGGATGGTCGCGCAGGCCGCCGGTGAGCTTGCCGTAGGAATCCGAGCCGACATAGCCTTTGGTCATGCCGAAGAGCTGCGTCGCCGAATGGCTGCCGGCGGCGAACTGCGCCATGTCGAAGTGCAGGAGCTTGCGGCCGAGCTCCTTCGCCAGCACCTTGGCGAGATACGTCTTGCCGGTGCCCGGCGGGCCGGCGAACAGGAACACGCCCACCGGCCGCGAGCGCTGGGTCAGCGCCAGGCGGCGGCGAAGCTGCGGCGCAAGGTCGTTGCAGACCGGGTCCTGGCCCACGACCTTGGCGCGCAGCGCCGCGGCGAGGCCGTCGGCGTCGAGCATCACGGCCTTCTGGTCCATGTCGGCGGCCGCCTCTTCGATGGCCTTTTTCTGCGTCAGTCGGTCGAGGATGTCCATGGGGATGAAACGGTAGACCCAATCCGGGGCGCGGTCACGCGCGTGCGCCCAGGCGGCTGCGGCCAGCGCCGAAAACATGACGCCGAAGGCGAGGAAGAACCAGCCGTAGCGATGCAGGAACGCGCCGACCGCGGCCTGCCACTGCTGCACCGTGCCCGACGAAGGCCACACCTGGCGCAGGAACTGCGCCAGCATGAGCACCACGCTCAAGGCGATGAGAAGGGGCAGGTAGCGGTTGAGCCACGCCAGCATCCGGCAGATCCTGCGCGTGTCGGCTCAAGGGGCGACGGGCAGCGAGATCGTCTGCCCCTCGCTCATGATGGGCATCATCATCGGCGTCGACGATCCCTGAACGCCGAGGGTGATGCCGCCGCCGCCGTCGCGCACGCCGACGATCTGGATCGAGGCGCCCTGCACGGGGACGGCCACGACCACCGGCTGCTTCTGCAGCATCACGTCGCGGCTGTAGCCGGCGCTGACGATGCGCACGACGTCGCCGTCCGGTGCATGGCTGTCCCAGAGGGTCAGCTCGACGAGGCGCATCGAGGCGGGATCGGGTCGGGCCGCTGCCTGTGGCGTCGCTTTCGCGGCAGGCGCCGCATCCGGCGCCGCGGCCGTCGAGGCCCGCAGCGTCTGCTTCAGCTCCACTTGGGCGACCGGAGCCAACTGCATCTCGCCGAGACGCCGGTCGAGCTCGGACGCAGGGATCGCCTTCAATACGAGCGGCGGCGCCTTGGCGAACGCGGCAGCGCGTTGCTCGATCTCGGTCGGAGTGAGACGGTCCTGCGACTCCGGCGCGAAAAGCCAGGTGGCGCCGGCGCCGATGCCGAGTGTCAGTGCGCCGAAGAGCAGGAGCCAGCGCTTGAAGCCCCGGCGGCGCTGCGGCGGGCGTGCCGCCCGCGACGGCAACGGCTCGACGTGCGGCGAGCTGCGCTTCGGCTTCGGATCGCTTTCGATCATCCCCGCTCCCGGCGTCGTCGGCGACGTCTCTCTCCGGCGCATTGTGCAGGAACGATGTCGCTGCAAAGGGCGTTCGGGCGGGGGAAGGGTCACCCCTCGGGCGCAGTCGCGAAGAACGAGTCTTCGCGAATGGCGCTAGAACGGCTCGTTGAACCCGCGCAGCGCGCTCATCCATTCCTTCAGCGCCACGAGCTCCGCCTGCACCGCCGGCGGAAAGCCGGCTCGCCCCTTGCGTTCATCGCACAGCAGCTTGTTCATCACCGCCTCGGAATGCGCCGGGTCGTGCGAGGCCTGCGCCAGCGAATTGACGATGCGGGGGAACTGCGCGCTGAGCTTTTCCGGGCGCACGTTCGCCGGCAGGCCGATCAGCCAGTCGATCGCCTGGCCGCTCAGGGCGCGATCGGTCGGCAGGATGGCACGGCGGAGGCGTTTCCACTGCGCCGGCGAGACGGCCGTGGCGACGTCGAACTGCGCGATCGATTCGTTGTCCAGCACGCGGCGCGCTTCCCCGAAATCGGTGATCTCGAATTCCAGCCCCTCGTCTTTCCAGGTCGACGCGGGCGGTGGGTTCTGCTGCTTGGACGGATCCATCGATGCGTGTGCCGAACAGGGTTCGAATTGTGGTCGCAGGTCCCCGCGGTCGGCAGACGACATGCCGGGATCGCGCGTAAATCCTCTCGGCGGCGAGGACATTCGTGAGGTCGTTCACGCCCCGTCGCTTGCGCTCAGCGGCCGTCGGCCGATGGCGTCGTTTCGCCGCGCAGGGCGGCGCTCAGCCGCAGCAGCGCGGTGGCGTAGCCCGGTGCCGTCGGCTCGTGCATGAAGTACACGTGCGTGTCCTGCCAGCGCGTCGCCGCCAGCCGCTCGGCCCAATGCGCCAGGTCGGCGTCGGCATAGCTCTCGAGACGCAGCCGCAGGTAGCCCCAGGGGGCGGTCTCCACCAGCGGCGGCGGCGCGTTGTCTTCGCGCTCCGAGAGACAGAGCGCCGCGCCGGCGGCCTCGAGCGCGGCATACACGTCGTCGGCGAACCAGCTGTCATTGCGGAACTCGAACACCGCCCGGTGCCCCGGCGGCAAGAGCTGCAGGAAGTCCTGCAGCCGCGGCAGGTCCTTCTTCAGGAACGGCGGCAGCTGGAACAGCACCGGGCCCCGCTTGGCGCCGAGCGTCGCCAGGTTCTTGTACAGATAGGCGACGGAGTCGGCGGCCTCGTCGGCCTTGAGCCGCGCGTCGTGGGTGATGCGGCGCGACGCCTTGATCGCGAAGCGGAACGCCTCGGGAGTCGCCTCGGCCCAGTGGGCGAGCGCCGCGACCTTGGGCATCTGATAGAAGGTGTTGTTGATCTCCACCGAGGGCAGCCGCTCGGCGTACCAGCCGAGCATCGCCTCGGGCGCCATCTTCTCGGGATAGAAGCTGCCCTTCCATTCCTTGAAGGCGTAACCGCTCGCGCCGGCCCAGAGCGTCGTCGTGTCCATCGTGAGCGTGTGTTTTAGCCGAACGCGGCCGCGGCGTGAAACGACTCGGGCCTTCCCCGGTTTTAGACTGCGCCCAGGGTCGCTGCCGCGAGCGGCCGGAGGCATGTGAGGCTGCGCATGGCGGAGGAACAGTTCAGGGATCCGAACCGCCGGGCTTCCGCCCGAACGGCGATCCGCCAGCCGGCGACGATCGTCATCGGCGAAACCACCGTCGCCGTGCAGACCGTCGACCTCGGCCCCGGCGGCCTGTGCTTCCTCGCCCACCGCCCCGTCGGCCCGGGCACCCGCTGCACGATCGCGTTCGAGCTGCCGCTCGCCGAAGGGCCGGTCGCGGTGAGCGCGTCGCTCAAGGTCGTCTACTCGTCGTACCAGGCGGCCGAGCAGTTCAAGATCGGCACGGTCTTCACCGCGCTCGACGACGAGACCGCCGGTCTCCTGTTCCGCTACGTCTCCGCGGCCGGCTGAAGCGCCGCCTTCCGCACGCCCGCGCTTTCCTGCTTCAGCGGCTTCAGGCCGAGCGCCCCGCCGAGGCCCTGCGGGTCGGCGACCCGCGCCAGGGCCCGGTCTTCGGCGAAGGCGAACCGCTCCTCGACCGTGCGCTCGAAGAGGTCGATCTGGCGGCGCAGCTCGGCGTGGCGATGCTCGGGCAGCGACTGGAGCAGGTTCTCCAGCATCGAGCGCATGCGCCGCATCACCTGCACGCTGCCGGCGCCGCAATGCCGGATCTCGGTGCAGGTAAGGTGCACGTAGTCCTCCCACTTCGGCGTGAGGAAGAGGACCCGGACGTTGCCTTGCTCGTCGCGCAGTACGTCGTTGTGCAGGTGGCGCAGGCCCACCACGCGCAGCATCCGATGCAGCTGGTCGATCGCCATCACCGCCGTGGTCGGGTCGTTGATCGCGGCCGACAGCGCCTTGATCGCGATGTCCACGAGGATGCGCAGCGCGAAGGTCGGATCCTGCTGCATCGTCCGCTCGGTGCCGAGGGCGACCGACGCGCGCAGGCGCCGGTCGTCGATCGAGGCGGCGCCGCCGTAGAGGCGAAAGAGCGGCTCGTCGACGGCGAGGAAGTCGCCCACCTGCGGCGCGAACTCGATGAAGCCGTCGGCCGCCCGCGCGAGCACGACCAGGCCGTCGAGGTCGACGGCGAGCACCACGCCCGAGGTGCCCTTGTGCAGCACGACCCGGCCCGGCTCGCCCAGGCGGAGCGGCGGCTCCATCGGGCCCGGGTCGCGGGTCGGGCCCTTGTAGACGCCCTGGATCACGCCGATGCCCGTCTCGCCGACGCGCTGTACCAGGCTCACCGGGCGCAGCAGCCGCGCCGCGTAGTCGATCAGGAACAGGAACACCATCACCGAGAAGATGCCGAGCATGCCGGCGACGAGCAGGTCGAGCTGCTTCACCGTGTCGTCGGTGCGCGTCAGCACCCGCACCGCGAACGCCAGGGTGAAGAGGAAGATGCCGACGATCACCCGGATGACGTTGTCGCGCAGCAGCGTCGTGGCGATGATGCGCGGCGTGTACTGGCCGCCGGCGACCTGGATCGCCACCAGCAACGAGCCGAAGGTGAAGACGATGAAAGAGAGGTTGAGGCTGATGAAGACCTGGAGCTGGGCCCGCGCGCCCTCGACCGAAAGGCCGAGAAACGACACCGATTCCGAGGCCAGGCCTTCCTCGACCAGCCAGTTGCCGAGCGCGTTGACGCCGCGGTGGAACACGGCGTAGAGCAGGAGCGCGACCAGCGGCACCAGCCACATCGAGCCGCTGACGTAGCTGCGCCGCGCGTAGCGCCGGTTCCACTGCATGATCTGCGAAAGCCACGTCATGCCGCGATGCCCTCCCTGGCGCCGGGGATGATGCGCGCCGTGGCGGCGCGCCGCATCTGCCCGAAAGGGAAGGCAGGGACCCTGCTGCGCCTACGGAGGCAGCTTGGTGCCCAGCGCCTTGATGTTTTTCCAGAGCAGCGCCTTGGGCACCGTGCTCATCTGCAGCGCTTCCATGCAGCGGTCGAGCCGGTGCGGTCGGGCGCGTAGCGACTCGATCGCCTTCAGCAGGTCGGCGGCGATGCTCTTGCCGTAGGCGCCCGCGGCCTTCGCCGCGCCGCGGCGAAAGAGCTCGCGCGACGGCGCCATCATCGCCAGGTCGATCAGGTCGCGGCTCATCGCCGCGTCGTCGCGCCAGCGGTCGGAATTGGCGAGCAGCTTGGTCGCGACCGCGTCGATCGGCGCCAGCGTCGCCACGCCGCAGAGCCGGTCGGCTTCGCCGGGCGCCTCGAGCGCGATCCGCGCTTCACTGACGATCTCGAACTTGACGTCGACCCCGTCCGAGCGGAGCAGCGTGCGGATGCCGTACTGGTCGGCTCGGACGTCGCGCACCGGCTCGAGCAAGGCCCCGGGACGGCCGATCGCGTGAATGCCCGGCGGTCCGGTCAGCCTTTCGCGCAACGCGCGGTAGCCCGGCGCATCGGAGACGAGGAAGTCGATGTCGACCGACTCACGGTATTCGCCGTGGGCGAGCGCGATCGCCGTGCCGCCGCCGAACAGGCAGCCGTTCGCCTCCAGCAGTGGTGCGTCGAGCGCCTGCAGGATCGCGGCGACCCTTCGATGGTGCGGCCGCTCAAACAAGAAGCCGTCCTCCGCCCAAGTGCTGCACGAGCGCGTTGACGAGCGCCAGCTCGGCCGGCTCGAGCTTGCCGGGCTCGACGTGGCGCCAGTTGCGTTCGTACAAGCCCAGCGCTTCCTTCGGGCTCAGCGTCTTCACCCCGTGCAGTTGCCAGGCGAGCTTGGCGAGCTGGGGATAGTCGGCGAGGCGAATGCGGGCCGGATAGGGCCGCTCGGCCGCCGGCTTGCCGCGACTGCGCCCCCGCGGCTCGACCAGCTCGAGCTCGAGGCCCACGGCCGTCGCCGCAGCGATGTACGCGGCCATCGCCACCGAGGGCTCGCCGGCCTCGACGCGATGCAGCGTGACGCGCGAGATGCCCGCGGCCTCGGCCGCGTCCACCGCGCTGACCTTCAGCGTCTTGCGCTGGCTCCGGATGCGCTCGCCCAGGGCCGCCAGTTTGGCGGCCGCGGCGGCGGCGATGGCAGGTGCTGCAGCAGGCATTGTATCTCATTCTATACAAAAACCCGCCTTTGTATAGTATGAGATACATCTATCGGGGAGAAGGCGCCGCCTCGCTCCGCCTACCGGATCTTCGCGGCCTCGGTTTCCATCTGCGAGACGAGCTTGTCCATCTGGTCGATCACCGCCTGCATCGTCCGCCGCTGCGTGAGGTCGACGCCGGCCTTCTTGAGCTGGCTCATCGGATGGTCGTTGCCGCCGCTCTTCAGCAGGGTGAGGTAGCGCTCGGTCGCCGCCTTGCGCGATTCGGGCGAGCCCGTCGTCATCGCGTCGTAGAGCTGCGCCGAGGACGCGAAGCAGGTGGCGTACTGGAACACGTAGTACGGCGTGTCGAAGAAGTGCGAGATCCGTGCCCAGGTGAACTTGTAGAAGTCGTCGGGCGTCAGCGTGTCGCCCCAGTACTCCCTCAGGAGACCGGCGTAGAGGTTGTTCAGCACCTCGGTCGTGACCGGCTCGCCCTTCTCCACGAGCTTGTGCGCGCGCAGCTCGAAGTCGGCGAACATCACCTGCGTGTAGTAGGTGCCGACGATCGAGTCCACCGCGTGCTCGAGCAGCAGGAAGCGCTCCTTCGGATCGCTCGTCTGCGAGAGCAGCTTCTCGAGCAGGAAGCGCTCGTTGGTGGTCGAGGCGACCTCGGCGACGAAGATGGTGTAGTCGGCGGTGACGAAAGGCTGGTTCTCGTAGGAGAGCACCGTGTGCATCGCATGGCCCGCCTCGTGCGCCAGGGTGAAGGCGTCGCCGAGCGTGTCGCTGTAGTTCAGCAGCAGGTAGGGGCCGACCCCGTACACGCCGGCGTTGTAGGCGCCGCTCTTCTTGCCCTCGTTCTCGTAGACGTCGATCCGGCCGCCCGAGACGAAGCGCTTGTAGCGGCTCTGGTACTCGTCGCCGAGCGGCGCCACCGACTGCGTCGCCAGCTCGCGCGCCATCTCGTACGGGTACTGCTTGTCGCTGCGGTAGATCGGCACGAAGGCGTCGTAGAGGTGGTAGGTGTCGAGGCCCAGCAGCTTCTTCCTCAGCCTGGCGTAGCGCTGGAACGGCGCCGAGCCGGCGCGGGTGGCCTCGATCAGCGTCTCGACCACCTCGCGCGGGATCGCGTTGCCGTCGAGCGCGGCGTCGAGGGTGGTCGGGTAGTTGCGCGCCTGCGCGACGAACCAGTCGCGCTGCAGCACGCCGTTGTAGATCGCGGCGTAGGTGTTGGCGGTGGCGCCGTAGGTGCCCACGTGCGCCGCGGCCGCCTTGCCGCGGTCGGCCTGGCTCGGGCTCGTCTCG
>Ga0207683_10005801_pt1 | contig 10592 bp, 9 predicted proteins | sample KBSM73metaG_FD_184333 | JGI IMG/M metagenome (GOLD analysis project Ga0207683, IMG submission 184333) | Miscanthus rhizosphere microbial communities from Kellogg Biological Station, Michigan, USA - KBS M7-3 metaG (SPAdes) (version 2) | ecosystem: Host-associated > Plants > Roots > Rhizosphere >...
CCGTCGCGGCAGAGGGCGACCTGGACTTCCGCGGCACCCTGGCGGTCAGCAAGGACGCGCCGGTCGGGTTCCGGGCCATCCGGCTGGCCTTCGACCTGGACACCGACGCCAGCGCCGAGCAGGTCCAGACGCTGATCAAGCTGACCGAGCGGTACTGCGTCGTGTACCAGACGCTATCCCGCCCGGCCGAGATGGCTATCTCCGTGAACCAGCCCGCCCAGGCCTGAGCCGGGAGCTCTGGCCCCCGGCTCAGGTCACGACCCTGGCGTCAGGTCACGTCGCGCCGGATGGTGGTGCGGCTCGCCGCGGCGAGCAGGGCGACGGCGTAACCGGCCAGCACCAGCCCGGCGACCACCGGGGACGGGGTTCCGGGCCCGGGCGCGTTGGTGAGCCCGATGGCGGCCGCGGTCGGCAGCCACTTCTCGACGCCGGGCACGATGGCGGCCAGGATGACCTGCTCGACGAACAGGGTCCAGACGATCGCGGCGACGATCGCGCCGATCGTGTTCCTGGTCAGCGCCCCGAGCGCGACACCGATCATGCCGAAGCAGGCGGACGAGATCACGGTGCCCGCGTAGAGGCGGCCGACACCGTCCGGCAGGTGGTGGATCCCGTGTGCCGACAGGGTCAGCACGATGGTTTCCAGGCCGAGGCCGAAGACCAGGGCGGCGAACGCCGCGCCCAGGGCGGCGATCACGATCACCTTGACCGCGAAGACGCGGGCGCGCTGCGGGGTGGCGAACAGGACCGGGACGATGGTCCGGTGCCGGAACTCGCTGCCCGCGGCGAGGATGCCCAAGATGAGCATGACCACGCAGGGAATCGCGCCGAACTTGAGCATCTGGTTGGTGCTCGCGTCGGTGCCCAGCGGGGCGGCCCCTGGCCGTCCGGCCACCAGCGCGTCGATGATCACGCTGCCGACCGCCAGCACGATCGCGATCGCCAGGGTGACCGGCACCGCCTTGGTGGTGAAGAGCTTCCTGACCTCGGCGCGGACCATCCGGCCCGTGGTCAGCAACCCCGTGTTCGACAACACAGTGTTCGACAACACAGTGCCGTTCATGCCGCTACCTCCTGGTTCTGCGGGTCCTGCCCGACGAGTTCGAAGAACAGGCTCTCCAGGTCCTCGTCGTGCCGGGAGAGCTCGAGGATGGTCACGCCGGCCGCCGCGGCGGCCACGCCGACCGCGTCCGCGGTGGCGGATCTGACCTCCGCGGTCGTGGCGTCGACCAGGCGGACCCGCAGGCCAGCCGTTACGAGCACGTCGAGCAGCCGGGCCGCCTCCGGGGTCCGGACGCGGACCACGGAGCTACGGGCCACGAGGTCAGCCAGCGTGGTCTGGGTCACCAGGCGGCCGCGGGACAGCACGATCACGTCGTCGACCGTCTGCGCCACCTCGGTGAGCAGGTGGCTGGAGAGGAACACGGTCCGGCCCTCCCCCGCCAGCGAGCGGAGCAGGCCGCGCAGCCAGCGGATGCCGTCCGGGTCGAGCCCGTTGAGCGGCTCGTCGAAGATCAGCACGCCCGGGTCGCCGAGCATCGCCGCGGCCAGGCTGAGCCGCTGCCGCATGCCGAGCGAGAACCGGCCGACGGCGCGCCCCGCGACGTCCGACAGCCCGGTCAGGGCGAGAACCTCGTCCACCCGGCGGCGGGGCAGGCCGGTCGCGGTGGTGATAACCCGCAGGTGCTGGGCGGCGCTGCGGCCCGGGTGGAAGGTGCTGCTGTCCAGCGCGGCCCCCACCCGCCGCACCGGGTCAGGCAGCCGGTGGTACGGCAGGCCGTCGATGGTCGCCGTGCCCGCGGTGGGTTTGGCCAGGCCGAGCAGGATGCGCAGGGTGCTGGTCTTGCCCGACCCGTTAGGCCCCAGGAACCCGGTCACCCGGCCCGGCCCGGCCTCGAAGGACAGGTCCTCGACCGCCAGGACGGGGCCGTAGCGCTTGGTGAGGTGGGAAAGGCTGATGGTGGACATAGGGCGGCTCCTCGTGGGGGGTGCGTCGTGTTCCACTGTGGCGATCGGGGGCCGCGGAGTCGCCGGCCCGCAAGGCGGTTTCCGCACTCGCCTTGCCCGCCCAGGCGGGCGTATCGTGCGGCCTGAAGGCGTACGCCTGCAGGGGTAACCGGCGGGTCACCCTGCAGGCGGACGCGTCTCGCAGTTGATTGTGGCTACGGTGACGACATGCCGACGTGGCGATCGATGAGGCGGGCGCTGGGTCAGATGGACCCGCTGCTGATCGACGGCATCGCCGCGTTCGCCGTGTTCGCGCTGATGGCCGGGCAGTTCATGTGGACCAGGCACCTGCTGCCCGGGCAGCACCCGACCACGGTGCTGACCTGGCTGCTGGCCGTGCTCATCTGCGCGCCGATCCTCACCCATCGCCGGTTCCCGGTCGCCTCGGTCGCCGTCTGCCTGACCGCGGTGGTGGTGTACGCCGCCGGAGACTACGTTGCGTACCCCGGGCTCGCCATCTTCGTGCTCACCTTCGACATCGCCCTGCACAGCCGGGAGCGGGTGGCCGTCGCGACCCTGTTCGCGTCGGCCGTCGTGATAGGGGTGGCCGTCGACCTGCAGCCGGACGGAGTAGCGATCCTCGCCACCTATATCGAGAGCGAGCTCGGCGTCGGGGTGGCCTGGCTGACCGGCCGGAACCTGCGGCACCGCCGGGCCCGGTGGGCGGAACTGACAACCCGCACCGAACGGGCCGAGCGCGATCGGGAAGACGAGGCCCGCCGGGCCGTGACCGAGGAGCGGCTGCGCATCGCCCGCGAGCTGCACGACGTCATCGCGCACTCGATGAGCGTCATCGCGGTGCAGTCGGCGGTGGGCAACCACGTGATCGACAGCCAGCCGGGCGAAGCCCGGCGGGCGCTGGCGGCCATCGAGGCGACCAGCCGCTCCGCGCTCACCGAGATGCGCCGGCTGCTCGGCGTGCTCCGGCAGGAAGGCGAGCCGCGCGGCAGCCTCACGCCGGCGCCGGGCCTGGCCGACCTCGCCTCGCTCGCCGGCCAGGTCCAGGACGCTGGGCTCAAGGTCTGGATCAACGTCGACGGCCAGCGGGGGGACATCCCTCCGGGCATCGATCTGTCCGCGTACCGGATCGTCCAGGAGGCACTGACCAACGTGATCAAGCACGGTGCCGCCTCCGCCGCCGACGTCACGATCAGGTACCGCCCGGAGTCGGTGACCGTGGAGGTCACCGACTCCGGCGCGGGCGCGCCGCCGGCTGAGGTCCCGGCTCCGCGGGCCGACTCCGGGCACGGGATCATCGGCATGCGGGAGCGGGTGGCGGTGTTCGGCGGGGAGTTCAGCGCCGGGCCAGGGCCGGACGGCGGCTTCCTGGTGCGGGCCTGCTTCCCGATCGCGCAGGTGACCAGGTGATCCGGGTCCTGGTGGCCGACGACCAGGCGCTCGTGCGCGGCGGCTTCCGGGTGCTCGTCGATTCCGCGCCGGACCTCGAGGTCGTCGGCGAGGCCGGCGACGGCACCGAGGCGGTCGCGCTGGCCAGAAAGGAACGGCCCGACGTCATCTTGATGGACATCCGGATGCCGCATCTGGACGGGCTGGAAGCGACCCGGGTAATCTGCGGGGCCGAGGAGACCGAGGACGTCAGGGTGCTCATCCTGACCACCTTCGACCTGGACGAATACGTCTACGCTGCGCTCCGGGCGGGCGCCAGCGGGTTCCTGCTCAAGGACACCCCGCCCAGCGACCTGCTGGCCGGGATCCGGGTCGTGGCGGCGGGCGACGCGCTGCTCGCCCCGAGCGTGACCCGCCAGCTCATCAGCGAGTTCGTCCGCCGCCCGGACAGCGACCGGCCGGCGCCGGCCACGCTGGACGTGCTGACCGCCCGCGAGCGCGAGGTGCTCACGCTGGTCGCCCGGGGCTGGTCCAACGCCGAGATCGCCGAACGGCTCTACCTCAGCCCGGCCACCGCGAAAACGCACGTGGGGCGGCTGCTGACCAAACTGCAGGCCCGCGACCGGACCCAGCTCGTGGTCATCGCCTACGAGACCGGGCTGGTCACGCCGAGCGGCCCCTGAGGTACCGGCGCTCGCGGGGCTTGAATAGCCCAACCGCGGGTAGTCGCCGGCGCGTGAGCAACACCCGCCAGGCCCCGGAGTCGGCTGAGATCCGGGCGCAAGAAGAAGTCCGAACCCAGGACGAAGAAGCCAGGGCCAACCGCGGCGCCGGAGATGAACCGATCCAGGAGGCCATGGAGCAGGCGGCCGACGTCGCGGAGAAGACCGGCGGCCTGGGCGAGCTCGGACGTCCGGTCAACCGGCGTTCTCCGTTCATGATCGGGCTGCACGCCGCCTTCGGGGTCGCGGTCGCCTACGGCCTGATCCAGCTGTTCATCCACGCTCGGTCCGTGCTCATCCTCATCGGCCTGGCATTCTTCATCGCGGCCGGTCTCGATCCGATCGTGGGCTGGCTGGTCCGCCACGGCGTACCCCGGTGGGCGGCCGTCGTGGTCGTCATCGTCGGCGGCGTCGGCATCGTGGCAGGCTTCCTGGCCGCGGCCATCCCGCCGATGGCCAGCGAGGCCACCGCGCTCGCCCACCAGATCCCGCACTACCTGCACGATCTGCAGGACCGCAACTCGCAGCTGGGCAAGTTCAACGTCAAGTACCACGTCCAGGACCGGCTGACCAAGCTGCTCACCAGCGGCAGCGGCAGCCTGGTGGGCGGGGTCATCGGGGCCGGGGCCCTGGTGATCGGGACCGTGTCCGAGATCCTCGCCATCGCCGTGCTCAGCATCTACTTCCTGGCCGGCCTGCCGCAGATCAAGCTGACCACCTACCGGCTGATCCCGCATTCCCGGCGGCCGCGGGCCATCCTCATCGGCGACGAGATCTTCGCCAAGGTGGGCGGCTATATGCTCGGCAGCTTCATCACCGCGGTGATCGCCGGGCTGGGCACGTACCTGTGGCTGCTGGCGTGGGGTGTGCCCTACCCGCTGCTGCTGGGCACGTTCGTGGCCTTCCTCGACCTGATCCCCGTGATCGGCTCGACGGTGGGCGGGATCGTGGTGAGCCTGGTCGCGCTGACCGTGTCGCTGCCGGTCGCGCTGGGCACCCTGGGCTTTTACGTCTTCTACCGGCTCGCCGAGGATTACCTGATCGTGCCGCGAATTCAGGGCCGCACGGTGGAACTGCCCGCCCTGGCCAGCCTGGTCGCGGTGCTGATCGGCGGGGTGCTGCTCGGCATCGTCGGGGTGCTGGTAGCGATCCCGGTCGCGGCGGCCATCCGGCTGCTGCTGCAGGAGGTCGCGTTCCCCCGGCTCGACAAGAGCTGATCCCGCTGCATAACCCGAGATTTCTGATCTGACAACTCAGGATTAGGCTAAGGCGGGAATGGATACGATCCCGCCGATACCTGACCATTCCTCTGGGGAGGAACCGTGAGTAGCACCGAATCCTACGTTGCCAACGCCGAACAGTACGCCGCCAGCTTCGACAAGGGGCACCTGCCGTTGCCACCCGCCAAGCAGACCGCCGTGGTCGCCTGCATGGACGCCCGCCTCAACCCCTACGGCGTGCTCGGGCTCTCCGAGGGCGACTCGCACGTGATCCGCAACGCGGGGGGCGTGGTGACCGACGACGTCATCAGGTCTCTCACCATCTCCCAGCGACTGCTCGGCACGAACGAGATCATCCTCATCCACCACACCGGCTGCGGCATGCTGACCTTCCACGACGACGACGTCAAGGCCCAGATCGAGGCCGACACCGGCATCAAGCCCTCGTTCGCGCTGGAGGCCTTCGGCGACCTGGATACCGACGTGCGCCAGTCCATCGCCCGGATCAAGGCCAGTCCGTTCATCCCGAACAAGGACTCCATCCGCGGCTTCGTCTACGAGGTCGAGACCGGCCGGCTCCGGGAGGTCAAGGAGTGAGCTTGGTATCGTGACTGGGTGACGGTCGCAACGGAAACGGACGAACCGGGAACGGATGCCACCGCCCGGTCGGCCCGGCTGCGGCACCTGATCATCACGGTCTACGGGCTCTACGCCCGGCACGACGGCGGCTGGCTGTCGGTCGCGACTCTGATCCGGCTGCTCGCGGATCTCGGGATAGACGAGCCAGCCGTCCGTTCGGCCATATCCCGGCTGAAACGGCGCGGCATCTTGCAGTCGCGGCGCCACGACGGCGCGGCCGGCTACCAGCTGTCCGCCGAGGCGCTGGCCATCCTGCGCGAGGGTGACGCGCGGATCTTCCGGCGGGGCCGGGCCACCCCCGCCGACGGGTGGGTGCTCGCGGTCTTCTCCGTGCCCGAGTCGGAACGGCACCGGCGGCACGTGCTGCGATCCGAGCTGACCAGGCTGGGCTTCGGCATGGTCGCGCCCGGCGTGTGGATCGTGCCCGCCCACCCGCAGGACACGACGGCCGAGACGCTGCGGCGGCTCGAGCTCGACGCGTACGCCGACCTGTTCCGCGCCGACCATCTGGCCTTCGGCGACCCGGCCGCGAAGGTCCGCCAGTGGTGGGACCTGGACGAGCTGGAGCGGCACTACGAGTCGTTCATCCGGGCGCACGAGCCGGCCCTGCGGGCCCTCGGCTCGAGGCCTGCGGGGGGGCCGGAGGCGTTCGCCGGGTACGTCCGGGTGCTCACCGACTGGCGGCGGCTCCCCTACCTGGACCCGGGGCTGCCCGCCGAACTGCTCCCCGACGGGTGGGTCGGCATCAGGGCCGCCGATCTGTTCTTCGCCCTGCGGGCGCTGCTCGAGGAGCCCGCCCGGGCCTACGTGACGTCCGTCAGCCGCTGACCACGGCGATGCCCTGGATCTCGACCAGGAGCTCGGGCAGCCACAGCCGGGTCACGCCCACCGCCGCCATGGCCGGGTACTCGGTTCCGGCCAGCCGGCGCCAGACCGCGCCGATTTCCCTGGCGTGCGCCTGGTAGTCCGGCACGTCGGTCAGGTAGATGGTCAGGCTGACCAGGTCGGACGGCAGGCCGCCCGCCGCGCCCAGCGCGGTCAGCAGGTTGGTCATGGCCCGCTCGAACTGCGGCACGACTCCGCCGTCGGCGACGTTGCCGTCCCGGTCCACGCCGGTCTGGCCGGCCAGGAACACCATCCGGCCGGCGGCCGCTCCCCCGCCGACGGAGACGGCGTGCGAGAAGCCTGAGGGCCGGGCGAGTTCGGCGGGGTTGATGCGCTCCGAGGTCATGACGGCAGCCTACCGGTATCGCGACTTATTGACGATCGTAGCGATTCCGGCATACGATCGGGTCATGCGCATCGCGGTCCTGGGCGGCGGTCCGGGCGGCCTGTACTTCGCCGCCCTGGCCAAACAACTGGACGCCGGTCACGAGATCACGATCTGGGAGCGCAACGCCGCGGACGACACGTTCGGCTTCGGGGTGGTGTTCTCGGACGAGACCCTCGGCGGCATCGAGCACGCCGACCGGGAGATCTTCTCAGGGATGCGGCGCGAATTCGCCCGCTGGGACGACATCGACGTGCACTTCCGCGGAACCACGTTCACCTCGGGCGGGCACGGCTTCGCCGCGATGAGCCGCAAGCGGCTGCTGGCCATCCTGCAGGCCCGCTGCGCGGAGCTCGGGGTGCGCATCCTGTTCCGCACCGAGGCTCCGGACGTGGCGGCGCTGAGCGCGGAGTATGACCTGGTGGTCGCGTCCGACGGGATGAACTCGGCGACCCGGAGCCGGTTCGCCTCGACGTTCCGGCCCGACCTGGAGCAGCGCCGGTGCAAGTACATCTGGCTCGGCACGGACCTGGTCTTCGACGCGTTCAAGTTCTACATCCTGGACACCCCGGCCGGGATCATGCAGGTGCACGGCTACCCGTACAGCGAGCAAGCCAGCACCTTCATCCTGGAGATGCACGAGGACGTGTGGCGGCGGGCCGGGTTCGGGCCGCCGGCGGAGCGCGCGGCCGGGCTGCCGCCCGGGCAGAGCGACGAGGCGTCGATCGAGATGATCCGCGGCCTGTGCGCCGACGTGCTCGGCGGGCACCAGCTGTTCGCGAACAACTCGCGGTGGGTGACCTTCGGCACCGTACGGTGCGATAGGTGGCGGCACCAGAACGTGGTACTGCTCGGTGACGCGGCGCACACCGCGCACTTCTCCATCGGCTCGGGCACCAAGCTGGCCATGGAGGACGCGCTGGCCCTGGCCGCCTGCCTGCACGAGCAGGGTTCTGTCGAGGCGGCCCTGACGGCCTACGAGGCGGAGCGGCGGCCGGTGGTCGCCTCGACCCAGCGGGCCGCGCAGGCCAGCCTGGAGTGGTTCGAGAACATCGGCCAGTACGCCGACCAGGACCCGCACCAGTTCGCGTTCAACATCGTGACCCGCAGCCGCCGGGTCACCTACGACAACCTGCGGCTGCGCGACCCGGAGTTCGTGGCCGACATGGACGGGTGGTTCGCTTCGGCTTCCGGCTCACCGCAGGTGCGGCCGCCGATGTTCCAGCCGTTCCGGCTGGGCGGCCTGGAGCTGGCCAACCGGGTGATCGTCTCGCCGATGGACATGTACTCGGCGCGCGACGGGGTGCCCGGCGACTTCCACCTGGTGCACCTGGGCAGCAAGGCGCTCGGCGGGGCCGGCCTGGTGATGACCGAGATGGTCTGCGTCTCCCCGTCCGGGCGGATCACGCCGGGCTGCACCGGGATGTACAACGCGGAGCAGGAGGAATCCTGGCGCCGGATCACGGACTTCGTCCACGACCGCAGCGGCGCGAAGATCGGCATCCAGCTCGGTCACTCCGGGCGCAAGGGCTCGACCAGGCTGATGTGGGAGGGGATGGACGACCCGCTGCCCGAGGGGAACTGGGAGGTCTGCGGCCCGTCCCCGCTGCCCTACAAGGCGGGCGGCCAGGTGCCCCGTCCGCTGGACGAAGCGGAGCTGGGTGCGATCCGGGATCAGTTCGTGGCGGCGGCCCAGGCGGCGGCGCGAGCCGGCTTCGACCTGCTCGAGCTGCACTGCGCGCACGGCTACCTGCTGTCCTCCTTCCTGTCCCCGCTGACCAACCAGCGCACCGACCAGTACGGCGGGTCGCTGGCCGCCCGGCTCCGCTATCCCCTTTCGGTCTTCGACGCGGTCCGGGCCGTCTGGCCGCAGGACCGGCCGATGACGGTGCGGGTCTCGGCCACTGACTGGTGCGAGGGCGGCGTGGGGGTGGAGGAGGCCGTCGAGATCGCGCGGGCGTTCGCCGAGCACGGCGCGGCCGGCATCGACGTGTCCACCGGGCAGGTGGTCAGCGAGGAGCAGCCGGCCTTCGGCCGCAGCTACCAGACGCCGTTCGCGGACCGGATCCGCAACGAGATCGGCCGCAAGTACGGTATTGCGGTGATCGCGGTCGGCGCGATCTCCTCCTACGACGACGTGAACTCGCTGATCCTGGCGGGCCGGGCCGACCTGTGCGCGCTCGGCCGCACCCACCTCTACGACCCGCAGTGGACCCTGCACGCCGCCGCCGAGCAGGGGTACGCCGGCCCCGGCGCGACCTGGCCGATGCCGTTCGCCGCGGGCAGCCGCAGACCGCAGGGGGGACGCACGGACGGCCCGCGGCCGCGGCTGGAGCTGATCCGGGCCGGGGTGCCGGGGACGGCGCACGCCCGGTGGCGCCCGTCTGGGGGTGGCCGGTGACCGCGTTCGCGCTAACGTCCGAGCAGCAGGATTTGGCCGAACGGGTGCGGGATCTCGCCTCCGGACAGCTGCGCGCGCTGGCCGAGGCGGGGACGCCGGGCCACGTGAACCGCGAGCTGATCAAGGCCATGGGCGACCTGGGCCTGCTCGCCCGGCTATTTCCTGGTGTTGCCGCGGGCAGCCTGTCGCGCTCGGCCGCAGCTTTGGATCTGTGCCTGCTGCGCGAGGCGCTGGCCACGCAGAGCACCGAGGCGGAGACGGCGCTGGCCCTGCAGGGCCTCGGCTCCTATCCCGTGCTGCAGTCCGGGCGGGAGGAGGTCGTCCGGCGCTGGCTGCCCGCGGTGGCCGCCGGGGACGCGGTGGCGGCGTTCGCGCTGACCGAGCCCGAGGCCGGGTCCGACGCCGCCGCGCTGACGCTGCGGGCCGAACCCGACGGCCCTGGGTGGCGGCTGACCGGCGAGAAGATCTGGATCTCCAACGCGCCGGAGGCCGACTTCTACACCGTCTTCGCCCGGACCACACCAGGCGCCGGGGCGCGCGGGGTGAGCGCGTTCGTCGTGCCCGCCGACCGGCCCGGCCTGGGCGGCGAGCACCTCGACATGATCAGCCCGCACCCGATCGGCCGCCTGATCTTCGACGGGGTGCCGGTGCAGCCGGCCGAGCTCCTCGGCGAGCAAGATCGCGGCTTCCGGGTGGCGATGCGCACGCTAGACCTGTTCCGGCCCAGCGTGGGCGCGTTCGCGGTAGGCATGGCCCAGGCCGCGACCGACGCCGCCGTGGCGCACGCGGGGACGCGGACCGCGTTCGGCGGGCCGCTCAAGGACCAGCAGGCCGTCTCGCACCTGCTGGCGGAGATGGCCACCCGCACCGAGGCGGCCCGGCTGCTGGTCTACGCGGCCGCCGCGGCCTACGACGCCGCGGCTGGTGCCTCGGCCGGCGCCGGCGCCTCGGCCGGCGGCGGCGCCGGGAAGGGGCTCGCGGCCAAG
>Ga0207683_10005803_pt1 | contig 10590 bp, 10 predicted proteins | sample KBSM73metaG_FD_184333 | JGI IMG/M metagenome (GOLD analysis project Ga0207683, IMG submission 184333) | Miscanthus rhizosphere microbial communities from Kellogg Biological Station, Michigan, USA - KBS M7-3 metaG (SPAdes) (version 2) | ecosystem: Host-associated > Plants > Roots > Rhizosphere >...
CGTGTCGCGCGCGGTCTCGTATGCCGGCGTCGCACTCGCGCTCGGCCTGTTCGCCGCGATCTATCCCTTCGTCGAGGGCTGGTACGACCTCGTGCGCGCCGACACGCTGTTCCTGTTCATGGTCACCGCCGGACTCGCGGCGATCCCGCGCTGGGCGACCACCGGAGAGGGCGCACGCGGCCACGGCCGGATCGCCGCCGCCGCCGCGATCCTCGCGCTGTCGTTCTTCTGCAAGCAGACCGGCATCTTCTACGTCGGCCTCGGCGCCGCGATCGTCGCGATCGTCAACCGTCGCCGCGCACCGACCTACCTCGCCGTCGCCGGCGTGCTCGGGCTCGGGCTCACCGCCGCCGCGAACGCCGCGACCCACGGCTGGTTCTGGACCTACGTCTCGAAGATCCATCGCGCGCACGACTTCAACATGGACCGGTTCTGGAAGTCGTACGGCCTGATCCTCTGGCACTTCCGCGCGCTGACGATCGTCGTCGCGGTCGCGCTCGTCGCCACGCTCGTCGTCTACGTCCGCACGCGCACACTGCCGAAGCAGGTCCAACCGCTGCTGCTGTGGTCGTCGGCGTTCGCGCTGTCGGTCGTCGTCGGCGCGGTCGGCTGGGGCACCGAGTTCGCGCACTACAACGCGTACATGCCGGCGTTCCTGCACGGCGCGCTCGCCGCCGGTGCCGCCCTGCCCGCGCTCGCCGCCTGCACGAAGATCCTGCTCGCCGAGCGCAGGCTGCCGTTCGAGCTCGAGATCGCCGTCCACGCGGTCCCTGCGCTCGCCGCGATCGCGCTCGGCGTGACGCTGATCCACGCCCGCTGGCGGCCCGCGAAGTACATGCCGACGACCGCCGACGTCGCCGCGGGCGATCGTCTGATCGAACGCCTGCGCGCGCTCGACGGCGAGGTCTGGATGCCCTCGCATCCCTGGTACCTCGTGCTCGCCGGCAAGCAGCCGCACGTCCATCGCATGGGCATCAAGGACGTGATCACGCGCCAGAAGCGCACGCCGGGCCAGATCGTCACCGGCCTCGACGAGGCGCTGCGCACCCATCGGTTCGGCGCGCTCGTGCTCGACGATCGCGATCTGTTCGTCGAGTTGCCGCTCAAGCAGTACTACCGCGCGGCACTGCGCATCCCGGCCGACGAGCGCCCGCACCTCTACACCGGCGCGATCATCACGCCCGACACGATCTGGATCCCGGCCATCGCTCCCACCCCGCCCGCGGGCGCCAAGGTCGTCTTCGACTTCGAGGGACCTACCTGGGCGGGCTGGCAGCGCTCCGGCCCGGCATGGGGCGATGGCCCGGTCGCCGAGTCGCGCCCCGGTCAGGATCTCGTGCTCGGCGCGACCGGCCAGCGCTTCGCGACCAGCACGCAGGGCGGCGACGCCGGCATCGGCCGCGTCACGTCGCCGCCGTTTGCCCTCGATGGCGCGCGGCTCACCATGAGTCTCGGAGGTGGCACCGACGCGACCAAGCTCCGCGTCGAGCTGTGGGTCGACAAGATGATCGTACGCACTGCGAGCGTGCCGTCGCTCGGCGGCGACGTGCTCCACGAGGTCTCGATGGACGTCGTGCCGTGGCAGGGCCAGCAAGCGACGCTCGTACTCGTCGATGACTCGCCGACCGGCCACCTCGACGTCGATGACGTCTGGCTGCGAGCGCAGTGAGTGTCGCGCTGTGGCCGGCACTGCGACAGCGAAGTCCGGTTTTCGCGATTGAACCGGAACCCGGCGCGCGCAAGCCCTTGATCCGCCGAGGTCCGACCATGGCCTCGGCCGTGAACTACCGCACGCCGTGAACTGGCTGGTCGCCGCTGCAGGGATCGCTCGACTCGTCGTCGCGCCAGCGTCGGACGCGCCCGACATGCAGCCCGACGACGCGGTGCTGTTCGTCCACCGCGCCAACACCTGTCTTCCCGACGGCGGCCTGCCCGATGCGCCACTCGACAGCGGCAGCGGCGGCAGCGCGACGCCCCTCGATGCGGCCCCGCCTCCCGATGCATTCATCCCCGATGCCGGCGCCGGCAGCGACGCGGGCATCCCCGACGCCGGCACGACCGGCTGCGGCGACAGCGTGATGATGGTCGTGCAGCCGCGGTTCACGCTGACCACGCGGGGCTCGAAGTTCGCGTTGCTCTACGTGACGCCCGCCCCGCCGGTGATGCGGCTCGAGTCGCCGACGACGTTCGACGATCTCGACGCCGCCACCGCGCCGCTGATCGACACCGAGATCCACGAGATCCCCGATCCCGCGCTCGGCACGCAGTGCGAGGGGTGCATCTCGGGTGGGGACAACTCCGGCGGCGGTTGCAACTACGAGTCGAACACCCCGGGCTGGAACCCGCCCACGCTCGACGGCGGCGTCGGCGGCTCGACGATCCAGACGATCGGTCCCTACGAGGCCGCCACGCGCCAGCCGACCTCGCGCACCGACCTCGCGCGCTGGCTCGACGGGCTCGGCTACGTCTACCAGACCGCGGACCTCGACGCGCTCGAGCCGTACGTCTCGCAGGGCTGGTCCGTCGTGGCGGTCCGCGTCGTGCAGAACGGCTCGTTCACCGGCGGTCTCCAGCCATTCTCGATGACCTGGGCCGGCTCGGAGGTGACGGTGCCGCTGCGGCTCGCGTCGCAGTCGTCGCTCACGATCTACATCTCCGCCGACCATCGCTACGAGCTGCCGGGCGCGCACGTCTCGTACGCCGGCTTCACGGGCACGACCTATGTCACGCGGAACGAGGTCAGCGACCTTCGCGACGACCTCACCGCAATGCGTGCGAGCGTCGACGACTGGACGCACGACGTGAAGGTCGTCTACGAGGACAAGCACGTCCCGGTGACCAAGCCGTGCGACGAACAAGGCTGCTGCCAGTCCGGAACCGGCTCCACGAACGGCCTGATGTGGGGAAGCGCGCTGCTCGTCGTGATGCGGCGGCGGCGGCGAACCATGGCGAAGCGTTAAGACTCCCGGGTTGCCAGCTCCTGCCAGCTGGCGGAGTGCCAGATGCCCCCTATCCTCATTCCCATGAAGACCGCGGCGATCGTGCTCGTCTGTGCTGCCAGCACCGCGTACGCCGACGGTGGCGCGCGCTTCGACTTCGGCCTCGTGCACTCGCAGATCGCAGTCACCGACCAGACCGCGATCTCCGGATCGATGGCGCGCTTCGGCGTCGGCTTCGCGATCAACCGGCACGTTCACGCGGGCGCCGAGGTCGAGGAAGGCTGGATGTCAGGCGACGCGTTGCCCGACGGCGCCATCGCGCGCAGCGGTGGTGCGCTCGGCACCGGCCCGCTGTCCGGCAACACGCTCGACATGAAGCTCGTCGGCGGCCTGCACACCGATGTCTCCGCGTTCCGCATCAGCGGCGACATCGCGGCGGGCATGCGCGATACGTCGGTCTCGACGGACCTGGGCACCGACATCGCCGGCCGCAAGAAGGAGCCGCTGCTCGAGCTGCGCACGCGCGTCGACATGTTCGTCACGCACACCTGGACGGTCGGCCTGATCGCCGGCGCCGACACGCTCGAGCGCCACGACGTGTCGATCGGCGCCATCGTGTCGCTCCAGCTCGATCGTCAGTAGGGCGCTTCGATCGCCTCGAAGCTCATGCCGTGCGCGTCGAACAGCAGGCGCGGGCCGCCGATCGGATCGATCACATCGACGGTCCAGATCCGGCCGTCCTCGGCGTAGACAATGCGCTCGCGCATCACGTCGAGGTCTGCCCACTCCCACTCGCAGCAGTCGTGCACGGTGCCGCTCGGCGAGATGAGCTCGTGGGTCTCGGTGAAGCCCATGCTCGGGGGATATTTGCGCAGGATCCAGTCACCGACGGGCTTCTCGAACCCGAGGCGCGCACGCGTCCAGCCGTCGCGCTGCAGGCGCTCGACGACCGTGCCGCGCAGGAACCGGAACTGCGGCGGTAGCGGCGGCTGCGGGGGCACGTGACCGTGGACCCGTGGCACCTCGCCGGTGCGGTAGATCAATCCGCCGCCGCCCCAGGTATCGCCCTGCGGCCACATCTTGATGCACTTGAGGTACGGGACCCGCGCGAGGCCGGTCCACGAGCCTTTCGTCTCGGAGCTCCACTGGCCGTTGAGCGCGAAGTAGACGTGCCACTTGCCGTCGGGCGAGATGTCGCCGCGCTCGGGATACAGCTTGTGCTTGACCCACTGGCCGACCTCGAACGCGTCGCGCGAGAGGTTCCAGGACAGCGTGCAGAACGTCCGCGACGGGCCCTGACGGATCACCATCGCCGTCGGGCAGCCGGGGCGCATCAGCACGTGCAGGCGCGGTGACGGTGCGGGCTTCATGGGCGCCTGTACACCGAGACGACCGGTACGCCGTCGGCGCGCAGCACGAACACCGGCTGTGTCGTCCGGTAGGCCGACCAGATCAGGTAGTCGTGGCGGTTGAAGTGCTTCTCGTGGATCACGATCGCGTACTTGCTGCGTGCGATGCCTTCGGTCTCGTGACCTGCGTCTCCGTCACCACCGGGAAGCAGGCCATCCTTGATATACCAGCCCCACGCGGGCGACGCGTCGTGCGCGTACACGAGACCTGGCGGCTGCGACCGCAGGAACGGCAGCACGCCCTTCGCCGCGACGCCCCAGAACTGGCGGTTCATGCCGAGGTCGGCGCCGCCCGGCGAGCCGCCGGCGAGCGCGCTGTACCAGGTGAGGGCGTACGGGTGCGCGGTGACGACCTCGGTCGTACCCGCGAGCGCGATGCACGCGCCGACCGCGATGATCGCGACGCGCTCGGGCACCTTCGCGAACGCAGCCGCGAACCGCCGCGCGGCCCACACTGCACCGACTCCCGCGGCGATGCAGATCGTGGGCAACACCGGCATCCAGTGCTTCTCGGCGCCGAAGATCGGGGTCGAGCCGAGGAAGAACGGGCCGATCGAGGCCGCGGCGGAGAGTGCGAGCAGCAGGACGGGTGCGCGATCGCGATCGACGGTGCCGCGGCGAGCGATCCACACGCCGGCCCCGGCGACCGCGGCCGCGAGCGTGGCGGTCGGCACCGTGAACAGCGTCGTGACGAGCGCGACGTGCCACGGGAACCGCGGATGGTTCCAGTTCGTGCCGAGGTACTCGAAGTTGTAGTGGACGTGGTGCGTGTGGAACTTCAGCCACGCCGAGACGTGCGCGATCGGCGCGGTCCACAAGAGCGGCCACAGCGCGTAGAGCACGAGCGGACCGAGCACGGCGAGCGAGGCGGCGACGCGCCAGTGCACGAGCGGCTTCTTCGCCCGCCACGCGAGGAAGACATAGTGCACGCCGAGCGCGAACGGCAGCAGCAGTGCTGTGTGCTTCGTCGCGAGCGCGAGTCCCCACGCGACGCCGACCTGCCACGGCCACTTGCGGCCCCGAGGATGGAGGTCGCCGGGCTTTGCCTGGCGACCGGGGCCAATGCAGCGCCAGTACGCGACCACCGTGGCGAACCACAACGTCATGATCGGCGCGTCGAAGGCGGCGAGCCCGGCGTGGAACAGCGCGCGCGGCAGGAGCAGCAGGCACAGCGCAGCGATCACCGCCTCGGCGAAGCCCCACAGCGAGAGCGTCATCCAGAAGACGAGCCCGACACACGCACCGTGCAGCACCGCCGACGGCAGCCGATACGCCGCGACCTCGCCGAGCACGCCGGAAAATGCCGCGTGCGAGATGCCCTCGAGCTCCTTCACGAACGGGGGATGCTCGGGGTTGTTACCCCCGCCGAGCGGCCCGCCCCAGGTCGGCTCGATCGCCGCCGGATGCATGAACCAGTGCCAGTAGCGGGCACCCGCGCCCATGTAGACGGTCTCGTCGCGCGCGATGCCGACGTCGCGCTGGTTGACCATCACGACGACGATCGTGAGCACGACGAGCGCACAGCCGACGAGGCGCGTGATGCGCGTGCTCACTGGCGCGCCTCCGCGGCGAAGCAGATCTGGCGCTGCGGCGCATCCGCGCTCGCGATGAACGTCACGTCGGCGGCGCCCGGCGTCGTCGGCGCGTCGAAGCGCACCCAGCCGTCGTCGACACCCGGCGTGACGCGTGCGACCTCGCGGCCGCCGATCTGGACCGCGAGCGTGCCCGGTGCGCGGATGTCGCGGCGCGTGAACACGTCGGCAAGACCGGCGTAGCCGACGAGCCGGCTGCCGAGCGTCATCGGCACCGTGACGGTCGCGGGACGCCCGGGCGACGGAACGAGCTGGATACAGCGGTGCGGCTCGAACCCGACCTCGGCGACAAGGCCCGGCTGGGTCGCGAACACATCCGAGAGCACCACCGCGGGGGCGCGCTCGAACCGCCGCACCATCACGCCGTCGACGTCCTGGGAGAGCACCGGCGCGAGCCCGGCCACCTCGGGCGCCTCGGCGCCGCGGATCGACAGCTCCCAGATCCGCCCGTAGCGCGCGGCGTCCATGCGCGCGGCCATCTCGACCGGGATCAGGTCGCCGAGGTGGAGGCGGCCGACCGGGTCGACCCAGCCGGGCGCGAACACGATCAGGTCGCCAGGCTGATGCTGGGCCCGCACCAGCTGCGCGGCATGCGCCCACGCGGCGTCGTCGGGGACGCTGGTCGCGTCATGGCGCGCGGCGACGGTCTCCCACAGCGACACGAGGACCAGCAGGACTGCCGGGATCGCAGCGAGGATGCGGGCGCGCAACGAGACCGAGCCTACGCTAATGTCGCGGCGTGCGCATTTACGCCGTGCTGTTCGCGGTCGGGCTCGCCGTCTACGGCGCGCTCGCGTGGGACCGGCTCGGCAAGCAGTCGCAGGCGCCTCAGTTCGTGATCCAGGCCGACGCGTGGCTGCACGGCCACCTCGACGTCCAGCCGGTGACCACCGATGCCGACTGGGCAAAGCTCGAGACCGTCGAGCTCGTCGACGGCCGCGAGGTCGAGGGCCGGCGCATGATCACCCAGGCGGTGTTCCGCACGCTCGGCGGGGACCGCATCCCGACCGCGCAGATCAAGCAATCGCGCGGCTTCACCTGGTTCATGTCGTTCCCGCCAGTGCCGGCGCTGCTGATGGTGCCGTCGGCGCTGATCGGCGGCCGCGGGGGCAACGACGTGATCCCGACGCTGCTGGTCGCCGCCGCGATCCTGCCGCTCTTGCTGCTCGTGCTGCGCCGGCTGCGCGAGGCCCAGCTGTCGACGCGCACCGAGCAGGAGGAGCTGTGGCTCGTCGCGCTGCTCGCGTTCGGCACCGTGCTGTTCTTCTCGTCGGTCCAGGGCAAGGTCTGGTACACGGCGCAGGTCTGCGGCGTCGCGCTCGCGCTCGTCTACACGTGGGCATCGATCGAGGCGAAGCGACCGATCGTCGCCGGCGTCGCGCTCGGTGCCGCCGCGCTCACGCGCACCTCGATGGCGTTCATGGTGCCGCTGTTCCTGTTCGAGCTGTGGCGAACACGGCGCTCGGAAGGGCGCGAAGGGCGCGAATGGCGCGGGGTGCTGCTGAGGTTCGCGATCCCGGTCGTGGTCTGCGCGATCGCCGGGATGATCTACAACGCCATCAGGTTCCATTCACCGACCGAGTTCGGCCACACCTATCTCGACGTCCGCCAGCAGCTGCAGATCGAGCAGTTCGGCCTCGCGAGCTATCACTACCTCGGACGCAACCTCGCGGTCGCGTTCACGCTGCTCCCGGAGTTCCCCGGCCACGCGCCCTGGCTGCAGATCAGCGGCCACGGCCTGGCGATCTGGGTCACGACTCCCGTGTTGCTCTACGTGGTGTGGCCGCGCGAGAAGCCGCCGATCCATCGCGCGCTGTGGATCACCGTGGCGTGCGTCGCCGCACCGTCGCTGTTCTACATGAACTCCGGCTGGGTCCAGTTCGGGTACCGCTTCCAGCTCGACTACATCGTGTTCCTGATCGTGCTCGTCGCGATCGGAGGGTGCCGTCTCAGCAAGCCGCTGATCGTCGCGTGCATCGTGATCAACCTGTTCGGCGCGTACACGTTCGACCGCAGGGATCAGTACTACCGGTGGGCCGGCAACGCCTACGACGTGGTCGTGGCACACTGACCGCATGAGCATCAGTGACAAGGCGAACGAGGTGCACGCCGCGCTCGAACAGCACCCCGGCACCGACGAGCTCCGCCAGGAGATCAAGACCGTGCTCGTGCGCCCCGAGCACGGGCCGACGCTCAAGAACCGGTTGCAGGAGTTCGCCGCCGAGCACCCGAAGCTCGCGGGCCTGCTTCAGGGCCTGATCGACGAGCTGAACGCCGCAGGAATCTAGGGAGAAACAGAGCTCAGCGAACGAAGCTGCCGATGCGCGGCCACCGGATGTGGGTCCAGTCGGTGAGGCCCCACGTCGAGTACGACAGCCAGATGAACAGGGCCTTGCCCTTGATGTTCTCGATCGGCACCGAGCCCCAGTACCGCGAGTCGTTCGAGTTGTTGCGGTTGTCGCCCATCACGAACACGTGACCTGGCGGCACGACGTACTGCATCTGCTGCTCGCACGCGCTCGCCTGCCCCTCGGGCTTGAGCTCGATCAGCGTGCCCTTGACCTGCTCGACCTCGACGCCGGGCGACGGATCCTCTTCGGACTGCTCTGTCGCGCAGGTCGGCAGCTGCATGTCGTGATTCGCGCGCGTAGGGAAGTCGTGCGAGTCACCGGTCGTCAGCGTGCCTTCGGCGAGCCGCTTGTCGCGCTCGGGGCGCTGCGCGTCGTGGAACGTGTCGTAGTGCTTGTCGCCGACGGTCTCCTCGTAGCGGCTGCACCACTTGCGCTGCCATTCGTTCGTGCCTTCCGGCTGATCGTCGTAATGGCAGGTGTTGCCCTCGACGAGCTTGTTCGGGATCGCCTTGCCGTTGACGTAGACGACGTTGCAGCGCACCTCGACGTGATCGCCGGCGAGCGCGACGACGCGCTTGATGTAGTCCTTGTCCGGGAGGCACGGATAGATGAAGACGATGACTTCGCCGCGCTCGGGGTTTCTGAACTGGAAGAACTTCGTCATCGTCCACGGGATACGGATGCCGTAGATGAACTTGTTGACGAAGATGTGGTCGCCGATCTCGAGCGTCGGATACATCGAGCTCGACGGGATCTTGAACGCCTCGATCACGAACGCGCGCAGCGCCAATGCGATCAGCACGGCGCCACCGATCGACTCGACGTAATCGCGCGTCGTCGACTTCGGCGGCCGCTCGACGATCTCGTCGACGAGCGCATCGAGCAGCGGCAGGTTCTTGCGAACCGCTTGCATGTCGTTCGACGTCAGCGCCTTCTCCATCGACGCCGTCACCGTCTCGAGATCGCCTGCCTTGCTGCGCAGCCCTTTCTTCAGCGCCAGCGCCGTGCGCGCCTCGCGAACGAGCAGCACGGCTTCCTTGCGAACTCGGCGATCGAGACCCCGCGCGCGCATCAGTCGACCTTCAAGATCCTTCTTCAGATCACGGTCTGAAGGGCTGTTCGTCTTTGCCGCGGACGGGATTCGCCAGGCGCCGGGCCACGGCATCCTGCTCGTCCTTCGTCAGCCGGCGGACGTAGACGCCTGCGGCATCGATGCTGCGCGCACCGAAGAAGCCCTCGGAGACGGCGTACTCGACCTCGATGATCATGTACGGGTCGTCGCCGATCCACATGAGCTCGTGCTTGCGCGGGATTCCGACCCACGAGCTGAGGGTGAACTTGTCACGCGTACCGTCCTCGTTGAGGACGACCATCGTGATGCGCTCGGTGGCGGTCACGGCGTGAACCCTAGCACGTCGAGCATGTCGTAACGACCCGGCGGCTTGCCAGCGACCCAGGCGGCCGCGCGCACCGCGCCGGCGGCGAAGATCGCGCGCGAGGTGGCCCGATGGGCGATCTCGATGCGCTCCGCGGCGCCAAAGAACGTCGCGACGTGCTCGCCGATGACGTCGCCGCCGCGGACGGTCGATACGCCGATCTCGCCGGCGGGGCGCGGTCCGATGTCGCCGTCGCGCGTGTGGCGTTTCACCGCATCGTAGTCGACGCCGCGGCCGGCGGCGATCGAGCGCGCGATCGCGAGCGCGGTGCCCGAGGGCGCGTCGCGCTTCATGCGGTGGTGGGTCTCGACGACCTCGGCGTCCCAGTCGGGGAGCGCGCGCGCGGCCTGCTTGACGAGGCCGAGCAGGAGGTTCACGCCGACCGAGAAGTTCGCGGCGACCACGATCGGTGCGACCTGCGCGAGCGCGGCGATCGCCTCGTCGTCGGCGGCCGACAGGCCGGTCGTACCGATCACCGCGGCGCGCCGGCGCGGAGTGGCAGCGATCGCGGCTCCGCGGGTCGAGGCCGGCGTCGTGAAGTCGATGTAGACATCGCTCGCGTCGAGGGCCGCGCCGATGTCGGTGGTCGCACGCACGCCCGGCGCGACCTCGCCCCCGATGCCCGCCGCCTCACCGCGATCGACCGCGGCGGTGACCGTCACACCGTCGCCGCGGCCCGACGCGTTCGTCACGCCCTGCGCGGCCTCGAGCACCGCCTTGCCCATGCGGCCCGATGGACCGAGCACGCACAGGCGAATCAAGCGACGCCCTCGATCGCGGCGCGGAGCTCCTGCGTCAGCTTCCCGCTCGCGTTGACGAGCGGCAGGCGGACGTCGGCGGCGCAGCGGCCGAGCAGCCCGAGC
>Ga0207683_10005805_pt1 | contig 10585 bp, 9 predicted proteins | sample KBSM73metaG_FD_184333 | JGI IMG/M metagenome (GOLD analysis project Ga0207683, IMG submission 184333) | Miscanthus rhizosphere microbial communities from Kellogg Biological Station, Michigan, USA - KBS M7-3 metaG (SPAdes) (version 2) | ecosystem: Host-associated > Plants > Roots > Rhizosphere >...
GGCCTTAAAGCCGTCGCCATCGATAACTTCCCCGCGGGTTATCGCTATCCGACGCCGGCTGACGATCCTTTCTGGGCGGCTGCGGTCGATCTCGAAATGGCACTGACCATTCATGTGGAGTTCGGTTTTCCGCGGCGCGGACGCGGCCAACCCGCAGCTGCGGCGGTGCCGTCATTCAAATATGCGCGCCAACCCGATCCCGAGCATCACGTGCCGGACGTGATTGAACGGTTCAACAAATACGGCTTTCGCGGCAGCAAGCAAGTGGTGCAGATGATCTGGGGCCGCGCGTTCGAGCGCTTTCCGAAACTGAAAATTTACGTTGCCGAGGTGCAAATCGGTTGGATTCCCAACTGGATCGATCAAATGGACAACGAGTATGGCCGTCAGCAATACTGGGCCGAACGCGTGCTGGGCCTGGCGCGCCTGAAACGCATGCCGAGCGAATACGCCCGGGAGCATTGCTACTGGGGGTTTAACCGCAATCCCGTCGGCGTGCGAATCGCGCGCCACGAGATGGACGTCGACAAACTGATGTGGGCGAGCGATTTTCCGCATCTCGAATCAGATTGGCCCAACTCACGCAAAGTCATCGCGGAAAATTTCGCCGGCTCCAGCGAAGACGAAATCTGGAAAATGACCGTCGGCAACGCCGTGGAATATTTCCATCTGGATGATCGACAATAGCAATTCGGAATCAAATCGAATTCCGTAAGGGTGACCGGCGGTCGCCCAATTTGGACGGAGTAGCGCAAGATTATGGTTGCAGATAATGGCAGCGACCTAAAATCGCTCGACGCCGAATTGGCAAAAGATTCCATGCGCGGCCTTTGGGCGCGTGAGGAAGCCATACGCCGTGAACCGACGCCGTTCGGCAAGCCGATGCTCTGGAAGTGGGCGAAGATTCGTGCCGGCCTCGAAGCGGCCGGCCAGTTGATTACAACCAACTACAAAGGCGCGCGGCGCGCCATCAGCCTGGTTCACCCAAACATGGCCGACAGCACGAGCCATACGTTGAATATGGCGGTGCAACTGGTCAAAGCCGGAGAGGCAGTCTATTCGCATCGGCATACGAACGCGGCAATGCGTTTCGTCATCCAAGGCGGCGAGGGCGTTTACACGATCACCAACGGCGAGAAGTGCGTCATGGAGCGCGGAGACTTAGTGATTCAGCCAAGTTGGGGCTGGCATAATCACATCAACGAGACCGATCAGGATGCGATCTGGATCGATTGTCTCGACTCCGGCTTGATGCGCATGCTGCGCACGATGTTTCAGGAACCGCATCCGGCGGAGGATGTGCGGCTTTACAATAGTCCGGTCGATACAGCAGTGCGCAATCCCGGTCTGCTCGCGCCGCCCGGCCAAGCGCTCAAGTCGCTGGTTTATAAATGGCGCGAGACGCGAAAGGCTCTGGCGGAGACACTTTCGGAGAGCGAAAACGCCTTCGACGGCAAGTGTCTGGAATATCGCAATCCGGTCACCGGCGGTTCGACGTTTCCGACGTTCTCCTGTTGGATCCAGATGCTTGATGGCGACAAACAAACGAAGGAGCATCGGCACACGTCTAACCAGCTCTATTATGTCGTCGAGGGCAGCGGCGCCAGCGAAGTCGCGGGAGAGAAACTTGAATGGGAAGCGGGTGACTTCTTCGTCGTGCCGAACTGGAGTTGGCACCGGCATCGGAATTCATCGCCGAACATTCCCGCCGTGCTTTTCTCAACGACCGATCGGCCACTCCAGGAAGCGATCGGCGTGTATCGAGAAGAGGCGCGGAACAACGGAACCCGATTTTGATTTGTTTCAGCCGTTATCGGCCGCTGTCATGCTGAGCAAAGCGAAGCATCTCACCGAGCGAAAGATTCTTCGGCTACGCCTCAGAAGGGCAGAACAATTTAGCTTTAGATTCTGTTGAGCTCTCGATGACCGACGAAGAATGCGCTTACAATCTGGAAGACTTTTCCAGCGCCGCTCCCGCACCAACGAATCCCGGTGCGACAATGGCGGCTAAAATCGGTCTTACCGCGCCTGATTTTCAAGCCCAAGTGTTAGACGGCGGTTTCGTGTGCCTTGCAGATTTTCGTGACAAGCGGCACGTGGTCATGATGACAGGCGCAGTGACGAGCCCTATGTGCGCGTTCGAAATTCCCGAATTCAACCGGCTCCAGTCGGAATTCGACAGCAAAGGCGTTTCATTCTTTCTGCTTTACACGCGCGAATCCCATCCGGCGGAAAACTATTCGGCGCATCAGTCGTTCGAGCAAAAACTCGCCTACGCACGCGATCTTCAGCGTCTGGAAAACGTCAAGTTCCCGATCCTTGTCGATCACCTCGATGGGAGAATTCATCGCGCCTACGGTGTTTGGCCGAACGCACTCTTCGTCATTCACGAAGACGGCCGTTTGATTTTTCGCAGCAACATGGCGAACCACCGCGAGCTGCGCGATTTTTTAAACGACCTGCTAGATGCCGAGAGTGCGCGCGAGCAAGGCCAGGTAACGCATCTGCAATACTCCGAGCGCGTATTGCCACACGAAGCCGACCAAGCCACGCATCACCGCGTTTACGAGCGTGCCGGTGTCAAAGCATTCAAAGATTACTGGGCCAAGCGCCCACAGCATAGAAATCGCTGGCCATGAGGAACACCAGTACACAAACGAAAAGAAGGCGGAAAGCGCAGTGCATGATCTGCGTTTCTATCCTTGCTTTGGCTGCAGTATGCGTTTTCACACGGTTTGCCGAGGCGGCAAGCAAAGACCTTGAAAGGGTACGAATCGGCTACTCGGTGGGCGGCCTGATTCCGTTTCCGATCATTGTCGCAAAGGAACATCGTTTGTTCGAGCAGGCGGGTTTCGAGGTCGAACTGATCAACATCCCGCCAACGATTGCGGTTACCGCGCTTGTCTCGGGCGATATTCAGTACGTGATATTCGCCGGGACGACGCTCAACGCGGCAGTGCGTGGCCTGCCCGTAAAGCTGGTAATGGTTTACAACGATCGCCCATTATTTTCGTTGATGTCCCGGCCAGAGATTCGCTCGATCAAAGAGCTCAAGGGAAAGATCTTGGGCGTGGCGACGCTGACTTCGGGCGAGTCTTTTTTGTCGAGACGCCTGCTCAAAGACGTCGGCATCGATGCTGACAAGGAAATGACTTTACGCGTCATCGGCAACACTCCGGACCGATTGCAAGCGCTCAGAGCCGGTGCGGTGGATGCCACCACACTGACGCTTCCCGCAGATATTTATGCCGAGCGTTTGGGCCTACGGAGACTCGCGTTCATGGGCGACACGCTGGAAAGCATTAACGGCGGCTATGGGGTTTCAGACCGCTGGCTGCAGCAACGGCCGGACCAGATCAAAAAGATGATCGCTGTCGCGTTTCGCGGCATGGCGCAGGCGCGCACGCAACGACAGGATTCTATCGGACTGATCATGGCAAAATGGAAGCTCGAGCGTGAAGTTGCCGAAAAAGCGTTCGACATGATGATCAAGACCTGGACGGAGACCGGCGTATCGTCGGATGCCACGTTGCAGGCCGGCATCGACGAAAGTTTGAAAATTTCCAATTCGAAGCAATCGGTGGCACTCTCGCAGGTCGCCGATTTTACGCTTGCACGTGAAGTATATCGCGAGCTGAATAAGAAATAATTTAGATGCCTTTCACCACGAAGGACACGAATTGCACAAAGTTTTCAAGAAAAAGATTCTGGTCTTCACGCATTCGTTCTCTTTTTGAAAATGACGCTGAGTTGGATGTGCCCAAAAACCGTCACCCCCGAATGCTTTAATCGGGGGTCCAGTCTGAATTCCGCCTGGATTCCCGCTAGAAGCATGCGGGAATGACAGAACTGAGCCCAGAACTGTTGTAACCACCGCCGCAAGTAAAGGAGAGCGCGAAGTTCACGGAAATCGAACGCTTCGGTTCATGTCCTTCGTGCGCTCCGTGGTGAGCAATTCTCCGTCAATATGAGCGACGACGAAATCCCTCTCAAACCGACCCGGTTGCGTACGCATCCGCACACGACGCGATCGCGACTAATGCTCGAAGTCGCCTCGCAGCTCGTCAATCGAAAGGATTTTCCTTATCTTCAAGCGCGCGTTCAGCTGCGCGAACAGGGTTCGGTAGAATGGCCGCTGACTCTGTTCGCAAGCGATAGCCCCGCGACGATTCACGAAGTCGCCGCCGGCAACGTGCAGTTTGCGATCATCAATCCATCGATGATCCTCAAAATCGCCGCGCTCGGAAGCGCGCCCTTCACAGAGCCGATGTCGCTACGTGCCATTGCGGTGCTGCCGTCTTTGGATCAGATGGTTTTTGCCGTGAAGCGCGAAACCGGCTTGACTTCATTCAGTGACATTGGCAGGCGGCGATTTCCTTTACGCGTATCGCTGCGCGCGCAACCCGATCATTCGCTCCATCTGATCATTGATCATGTGCTGAGGGCTGCCGGATTCACTCTCGCGGATATTATTTCGTGGGGGGGCAACGTGCGCTACGACGCCGGCATGGCCTACGGACCGAACCGCATCGGCGCAATCATGCGCGGCGAGATTGATGCCATTTTCGATGAAGGGGCGAGCGCGTGGGGTAATATGGCGCTCGAGCTTGGGATGAAGTTTCTGTCGCTCGATGAAGATATTCTGCAAGAGATAGAAGCGTCCGGTCTGCGGCGCGGGACAATCATAAGAGCGAATTTTCCCAAACTCGATGCTGACGTGCCGACGCTCGATTTTAGCGGCTGGCCGATTTACACGAATGCAAATACGTCCGACGGGATCGTCTGGGATTTTTGCCGAGCGCTGGAAGAAAGCAAAGAACACATTCCTTGGGCTCAGGACGAGCCGCTGCCGCTGACAACGATGGTACACGACACTCCGGAAGGGCACCTCGAAGTGCCGCTCCATCCCGCCGCCGAGCGCTTCTGGCGCGATCGCGGCTACTTGCCATAAAGACTACCTAAGATTACAGCACAGAGGCCACGACGGCCCCGAAGGTAAAACGAGCCGGAGTGGCGCAAAGAAGTAAAGACAAAACCGAATGTAGGGGCGAATGGCCTTCGCCCTCGGTTCTCTGTTCTGTTCGGCCGAGCTAATTGACTTAAACCTATTGTTTCCTATACTCACGCAGCTTTGTACCTGAACGAATTTGTGGCGGGGGGGCTCGCGCGATGAGTTCAGTTCCAAGAATTGCGGCATTGTTGAGCTCGTGGGCTTTTTTCTTTTCATTGAGCACGCTGTCGGTTTGGGGCCAAACGGATGAGCAGGCCAGGCTGGTGGAAGGCGCCAAAAGTTCCGGGAATTTTTCGGACTATAGATGTGAAGACTCACCAGCGAGACACTGAGTGCGCGGAGTACTAAATAAAGGCTATACTTTCACCACGAAGACACGAAGAGCACGAAGCAAAAAATTATGTCGCAGAATTCGTAGCTAACTTCCGTGCTCGTTTGAAAAGATGCGGGTGAACAGAAAGGCTCGAAACGTCGCCCCCGAATGCTTTCGTCGGGGGTCCAGTCCGATTCCGTCTGGATTCCGGCTAAAAGCGTGCGGGAATGACGACTGATTGAAATCGGCTACAACGCCCACGAGACCTATTTCCAAGTCGATGCAGTACAGGAGCCAACCATGTCGAGATACTCGCCCATCTATTTCTCGTTGGTTTTTCTTCTCGGCCTGCAACTTGTTCTCGCCGATAGCGTTGCTACCCAGGAACTGAAGAAAGTCCGGTTTGGCTATCCGTCCCTTGGATTTCGCCAGGGTCATATCTGGGTCGCGAAGGATGAAGGCCTGTTCCAAAAATATGGTCTTGATGTGGAGCCGATTTTTTTACGCGGCGGGCAACTGGCGATTCAGGCCTTGGCCGGCGGCGATCCGCCGTTGATGAGTATCGGTCAGGTCGTTCAGGCTGGGCTAGCGGGCTTCGACCTGGTGCTGATCGCCGGCGTCGAGAGTTATTACGACTCGACGGTTTTTGCTCGTCCGGGAATTACGCGATTGGAGCAACTGAAGGGCAAGCGGATCGGCATCAGCGGTTTCGGCGCGGCGACTCATTTTGCCGCTATTATTCTCGCGCAACATCTTAATCTCGATCCTGACAAGGACATGGTTCTGGTGCCGGGCGGGCCCGACGCCGAGCGCTTGGCCGCGATGTCAGCCGGGAAGATTGATGCGGCGATTTTCAATTCATCGACGGTACCGATCGCCAAGCGGATGGGCTTGATCGAGCTCGTCAAAATTCCCGACCTGAAGGTCGAAGTGCAAGGCAACGGCATGGCGACAACGCGTGCATACATCAAGACAAATCGCGACGTCGTGAAGTCAGCGCTGAAGGGCTACATCGAAGGGATCAACTTCATTTTTAGCAATAAGCAAGCGGCGCAAAAAATTTTCGCGAAATATATGCGCACCAACGATAGCGACGTGCTGGAAAACTCGTATCAGGCGTACGTCGGCACGACGCCGAAACGACCCTATCCGACACTGAAAGGGTTGCAATTTCTTTTAGATCGGCTCGTGCCAACCATGCCGCAGGCAAAGACGGCCAAGCCCGAGCAGTTCGTCGACATGAGTTTTTTACAGGAACTCGACAAAGAAGGCTTTTTCAACGAGATGGCGAAGCGCTACCCAGGGAGATAGAAGCCGGATTATTATGGCAGGGAATCTCTGAAGCGGATATCTTCCGGTCCTAGGACAAGCGGTCGCTTTTCCGCCGTGGTTCCCAGTGGACTAGTGGTACTGAAGCGAAGCTGGCAAATAATACCTAAGCCGCCGCCCTGCGAGATTGAAATTTCTCGTAGATCCAGAGCAACACAAAAGCGCCGACAATCGACCCGATCCAACCCGCTCCCTGTCCAGCTTCGTACCAACCGACTGCTTGACCGGCGTAAGTCGCTACAAGCGATCCGGCAATGCCGAGCAACGTGGTGATCACAAATCCCATGTTTTCTTTGCCCGGCATGATAAGTTTCGCAATCACACCGACAATAAAACCGACGATAATCGTCATCAGAAGGCCAAACATATATACCTCCGTACTAAACTCAGGTTTAGCGTTTTAGGTAGATCTCTGAGCCTCGCGATGCTTACAAAGAATTAACCAGCCATTCCACGGGCACTGTTAGCCAGCTTCGATAATTCATCCGAGATGTTTTGATCGCTATTTTCGGTAACTTGCCCTTGGGGCGTAAGTTGGTTGATCAACTCCGGTAATAACTGCGCCATCACCGAGCCTGTCTGTCCCGTTGGCATCCCTAGCTTGGATGCGAGATCGCCCATGGTGGACGGACCGAAGACCTGTTGAAGCTGATCTCCTGAAACTTCCATATTTTGTCCGGTGCCGACCCAGGAATCAGCCTGTTGTGCAAGCCCGCCTTGACGAAATTTGCCGAGCACTCCCTCGAGGCCGCCATTTTGCTGCAGCATTGTCAACGCAAGTTGCAGGAGCATGTTCCCGCCTTGCATTTGATTGCCGCTGCCGAACGGATTTCGCTCCTGGTTTTCTCCTAGGTACGAGCCCATTAAATTGCCGAGCAAACCATCCAATAAACCCATGGTCTTTATCTCCTTTCGAATTGATTTCGGACTGATCTCGCGGTAAACCCCTGCCAAACGAGGCCGGACTCTATCAGCAAGGGTTTCCGATGACAACGGCTAATTTAGCGGTTTCGCGCCTTCGGATAGCCGATGGGAGGAATGATGAGAGCAATTAAACTCCTCGGGGTCGCCGTGATGATGCTTACAGTAGTGAGCGAGGGACGAGGGCAGACGATCGATGAAGTATATAAAAAAACATTGAGCGAAGGCGGCACGCTCAATCTCTACGGGACTCTTGCGCAGATCAACGCGGAAACCATTCTTCCCGCCTTCGAGAAACGTTTTCCCGGCATTAAAGTGAATCATGTCGACGCTACCGCAGATCAGCTTGCCGCGCGAGTGATCGCCGAAGCGCGCGGCGGCAGAGTGCTCGCGGATATTTTTCAAACGCTGTTGGACGGTTTGGTGCACGTTAAGGACCAAGGTTTGTTTCTCGACCAGCTCTATCCCGAAGCTGACGCTTTTCCCAAAGAGCTTAAAGGAACGAGCTGGGTTGCCAGTGATTTGATTTACATTGTTCCGGCGTGGAACACGACGAAGGTGAAAAAAGAGGAAGAACCCAAACAGTTCGAGGATTTTGCCGATGCGCGCTGGAAGAATCGGATTATCGCCGAGCCCCGCGATTTTCAGCTACTGATTGGGCTCTCGCGCTACAAGTACAAAAGCGATGAAAAGGCTATTGCACTGCTCAAGCGCGTTGCTGCGAACAACCCCGAGTTTCACAAAGGTCATTCCCAACTCGCGGAGCTCTTGGTCGCGGGTCAGGCGGCTGCATGCGTGACCTGTTATGCGCACCATTATCCGATCCGCAAACGCAAGGGCGCTCCGGTGGATTATATGCTGAGCGAGGGAACCGGCGATATCGACGCCACGGCAATCCTCAAAAACGCGCCACACCCGAACACTGCGCTGCTGTTTGCACGCTGGACCGCCAGCGAAGAAGGTCAAAAAATCTATGCTCAAGGCGGCCGGCTGCCGGCGCATCCCAAAGTTGAACCGGTCGAGAAGACCCGTCCCGCAAAGATCTATCCGGTCGGTGAAAACGACGTCAAAGACTATCCCAAGTACGAAAAGATATGGAAGGAGATCTTCGGGCTGCGCTGAATCGCACACGGTCGCCGTACCGCCCGAATTCAGCGGGCCGAATGCCATCAAGAGCTGCGCAAGACTTTTCCGGGATAGACGCCGGTATGGGCGCCGTCTTTCATTAGGACGGAGCCGTTGACGATCGTATAGCGAATTCCTTTGGCGCGCTGAATATAGCGCCAGGCGCCTTCCGGGAGGTCGGCAACTTTTTCGGGCTCCGCCAAATCGATCTTTTGTGGATCGAAGACGAAAAGATCCGCGGCCATGCCGCGGCGAACAAGTCCCCGGTCATGAATACCGAAAATCGAGGCCGGCAAGAAAGTCATTTTCTTGATCGCTTCTTCCAGGCTCATGATTTGGCGCCCGCGGACCCAATCGGCGAGCATAGTCGTTGAAAAACCAAATCCAGGGCTGGCATTGGCGACGTGGGCACCGGCATCCGATTGGCCGAGCAGTACGTGCGGATTGCTAAAAATTTCCTTTACCGCGTGAATATCGCCTTGGCTCGCGCAGTCCTCGAATGTAGTTTCGAGACCTTCGGCGAGAGCCAAATCCAAAAAAGCATCGATAGCCGATTTTCTCGTCTCGCGTGCGAGCTCGTCAATGCTTTTACTCTCCGCCGATTTGTTTTCCGGGCGCGCGGCTTTTTTAACCGAGATCAAATCCCAGCGGCGGCAGAAACCGATCGGCTCGCCGAATTCAATTGCTCTGCCGAGCTCCAATCGAGTCTGCGGATCGCGCAATTTCTCTTTGCGCAAATCGAGAGGCAAGCTCAGCAAATCCTTCCAGGCGGGCATTTCGTCGAGCCGAGTGGTGTCTTTCAAGCTCCAACGCCGCGTCGAGCGGCGCGTACTCGTCATCGCGTACGCGGGATAGCCTTGGCGACAACGCGCTTCAACGTCGTTTAATTGTTTACGCCACAGGTCCGGCTCGCTCCAGAAATGCCGGATGCTTTCACCGATAAGAGGCCGGCGTGTTTCTTTGAGAATGGCATCGTACCAGTTGCCGATGTGCGCGACGTGCTCAGGGGAAGCGAACGCGCCATGGGTAAATTGAACCAAGCCGCGCCGGCTCTCGCCGACTGCCCGACACAGGCGGGCGACCTCGTCGAGACCGGCGAAGCGACTCGGCACCGGCTTGCCGTCTTCCCGGTAATGACGCTGGTTGGCATTGGTCGAAAAGCCGAAAGCGCCGGCGGCCATGCCCTGGTGCACCAACTCTTCCATTTCGGCGATCTCGGCATCATTGGCTTCGCGCTCGACACTGGCTTCGCCCATCGCGTATTGGCGTACGGCGCAATGGCCAATCAAGGTCGCAACGTTCAGCCCGAGCGGTTGCCGCTCGAGCGCATCGAGAAATTCCCCGTGAGTTGTCCACGCCCACGGAATGCCCGCCCGTAGGCTTTGACGCGGCATATCCTCCACACGTACGAAGGTGCCGATCAAAGCGTCCCGACTTTCGGGCTTGCATGGCGCGAGCGTCAGACCGCAATTGCCCATGACCACAGTAGTGACGCCGTGTTCGTTCGACGACGAGGCCAGAGGATCCCACCAAAGTTGCGCGTCGAAATGCGTGTGAAAGTCGATAATCCCTGGCGCCACGGCGAGACCGTCAACACTGAGCACGTGATCGGCATAAGCATTAATCCGGCCAATGGCCTCGATGCGGCCATTGTTGATCGCGACATCTCCGAGAAACGATGGCATGCCCGAGCCGTCGTAAATGCGCCCGCCTTTGAGTATTAGATCGTACATGGATTTACCTCGACGGTCTGCAAGTAGGACTCGGACGTTCACCGCGGAGACACGGGTCCTGAGAAAAAATTGAATTATCGCAATCTAGATTGATCTTATGCGTTGGCGTTTTTTCTTTTTAGAAAAAATCTACCTGCGCCGTAATTATTCTGA
>Ga0207683_10005806_pt1 | contig 10584 bp, 10 predicted proteins | sample KBSM73metaG_FD_184333 | JGI IMG/M metagenome (GOLD analysis project Ga0207683, IMG submission 184333) | Miscanthus rhizosphere microbial communities from Kellogg Biological Station, Michigan, USA - KBS M7-3 metaG (SPAdes) (version 2) | ecosystem: Host-associated > Plants > Roots > Rhizosphere >...
CTTGCATGAACGTGAACGCGCGCGCGCTGCGTCCCCTCGTTGCCTTCGCTCTCGCGGCGGCCCTCTCGGGCTGCGCGGTCGAGCAGGTCAAGCTCGAGGTCGTCGCACCGCGCGCGGGCGACTACACGGTGCTCAAGACGCGATCGATCAGTCGCGCGCTGGAGGATCGCATCCTGGCGCTCGATCCCGAGCACGTCAGCGCGCGCGACGTCGCCGAAGTGCTGTCGAAAGGGCCGGCGCCACGCATCATGCTGGTGCACGGTGGCGTCTATCCGGTCCATCTCGCGATGACGTCGTTCGGCACGTTCCTGTCCTCGATGGGGTATCCGGAAGCGAAGATCCGCGATCCGGGCAGCGGCGACTGGTCGTACAGCCCGTACACGCTCACCGCGCGCCTCGCGGGCATCGCCGCGTGGAGCTACGAGCAGGACGGCATGCGCCCGATGATCGTCGGCCATAGCCAGGGCGGCCTCTACGTGGTCAAGATCCTGAAGGAGCTCGCCGGGCAGTATCACGAGCAAGTCGAGGTCTGGAACCCGGTCAGCGACCAGCCGGAGCCGCGGTCGACCATCGTCGATCCGCTGACCGGGCGCGAGCGGCCGGTGATCGGCCTCTCGGCCAGCTACGCGGCGGTGCTCGGCGCCGGCGGCTGGGCGCTCGTGCTGCCCAACCAGTGGGACGACTTCGCGAACCTGCGCAAGATCCCGGACACCGTCGACGAGTTCACCGGCTACTTCATCGAGCTCGACCTGTTCGCGCTGTCGTTCCCGGGCAACCCGCTCGACGTGCCCTACCAGAAGAACGGCGGCGAGACCAAGGTGCGCAACGTCACGCTGCCGGCGACGACGAACCACGTGTTCGTGCCCGTCACCCACGACCTCACCCAGGACGGCTCGGCGCGTACCTGGATCGACGATTACACGCCGGCCAGGCTCTCGGACCCGATTCCCGATGCGGTCGGCAGCAACGGGCTGTGGGCCGCCGACGTCTGGTACAGCATCAAGAAGCACTGGGTGCTCGAGGCGCAGCGCCTGGTGCGGGCCCGGCGGACCGTCCTGCCGGGCGGTTAGAATACGGGCCCCATGCAAGGGCCCCTCCAAGGCAAGGTCGCGCTGGTCACCGGCGGCGCACGCGGCATCGGCCGCGCAACGGCGCTCAAGCTCGCGAGCGCCGGCGCGGATATCGCCGTCAACTACTACAACAGTCACGACGAGGCCGAGGCGCTCGCCGGCGAGGTGCGCGCGCTCGGCCGCCGCGCGGCGACGATCCAGGCCAGCGTCGGCGAGCCCGACAGCATCGACGAGATGTTCGCCGCGTTCGACGCGAGCTTCCCGCGGCTCGACATCGTGGTGTCGAACGCCGCGTCGGGCGTGCTCAAGCCCGCGATGGAGATGAAGCTCAAGCACTGGCGCTGGTGCATGGAGATCAACGCGTTCGCGCTCGCGCTCCTCGCGCAGCAGGCGGCGCCGCGCATGAAGGACGGCGGGCGGATCGTCGCGCTGTCGAGCCTCGGCGCGTATCGCGCGATCCCGAACTACGGTTTCGTCGGCGCGTCGAAGGCGGCGCTCGAGTCGCTCGTGCGCTCGCTCGCCCAGGAGCTCGGCCCGCTCGGCATCCGCGTCAACACGGTCAACGCCGGCGTGGTCGACACCGACGCGCTCGGCTACTTCCCGAACCGCGACACGCTGCTCGCCGAGTACGCGGCGCGATCGCCCGCGGGACCGACGCTCACGCCGGAGGACGTCGCCAACGCGATCTACCTCCTTTGCCTGCCCGAGGCCGACAAGATCAACGGCACGACACTGTTCGTCGACGGCGGCTTCGCGGTGTCCGGATGAAGGTCGATTCGGGCCTCGCGGGCAAGACGGCGCTCGTCACCGGCGGGAGCCGCGGCATCGGGCGCGCGATCGTCGAGCGTCTCGCCGCGGACGGCATGGACGTCACGTTCTTCTACGCGGGTAACACCGAGGCAGCCGGCGCGGTCGTCGCGGCCGGCGAGGCGGCGGGGCACGCGATCCGCGGCGATCGCGTCGACATTCGCGACGCCGCCGCATGCGTCGACGCGGTCGAGCGCGTGATCGAGCGACGCGAGGCGATCGACCTCCTCGTGAACAATGCCGGGGTGATCCGTGATAACCTCCTGGTCGCGCTCGAGCCGGACGACGTGGCGACCGTGCTGGACACCAACGTGACCGGTCTCTTCAACGTCACGCGCGCGGTCGCGCCGCACATGACCGCCCGCCGCTCCGGATGCATCGTCAACCTGAGCTCGGTCGCCGCGACGCGCGGCGGCCGTGGCCAGTCGAATTACGCGGCGAGCAAGGGCGCCATCGAGGCGTTCACGCGGGCGATGGCAGTCGAGCTCGGTCCGCGCAGGATCCGCGTCAACGCGGTCGCCCCGGGCGTGATCGATACCGAGATGTCGCAGGACGTGCGCGACCTCGCCGGCGACGAGGCGCTCAAGCGCATCGTGCTACGGCGCTACGGCCAGGTCGGCGATGTCGCGAACGCGGTGTGGTTCCTCGCGAGCGACCTCGCGGGATACGTGACCGGCACCGTGCTGCACGTCGACGGCGGATTCAAGATGGAGTGACACAACCATGCCCGACAACAGCCTTCCGATCAGCCAGCAGGACATCGACGCCGTCTTCCCGAAGGTGGCCGACACGATCGCCGACGCGCTCGGCTGCGACCTCGACGATGTCAAGCGAGACAGCTCGCTCATCAACGACCTCGGCGCCGAGTCGATCGACTTCCTCGACCTCGTGTTCCGCCTCGAGCGCGCGTTCAAGATCAAGATCCCGCGAGGCAAGATCGTCGAGGACTCGCGCGGCGCGTTGTCCGAGGCCGAGTTCGAGCAGAAGGGCGTGGTCACCGAGCGCGGGCTCGCGCAGCTCAGGGCGTTCCTCGCCGAAGTGCCGGCCGACCGCTTCCGCACGCCGCTCAAGGTCGCCGAGATCCCGCGGCTGTTCACGGCCGAGACGTTCTGCAAGCTCGTCATCCGCGCGCAGGGCTCGGCTCCGGCGACCGCCTGATCTCGTCCGTTCGGTCTCCATGACGTCCGGGCGGTTCCGCGCGTTCTCGTTCGTGGACCGCATCTTCGCGCACGATCCGACGGCCACCGTGCGCGGTCGCTATACGATTCCCGCGAGCGCGACGAACTTCCCGGCGAGCCTCGCCGCCGAGGCCATCGGGCAGCTCGCTGCGTGGGCCGCGATGAACGCGCTGGATTTTCGCGTTCGACCCGTCGCCGGTCTCGCCGGCGAGACGCGCTTCGGCGCGCCATTCGGTCCCGGCGACACGCTCGACCTCGAGGTGACGATGGAAAGCGCCACGCCGAGCGACGTCGCGTACCACGGCCGCGCGTTCGTCGACGGCGAGGCGGCGCTCGTGCTCGACCATGCGCTCGGCCCGATGCTGCCGGCGTCCGACTTCGACGATCCCGACGCGATGCGCGCGGATTTCGTCACGCTGACCACGGCCGGCGCGCCGGCGAATCGTTTCGCCGGCGTGGACGTCCCGGCGATCGACGTCACCGAGCGCTCGTACGGACGGCTGCACGCCACGCTCGCGATTCCCGCCGAGGCGCCGTATTTCGCCGATCACTTTCCGCGCCGCCCGGTCTTCCCGGCGACGCTCCTGATGGACGCGCTCGGCACGCTCGCGGCGAGCATGGCGGGCGACGGCGCGCGCGTCGTCGGCATGCGCGACGTCAAGGTGCGCCAGTTCATGCCGCCGGGCGAGACGCTCGCGATCACCATCGATCTCGACCAAGGCGGCGACGAAGGCCGCGTCGTGGCGAAGATGCAGGGCAAGCCCGCGGCGACCGCGCGCGTGCGCCTCGCGAGGAACGGGACATGAAGAAGGAACGCGTCGCGATCACCGGCCTCGGCCTGGTCACGCCGGCGGGCAACGACGTCGCATCGACGTGGGAGACGCTGAAGGCCGGCCGCAGCCAGGGCGCGCCGATCACGATCTTCGACGCGTCGGGATTCTCGACGCGCATCGCCGCCGAGGTGAAGGGCTTCGACCCGCGCGCGGTGATCGACGACCGGCGCCTGCTCAAGTTCGCGAACCGCGCGCACGCGTTCGCCCTCGCCGCCGCCGACCAGGCGGTCGTCGACGCCGGCATCAAGCCGACGCCCGCGACCGCCGGCCGCTGGGGGCTTTCGGTCGGCACCGGCATGCAGGGAATGGCGTGGCCGGAGCTTTCGTCGCTGGGACTCGTCGCCGGCGCGAACGAGGACGTCGATCCCAACGGTCTGCTCGCGAGCGATACGGGCCGCGACCCGATGGTGTTCTGCCGCGCCCAGTCGACCGCGGGGCTCGCGCTGCTCGGGCGCCGGTACGGCATCCGCGGCTATTCGACGAGCGTGCACACCGCGTGCGCGTCGGGCGGGCAGGCGATCGGCACCGCGATGAAGCTCATCCGGCGCGGCACCGTCGACTACGCGCTCGCCGGCGGCTTCGACTCGATGGTCAATCCTGTCGGGCTCGCCGGCTTCTGTCTGCTCGGCGCGGTCTCCGCGGACAACGACACGGCCGATCGCGCGAGCCGTCCGTTCGACGCGACGCGCAACGGCTTCGTGCTCGGCGAGGGCGCGGGATTCGTCGTGCTCGAGCGGTGGGAGCACGCCGTCGCGCGCGGGGCGCGCATCTACGCGGAGATCGCGGGCGACGGGAATTCGCTGTCGAGCTACCGGATCACCGATTCGCATCCGTCGGGCGACGGCCCGATCCAGGCGATGCGCTGGGCGCTCGCCGACGCCGACGCCGCGCCGGGCGACGTCGACTACATCAACGCGCACGGCACCTCGACCCCGATGAACGACCGCAGCGAGAGCGCCGCGATGCACGTCGTGTTCGGCGCGGACGTCTCGCGCGTGTCGGTGAGCTCGACCAAGAGCACGATGGGCCACCTGATCGCCGGCGCCGGCGCGGTCGAGGCCGCGGTGTGCGCGCTTGCGATCCACCACGGCACGCTGCCGGTCAACGCGAACTACCAGCATCCCGATCCCGACTGCGAGCTCAACCTGGTCGTCGGCGAGGCGCGCGCGCAGCAGGTGCGCGTCGCGCTATCCAATTCGCTGGGCTTCGGCGGCAGCAACAGCTGTCTTGCGTTCCGGCATCCGGACTTCGACGGAGGACGCCGGTGAAAGGCGTCGTCGTCACCGGCAGCGGCGCGATCTGCGGCGCGGGGCGCTCGCCCGCCGCGATCGTCGACGCGCTGCTGGAAGGCAGGAGCGCGCTCGCGCCGATCGCGTCGTGGGACATCGCGCACTGGCCGCGCCCGATCGCCGCCGAGGTCGCCGACTACAACGCGGCGCAGCTCGCGGGCGATCGCAAGCTCCTGAAGCTCATCCGCCGCACCGATGTCATGGGGCTCTACGCCGCGACCGAAGCGGTGCGCGAGTCCGGGTATGTCGCGTACCGCGACGGCCTCGGCGAAGCCGACGCCGCGGCGTTCGCCGAGCGCACGGGCCTCTACGCGGGATCGGGCGGCGGCAACTACCAGAACCAGTACGACTACTTTCCGCTGATCCAGGAGACCGACGGCGCGCTCTCGGCGTTCGGCCGCGAGCTCGGCAGCGGCGTCAATCCGATGTGGCTCCTGAAGTCGCTGCCGAACAACGTGCTCTGCCACGTCGGCATCCGCTTCGGCATCAAGGGCCCGAACGCGTGCATCACCAACCACAGCGTGAGCGGCATGCTCGCGATCGTCGAGGCGGCGGCCGGCATCGACAACGGCGAGGCGGACCGCGCGGTGGCGGTCGGCCACGACACGCCGATCGAGCCGCAGAATGTCCTGTACTACCACGGCGCCGGGCTGCTCGCGAAGAAGCACCTCAAGCCGTTCGACGTCTCGCGCGACGGCAGCCTGATGGGCGAGGGCGCGGGCGCGCTGATGGTGGAGAGCGAGAGGTCCGCGCGCGCGCGCGGCGTGAGCGTCCTCGGCCGGATCCTCGGCTCGGGCCACGCGACCGAGAGCGAAGGGCTGCTCGCGATCCGCGACGACGGCAGCGGGCCCGAGGCGTCGATCCGCGCGGCGCTCGCCGACGCGGGCCTTGGCGCGCGCGACATCGGCATGATCGTCGCGCACGGCAACGGCACGCCGGCGTCCGACGCCTCGGAAGCCGCGGGCATCCTCGCCGTGTTCGGCGCGCACGCGCCGCCGGTCACGGCGTTCAAGTGGTCGATCGGCCACCTGATTGCCGCCGCGGGCGCGATCGAGACCGTGCTCGCGCTCGAGGCGCTGCGCCGGGGCGTGGTTCCCGGCATCCCGGTGCTCGACCACATCGACCCCGCGTTCGCGAGCCTTCCGGTGTCGCGCGAGGCGCGCAAGCCGACCTCCGACTTCGCGCTCGTGCTGTCGCGCGGCTTCGGCGGCACCGACGCCGCGCTGGTCGTCGGAGTGTGATCCCCCCGATGCGGCCTTCGGCCGCCTCCCCCCGAGGGGGCCCGCGCCCTTGGGACGGCCCGGCGGGCGCGAAGGCCGTTCAATCGTGACGCCAGAGAGCGAGCGCTGCGGCATCGACACGGTCGAGATCGCGCGCATCGCGCGCCTGCTCGAGGCGAACGACGCATCGTCGATCGCGCGCCTGTTCTCGCCGCGCGAGCTCGCCGATGCCGGCGAGGGGGCAGGACGTGCCGCGTCGCTCGCCGCGCGTTTCGCCGCCAAGGAAGCGTGCCTCAAGCTGTTCCCGCGCGAGACCGCGCTCGAGACGATCGCCGCGTCGGATTTCTCGGTCGAGCGCGACGCCTACGGCGCCCCGCAGGTCGTCCCCTCGGCGGCCGCCGAGATCGTGATGGGTCGCCACCGGATCGCGCGCATCGCGCTGTCGATGACGCACGACGCCACGAGCGCCAGCGCCGTGGCGGTCGCGCAGCGGGCGAGGGCGGAGGCGCCGGCGATCGGACGCTTCCTGTGGCGCTTCCTGCCGTTCCGCCGCGAGGTCATCGTCGAGAACCTGCGCCGCGTCTACGGCGACCGCGTCGACGACGCCGAGATCCCGCGTCTCGCGCAGATGCACTACGCGCACCTCGCGCGCCTGTTCGGCGAGTTCCTGCGCTTCCGGTGGATGTCCGGCGCCCGCAAGTCCGCGCTGGTGCGGGTCGAGGGCCTGGAAATGTTGCGCGCGGTACACGCGCGGGGCAAAGGCGTGCTGATCCTCACCGGCCACTTCGGCAACTGGGAGGTCGCGACGGTCGCGGGCCTGCGCAAGTTTCCCGAGGCGCACGGCCGGTTCCATTTCGTTCGCCGCGCGATCAAGCCGCGCTGGCTCGAGGCGCTCGTCACGCGGCGCTTCCAGCGCGCGGGCTTCGGCGTGCTGGCCAAGCGCGGCTCGCTCGATGCGCTGTGCGAGCGGCTCGAGGCCGGAGATCTAGTTGTTTTCCCTTTCGACCAGCACGCCCACGGACGCGACGGGATCGTCGTCGACTTCTTCGGCCACCCGGCCGGCACGTTCCGCAGCCTCGCGGTCATCGCGCAGGCCACCGGCGCCCCGGTCGTGCCCGCGTCGTCGTGGCGCGAGCCCGACGGGTCGCACGTGCTGCGCTTCGAGGAGCCGCTCGACCCGATCGTCGACGACGACGCGAAGGCGGAGCTCGCCGCGAACACGCGGGCCTACAACGCGGCGCTCGAGCGCCTGGTCGTCCGCCATCCCGAGCAGTGGTGGTGGGTCCACCGGCGGTGGAAGCCTCCCAAGGCCCGTCCGGTAGAATCGCCCCGCGCGCCCCGGTAGCTCAGTGGATAGAGCAGTCCCCTCCTAAGGGACAGGTCGCACGTTCGATTCGTGTTCGGGGCGCCACGCCGACAGCTCATCCGTGGAAATCCTCCAGCGCCTGCTGTTGCTCGTCACGCCGATGGACGCGATCGCGCTCGCGTTCTTCGTCGCCGCGTGGTTCGGCTACAACTACGTGGTCGACCGCGACATGCACAGCGCGCGGGGGCTGCGCGCGCTCATGCACCAGCATCGGCTCGAGTGGGCGCGCCAGATGGTCGTGCGCGACCAGCGGTTCATCGACGCGGCGCTGATGGGCCACCTGATGAACAGCGTCACGTTCTACGCGAACACGACGATCTACATCGTCGCCGCGTTGATCGCGACGGCCGGCGCGCTCGACTCGCTGGTGAGCTTCGCCGCCGAGCTTCCATTCGCCGGCAGGCAGAGCAAGCTCCTGGTCGAGGCGAAGATCTTCCTGCTGATCACCGTCTTCGTCTTCGCGTACTTCAAGTTCACCTGGGCGCACCGCCAGCTGAGCCTGATGCTGATCCTGATCGGCAGCTCGCCCGACCGGTCGCGTCCGCCCGACGTGCTCGAGGCGTTCGCGCAGAAGTGCGCTCGCATCAACTCGCTCGCCGGCGACGAGTTCAACCGCGGGATCCGCAGCTACTACTTCGGCTTCGCCGCGCTCGGGTGGTTCTTGCACACGGCCGTGTTCATCGCGCTGACGCTCCTGATCCTCGCCGTGCTTTGGCGCCGCGACTTCCGGTCGAAGACGATGCGCGCGCTGGCGAGCTGAACGTCGCACCGAGCGCTTCGCACGCCGCGTGGCGGTGGCAGCCGACGAGGTGGTCGTTGGTCAGGCCGGCCGCCTGCATGAAGGCCTGGCAGGTCGTCGAGCCGACGAAGCGGAACCCCTGCTTGGCCAGGAGCTTCGCGAGCGCGTCGGACGCCGGCGTGCGCGCCGGGATCGACCCGGGCTTCGCATAGCGCGGCGCCAGCGGACGCGCACCGACGACCGACCACACCAGCGCCCCGAGCGAGCCGCCGCCGCGGTGTAGCGCCACGAGCGTGCGCGCATTGGCGACGGTGCTCTCGATCTTTCCGCGGTGGCGCACGATCGCCGGATTGGCGACCAGGCGGTCGACGCGCCTGGGGTCGAAACGCGCGACACGGGCGGGGTCGAAGCCGGCGAACGCGTCGCGGTAGCCGTCGCGCTTGGCGAGGATCGTCCGCCAGGACAGCCCGGCCTGCGCGCCTTCGAGCGTCAGGAGCTCGAACAGCGCGTGCTCGTCGGCGGTCGGCACGCCCCATTCGCGGTCGTGGTAGTCGCGCTCCATCGGGCTGCCTTCGCACCACGGGCAGCGCGCGCGGCCGTCGTTCGCGTTGCGATCGTTCGCGTCCACCGCGTGATGATAGACAATCGGCGCGTGATCCCCTGGCTCGGCCCGCACGACCCGCTGCCGCCGCTCGAGCATGCGCTGGCGCAGCCGAACGGCCTCATCGCCGCCGGCGGCGGCCTCGCGCCCGAACGCATCGTCGACGCGTACCGGCGCGGCGCGTTCCCCTGGTTCTCCGACGGCCAGCCCGTGCTGTGGTGGAGCCCCGATCCGCGCATGGTGCTCCCGACCGACGCGTTCCGCGTGCGCCGCTCGCTCGACAAGCGCGTGCGCCAGCGCCGCTACGAGATCCGGCTCGACACCGCGTTCGAGCGCGTGATCCGGGCGTGCGCCGAGCCGCGCGAGGGCCAGGACGGCACCTGGATCACCGGCGCGATGGTCGACGCGTACATCGAGCTCCACCGCCGCGGCGTCGCGCACTCGGTCGAGGCCTGGGCGGAGGGCGAGCTGCGCGGGGGACTGTACGGGCTCGCGATCGGTCGCGTGTTCTTCGGCGAGTCGATGTTCGCGCGCGCGCCCGACGCCTCGAAGGTCTCGCTCGTGCACCTGGTCGCGAAGCTGAAGCGCGATGGCGTGCCGCTCATCGACTGCCAGCAGGAGACGGCGCACCTCGCCGCCTTCGGCGCCCGTCCGATCCCGCGGCGGGCGTTTGCGGCGCGTCTCGCCGAGTTGATACACTCGGACGCGCCGCCCGCGCCGTGGGTCGCGGGGCCGTGGACCGCGCCGCTGCCCGACTCGGAGACCGACGCGCTGGATACGATGAATACGTGAGCAAACTGAACGACCTGCCCCTCGCGTCGCTGCAGTTCTACGCGACCGCGCCGTACCCGTGCAGCTACCTGCCGGACCGGCTCGCGCGCTCGCAGGTCGCCACGCCGTCGCACCTGATCGACACGCGCGTCTACGGCGAGCTCGTGCGGCTCGGCTTCCGGCGCAGCGGCGCGTTCACCTACCGTCCGTACTGCGACCATTGCCGGGCCTGCGTGCCGGTGCGCGTGCCGGTGGCGACGTTCGCGCCGAACCGCACCCAGCGCCGCATCCTTCGGACGCACGGCGCGCTGGCGGTCACGCGCCGCGAGCTCGGCTACGACGCCGAGCATTACGCGCTTTACCTTCGCTACCAGCGGCACCGGCATCCGGGGGGCGGCATGGACCAGGACAGCCGCGAGCAGTACCAGCACTTCCTGCTCCACAGCAACGTCGCGACCGACCTCGTCGAGTTCCGCGAAGGCTGCGTGCTCCGGATGGTCAGCCTCGTCGACCGTCTCGCCGACGGACTGTCGTCGGTCTACACGTTCTTCGAGCCCGACGTGCGCGCGACGAGCTACGGGACGTTCAACATCCTGTGGCAGCTCCGCCGCTGCCAGGAGCTCGGGCTGCCATACCTGTACCTCGGCTACTGGATCGCCGAGAGCGCCAAGATGGCCTACAAGGCGACGTTCCGCCCCATCGAAGGGCTC
>Ga0207683_10005809_pt1 | contig 10582 bp, 8 predicted proteins | sample KBSM73metaG_FD_184333 | JGI IMG/M metagenome (GOLD analysis project Ga0207683, IMG submission 184333) | Miscanthus rhizosphere microbial communities from Kellogg Biological Station, Michigan, USA - KBS M7-3 metaG (SPAdes) (version 2) | ecosystem: Host-associated > Plants > Roots > Rhizosphere >...
TACCGATGGCGGGGTCTTTCGGATCTCGTGAAGTACAAGGCGCTGCCGCCGACTGCACGCACGAAAAACAATCGCCGCGCGCCCGATCGGCTCCGGATTGAGCGACCGAAGTATTGGAGCCTTGCCCGCCGCCCTGCTACACAAAACCCGATCACTTCTACGGTTTCCTAACAACCGCCGTTGCAGCGGTCGGGAACGATTGCGACGGGCGCGCAACCGCCTGAATGGCTGCTGCGTTCGATACCGCAACGAAACCGTTCGTACTGCGAACGCGACCGCTCGTTACAAACCGGTTCCGGATCCGGGCCTGCCGGTGCAAGTCTGCGTGCGGACCAAACGAGCAAGAGTTTGGTAGCAGCCAACGTTTTCAATTCCCGGGATTCGGCTGATGCGCAACGTTTCGACTGATTCATGGCGGACCATGCCGCTCCGCGCCGAGATCGTCCGGCTGCCTGCCTGGCAGGCCAACTGGCACGCGGCGAACGGCGCCCCTTCCGAACCCGCGCTGCACGACGCGAACGCCGGCAGCGCCGATGCGCAACAATTGCGCATCGACATCACGCCGGTCGAACAGATCCTGCGCAAGACCCAGAGCGTGGCCCTCGGCCGCTATCGCTGCCCGGCCGATCATCCGCAATTCATGCTCGGCGGCGGACCGCACACCTGCTCCTACATTGCGTTCCATCGCACCAGCGTGAAGATGAAGATCGGCGACTGGCGCGCCGAAGTCGCCACGCCGAACAATGTGAGTTTTTACAATATTGGAGAATCGTACTCGCGCGAGGCGATCGGCGGCGAAGGCGACGAATGCGACTGGCTGGCGCTGTCGCCGGCACTGCTGCGCGACATCCGTGCCGACCTCGGCCAGGACGATAGCGGCGAAGGCCCGCTGTTTCCGCGCCCGTTCGCACCGATGCGGCCGGCGCCGTTCTTCGCCCAGCGCAAGCTCTTTTCGATCGCCGGCAATCCGGCAACGACGATGAACTCGCTGCAGATCGAGGAAGCGGTGACCGGACTGGTCGGCACGATCGTCAGCGACGCGATGGATTTCTGGGGTTACTCGGTCAGGTCGCGCCGGCGGCCGCGGCCGCAGTGCCAGCGCCGGCGCGTGCAGATCATCGAGGAGGCCAAGGCGTTGCTGGCGCGTGAGTATTGGACCGACCTGTCGCTTGCCGATCTCGCCCGCCGGTTGCACTGCTCGGCGGCGCATCTGTCGCGCATGTTCCATGCCGCGACCGGTTTCAAGCTGTGTGACTACCGCCAGGAGTTGCGCCTGCGCAAGGGGCTGTTCCTGCTCGAGGAATCGGGGCTGGAAATCGGCGACATCGCCGTGCAGGTCGGCTTTGCCAGCCACAGCCATTTCACCAGCGCGTTTCATCGGCGCTTCGGCATCAATCCATCCGAATTCCTGAGGTGGAAAACCAGCAAGCTGATCCGCGCGATGAAGGCCTGCTGACGCTCGAACAACAGGGGCAGAAAAATGTCCGCAAGCGCATTGTTGTTCGCGCGAATCGTCGGCGCGTGCCGGGCAAACGTCCTGGCTGTCGCGCGCGTGTGCGCATTCGTCGCCATCGCGATGCTGACGAGCGTCTCGCTGCTCGCAGCGCCCGCGGCTGATTCGCACAGTGCCATCGAAGGCAAGTGGCTCGCCGCGAGTGTCGGCAACGCCGACAATCACACTGCCGCGGGACTGGAGATCGCGCGCAACGACCGTGGCGAGTTGACGGTTCACTCGTACGTGCCGATCGTCAATTTCTACGGCATTTCGCTCGGCGTCGCCGAAGCCGACGGCAAGGAAAAATATGTCATCCGCAAGGAAGAGGTCGAACTGGTGCTCAAGGACCGGGACACGCTCGTCGTCAAGGGTCTGATCGGCGATTCGGTCGAGATGCACCGCACGAACGCGCTGCCCTCCGCACCGGCGCAACCGGACTTGCCGGCGGGGCCGGGTCCGCGCTGGCGCGTGCGCCTCGGCGGCGCGATCTTTGCGCCGACCGCGGTGCGCGACGGCGTGGCCTACGCCGGCAACACCGACGGCGTGCTGTTCGCGTTGAAGATGGCGGACGGATCGCTGCTGTGGAAGTTCGCCGCCGGGCGGGCGATCTATGGCGGTGCGCTGGCGACCGAGGATGCGGTCTTCTTCGCCAGCGACAACGGCTATCTGTACAAGCTCAAGCGCGCCGACGGAAAGGAGTTGTGGCGCTACGACCTCGGCGATGCGCGCGTCTCGCGCATTCCGCCGAATCCCCTCGTCTTCGACTACGACCAGCACGGTCCGACGCCGGTGCTCGCCGGCGACGTCATCTACATCGGTGCCGGTGACGGCGGTTTCCACGCGGTCCGGGCCGACTCGGGAGAGCGCCTGTGGCGCATCCAGTCGAACGCGAAAATCCGCGCGACAGCGGCGATCCACGGCGCAAACGTGATCTTTGCGACGATGGATGGCTGGGTTTGCGCGGTCGATCGTGCCAGCGGCGCGGAAACGTGGTCGTTCAAGAAGACCAGCGCTTTTACTAGCGGGCCGGCGATCGATGGCGACGTGGTCGTCGTCGGCAATCGCGGTTCGCTGCTGCGCGGACTCGACGCAAGAACGGGCGCGGAACTATGGAAGCAGGACTACTGGGGCTCCTGGATCGAATCGACCGCGGTGTTCCGCGACGATCGCGGCTATATCGGCTCCGGCGACCTGTTCCTGGTTTCGAGCTTCGATCCGAAGACCGGCAAGAACATCTGGCGCACGCACGTCAATGGCTGGGTGATCCAGCGGCCCGCCGTTACCGAAACGCGCGTCTTCGTCGGCGTCGCCGGTGCGCGCAGGCGAAACCCGGCGCTCGTGCATCAGTCGAGCGCGCTGATGGCGCTCGCGCGCGACACCGGCAGGATCCTGTGGAGTTGGCCGATGCCCGAATGGGAAGGCGCATTCCTCAGCGGTTTCTTCGCTGCGCCGACAGTCGCCGATGGCATCATTCTCGCCGGCGGCGTAGACGGAACGCTCTACGCGTTTGCCGATCAGGAGTAGCGCGTCCCCGGCTCTTCGACGAACCGCGCCAGGTTTACTTGCTGCGGCGGCCGGTGCGTTTGGACTTGGCGCCGGCACCGCTGTAGATATCGTTCAGCGCCGCCAGGATGTGCGCGGCCGGACCGCTCGAGAGCCGGTAATAGATCGTCTGCGCCTCGCGGCGCGTCGCGACCAGTTCCTCTTCGCGCAACTTGGCCAGATGCTGCGACAGCGCAGACTGGCTCAGGTCGACGCGCTCGTTGATCTGGCCAACCGACAACTCGCCGTCGACGAGCAGGCAAAGCACGCGCAAACGCTGCGCGTTGGCCAGCATCTTCAGCAACAGCGCGGCGCTGTCCGCGTTCTTGCGCATTACGTTGGCATCGATCCTCCGAAACGCAGGCGTCGAGCGCTGTGGTTGTTTCTTCATTGTGCGGGAATACCGGCGGCGATCAGGTTGGAAGCTTCCCACGCCTCGGGCCCGGCTGCAATCGGGATTCGCGTCGCGCGTGGACACGGCCCGCAGATCCGTATTCTTCGCAGGGAGCCCTGCCGCAAATGTAAATAACTGCAACTTAGTTTGCGCCGGGCGTCGATGGCTGCGTCTGGCGATCGAGACAGACTCTCGCCTGCTCCTTGAACACGCAGCTCGCGAACACCCGCACGCGGTCGAACATTGCATGCGCGGCACTTTGCCGCTCGAGCGCGTCCGCGCCGGGCTGGTTAGCCGCGCGCGCGAAAACCGTGGAGTGATAGTCGCGGTGCTGCAGAACTGGGATCGGCACGGCTTCCAACATGACATCGGAACGCGACCGCAGGTAGTCGAAAGTGACGTCCGGATAAGTCGCATCGTACAGATGCAAGACCGCGACCGACGTCGGCGCCTTCGAGTACGGGCATGCGGGCATGAGCTTCGCGGCGGTTGGCGTCGCTATGCCGCCGTCGAGACTGACGATCGCCTTCACGCGTGGTTCCGCACCATGCCAGCACAGCGCAGTGAGTGCCCCGAAGCTGGTACCGATGACGACGATGCGCTGTATCGATGTTGCGCGCGCGCCGAGGTCGCGCAAAGCCGCCTGCAGGTCGAGCATTTCCGTCACCAGACCGGATGCGCCTACGTCGAACTCCTGCGCATGCGTGCCGCGCCACGTCAGGGCAATCACTGGAATGCCCGATGCAGCGAGCGCCTCGGCCGACGCGTGCGCCTGGAGCACGCTCGCGTGCACATAGACGACCAGGTCCGTGCTCGCCGGCAACGTCGGGGCCTCGCGCGATGCGCGCGTCGCCGTGGCCAGAACTTTCGGATCGAGGGGATCGTCCGCGGAGAAAAGTTCGGCCCAGAAGCGTGGCCCGCGCGCTTCGACTTCGGCCGCAGTGAGGCCGCGCTGCACAGCGGCGTCGCGCGCGTACTCGGCGTAGGTCATGGGCCGGCCCGGGCAGGCCGCGGCCGGCGCCCACAATCCGTATTCGACCGGTCGAGGTGCCAGCACGTCGGCGCCGCTGGAGTAGGAACGTCCGTAGTCGCGTATCGAATTGAACTGATAGCTCACGCAGGTCGCCGCGGCCTGCGCCACCGGACTTGTCGAGGCGCAGAGCCCGATCAGCAATAGAGGAAGGACGAACAGGCGGCGTTGCAACGCGGAGTCCCCCGCTGGGTGTACCGGCAGGCGGAGATCATACCGCTGCTGCACCACACAGCACCGTCAAATTCATGACCGGATGGCAGCCGGCGCGAACTGCGCCGCGCGGCATCGATCGCCGAGGCTCGGCAACGATCAGCGCCGCCACGGCCTGTTCGCCGCGGCGGCGGCTGGAGAAGCGACTACTTCAGCTTGCCGAGAATTCCGTTCATCTCGCTCTTCGAGAACGCCCTCAATGTCTGCGTGCGGACATTGCCCGCCGAGCCGGTCGACAGCATGAAGGCGGTTGCAGATGCGTCGTCCGGGGCCTCGATGACGATGACCAGATCGAAACTCCCGACCGTCCAGTAGATCTGCGTCATCTTGACGCCGAATTTCTTGGCCGCTTTCGCCGCGGCTTCGGCGCGTTTCGTCGTTTCCTTGACGCTGCGAATCCCCTGGTCGGTAAAGTTCGACAGTGCGATGTAGGTTGTCATTGCGTTTCTCCTCGGACCCCTGGGACCACGAAGGTTGAACGGGTTCAGCGCGGCCCCGGGGCGCTGACCTGGAAACAATCGGCCTGACATCGCCGCGCGGCGCGCCGGCAATGATCAGGAAAATACGACGGTTCTGCGCCCGTGAATCATGACGCGATGCTCGATGTGCCAGTTCACGGCCCGCGCGAGCACCGCGCATTCGACATCGCGGCCGATCGCGACCCACTGGTTCGGCGTGTGCGCATGTGACACGCGCTCGACGCCCTGTTCGATGATCGGCCCCTCGTCGAGATCGCTGGTCACGTAATGCGCGGTGGCGCCGATGATCTTGACACCGCGCTCGTGCGCCTGATGGTACGGCCGCGCGCCCTGGAAGCTCGGCAGGAACGAGTGGTGGATATTTATACAACGCCCGGACAGCACGTCGCAGGTTTGCGTCGACAGGATCTGCATGTACCTGGCCAGCACGACCAGGTCGATGCGCAGTTCGCCGACCAGTTGCAGGATGCGCGCTTCCTGCGCCAACTTGTCCGCCTTGTCGTCCTTGTCCACCGGCAAGTGGTGAAAGGGAATGCCATTCCACTCGACGAACGAGCGCATTTCGTCGTGATTGGAAACGACAGCAGGAATATCGACCGGCAGCAGGCCCGCGTTCCATCGATGCAACAGGTCGTAGAGACAGTGCCCCCACTTCGACACCATGATCAGCAGCCTCGGCTTGACGCTGTCGTCGTGCAGCTGCCAGGTCATGCCGAAGCGCGCGGCTGTCGCCTCGAAACCTTCGCGCAGCCGTTCGGGTTCCGGCATGTTCGGCCCGTCCTGCCGGAACACGGTGCGCATGAAAAACAGATCGCTGGTCGCGTCGTTGAACTGGTTCGATTCGACGATCGACGCATCGTTCTGCGCGAGGTAACCCGATACGGCAGCGACAATGCCCTTCGTATCGCGGCACTTGATGACCAGGGTGAAACGGCGGCGGGCGCTGGACATGATGAGCGGTACGATACTACCGGGCGGATGTCGCCGCATTGCGCGCGTGCCACCGCATGGCGAAATACACCGGCACGCCCAGCGCTATCATCGCCGAGCCGAGGTAAACCGGATTTTTCGACCACGTTGCCCAGCACAGCAGCGCGCCCTTGCATTGCTCGGCGTCGGTGCTGATGCCGGCGCCGATGATTGCCCATAGCGCATAGCCTCCGCCGAGCAGTCCGCAAACCGCCAGTGCGGCCGTGCGGCCGCGCGCAATCTGCAGGCGCCCGTCGTGCAGCAGCTTGAGTGCGGCGGCCGCGCAGGTGAGGTACAGGACCAGCGTCGAGAACGAAGCGATCAGGATGACGAAGTTGAAGACCTGGACCATGCTCTTGTCGTAATTCAACAGCATCAGCGCGGTGACCAGAGCGCTCGACACGACCAGCGCGCGGGCCGGCGTGTGACGGCGCGACTCGCGGGCAAAATAGCGTGGAAACACACCGTCGCGCGCAAGCTGGAACGGCAATTCACCCTGCAGCAGGATCCAGCCGTTCAGCGCGCCGAAGCCGCTGATCGCCGCGAACAGCGCGAGCCAGTGCCCCGCCGCCTCGCCGAAGAACATTCGCGCGACATCGGCGAACGGCGCGTTCGATTTCGCCAGTTCGTCGGCAGGAATCAGGATCTGCACCGTGCTCGAGGCGATGATGTAAATGACTGCGGCCATTGCCGCACCGATGATCGTCGCGCGCGGAATCATCCGCGCCGGATCGCGCACGCGCTCGGTCGCGACACTTGCCGACTCGAAACCGAGCAGCGGCCACAAGGTCAACGTCGCCGCCGCGGTGAACGCGCCGAGCGTCAGCGGTGGCGACGCCTGCGCTGCGGCGGCAATGCGGCTGTCGCCCTGGAACAGCACGAACAGGCCGATGCCGGCGATCACGAACAGCGGCAGCAGCTTCATGACCGTCGTCACGACCTGCACTCTACCGGCCGTGCGCGCGCCGAGCACGTTGACCGCGGTCAACAGCCAGACGGCCGTGACGGTGACGAGCGGAGCGACACCGGGCCGCTCGCTGATCACGGGAAACAGCTCGGCGAGATAGCTCACGCTGCCGGTCGCGATCGCCGCGTTGCCGGCCCAGACGCCAATCCAGTAACCCCAGATGATCAGGAATGCCGGCAAATCGCCGAATGCCATGCGCGTGTACGCATACGGCCCGGCCGCGCCGGGCAGGCCGCGGCTCAAGCCGGCAAAGACGCAGGCGAGGATCACAGCGCCGCTCGCCGTGAACAGCCACGCGCTCGTGCTATTGGCCAGCCCATACGGCGAAAGCGCCGCCGGCAGCAGGAACACACCCGAACCGATGACGTTGCCGACGACCAGCGCCGTGCACATCCAGAACCCGAGCAAGCGCGAGGTGTCTTTGACTGGCGTGTTCATCGGTGTTTGTTCCCCTGTCTGTGCTGCACTGTACTACCGCGCGCTCCGCCGCGTCTCTTTGAAAGCCCTCCCCTTCAAGGGGAGGGTTGGGTGGGGATGGTGTTGAAAGTGGTGTCCGATAGTTCAATTCTCGACGGCAAGAGCAGCCCCTCACCCCAACCCTCTCCCCATCGGTGGAGCCGATGGGGAGAGGGGGTAAAGAATAGGCGCACATCACTGCATTGCCGCATACACCGCGCGTGCTGCTTTGAGATAGTCGAGCGTCGCGGTCTTCTCCCCTTCGCTGTTGTAATCCTTGCGCGCCGCCGAAGTCTCGATCGTGCGATCGAGCCAGCGCACGAAGTAGGCGGCGTCCGGCGCCGAACGCGCGGGTTTTCCGTCGAGCGTGACGTAGACCGGGCTCGTCGTCGCATACGGATAAATGTCGAGCACGAGCGGATGCGCGTCCTTGTTCCACGCGCGCAGCAGCAGCCAGCCGCTGCCGCTCAATGCGACCGTTCCGGTGACGTCGGCTTGTGTTCGCGCACCGCCCAGCTTGTGCGTTGCGACGACCTTGCCGTTGTAGACCAGTTCGAGATGCTCGACCGGCGCGAACGAGCGCAGCGCGGCGCGGTAGGTCACTTGCCGCGGCCCACTCAACGCCAGTTCATCGCCCGGATGCTTGCCGTCGACTTCCAGGCCCAGAAGTGCCGCGTTGGTTGCGAACGTTCGTCCATGCGTGAGGGCGTCACGCAAGGCCTCCGGCGTATTTGCACCGCCGGTATCGAGAAACACGCGATTCATGCCGACCGGGCCGCGCAACGAGGCGTAGTTGGTCATTGCGTCCGTGCCGGCGCCGGCCGGCAGTCGGAATCCACAATTGAGCAATTTATACCAGACTTCGTTCGTGATCAGGTGGTCATCGAAACCGACCGCTTCGTAGTAGTCGGCTTTGCCGAGCGCAACGTCGGCCGGCAACGCGTTCGTCAGCACCGCATCGGTTTCCGGGCGTGTATCGAACGGGTGCGCGTAACCCACCAGGCCGTGCTGCGCATGGGCGAGGTCGGCGATCGCGCCATTGGTCGGATAGATGCTCGTCAGCGGGCTTTGCTGGTAGCCGACGAAGCCTGGCGTGAGGTAATGGTCATCGAGGAACAACAGGCCCAGGTGCCCCCAGTAACTCGAGTGATACTCCTGCGCCTGCATCAGCAGCACGCCGTCCTTGTGCAATGGCGCCGTGCCGAAGCCGGCGATGTCGGGCACGCGCTCTTCCTTGTTGACGACGAGATTGAACAGCGCATCGAGGCGCTCGGCACGCGCCTGCTGCATCAGTCCCTCGGAACCCTGACGGTATTGCCCACCGTAGTTCATGTGCACGTGCAGGTCGGCACTGACAAACTTTCCATACGCTTCGGGCAGCCGTAAAGGGGTCAGGGCGATCTGCGCAGACGCGCCACTGGCCTTGACCTGCACGTCGCGCTGCGCTGCCGCGTACTCCATGCCGCGCGTCACGAGGACGTGCGCCGTACCGACCGGCACATCGATCGTGCAATCGCCGGCGCAGTGGAAGTAATGGTTCTCGAACGGCTGCAGGCTGCGATCGAAACCGTCGTCGGCGTGCATCCATGCATTGTCTGGCGCATACGCGCGGTCATCGTTTGCGACGATGCTGATGCGTGCGGGAACGGTGGCGCCTGTATCGTCACGCACGCTCACGTGCAGTGCCGCGCGCGGGACCTTGTATTTCCAGTGAGCGGCTTCGACACGCGTGGGTGCTCCGCCAACCATGGCCTGTACCCACAGCGACGTATTGCCGCTCTCGTTGCTGATGTAGCCGATGCGCGTGCCGTCGGCGGAGAAGCGTGCACCGGTGCGGTCGAATTCGCCGAAGGTCAGCGGCAGGGGCGCGGCACCGTCCATCGTCGTCAACCACAGTTGATGCCACTGGCGACCGTGATAGCTGCTGAAAAGGATGCGGCGCCCATCGGGCCCAACCTGCGGCTGGGCGCGCCACGAAGTTTCTTCCGTGTAGATCTGCTTGAGATCATCAGGCGCATCGACAGCGACCGACCAGATCGCGCCGGTGCCGTAGGCGATCTCGTGGTTCGAAACGAAAACCAGGCGCTTGCCGTCCGGTGTCCAGGCCGGATTGATCGCGTGATCGAATGCCGAGTAGTAATAGCGTGGCACCGCGCTCTTGTGCTCGCCGACGATCCGGCGCGGCGCATCCAGTTTGTCTCCGTCGAGCCTGGCGACGTAGAGATCGAAGTGGCCTGTGCCGGCGGTCGAGACGTAGGCGATGCTCTTGCCGTCAGGAGAAACATGCGGCTCGACATTGACCGCCTTGTTGCTCGTCAGCGCGGTTTCCTTGCCGTTCTGCAGGTCGAGTTGCCACAGTTCGAGCGCGTCATGCTGGTAACGCACGAAGACGATGCGGCGGCCGTCGGGCGACCAATCGGGTTGGTAGTCGTAGCCTTTGGCGTGCGTCAGCTCACTCGCCTCGTTGCTGCCGATCGCCTGGCGCCAGAGCGAACCGCCCATGCTGTAGACCAGCTCCTTGCCATCCGGCGAAAACGTCAACGCCGATGGCCCGGTCGTGAGCTGCGGCAGGTACATCTCGCGGTAGTAGTAGTTGTGCGGCAGGTCGATTTGCGCGAGTACGGGCATGCGGGCGGCGATGGCTGGCAGTGATGCAGCAGCGAGGAAGCACGCGAGCAATGTGCGAATGAAATCTGCCACGCGCTGGGGCTTTTGCGCGACTTGCCCCCTTCCGGCTGCCGCCACCTTCCCCCGCAAGCGGAGGAAGGGTCCCAGATTGTTACGCTCTTGCTGTTCCTTCCCCTGCGCAGCGGGGGAAGGTGCCGACTGCAGGCGCAGGAGCGCCTGCGAACAGCGAAGCTGGCCCGGAGGGCGAGCGCCAGGACGGCGCGAGTCAGGCGGATGGGGGCAGCGTTCTATAGGCGTCTCGCTAGATCGCGAAACGCAACGCGTGAAGGCACTCTCAATCGCAGACCGCGGCGGCCCAAGCACATCGACCGTGGCGTCGTCGGACATCACGCCACCTGCGCCTCGAGCA
>Ga0207683_10005810_pt1 | contig 10582 bp, 7 predicted proteins | sample KBSM73metaG_FD_184333 | JGI IMG/M metagenome (GOLD analysis project Ga0207683, IMG submission 184333) | Miscanthus rhizosphere microbial communities from Kellogg Biological Station, Michigan, USA - KBS M7-3 metaG (SPAdes) (version 2) | ecosystem: Host-associated > Plants > Roots > Rhizosphere >...
GTGTTTTTTCTCGGTATGGTTCCGCCGTTATCGGGCTATGCAATAGTTGCAAACGACAACTATGCTCCGGTTGCTCAGGCTGCGTAACGCAGTTTGAAAAACCAAGTCTAAAGTCCTAGCGGGTTAAGCTCCGCTAGGCGGGGTTCGGAGGCACCTGGCAACAGAAGCCTCCACTTTCATTTTGCTTTCGAACGGCATTTCGCGCTCGATTCGCGTTTTTCCACTCAATTGGCGCCAGGCCGAGGCTTTCTGACTGCTGACCTGCGGCCCTCGGCGGAGTAGCATGGGGCAAAGGCGAGTCGGGCGACCGGCGGCCCCATTTCAACCTGACAGGACTACCATGGCGACCGACCACATCCGTTATGACGTGCTGGCGCGCGACGCGCTGCGCGGGGTGCTGCGCCGCGTGCTGACCGACGCCGCCGAGCACGGCCTGCCCGGTGAGCATCATTTTTTCATCACGTTTCTTTCGACCGCCGAGGGCGTGAAGCTGTCGCCACGGTTGCTCGCGCAATACCCGGACGAAATGACGATCATCCTGCAGCATCAATTCTGGGATCTGGTGGTGACCGAGGATCGCTTCGAAGTCGGCCTGTCGTTCGGCGGCGTTCCCGAGCGGCTGGTGGTGCCCTTTGCCGCGATCAAGAGCTTCCTCGATCCTTCGGTGCAGTTCGGGCTGCAATTCGAACCATCCGAGGCAACCCCCGAAACCTCGACGGCAAACCTGCCCACCGTTCCGGCACCTTCCGCTTTGCCGGTTCCAGCGCCGGATGCCGAGACCAAAGACGAACCCGCCAAGCCGGGCGAAGGCGCTGAAGTGGTACGGCTGGATCGTTTCCGCAAGAAATAATCCGCGCGCCAGATATTCCGCGCCGCTGTAGAATTATCGTTCCGCATTCAAGCGTAACGGAATTCATTCATGGCTCGATCAGCAACATCTGGAAACAAATCTACCCGCAGCGAAACCGACAGCTTCGGTCCGATCGACGTTCCTGCCGATCGCTATTGGGGTGCGCAGACCGAACGCTCGCGGCAGAATTTCCGTATCGGCCATGACCGGATGCCGATGGGCATCGTTCACGCCCTCGGCATCGTCAAGCTTGCCGCAGCCCAGACCAACCGCGAGTTGGGCCTGATCGACGCGCGCCGTGCCGGCGTCATCACCCGCGCGGCGCATGAGGTGATCGAGGGCAAGCTCGACGATCACTTTCCGCTCGTGGTCTGGCAGACCGGCTCCGGCACCCAGAGCAACATGAACCTGAACGAGGTGATCGCCAACCGCGCCAACGAGATGCTCGGCGGCGAACTCGGCGCCAAGAAGCCGGTGCATCCTAACGATCACGTCAACATGAGCCAGTCGTCGAACGATTCGTTCCCGACCGCGATGCATATCGCGGCGGCCCAACGCATCGTGAGCGACCTCATTCCAGCGCTCAGTGAACTGCATCGCGAACTGCGCAAGAAAGAAAAAGCCTTCGCGAAGATCGTCAAGATCGGCCGCACCCATACCCAGGACGCGACGCCGCTGACATTGGGACAGGAATTTTCCGGCTACGCCGCACAGGTCGAGAGCGGCATCGCCCGGCTGCGGCTGGCGGTGAAGGATCTGTTCCCGCTGGCGCAAGGCGGCACGGCTGTCGGAACCGGACTGAACTCCAAACCGAAATTCGCGAAGGCGTTCGCAAGACACGTCGCCAAAATCACAAAGCTGCCGTTCACGAGTGCACCGAACAAGTTCGAAGCCCTCGCGTCCAACGACGCCTATGTTTTCGTCCACGGCGCGATCAATTCGGTGGCGACCGGTCTGTTCAAGATCGCCAACGATATTCGCTTGCTGGGATCGGGCCCGCGTTCCGGATTAGGCGAACTGATCCTGCCTGAAAACGAACCGGGCTCCTCGATCATGCCGGGCAAGGTCAACCCGACCCAGTGCGAAGCGATGACCATGGTTTGCTGTCAGGTGTTCGGCAACCAGACCGCCATTACGGTGGCCGGCAGCCAGGGGCATTTCGAACTGAACGTCTACAAGCCGGTTCTGGCATATTGTATGATGCATTCCATACAACTGTTGTCGGATGTCGTGCGCTCGTTCACCGAGCATTGCATTGTGGGAATACGCGCAGACGAAAAGCGCATCCGGGAGCTGATGGAGCGTTCACTGATGCTGGTGACCGCACTCGCTCCGAATATCGGTTACGATAACGCCGCGAAGGTCGCCAAATCAGCGCATTCACGCGGAACAACATTGAAAGAAGAGGCTGTGCGGCTAGGGTTTGTCGATGCAACGGAGTTCGATCGCCTCGTGCAGCCGGACAAAATGACACACCCCGGATAGTCGCAATGTAACCACCGGAAAACCACGGGCTTGCTGATATAATTATAGATCATAACTCCTAAAGAATGAGGCCGATCATCTATCGCCGTTAGGTTTGCGCATGGTAGGAGCAATCATTGTCCGATTTTCGCAGAGCGATATTCATTTTTTGATGTTATCAGAGGATACAAAACGGGGAATTCTGGATGATCATCGAATTTGCTTGCGCGCAGCGCGACCTCTGTTGCATTCGTAATAAGTTATCACGCCCTCTGGCTACCGCATGATGGAGGCGAGCATGGGCGACATAATCAACCTGAAACGATTCAAGAAGCGCAGCGAGAAAGAACAATCGGCCAAACAGGCCGAGGCAAACCGTGCTCGCTTCGGCCGCACCAAATCCGAACGCGCGCTCGACGATCTTCACAAGGATCGCGCCGGCCAGTTGCTGGATCAGCATCGCATCGATGGCGGAGACGCATCATGAAGTCACCCGTCGTGAAACGTTCGATCGTCGTCGCCGGTCATAAGACCAGTGTCAGCCTTGAAGAAGCCTTCTGGAACGGCATGAAGGAAATCTCGGGCTTGCGAAACATGACGCTGTCCGAACTGGTCGGCGAGATCGACAGCAACCGCCAACAGGGCAACCTGTCCTCAGCGATACGTCTCTTCGTGCTGGACTATTTTCGCACTCGTGCGGTGCCCACCACCACCGCGTCGCCGGAGATACGCCAGCACGCCTAGGCGCATTTCGCCTGGCCGGAATCCCGATCGCATTGTTCCGCGGTTTCGCGCGTGGCGACGCATTGCCCGGCTGCGCGCCTCACCGTGAGTTGGCTTGTTTTTTCAGCGCTGCAAAATCGCAGCGGTCTGCAAGCGGGCGCTTTCCGGATAAGAACGCGCCCGCCGCAATGTTTATTGTAGGCCTCAGTAGACGAGGCCGGTGCCGGCCGGCGATTCCAGCGCAGCCGCCAATGAACGATACTCCGCGCAGTCGCTGCCGCAGATCGCAGCGATCCGGTTCAGATGATATTGCGCCTGATCGCGGTTGCCCTGTTCGATTTGCCACAGGCCGTAATACTGCCAGGTCAGGACGTGGTTCGGGTCGGCCTTGAGCGCGCGCTCGTACCAGGCTTGCGCCAGCTTGTAGTCGCCGAGCTTGCGATAGGAGTAGCCGATCAGATTGGCCACGTTCGGATGATCGTCATGACCGAGCGCCTTGAGCTGGACAATGGCGTCGGCATATTCATTGCGGTCATAGATCGTCGCATAAGCGGCGCGATAGCCCTCCACAAAAGCGGGATCGCCAAGACTGGATTGCTTGTCCTTTTTCTTGGCCTTCTGGGTGGTGCGGGTGCCGGGCGCCTTCGTCTGCTTGGTGTTCTCGGGCGGCGGCGTAACCAGCGAGGGCGGATCGCCGCCGCCACCGGCAGCAAAGGCGGGAACCGACGGCGGCGCCACGGCAAGCGCCATGGAGAACATGGCAAGGGTAGCTAGTCTGGTCGCGGGGTTAGTCACGGTGCCTCCTGATGTAATGATTTGAGCAATCCTCCAGCCGCATCCATAAACCCCGCACGGTCCGGGGCATTCCCTGATTTCGGCAGGCTTCGTCTTCACAAGTCGAGGAAACCGTCCAAAACCTCCCTTGAAGCAATCAAGTTTCTAGGCAATACCGATCGGGGGCCATCATGCGCCCCGCAGACGCACATGGAGACTGAAATGGACATCGCAAAGCTGACCGCGCCGCGACCCCTGTCCATTTCGGAAGCTCTCCATGCCCGCATTTCTCATTCTGGATTCCATTTCCCTCGCTACGCCTGACGGACGCCCGCTGTTCGACGGACTGACGCTGACGCTCGGGCGCGAGCGAACTGGCGTTGTCGGCCGCAACGGCTGTGGCAAATCCACGCTGCTGGGGCTTATCGCCGGCGAGATCGAACCTGCGAGCGGATCGCTGCAGCGCATCGGCTCGATTGGCATGCTGGCGCAACTGGCGGATGATCGCCTCACGGTTAGCGAAGCGCTCGGTGTCGCCGGAAACATCGCGCGCTTGCGCCGGCTCGAGCGCGGCGAAGGCTCGCTTGACGATGCCGCTGAAGCCGACTGGACGCTGGAAGCCCGGCTCCGCACCGCACTGATCGAAACCGGCCTGCATGACTTTGCGCTGACGCGCCCGATCGCTTCCTTGAGCGGTGGCGAGCGAACGCGCGTCGCGCTGGCGCGCCTGCTGATCGAGGCACCGAACCTGCTGCTGCTGGACGAGCCCACCAACAATCTCGACGCGGATGGCCGCGAGGCCGTGGCACAATTGCTCGAACGCTGGCAGGGCGGCGTTCTCGTCGCCAGCCACGACCGCACGCTGCTGGAGCGTGTCGATCGCATCGTCGAACTGACGCCCATCGGCGTCAGCATCTTCGGCGGCGCGTGGTCCGCCTTCGCTGAGGCACGCGATGCCGCCCGGGCCCGCGCTGAAGCCGATCTTGAGCGCGCCTCGGATGCCCTGCGCAATACCGAGCGCGCGGTTCAAAAGGCGCGCGAGAAGAAGGTGCGCCGCGACAAGGCAGGCCGCGCCTGGCGCGCCAAGGGCATCGAAGACAAGATGTTCATGGACAGGGAAAAGGAGCGCGCCGAAAACAGCGCTGCCCGTGAGAGCAATCTGGCCGAACGCCAGATCGGCAACCGCAGCGAAGCGCTCGAAGAGGCCCGCACGCGGGTGGAGATATTGACGCCGCTGGCGATCGATCTGCCCAAAACATCCCTGCCCGGCAGCCGCGAACTGATCGCGTTCAAGGACGTGGCGATGGGGTTTGCCGGCCGCCATCTTTTCGGGCCGCTCTCATTTGCGGTGCGCGGACCGGAGCGGATCGCGATCAGCGGCGCCAACGGTTCCGGCAAAACCACACTGTTCCGCCTCATCGCAGGAGAACTGGAGGCCGCGAGCGGAAATATCAGCCGCCCGACCGATCGCATCGCCGTCCTCGACCAGCATGTCGGTCTGCTCAATCCCGCCGCCTCGATTCTCGACAATCTGCGCCGCCTCAATCCGGAGCTGACGGCGAACGAGGCTCACGCCGCTTTGGCACGGTTTGCCTTTCGCAACCGCGCGGCGTTGCAAGTCGCGGGCACACTGAGCGGCGGCGAGCGCCTGCGTGCGGGCATGGCCTGCGTATTCGCACGGCCGCAGCCGCCCTTCCTCCTGCTGCTGGACGAGCCGACCAACCATCTCGATCTCGCTTCGATCGAGGAACTGGAACATGCGCTGCGCGGATTTGACGGCGCGCTGATCGCGATCAGCCACGACCGGGCATTCCTGCAGGCAATCGGGATCGAGCGCGAGATCCAGCTTTAGAACACGCGCGAACTGATCCGAAAACCGGTACCCACTTCGGGGGAACGCGCTCTAATTGCTGTTCTGAAGCGCGGGCCGTGGCGGCGGATTCGCGACCAGCGGCGTCAATGCCAGCGGCGGTCGCGGTTTCGGCTTCATCGCTCCGGGCGCGGGCTTGACGTCGATCGGCGGCGGGAGCGGCGCAACATGCTGCTGGCTCGTCAGCGGTGCAGAGGGATTTGGAGGCGGCGCCGTTGCGAGGGACGGCACGGCGGGCGGACGCGGGCCGAGCGCCTTCGGCTTCGCCGGAGGGCGGCGCGGATCGCGACCGGGAAGCGGCACTTGCGGCAACGCCTCACTCGGCGGATTCGCTTCCAGGGATGACGGCGCATCCACGGGCGGCGGAAGCGAAATTGGCGCCGGCATTGGCGGCGGCGGTTCGCCACGCTCGATGGCGTCGAGCCGTCGGGTTTCGTGATCGATCGCCCTCACCGCCAGCCAGGAAGACAATGCGGCGACGTCGACGCTGCGATTGAGTGCGTCGGGCGTGCCTACAGCAAACAATTGAATTTCGGGACGGCCGGCCGCTGGACCAACCATCGTCAGTGCGAGCGCGGCGCGAATGTCGGCCTGGTCGGCGGGAATATCATATCCGCCGGAGACGACGGCCCGCACACCATTGGCATCCAGCGTGGTCGCGCCGACGCGAAGCCGCCCGTCCCTGATATTGAATGGGATTTGCGCCGACGCGATCGCCAGCGCACCGGCCGAGAGCGCCGGCTCGACGATCTGCTTCAGCCTCGCATCGTCCTTTGCCTGACCGTTGTCGCTGGCGCGGACTGCAGCCTCGAACGCTCGCGGATCGAGTCCCGAAATCCGTGCAGATTCCAGCGTTACCGTTCCACTGCCCGACAACGCACCGGATAGTGCCGACGCGCTGCGGCCCTGGCTTGTCAGCGCTAGCTGCATCGACGCGCGGCCGCCGGGCATCGCGAGATTTCGATAGCGCAGCGCGGTGCCGTCGACGCCAGCGAACTGAACGCTGGCATTGAGCGCAATTCCATTCGGACTCTGTTTGATGTCGATACTGGTGGTTGCTTCGCCGCCGCCGATCTTGCCCTTGATGGCGTCGAACGTCAGCGACTGGCCGTCGCTCTTGACGACGCCGCTCACTGGCTGCAACTCGCTGCCGCCCGGCAGCACACCGCGCAGCGCCTGGAACGCGACCTTGCCGCGCCAGCCCTTCACCAGCCCGCCGACAAGCGGCTCGCCGGCATCGTGCCCGGCCGCACCGATGGCCAACGCAAAGGCGGGCGCCAGTGCGAGCTGGTCGAGCCCGATTTCGCCCTCGATGTTTCTTTCATCGCCGAGGGTGAACGCCAGGCGACCGCGCAACCGCGACCCTGCAACCGTGCTGTCGAGATCGTCGAAGGTCAGACGGTTGCCGGCGAGCGAGACACGCGAGGACAGGCCGATATTCTGCGCCAGCGTGTCGGAAGGTTTGAGTTCGAGTAGCGGCGCGAGATCGGCGCTGCGCACTTTCAGGTTCAAGCTCGCCTTGGTTTCCTGTGCCCACGGTTCCGCGGAACCTTCCACATCGGCATCAAGCCCCGCCCCCGAGATCTTCGCCTTGAGCCGCAGCGCCCCGCCCCATACGCCGGTCGCCGAGCCTTCGAATTGCGCCGGGCCATCGCCGGCCGCAACCGTACGATCCAGGCTGAGCAGCGCCACCAATGCGCGGCCTTGCTCCGACGAAAGCTTTGTCTCAATCGCGATGTCGCTGCGCCCGATCGTCTGGAGGTCAAGGCCGTGGACGGAAGCAATGGACGGCTTCGCGGTAATCGTGGTGACGCCCTTGAGCTGCGGCGCGTCGATGTCGACGACGGCGCGCACATTGGCACGGTCGGTCTGTCCGGCGTTATTGTCGATATTGAGCGCGAGTTTTACCCGCGCCGGCCCCGAACTCGTCCCCATCGCATTGAACCGCGCAGAGAACGACGGCGCGAGCGGCGTAATCCAGGAGGTGAGCTGGCCGAGCGATGCGGCGCTCGCATTGAGCGCCAGCTTTCCGGTGGCGTTGAGGCGATCGAAATTGCCGGCACCTTCGACTGTGACGCTGTCGGGTTGGCCGATCTTCAACTGCTCGAGCGAGATTGTTTTCGGACCGTAGCCAAGCCTGGCCACCAGCGGCCGCAACTCCTGGCCGGACGAGATCGCCCGGCCGATATTCAGCGAGAGCTGCGCTTCGTCCGGCCAATCTGCTTGCGGTCCCGCGAGCGAACGGACGAAGGCGGTGGCCGCGTCGAGATCGAGGCGCTCCGCTTTCAAATCAGCATCGACCCGCGAACCGCTGTTCGCTTGCCGGTGCGAAACCGCAACGCGGCCCTCGACGGCGCCGCCATCGATGTCCGCTTTCATGGCGTCGATCGCAAAGCCGTTCTCCGCCATGGTGACGTCGCCGCGCAGCCGCAGCGGCTTCTGGCTGCGATAGGCGATGTCGCCGCGGCCCTGCAGCCAGGTCATCAGCGCATCCGGATCAGAGGATTCGACGTTGAGCGCGGCCTTGAAGTGATCCGGTGAAGCGCGCGGCGCGCTGGCTTCGCTCAGCGAAACCTTGGTGGTGCCCGGCGCACGAAACTCCAGCCGGTGGACGCGCCAGGAGGCTATGTCGCCGTGAAATTCGGCGGCGATATCCTGCAAGGGACGTCCACCCAGCATCACCTGCTCGGAGGTGAGTTCGATCTGCGCCGGAATCGGCGGCGGCGCAATTCCCGATATCAGCATGCGCAGCGCCGGCAGCACCCGAACCGGTTCGGCAGCGCTGCCGTCTTTCGTGTCCCTGGCGACAAAGCGGTCCGCATCGAGCTGCCGTGCCGAGAGAGCCGCACGCAACAGCGGCGACGCCCCGAAACGAACGTCACCATTGCCCGCAAGTTTCAACGCACGCTCTTCGACGCCGTAATTCACTTCGACCGCCTCGAGCCGCGCAGCCGAATAATCGGCCTTGACCCGGGCCGCGATCCGCCAAGGCGGCTGCGACGCGTCATCGCCCCGCGCCTTTTGCCCAACCGGCGCTGCCAGCGTCACCGTGCCCTCGAAACGCGGCGCGCGCGCCTCGAAGTTCAGCACGCCATCGAGGTCGGCAGAAAATGCGCGCTGGCCGGGATCGATGTTGAGATGAACGCGCGTGCCGTTGCCGTCGGGTCCCTGTCCGGACGAGACCCGAAACGGGTAGCGCGTGCCTGACAGCGTGAAGTTGCCGTCGCCGCGGATCGAGCCCGCCAGCGAACGCACATCGCCGCTGAAGGCGATGTCGTTCAGCTCCAGCGTGCCGCGGCTCGCGGCGTCATGCAGGGCGATGCGGCCGGTGAGGTTCAGCCGATCGATCGCCAGCGATCCCAGATTGAACGTGCCGGTCGAGGCCGGCCAGTCGATCCGCCCCTTCGGATCGAGGCCAAGATCGAGCGACATGCCGTTGACGGTCAATTCGGTGGCGCGCCATTCGCCGCGCATCAGCGAGCCCAGGCTGAATTCCACATCGAGCTTGTCGGCGCGAACCTTGCCGAGATCGTTGGCGCCGCCGACCACCACCGAGTGCAACTGCAGCGACGGCGCCGGCAGCAGCCGTGCGTCGAGCTTGCCGCCAACGCGGACCGGTGCACCGATAATCCGGGTCGCCTCAGCCTCGAATTGCGGCCGGAATTGATTCCAGTCGATGAAATACGGCCCGACAAGCGCGGCGATCAGCGCGATGATAAAAGCGATTGCCAATCCGAGCAGCGTTGTCTGCACGGTCTCTCCCCTCGAGCCCGCCCCGGCGCAGGGCCGCGCCACGCTGAAACGGGCCGTGCCACACTAAACCCGGCGCCGGAACAGCCCAATATATAGAGGCAAGTGTGGCGAAGTCACAGCAACAACGCTGTGACCTCGCCGGGCCATTGGGATTACCAGCTGGCCGGCAGACGCTTCACGCCGCGCAGCACGAAGGTCGGCCGCCATTCCGGATCGACAGCGTCATCGAGACGCAGGTCCGGCAGCCGCCGCAGCAGGGTCGAAATCGCGATCTCGGCTTCGATCCGCGCCAGCTGGGCACCGAGGCAGAAGTGGATGCCGCCGCCAAAGGACAGCGGGCGGACATTGGGGCGGGCGATGTCGAGGCGCTCCGGGTGATCTGGATAGACCGCCGGGTCGTGGTTGGCCGAACCCAGCAGGCACAGCACGCTTTCACCCTTGGGAATGCGCTTGCCGCCGAGGTCCTCGATGTCTTCCAGCGCCACCCGGCCGGTCATCTGCACCGAGGAATCGTATCGGAGGAATTCCTCGATGGCGTTGGTGATCAGGTTCGGATTGGCCTTGAGCAGCGCCAGTTGGTCGGGATTGCGGTGCAGCGCCAGCACGCCGTTGCCGATCAGATTGACGGTGGTCTCATGGCCGGCGCCGAACAGCAGGATGATATTGGCCGTAAGTTCCTCGTTGGAGAGTTTGCTGCCGTCTTCCTCGGCCTGCACTAGCTGCGTGGTCAGATCGTCGCCGGGGCTCTTTCGCCGCAACTCGAACAGCTGCTGGAAAAACATCGCAGACATCGTGTTGCCGGCGTTGGCCTCCTTGATCTCTTCCGGTGACAGCGGCACCGGATCGAGAATACGTCCACTAACGCGGGCCCTGGTATAAAACACCGAGCGTTGCTCTTCGGGAATCCCGAGCATGTCGCAAATGATGGTAACCGGCAGGCGGAACGCAAAATCCTCGATCAGGTCCATCTTTCCTTGGGGAATGATCCGGTCGAGCGTCTCGTCGACAATTTGCTGGATGCGCGGGCGCATGTCCTCGACCCGGCGCGCCGTGAAGGCCTTCACCACCAGTCCGCGCAAACGCGTATGGTCGGGCGGATCCTGTTGCAACATCATGTGACCGAAGCTTTTGAAGATCGGCTCTTCCAT
>Ga0207683_10005812_pt1 | contig 10578 bp, 8 predicted proteins | sample KBSM73metaG_FD_184333 | JGI IMG/M metagenome (GOLD analysis project Ga0207683, IMG submission 184333) | Miscanthus rhizosphere microbial communities from Kellogg Biological Station, Michigan, USA - KBS M7-3 metaG (SPAdes) (version 2) | ecosystem: Host-associated > Plants > Roots > Rhizosphere >...
AGCGGCCGGCCGTCGAGGCCCATCCGCGAAGCGATCAGCGCGAGCATCAGCGGCACGTGCTTGTCGTAGCCCGAGTCGATGACGACGCAGCCGGCGTCGCTGCGCAGGACCACGTGATTGGCCGACAGCCAGTCGCGCACGAACACGTGCATCTGCGGCGGCAGCGTAGGGCGCTTCATCGGGCTTCGCAATCGTTCTCGATCGTGCGGGCGTTCGCGAGGGTCTCTCGGCGATGTGAACCGCTAGATGAGCCGGCCGAGGAACTCCCGCACCAGCGCGACACGCTCGGCGAGTGTTGGCGCCGCGCGCTCGATCCGCACGCGGTCGGGTCCGGCGAAGCGGATGCGGCCGTCCTTCTGCACGAGCAGGATCAGCTTGCCGGCGTCGAACGGCGGCTCCCTGACGAACTGCAATGTCGTGCGGTCCGGTCCCGCGTCGATCTTCGTAACGCCAAGCGGCTTCGCCGTGAGGCGCAGCCGGTGGCAGGCGATCAGCGCCTGCGCAGGCTCCGGAGTCGGGCCGAAACGGTCGACGAGCTCTTCGCGCAACAGTTCCAGCTCGTCGATCGAATCGACGCTCGCGAGTCGCTTGTAGAGCACGAGACGCTCGTGAATGTCGTTGCAGTAGTCCTGCGGCAGGCGGGCCGCCGTGTGCAGGTTGATCTCGGTCGTCACGCCGAGCGGCTGCGACAAGTCGGGCTCACGGCCGGCCCGCAACGCGGACACGGCAGCCTTCAGCATGTCGGCGTAAAGCTGGAAACCGATCTGCTGCATCTCGCCCGACTGCTCGTCGCCGAGCACTTCGCCGGCACCACGGATCTCCAGATCGTGCATCGCGAGGAAGAAGCCGGAGCCCAAGTCCTCCATCATCTGGATCGCCTCGAGCCGCTTCTTCGCTTGCGCCGACAGCGCTTCGTGCGGCGGCGTCAGCAGGTACGCGTAGGCCTGGTGGTGCGAGCGGCCCACGCGGCCGCGGAGCTGGTGCAACTGTGCCAGTCCGAAGCGGTCGGCGCGATCGATGATGATCGTGTTCGCCGTCGGCACGTCGATGCCGGTCTCGATGATCGTCGAACAGACGAGCAAGTTGATCCGCTGCGCGTAGAACTCGCGCATCACGTGCTCGAGCTCGCGTTCGCCCATCTGGCCGTGCGCGACGGCGATCCGCGCTTCGGGCAAGAGCTGTGCAAGCCGCTCCTGCGTCGTGCGGATCGTGTCGATGTCGTTGTGCAGGAAGTAGATCTGGCCGCCGCGCTTCAATTCGCGCAACGCCGCCTCGCGGACGATGCCGGTCGAAAACGTCGCGACGAACGTCTTGATCGCGAGCCGTCGTTGCGGCGCGGTCGCGATCACCGAGAAATCGCGGATGCCTTCGAGCGACATCGCGAGCGTGCGCGGAATGGGCGTGGCCGTCAGCGTCAGCACGTCGACCTCGGCACGAAGTCGCTTCAGCTGTTCTTTCTGCCGCACGCCGAACCGGTGCTCCTCGTCGATGATGACGAGGCCGAGGTTCTTGAACTTCACGTCGGACTGCAGGAGCTTGTGGGTGCCGATGACGAGATCGATGCGACCGTCGGCGAGGCCTTCGAGCGTCGCCTTCACTTCCTTGGTCGACCGGAAGCGCGACAGCTCGGCCAGTTTGACCGGCCAGTCCGCGAAGCGATCGGAGAAAACCTGAAAGTGCTGTTCGGCGAGCAGCGTCGTCGGCACGAGCAGCACGACCTGCTTGCCATCGGTCAGTGCGATGAACGCAGCGCGAAGTGCAACCTCGGTCTTGCCGAAGCCGACGTCGCCGCAGACGAGTCGATCCATCGGGCGGCCAGTGGAAAGGTCCGCGATCACCGCATCGATCGCCGCCTGCTGATCCGGTGTCTCCTCGAAGCCGAAGCCCTCGGCGAATGCTTCGTAATCGTGCGGCTTGAACGAGAACGCGTGGCCGTTGCGCGCCGCTCGCTGTGCGTACAGGTTGAGGAGTTCGGCCGCAGTATCGTGCGCCTGCGCGGCCGCCTTGCGCTTGGCCTTCTCCCACTGGCCGCTGCCGAGCTCGTGCAGCGGCGCCGCATCCGGGGTCGCGCCGCTGTAGCGACTGATGACGTGGAGGTTCGACACCGGCACGTACAGCTTGGCGTCGTTGGCGTAGATGAGCTCGAGGAATTCGGTTGCGCCGTCGCCGACGTCCAGCGTGACGAGACCGAGATAGCGGCCGATGCCGTGCTCCTCGTGGACGACGGGGTCGCCGATGCGAACCTCGGACAGGTCGCGCACCATCGCGTCGACATTCGAACGCCGCCCAGTGTCGCGCTTGCCGCGGCGCACGACGTTCGCGTAGAGCTCGGCTTCGGTGACAAATGCAAGCCGCGCGGCTGGCCACGCGAAGCCCGCGTGGAGCGGCGCCGCGGCCAGCGCGACCTTCGCGTCGCTCGCGGCGAATGCGGCGAACGATTCGACGACGGCCGGCCGCACGCCGTACTCGGCGAAATACTGCTGCATCGTCTCGCGTCGGCCCGCGCCTTCGGCGCAGATCAGCATCCGGCCATCGAGCGCTTCGAGCGTTCGCTTGAGTGCGGCGAGCGGATCGTCGGCGCGGCGGTCCACCTGCACGGATGGCAGCCGGCGAACGGGTCCGTCGACGTCGACAGCGGCCTCCGCAGCGGTCACCGCGATGTCGACGCGCGCAAACGGCTTCAGCGATCCGCGCAGCTCGTCGTGCGGCAGGAAGAGCTGCGGCGGCGGCAGCAGCGGACGTGCCTTGTCGCCGCGCATCAGTCGATAGCGCGACTCGGTGTCCTGCCAGAAGCGATCGACGGCCGCGTCGACGTCGCCGTGCAGCGCGACGACCGCGTCGCGCGGAAAATAGTCGATGAACGTCGCGGTCGCGTCGAAGAAGAGCGGCAGGTAGTACTCGATGCCGCCCGGCGCGATGCCTGCCGAGATGTCCTTGTACAGCGTCGACTTCGACGGATCGCCTTCGAACACTTCGCGGAACCGGCCGCGAAAGCGCGTACGGCCCGCATCGTCCAGCGGGAACTCGCGCGCGGGCAGCAACCGCACGTCACGCATCGGATACAACGTGCGCTGCGTGTCGGCGTCGAACGTCTTGATGCTCTCGATCTCGTCACCGAAGAGATCGAGACGGTACGGGAGCGCTGCACCCATCGGATAGAGGTCGATCAGGCCCCCGCGAACGCTGAACTCGCCCGGCGACACCACTTGCGTCACGTGCGTGTAGCCGGCGAGCGCCAGTTGCGAGCGAAGCGCGTCGACGTCGAGCTTCTCGCCTTGCGTCAGGAAGAACGTGTGCGCCGCGAGAAACGACTGCGGTGCAAGTCGATAGAGCGCCGTCTGTGCGGCGACCAGTGCAACGTCGCACTCGCCGCGCGTGATTCGATACAGCGTCGCGAGTCGCTCGGACACGAGGTCTTGATGCGGGGAGAAGTGGTCGTACGGGAGCGTTTCCCAGTCCGGGAAGACGCTGATGGCAAGCTCGGGCGCGAGCCACGCGATCTCGGCGGCGAGTCTCGACGTTGCAAGCGCGTCGGCGCAGACGATCGCAAGCGTCCGCCGTTGCGCGTGCGCGGCGAGTGCGAGTTGCGCGAGCGCGAGCGAGTCGCCCGACTCGGGAAGCGCCGCGAGCCGGACGCGCTGTCCCGCTGCCGGAATCGTCGGAGCGAGCGGAGGCAGCGCGGCAAACGGAGCTGCGCTCGGGATCGGGGCGACGGCGGGTTCGCGGCTGTCGGGCTTCTGCGCGGAGGCGGCCGTCGCGGCATCGGTCGGGGCCGTCGGCATGCGAAGTACGGGGGGATGGAATCGCGACGCCGATTATACGCATGACATAATCGGCCGATGCGAACGCCGCGCAGCGCCGGAACCCCATCCCCCTATGTGTTGCTGACGCTCGCGCCGCTGTTCTGGTCGTGCAACTGGATCGTCGGCCGAGGCCTGTCGCACGACGTACCGCCGTTCGCGATGACGTTCTATCGCTGGCTGTTCGCGATCATCATCCTCGCACCGTTCGGGTGGCCGCGCCTTCGCGTGGACCTGCCGCTCGTGCGGCGCCACTGGAAGGCACTGCTCGCGCTCGGCGTCGTTGGCATCGGCACGCACAACGCACTCGCGTACCTCGGCCTGCGCTACACGACGGCGATGAACGGCGTCATCCTGAATTCGTTCATACCGGTGATGATCGTCGCGCTGTCGTGGCTGCTGCTGCGCGAGCGGCTGGCGTCGCTGCAGGTCGCCGGCATCGTCGTGTCGCTCGCCGGCGTGCTGACGATCCTGTCGCAGGGCTCGCTCGCGGCGCTTGCCGCATTCCGTCTCAACACGGGCGACCTTCTCATCATCCTGTCGATGGCGATGTGGTCGATCTACACGATCGGCCTGCGCTTTCGTCCTCGGGGGATGCACCTGCTGTCGTTTCTGCTCGTTATCGCATGCATCGGCGACCTCGCCATCCTGCCGTTCTATCTCGTCGAGACGTCGCTCGGACAGCCGATGCAGTGGACGGTGGCTTCCGCCGTGTCACTCTTCGCGATCGGCCTCTTTTCGTCCGTGCTCGCGTACATCTTCTGGAACCGCGGCGTCGAGCAGGTAGGCGCCAACGTCGCCGGCCTCTTCGTGCACCTGATGCCGGTGTTCGGCGTCGTGCTCGCGTGGGTCGTGCTGGACGAGCGGCTTGCCGCGTTTCACGTCGCGGGCATTGCGCTCATCCTGTGCGGCATCTTCATAACGAGCCGGTTCTCGGCCGTCGTCGTACCTGTCGGCACGGATTGAGCGAAGGTGAAGGTAGGTCCTGTCTTACGATCGCAGCCGAGTTCGGAATAGGCTCTAGGACGCCTGGGCCGGCGCGCGCCCGTACTTGTCGTCGAAGCGGACGATGTCGTCCTCGCCGAGATACGCGCCGCACTGCACCTCGATCATGACGAGCAGGTCGACCTGGCGGTTCTCGAGCCGATGGCGCGTCTCGATCGGAATGAACGTCGACTCGTTCTGATGCACGTCGAATTCGCGCTCGCCGTTCGTCACGCGCGCGATCCCGCGCACGACGACCCAGTGCTCGCTGCGCTGGTGATGGAGCTGCAGCGATAGTGCTGCGCCCGGACGCACTTCGATCCGCTTGATCTTGAACCCGGGGCCTTCCTCGAGCACCGTATAGGCGCCCCACGGGCGGCTCACCGTACGGTGCAGCTTGTACGCGTCGTGTCCGCGCGCCTTCAGCTCGCCGACGACTTCCTTCACCCGCTGCAGGTGGTCCCGATGCGCGATCAGCACCGCATCGGGCGTATCGACGATGACGAGATTCTCGACGCCGACCGTTGCGACGATGCGGTCGGCCGCGTGCACGTACGTCCCTCGCGTGGCGATTGCCACGCGCTCGCCGTGGCCGCGATTGCCGTCGTCGTCGGCCACACTCAGCGCGGCGACCGCCTGCCACGAGCCGACGTCGCTCCAGTCGAACGCACCGCGAACGACGGTCACTTCGCCGGCTTCGGCTGCTGGCTCCATGATCGCGTAGTCGATCGAGATGTCGGGCACCGCGGCGAACAGCGCCGCGTCGATCTCGAGCATCTGCGGCGATTCGGCGTGGGTGAGCGCCTGGGCGACGGGACGCGCCGCGGCAAGCACGCCCGGTGCATGGCGCGCGAACGCGTCGACGATCGCATCGGCGGTGAACGCGAACATGCCCGAGTTCCACACGTAGTGGCCCGCGGCGAGATAATCGCGCGCGAGCGCCAGCGCCGGCTTCTCGACGAAACGGCGTGCGCGATAAGCGGCCGGTGCTGTACCTTCCTGCGGCACCAGTGTGTCGCCGCATTCGATGTAGCCGAATCCGACGTCGGCGTGCGTGGGCGTGATACCGAAGGTCACCAGCGTCCCGGTTTGCGCGAGCTCCATCGCGCGCGTGACGGCGTCGGCAAATGCGCGCTGATCGCGTATCAGGTGGTCAGCCGGCATGACCAGCAGCGTGCGCTGGCCCCAACCGCGCGACTGCGCGAGCAGGGCGCCGACGGCGATCGCCGGTGCCGTGTTGCGGCCGAACGGCTCGAGCATGTAGATCGCCGTCGTCGAATCCGGCATTTCCATCGCCGAATACGTGTCCTTCGTATGGAAGTAGTAGTCGCGGTTGGTGATCGTGACGAGCGTGTCGATGCCGGCGAGCGCGAACGCGCGCGCGGCGGTCTTGCCGAGCAGCGTTTCGCCGTCGGGAAGCGGCATGAACGGCTTGGGCGCCGCCTCGCGGGACAGCGGCCACAGCCGGGTGCCGGTGCCACCGGAAAGGATGATCGGCAACAGCGTTGAACTCATCGCGTGATGGGTGTTTTGAAGACCCGTAACTTTAGCCTAGAGCGCCCTGTAGGACAAACCGCTACAAGAGCTTCCGCACGGCGCTGATACGGTCAGTGCAAAGTTTTCCCTAGCATCCGTCTATCCCGAACAACCCCTCTCCGAGGATCTCAATGCAGCTCGATGAAATGCTGTCCGATGCACCGACCAACGACATCGTCGTGACGCTGCCCTTCGTGGCCGCTGCGCGTGCCGCGTCCGCACCGGCCCTTGGACGGTTCGGCCGACTCTATGGCAGCTCGACTGTCATGCAGGATGTCTACCGAATGATCGAAAAAGTGGCGCCGACCGAGGCGACAGTCTTCATTACCGGCGAATCGGGGTGCGGCAAGGAACTCGTCGCCCGCACGATTCACGAGCGCAGCCCGCGTGCGCGCGGCGCATTCGTCGCAATCAATTGCGGCGCGATCCCGCAGAACCTCATCGAGGCCGAGCTGTTCGGGCACGAGCGCGGTGCGTTCACCGGCGCGAACCGGCAGCACCGGGGCTGCTTCGAGCGCGCCGAGGGCGGTACGCTGTTCCTGGATGAGATCACCGAAATGCCGCTCGAGATGCAGGTACGCCTGCTGCGCGTGCTCGAGACCGGTCGCTTCGTTCGAGTGGGCGGTGACGGCGAGATCAGGACGAACGTCCGCGTGCTTGCGGCTACCAATCGCGACGCCCTCGATGCCGTTCGCGATGGACGGCTGCGCGAAGACCTGATGTATCGGCTCGCCGTCTTCCCGATCGTGCTGCCCCCGCTGCGCGAGCGCGACGGCGACACCGAGCTGCTCGCCGAGCATTTCCTGCAGAACCTGAACGTCGAAGGTGGGATGTCGAAGCGCTTTTCGCGCGCGGCGCTGACGACGATCCGCGCCTATCACTGGCCGGGCAACGTCCGCGAGCTCAAGAACGCCGTGCATCGCGCGTTCATCATGGCCGAGGAGTTCGTCGAGCTCGACCTGTCGGGCCTCGCGTGCCCGGCCGTCGAAGGCGAGTGCTTGCGGATGCCCGTCGGAACGTCGCTCGCCGAGATGGAGCGTCAGGCGATCTTCGCGACACTCGATCATTGCCGTGGCAACAAGCGACGCGCCGCGGAGATGCTCGGCGTCAGTCTCAAAACGCTCTACAACCGCCTTACTGCGTACCAGGCCGATGGTGCTCGACTCTCCTCAATGTAGGCTAGAATCGCGCGTTTCGCGGGATTACAGGCACTCGATGATCCGAATCTTGATCGCGGACGATCATGCAATCGTCCGGGCCGGACTGCGGCAATTCATCGCGGACCAGGTCGACATGGAAGTGACGGCTGAGGCGGCGAGCGGTTCCGAAACCGTGTCCGCCGTACGCGCTGCCGACTTCGACGTCGTGCTGCTCGATATCTCGATGCCGGACAAGAACGGAATCGACACGCTGCGGCTTCTGCGGCACGTGAAGCCGGAGTTGCCGGTGCTGATGCTGTCGGCCTACGGCGAAGACCAGTACGCGGTGAACTTGCTGCGCGCAGGCGCGTCGGGTTACCTGAACAAGGAAGCGGCGTCGACGCAACTCGTCGGCGCGATTCGTACCGTCGTGCAGGGACGCAAGTACGTGAGCCCCTCGCTCGCGCAAATCCTTGCCGACGGTGTTTCGGGAGACGGGGACAAGCCGCTGCACGCGGAATTATCGCAGCGCGAATTCCAGATCTTCTGCAAGCTCGCGTCCGGCGCGGCCGTGTCGAAGATTGCCGACGAGTTGAACCTGTCGGTGAAGACGGTAAGCACGTACCGGACACGCATTCTCGAAAAAATGGCGATGAAGTCGAACGCCGATCTCACTTATTATGCGATCAAGAACGGCTTGATCGAATAACCGGACACGGCGCACGCTTGCGTCCGAGGGGATTGGCAGGGAAGGACGGCAGGCAATGCGACTGACGGGAGCATCCAACATCGATGACGATACGACGCGCAGCGCCGGATCGCTGAGTCGTCCGGACGCGGAGACGGAGGCACCACTGCGCGTTCTGCTGGTCGAGGATTCGCCGCTGATACGCGAACGACTCGCGGAGTCGATCGCCGAACCCGGCCGCATCGAGATCGTCGGCCAGGCCGACAGCGAGCAGGCTGCGATCGGCATGCTCGCTGCAGCGCCGTGGGACGCGATGGTGCTCGATCTGCAACTGCGCCATGGCACCGGGCTTGGCGTGCTGCGCGCGTTGATCTCGCGCCGGCCGCCGAACGTCAAGGTGATCGTGCTCACCAACTACGCGTTCCCGCAATACCGCGCGAAGAGCATGGCGCTCGGCGCCGACTATTTCTTCGACAAGGCGCGTGAATACCACCGCGTGCGCGAAGTCCTCGACGACCTCGCATCGAACCGTCGCACCGACGTCCATTGACCTTCGGCGGCGGTCCGTCATCGGCGATCCGCTGACGCGATAAGTAAGAATTGCCGGGGCTTCGACGCGAGGTTGCAAGCCGCGTCGCCAGAGGCAACTCAACCCATTGAAGCACAACGTTATTTCTAGTGGCACGGCCGCTGCATAACACGTTGTGCGGCTGACCGCCACTTCGCGGCTTATCGCGGGAACATCAACTCAACGAAAGGGGATACCACCATGAAACGCCTGCTCGCACTCGCGCTCGCCGCGACGTTCGCCCTTCCTTCATTCGCGCTGCTGTCCGGCTGCAACACTGTCGAAGGCGCTGGCAAGGACATCCAGAAGGGTGGCGAAAAGATCAACGAAGAAGCGAAGGAACACAAGAAGTACTGATCGCGCCGAACGAAGCTTGCAACGGACGGCGTCTGGAGTCGATAGACCGGCTCCAGGCGCCGTTTGCACATCATGGCCACCCGAATCGAAGAAGCTGCCGCCGTACGACGCCGCCGTCCCGCCGAGACGGCGCTGGTCGTGCTCGCGATCCTCGCCGTCATCGCGGCAGCGAAGATCGCGGAGGCGTTTCTCGTGCCGGTGATCGTCGGCATCTTGCTCAGCTATTCGCTGAAGCCGCTCGTCGCGGCGCTCGAGCGGCTGCACATCCATCGGGCCATTGGTTCCGCGATCGTGCTGACGCTGCTCGGCGGCGTGATCGCGGGCGGTGTCATGTTGCTGCGCGACGACGCGAACGCCGCTTTGGCCGAGCTGCCCAATGCCGCCCGGAAGGTGCGAATGGCGGCGCGCGAGAGTGCGCAAAGGCCTGAGGGCCCGATGGGGCACGTGCGCGCGGCGGCCGAAGAGCTCAACCGAGCGGCCACGGAAGCCGCGAGCGGCGGCAAGGCTACCGCACCTGCACCCGCACCCGCGCCCCAACCGACGCAAATTCAGCGCTGGATCAGCGAGCAGTCGTCGAAGGCGCTCGACGTGGTGATCGACATCGGCATCGCGGGCTTGCTTGCCTATTTCCTGCTCGCCGTCGGCGATGCATTCCGGCGCAAGCTGGTGCGCGTCGCAGGCCCGACATTGACGGCACGCCGGATCACCGTCGAGATTCTCGACGAAATCGATGCGCAGGTGCAGCGCTACCTGTTGACGATGCTGATCATCAACACGCTGATCGGTGTCGCGACCTGGGGCATCCTGGCGGCGTTCGGCATGGAGCACGCGGCGCTGTGGGGCGTGACCGCCGCGGTGCTGCACATCGTTCCATACGCCGGTTCGGCACTGACGATCGTCGCAACGGGCTTCGCCGCCTTCGTGCAGTTCGAGGAGGTCAGTCGCGCGCTGATCGTCGCACTGTGCGTGGGTGTTGCGGCAACGGCGATCGGGATGGGGCTCAACGCGTGGATTCAGGGACGCGCGTTTCGCATCAACGCGGTGACCGTGTTCGTCGCGCTGCTCTTCTTCGGGTGGCTGTGGGGCGGTTGGGGGCTGCTCGTCGGCGTGCCACTGCTTGCGGTTGCCAAGACAACGATCGATCGGCTGCCTTCCCTCGAACGCTTCATACCGCTGCTTTCCGACGATTCGAAACCCGCAGCCGAGGCGCCCGACAGGCGTTGAGTCCTACACCGCGCGCGGGATTTCATTCCTGCTTGTGCAAATTTCCGTCCTTGTTCGCTGACATATGTGCAAGCGCCTGATTATTAAATAATTTTAGTCTGGCACGCGCATTGCAATCCATCACATATGACTGGGCCAGGTCGGTCCATGGGAGAAGGAGCTTACATGAACTGGGATCGCATCGAAGGGAACTGGAAGCAACTGACCGGCAAGGTCAAGGAACAATGGGGCAAGCTCACCGACGATCAGATCGACACGATCGCGGGCAAACGCGACCAGCTC
>Ga0207683_10005817_pt1 | contig 10572 bp, 7 predicted proteins | sample KBSM73metaG_FD_184333 | JGI IMG/M metagenome (GOLD analysis project Ga0207683, IMG submission 184333) | Miscanthus rhizosphere microbial communities from Kellogg Biological Station, Michigan, USA - KBS M7-3 metaG (SPAdes) (version 2) | ecosystem: Host-associated > Plants > Roots > Rhizosphere >...
TCGTTCGAGGTGTGGGGCCACATGGGCGTGTTCCCGCTCGTGCCCGATCCGACGAAGGTCAACAACGGCGCGCCGAAGTGGCAGACGTTCCCGACCGCCGACGCACCGACGACGCCGTTCGAGACGCTTTCGCCGGTGAAAGTCTTCGACACCGTGCGCGCGCGTCCCGAGGCGCCGATCGTGATCATCAATCACCCGCACGGCGGCGTGAACTACTTCCCGTACGTCGGCTACGACCCGGCGACCGGCACGGCGACGGGGACCGACGACTGGGACACCAAGTTCACGCTCGTCGAAGTCTTCAACAACTCGTCGTGGAAGGACAACCGCACGGGCACCGTCGACGACTGGCTCGGCATGCTGAAGGCCGGCCGCAAGGTCTTCGCCGTCGGGTCGTCGGACTCGCACGGCATCGTCGGATCGCCGGTCGGCTACCCGCGCACCTGCATCCAGCTCGGCACCGACGATCCGCGCCAGCTCACGCCGAACCTCGTGCGCGATCAGCTCGCCGCCGGCCACGCCACGGTCTCGGGCGGCATCTACGTCACCGCGAAGCTCGGCACCGCCGGCCCGGGCGACGCCACCACCGGCGCCGGCTCGCCGCAGCAGGTCGACGTGACGATCCAGGCGCCGACGTGGATCGATGTCACGGGCATCGACGTCGTCGTCGACGGCACGACGGTCGACACGATCCCGGTGATGCCCGCCGACGCCGATCCGCAGAATCCGGCGATCCGCTGGCACGGCCAGATCCCGGTGACAGTGCGCGCATCCGGCGGCTTCGTGATCATCGCCGCGTATGGCGATGCGCCGCTCGAGCCGGTGCATCCGGGCCACACGCCGTTCGGCGTGACGAACCCGATCTTCGTGACGCCGTGACGAATCCAGAGTGACCTTGCCGCGAAGACGCTCGACAGAGATTGGCCGCGAAGGCACGAAAGCGCGAAGGGGTTGGGGGCGCGCTCCGCGCGCAAGAGAAGTCCACGTGGTTCTGACGGGTTCAAACCAGAGACCCTTCTCGCGGCCTTGAAGGCCAGTGGCCGAGGTGCGGTTGCGTAGCAAGCGCACCGAGGCGCTCTCTGGGGCCAACGCCTTGAGCTCCGCTTTTCCGACCTTCGCGGCATCGCGTCTTCGCGGCAAATCTGAGAGCACACGCCCTACTCGGGGCGGAGCTTGCGTGGAGCGGTAGGATCCATCAGACGTGGGCGAAGCTGCGCGAGCTCGTCGGCGCGCGGTGCGCGGAGCCGGAGCAAGGCTAGCGTCTGGGTCGGTGCGGGGCCGGTGATCGCGATCATCACCGCGCCGTGCGGGCCGGTGCGGACGAGCGTGAGCTTGTCGGCGTCGTGCTCCGGCGTGATGTAGCGCGCCAGCTCGCGCGTGATCGGCTTGACGAGGACCGCGGAGCCGTCGACCGCGGCGGCGATCTCGTCGGAGGACAGCGCGGCGGTCGAGCCCGGCGGCATGTCGATCGCGAGGCCGGCGCGCGCGAGGATGATCGCGTGGCCCACCACATGGATCACGCGCGGGTCCTCGCCGACCACGAGGTCGTGGACGTGCGCGGCGAACGCGGCGGCGTTGTGCTCGCCGGCGGCGGGGAACTGCGACGCGAACGCGCGCACGCGGACCAGGCGCTGCTGCCAGGGCGGATGCACGTCGTCGTCATCTCCCGGCGGCTCGCCCTCGCCGAGCGCACGCAGCATCGTCTCGACGGCGCGCGGGTCGTAGCCGGCGCGTGCGGTGAGCAGCACGGCGAGCTCGTCGGCCTGGATCTCGTCGTCGCGATCGCGGTCGTGCGAATCGACAGGGACCTCGCGCGCGCGTTCGACAAGATTATCGTGCGCGTGGCCCGCGAGCACGTGCCCGATCTCGTGGCCGAGGAGACCAGCGAGCTCGGCCTCGTCGCGCAGCTTGGCGAGCGCACCGCGCGTGACGTAGACGGTGGTGCCGGTGCCGGACTCGCCGCGAACGTCCGGATCGTCGACGACGCGAAACGTCCACCGCTCGCGATCGCCCGCCGCACGTACCAGACGCATGCCGACGTCGCGGACGTAGCCGCGGAGCTGCGCGTCGTCGACCTCCGCCCACGAGCCCGTCGTCACCATCACCTGATCGAGCGCCGCGCCGATGCAACGGTCGAAGGCGAGCGAGTCGTGCTCGCCGCAGTCGGGGCGCGCGTGATGCGCGCAGGCGGTCAGTGCCAGTGCAGCAAGCGCAGCGCGGACCACGGGCTCCTCCATTCGATTTCAAAGCCGAGATCGACGCGGCGGTGCTCGATGTCGACCTTGCTGACCGGCAGGACGTTCGCGTCGAGTGCGGTCGAGAGCGCCTGCACGGCAGCGCTGACCTTGCTGCGCACGAACAGGTCGCCGCGGTGCAGCGAGTGTGGCACGGCGAGCCCGCTCAGGGTGCCGAGGCGAAAGACCGGACCCTCGCTCACCGGGATCGCGATGTCGAGCCTGTCGCCATAGCGCGCGAGCTGCGGCGTGCCGACCTTGGCCTCGATCATGCCGCGCTCGTAGTACTCGTTCACCAGGAAGACCTGATCGTCGGCGAGCGCCTGCTCGTCGTACGTGCCCTCGGGATGGTTGACGTCCTTGCCATGCAGCGCGCCGAGGAGCACGGCCGGTGCCACCGCGTGCGCGCCCGGGAACGTCATCTTGCGGATCGTCACCTGCGGCCCGCGATACGCGGCGACGCAGAGATCGAGCTCGCGCGAACGGCGCACCGCGACCGTCGCATCGAGGTAGCCATCGCGCAGATACGCCGCCTCGATCTCGCGCGCGATGCGAGCGATCCGCTTCGGCTCGTACGGCGAGCCCGCGAGCCAGCGCAGGCGTCGCAGCTCCGGTGCATCGGCGCCGTGGACCGCCGCGATCCGCGGCTCCGGCTCGACCGCGAACACGATCGCCACGCCGGCCGGCGTCTCGTGCGCGTCGATCCGTGCATCGGCGAGCACGTCGAAGGCCCACAGCCGGCGTAGATCTTCGGCGAGCGGCGCCTCCGCGACCGGCTGCCCCGTGTGGGTCTCGATCACACCCCGAAGCAGCGGCGCGAGCTCGGGCGCGCCATCGATCGAGACCGACGCGACCGTGCCGGTGAGCTGGTGCGAGCCGCCGGCCGTGGCATCGCCGCCGGTGGCGAGCGGCAACGTGCACTGCGGCGTCGAGACCGGCGCATGCGCGCAGGCGGCGAGCACGAGGAGCCACGGCCTCACGATCACCCGTGGTGCACCGCACGTGCCGTCGCAAGTCCAGGTGAGCTCGTCGGGGAAGTGTTGCGGCGGCCGCACACAGAGGGGGATAATTCACAGGTGAGGAGCGTCGTCGCCTTTGCGCTGCTGGGAGCGTGCTACGCGCCCCACCCGCAGGCAGGCGCCCCCTGCCCCGACAACGTGTGCCCGACCGGCCTCGTCTGCTCGCCGGCGACCCGGACCTGCGAGGTCAGCGCGCAGCAGCCCGATGCGCACGTTGCCGACGCGCCGCCCGATGTGGCCGAGGACGCGAACGTCGACGCCAACACCTCGACCTTCAAGTACCGCCGCCGCATCACGATCAAGAACGTCTCGAATTCGACGATGCCGGCGGGCATGACGGTCACCGTCCCGTTCGCCACGCTGTCGGCGCTGCTCACGGCGGGTAAGGTCAACGGCGACTTCTCCGACCTGCGCGTGATCGGCGACACGGTCGGCGAGCGCGATCGCATCATCGATCTGCCGAGCGACCCTGCGCCGGTCGCGTTTCACTTCTCGCTTGGCGCGCCGATCGCCGCCGGCGCCACGAGCACCGAGTACGCGGTCTACTACGACTATCCGACCGCCGGTGCACCGCCCGCGAACGGCCGCAACGTGTTCCCGATCTACGAGGACTTCACGACGCCGATCGCCTCGGTGTGGATGCACAACGACTCGCCGATGCTCGCGAACGGCCAGCTCGTCCTGCGCGCCGGCCACACCGACGCCATCACCACCACCGCAGCGAACGACAACATCCCGCTGGTCAGCTCGATGGAGCTCATCGTGCGCATCCCCGATCCGACGAGCAATCCGACGACGCAGCCCGAGGGCACGTTCTATTACTGGTTCGGCTACCAGCACACGGGCGACTTCAGCGCGAGCGATCCATGGGTCGTGTGGATCGCGCGCGGGAAGAACGGCGTCGGCGCCGAGCAGAAGTCGCCGGTCGGCTGCGAGGCCGGCTGCGCGCCGGCGCCCATCACGCAGGACACCGGCGCGCATTACTACGCGGTCCTCCGCAATCCAGGTGAGTCGAAGTTCTATCGCGACAGCAGCGCGCCGACGACGATCTCGGTCACCAACACGACCGACTACTCGCTGATGGTCCGCAACTACATGGCCACCAGCGATGTCGACGTCGAGTGGCTGCGCGCGCGCGCCCGCGTGAACCCGGACCCGACGATCACCGTCGGGACCGAGGAAGCCCTCTAGGCCTTCACGAGCAACACGATCCGCCGCTCGTACGCCTGGAGCTTCGACATCGCGTCGCGCAGCGCGGGGTACTTGTCGGTGGAGACCACGAGCTTGTCCATCGTGATCTCGCCCTTGCACGTCACGGTCTGACCCGCGGTCGTGCACTCCGACGTGTACTTCGCACCGTCGGCCGCACCCTCGAGCTTCGGCGGCACGTAGGCGACCTTCCAGCCCGCGGGAATCTGCACGCTGATCTCGCCCTGCTCGGTGCGCGGCGAACCGATCATCAGCGGCAGCTTGCGCTCGGTGAGGCCGGTCGACGGCGTCTCCATGCCGATCGCCATCGACGGCAGCTCGAGCACGCGGAACGAGCCCTGCGCCTGCGAGTAGCCGGGGATCGCGACCTTCTGCGAGACGGTGAACGAGCCGGCGACGCCCATCGTGTCGCCGACCTGATGGCCCTTGTCGACGGCGGCCGCCGACGTGCCCGCCGCCTGCTGCTGGAACCACCGGTCGAGGTTCTCGCCCTTGAGCGACCGCAGCTCGCCTTCGAGGCGCGTCGCGTACGTGCCGGTCGCGGCGATCTCGTGCTCCATCTGGAGGTCGCCGTTCGCAGCGAGCGTGTACTTGATCGATTGCTTCGCGATCGACGTCGCCGGATCGAGCGCCGGGCGCTGGCCGAGCTCGCTGCCGCCCTTCTCGACCGGCAACACGAGGTTCGCTTGCCCGTACGCGACGAGACCGTACTGGCCGTGCTCGTCATCGGGGTCGAGCCAGACTTCCTTGCCGTCGGCCGTGACCTTCGCGACCATGCGATCGAACTGCGCGATCGTCGGCACCGTGGCGATCACCGGGACCTGCCCCGTGCGCACGAGCACCGGGCGACCGGCGATGCCTTCGGCCGCGGCCATCGCGAGGAGCAGACCGACCTTGTCGCGCTGGTCGGCGTACTTGTTCTTCAAGACCAGCTCCGGGGCGTTGGGCTCGTAGCCCGCCGCACCGAGCGGAACGTCCACGCTGCGGATGTCGTGCGCGACGAACGCGTACAGCTTCGTCAGCTTGTCGCTCTCGGTCTTCGCTTCGGCGACGACGCGATCCGCCTCGGCCTTGACGGCTTCGGCCGGCGTCGCGGGCACCGCTGCGCGCAGGAAGCGATCGGCCACCGGCTCGAGCACCTTCGCCCAGCTCGGCTGGAACCCATAGACCAGGCGCGGCATCACGGCCGCATCGGGCGGCGACTCGCCTTCCGGGTGGCGGTCCGGCAGGTCCTTCAGCGTGTACGTGAAGACGTCGCCGTCGGGGCCGGCCGACTTCTGCGCCTGCAGCTCCATGCCGGCGAGCGCGAGCTTGGGCTCGGTGCCCTTTGGCACGGTGATCGTCACGACGCGCTCGTGAACCGGATCCCACTGGCCGAGCAGCTCCTCGCCGCCCATCGCCGAGTCCGGCGTCGGCTTCGTCGTGCGCGTGTACTCGAGCTCGACAACCGAGCCCTTGTCGACGGCGGGGAACGACACCACGCGCTCGCGCACGTCCGAGTAGATCGTCGCGTCGGAGAGATACGACGGCACGATGTCGCCGATCTCCTCGGGGGCGGCGGCGTGCGGCACGCCGTCATCGTTGACCGTGCGCGCGACATCGATCTTCAGCATCTGACGCTTCGAATCGAACGGCACGTGCACGTCGGCGAACTTCTCCTTGCCGCGCTGCGCGTCGAACAGCTTCGCGATCGACTTGTGGTGATGCGTGATGGTGCCGTCGGCGCCGAGCTTGATGTCATCGCGCTCGAGCTCGACGTACGCATCGGCCTGCGGATACTTGTCGGTGCCCGGTCCGTTCTGCGCGAGATCGATCAGCTTCGCCAGATCCGGATCCTTGACGTCGCTCGGCTTGACCTCTTTCTTGGCCCACGGATCCGCGGCGGCCGCTATCGGCGCCGGCTTGGTGTTCGTCTTGCTGCTGTTGCATGCGGCCAATGCGGCGATAGCCACGGCGTAGAGATATGTACGCATCACTTCCCTCCCAGGATCACGGGCTGACGGGCGATCTGACCGAGCGACGCGAGCGAGCTGCGCAGCTCCTTGTACTGGCTCGTATCGATGAACCGGCTCTTGAGCTGGAAGCCGCGGTGGCACTTCACCGTGGTCGGATCGGTCTTCGTGCACGCCGACGCCATCTGCGTGACCTTGTTCGCGGTCTTCGCTTCGTTCGGCAACGCGATGATGTTCGTGCCGGCGGGCAGCGTGATCGTCTCGTCCTGGTCGTACTCGAACGTGACGTGCGCATCGAGGCCGTACTTGCGCGTCGGCATCGCGCCGAGGATCTGCGGCAGCGCGGTCTCGACGAGGCCGAGCGCGCCCGACGTGACGATGCTGCGGAGCAGACGGTAGTCACCGGCCTTCGGCGCCGCGTTCGGCACCTCGACCTCGACGTCGATCGTCATCGGCGAGAACAGCGCGAGCGCGCTCGTGATGTTGTACGAGACGAGCTTCGCCTCGGGCAGCGCGTGGTGGAGGATCTGCTCGACCGCTTCCTTCTGCTGATCCTGCGGCAGCATCGCGGCGGTCGACCGCACGATCAGATCGAACATGCCCTTGGTCTCGAGCTTGATCTTCGAGTGCATCGAGCCGTCGGCGTCGATCGTCGTCTCCGCGGTGGCGTGACCGAGGTTCGCAGCCGGATCGAGCGCGGGGATGCGCGTCAGCGGCTCGCCCTTCGTCGTCGACACCAGCGTGTCCTGCTCGGCCTCGTAGCCGGGGAGCAGCGAGCTGTTGTTCTTCGCGGTCGGGTCGAGATAGGTCCAGCCGCCCGCCTTGTTCGGCATGGCGACGATCGCGTGGTTGAAGCCGTCGTAGGCGACCTTCGGCAGCACCGGGTCGCCGACGTTCGTCAGCACCGGGTAGGCCTGCACGCCCGCCTCGCGGAGCATCGAGGTCAGCAGGATCGAGACATCGCGGCAGACGCCCCAGCGCGACGTGAACGTCTCGTTCGCCTTGCGCGGCGTGTAGCCGGTGCGCGGGCCGACGCCGAGGCCGCGGTAGCGGATGTCCTGGGCGACGAAGTCGTAGAGCGCCTTGATCTTCTCGTCGTCGGTCTTGGCGTCCTTCGTGAGCTCCTTGACCTTCGCCTTGATGTCGGGCGTCGCCTCGAGCTGCGGCGCGGTGAGATCCGCCCACCACTTCGAGAAGTGCTGCCAGCTCGGGTCGGTGGTGACGACGAGCGTCGGCACCTCGGTCGAGAAGTCCATCGCCGTCTCGGGCACGAGCTGCGCGGCGTTGTGGACGCGCCAGCTGTAGTGCGCGCGATCGCCGGCCTTCGACGTGCTCGTCTCGATCTTGCTCGCGCGCTCCTGGTGATAGAGCTGCGAGGTCAGCGGCAGCGCGGCCGGGCCGTCCACCACGTAGCTCGCCTCGAGCACCGGCTCGGTCGACTGGAACGAGAAGATGTCGTTGAAGAAGCCGACGCGGGTCGGCAGCGAGCGCGTCATCTTGAACGTGATGTCGGCGACGTCGCCGACCGACAGGCCGGGGAACGTGACCTTCACCGAGCGGCCCTGCGGGTCGTAGATGTTCATCTCGCCCGACTGCTCGACGTCCTGGATGTCCTTCTTGTCGACCGGGACGACCGTGCCGTCCTTCTTGATGACCTGCGCGGAGAGGACTTCCATCTTCTCCGCGTCCTTCGTGTAGTACAGCGAGCGCGATGCCGCCTCGGTCTTGCCGTCGGGCGTCAGCACGAGCTTCGCGGAGTGCCACGTGTTCGTGTACTGCCCGTCGGGCTGATACACGACGTTCTGATCGTCGAGGATCGTGACGGTGTTCGCGCTCGGGTAGTCCGAGGGCTTCACCTTCTTGATCGCATCGGTGATCGACGGGTCGACATCCGCATACGCCGGAGCCGCAATTGACAACAGCAACACTGCACTGAACGCGCGCCTCATCTGGGCCTCCTGTGGTCGCTACTGCCGTACCACGAGCGACATCGCGAGCATTCCAAATGTTGCTCGCAACACTGCGAACTTCGACGAAAAATGCGGTCGCACTGCCGTCGCACCCCGTCGCAGTGGTATGCACGGCCCACCATGATCAAGCGTCCGAAGATCGCAATCATCGGCGCCGGCGGAAACGTTGGCGCAGCAGTCGCTCAGTGGGCCGCACAGAAGGAGCTCGGCGACCTCGTCCTCATCGACATCAAGGCCGGTCCCGCCGAAGGTCGCGCGCTCGACCTCACGCAGTGCAGCCCGTGGGAGGGCTTCAACAACACCAGCTTCGTCGCGACCGACAAGTCCGAGGCGATGGCCGGCGCCGACGTTGTCGTCATGACCGCCGGCGTGCCGCGCAAGCCCGGTCAGTCGCGCGAAGAGCTCATCAACATCAACGCCGGCATCGTCAAGGGCATCTGCGGCGACATCAAGAAGCACGCGCCCGACTGCGTGCTGATCGTCGTCTCGAATCCGCTCGACGCGATGGTGTTCGTCGCGAAGCAGGTCACCGGCTTCCCGCGCGAGCGCGTGATCGGCTCGGCCGGCGTGCTCGACTCGGCGCGCTTCCGCACGTACCTCGCGCTCGCCGCGGGCGTCAGCGTGGAAGACGTCCACGCGATCGTGCTCGGCGCGCACACGGACAAGGACATGGTCCCGGTCGTGTCGACCGCGCAGATCGGCAACGTGCCGGTCACGAAGTTCCTGTCGGCGGAGAAGCTCGACGAGGTCGTCGCGAACACCAAGAAGGGCGGCGCGACGCTGACGGGGCTCATCGGCACGTCCGCGTGGCTCGCGCCGGGCGCCGGCACCGCGCTGATGGTCGAGGCGATCATCCGCAACCAGGGCCGCGTGCTGCCGTGCTCGGTCGAGCTCAATGGCGAGTTCGGCGTCAAGGGCGCGTTCGTCGGCGTGCCGGTCAAGCTCACGTCGAAGGGCGCCGTGTCGGTGCACGAGTTCGAGCTGTCGGCCGCGGAGAAGGAGGCGTTCGGCAAGAGCGTCGCCGCCAACACCGAGCTGATGAACATCGCACGCGGCTTCCTCGGCTGATCTGTCGTTAGGCCGTCTCACGACGTCGTAACCAGGCGCAGCGACGCGGTTGGACCACCAGCCAGCGTCGAGCCTTCACCGGAAGCGCGGCCGCACGGCGGTTGCACTTCTGGGGGGCATGCTGGGAACAACCGTTCTCGACCGCTACGAGGTGGAGGCCGAGCTGGGCGCAGGTGCGATGGGCGTGGTGTATCGCGCACGTCATCTCCGCGTCGGGCGCACCGTCGCGATCAAGGTGCTGCAACCGCACATGCTGCGCGAGACGGGCATGGTCGAGCGGTTCGAGCGCGAGGCGCAGCTCGCGGCGCGCCTGCATCACGTCAACGTCGCTGCGGTGATCGATCTCGCCGACGGCGTGATGGTGATGGAGCACGCGCCCGGGCGGCCGCTCTCGGAGGTGATCGGTGCGCCGATGCCGCGGCCGCGCGTGATCTCGATCGTGCAGCAGATCCTCGCCGGGCTCGACCACGCGCATGCGATGGGCCTCGTGCATCGCGACCTCAAGCCGGAGAACATCATGATCGACGACGCGGATCGCGTGTGCATCGTCGACTGGGGCATCGCGGTGCTGCGCGAAGGCACCGACGACGAGACGCGACGGCTGACGACGGAGGGCCTGGTGCTCGGCACGCCGATGTACATGGCGCCCGAGCAGGCGAAGGGCGAGACGGTGGATCATCGCTGCGATCTGTTCGCGCTCGGCGTGATCGTGTACGAGCTGCTCGCGGGCGTGGCGCCGTTCGAGGGCACCGGGCTCGAGGTGATCACGGCGAACGTCACGCAGGAACCGCCGTCGATCGCGACGCGCGCGGGCGTGGCGGTCGATCCGTCGCTCGAGATGTTCGCGCGCGGGCTGATGGCGCAGCGTCCCGCCGAGCGGTTCGCGTTCGCGCACGACGCGCAGCTCGCGCTCGAGTGCATCGCGGCGGCGCCGTGTGTCGCCGACCGGCCCGAGGTGCCCTGTGACGTCGAGACCACCGCACGTTTTCAGCGGCCGCAGCCGCGGCGCATGACCTGGGGGGGCGTGCTCGCGGCTGCGGTGGGCTGGTTGCAGCGATAGGCGGTCTCACCGGCGGGAGCATCCGTAGCGTGACAGGAGGTCACAGTGAGGTGCCCATGG
>Ga0207683_10005818_pt1 | contig 10570 bp, 10 predicted proteins | sample KBSM73metaG_FD_184333 | JGI IMG/M metagenome (GOLD analysis project Ga0207683, IMG submission 184333) | Miscanthus rhizosphere microbial communities from Kellogg Biological Station, Michigan, USA - KBS M7-3 metaG (SPAdes) (version 2) | ecosystem: Host-associated > Plants > Roots > Rhizosphere >...
CGAGCTCGGCGCTCGGCAGGATCGTCCCGCCGTAGGCGCCCACGGTGTTTTCGACCCCCAACGCGTCGACGACCTCGACGTCGAAGTAGTCGTCCGGCTCGAGCAGGCGCTCGGCGAGCGACGCCGTCATGTAGCCGTGCGGGTGCTCGTGGCCGGTCCGGTAGGCGATCCCGGCGAGCACGGCGCTCGTCATCACCTCGGTGGTGGCGATGTGCGCGGAGGTCTCGGCCGCGACCAGGTGGCCCTGACCACCGGCGTGCAGCCGAACGCCGATCTGGTTGGCCATCGTTCCGGTCGCGACGTAGAGCGCCGCCTCCATCCCCGTGAGCTCGGCGGCCCGGTCCTGGAGGCGGTTGACCGTCGGGTCGTCGCCGTACCAGGCGTCGCCGACCTCCGCCGACGCCATCGCGGCGCGCATCGCCTCGGACGGCGTGGAAACGGTGTCGGAGCGCAGGTCGACGCGGAACCGCGGCATGGCCAGGGAGTCTACCGGCGCCTATCCGAAGAAGATCTCCGCCTCGCGGTAGAGATCCTGCGGGACGACCTTGCGCGGGCCGGTCGCCTCGGCGAGCGGCACGTCCGCGATGTCCTGGCCCTTGCGCGAGACCATCCGGCCCCAGCCCCCGGCGGCCGCGAGTTCGACCGCCGCGATCCCGAAGCGCGTCCCGAGGAGCCGGTCGAACGCGACCGGGGTCCCGCCACGCTGGACGTGCCCGAGGATCGTGACACGGGTCGCGAACCCGGTGCGTTTCTCGATCTCGGGCGCGATCATGTTCGAGATGCCGCCGAGGCGCGGATAGCCGTTCTCGTCGAGCGGATAGTCGGGCCGGGGCATCGTTCCCATCTCGGGCTCGGCTCCCTCGGCGACGACGACGATGGAGAACGAGGCGTCGTTCATGTGCCGGTGGCGCAGGTGCGCGCACGCGTCCTCGATGTCGAACGGCTTCTCGGGGATCAGGAGCATGTCGGCGCCACCGCTCAGGGCGGCGTAGAGCGCGATCCAGCCGGCGTTGCGCCCCATCACCTCGATCACCATCACGCGGTCGTGCGACTCCGCGGTGGTGTGGAGCCGGTCGATCGCGTCGCTCGCGATCTGGACGGCGGTATGGAACCCCACCGTGACGTCGGTGCCCGGCAGGTCGTTGTCGATCGTCTTGGGAACGCCGATCACCGGGATCCCGAGGTCGGCGAGCGCGGCCCCGGCGCCGAGCGTGCCCTCGCCGCCGATCGCGACGAGCCCGTCGAGCCCGTGACGATCCATCGCGTCGCGCACGCGGTCGGGACCCTCCTCGACGCCCAGCGGGTTCACGCCGGAGCTCCCGAGCATCGTTCCGCCGCGATGCAGGATGCCCCGCGCACGCACCGGGTCGAGGACGCCGACGGCGTCCTCGAGGACCCCGCGCCACCCGTCCCGGAACCCGACGAACGTCACGTCGCGCCGTGCGCCCGTCCGGACGATCGCGCGGATCACGGCGTTCAATCCGGGGCAATCGCCGCCGCCGGTCAGTACTCCCAGGCGCATGAAGGCACCCTACCCGGGGACCGGGCGCGGACCGGGGAGCCTCGACCGAGCAAGTAGGATGGCGTCGTGCTCGCGCGCCTGCTCCCGGAACACTTCGGGCTCCTCGAGAGCATCTTCCTGGCCGGCCTCGCCCTGCTCACCGCGCTCGTCGGCCTGTTCGCGCTCTACGTGCTCGGACAGCAGTTCCGCAACCCCGGCCGCCCGGAGCGACGCTAAGCGTCGCCGGCGACGACCTCGGTGCCGGCGGTTCCCGCGAGCGCCTCGGTCGCCTGGGCGAGGTCCGCGATCACCGCTCTCCCCCCGCCCTCGCTCACGAAGTGCACCGCCGCCTCGACCTTCGGTCCCATCGAGCCGCGGCCGAACTCCCCCTTCTTGAGCAGGCGGCGAGCCTCGGCGACGTCCATCCGTTCGATCTCTTCGGGCATCAGCGAGCCGAAGCCTCGCTGCACGCGCGGCACGTCGGTGAGGATCAGGAGCACTTCGGCGTCGACCTCACGAGCGAGGATCGCGGCCGCGAGATCCTTGTCGACGACGCCCTCCTTGCCGATCAGCCGGGGGCCTTTCTCGATCACCGGGACGCCGCCACCGCCCGCGGCGATCACGATCACACCGTCGGCGATCAGCTGGCGGATCACCGGCGTCTCGACGATCGAGTACGGCTTGGGGCTCGGAACGACCCGGCGCCAACCGCCGTGCGGGTCGGCCTTGACCGCCCACCCGCGTTGTTCCTCCCGCCGGTGTGCCTGCGCCTCGGTGAGGTAGGGCCCGACGAACTTCGTCGGGCTCCGGAAGGCGGGGTCCTGGGGCCGCACGCGCGTCAGCGTGAGGATCGTGACCACCGGACGTTCGGTCCCGCGTTCGAAGAAGACATCCCCGATCGTGACCTGCAGCAGGTAGCCGATCTGGCCTTGGCTCTCCGCGCCGCACACGTCCAGCGGCATCGGGTGCACCTGCTTGGCCGCCGCCTCCTGCTGCATCAAGATCCGGCCGACCTGCGGGCCGTTGCCGTGCGTCACCACCACTTCCCAGCCCGCGGCCGCGACGTCGGCGATGCGCTCGGCCGCCGTCCGGGCTGCGGCGTACATCTCGTCGTAGGTGTCGGGCGCGCCGCGGCGCAGCAGCGCGTTCCCCCCGAGGGCGATCACGACCCGATGCATCGCGCTCCTTCCAGCGCCGCGCGGCGGCGGACGAAGGTCACGATATCGGCGGTCGGGCCGGTTCCCTGGAGCCTCGCTGGGTCGCCGCGCGTCAGCCGGGATCGCCGACCCAGCGGCCACGCTCGATCGATCCGAACGGCTCGGCGAAGTGGCTCACACCGATCCGGTACCCGTGGGACTCGGCACGCCACAAGAGCAGTCGCCGAGACGCGACGCCGAGCAGCGGATCCTCGTCGTGGGCCGAGAACCACTCGCGCTCGGCGATCTGGACCGGCTGGTGGAGGAGGTCGCCGGTCAGCAGCAGCCCCTCGTCGCCGTCGTTCACCAAGACGGCGCGGTGCCCCGGCGTGTGTCCTGGTGCGTGGACCAGCCGCACGCCGGGCACGATGTCGTGGTTCGTCCCCGCGGTGCGCAAGACGCCGAGCGACTCGAGCCGTTGCGCCGGCCGGATCGCCACGTAGGCGTCGTCACGCGCGTCCTCGAAGTACCGGAGGTCCGAGGGATGCAAGTGGTAGGCCGCGTTCGGGAACCGTGGCTCGAGCTCGGCCGCCTCGATCCCGCCCGCGTGGTCGGCGTGGAGGTGCGTGAGCGCGACGTGCGAGATGTCCGCGAGATCCTCCTTCGCCCACGCGTCTGCGTTCCAGTGCTCCCACGGGCGGTAGGGACCGAACGGCCCGGCACCCGTGTCCACCACCACCGTGGCCTCGGGCGTCTCGACGACGAACGCGTGCACGTGCCAGGCCCAGGCATCCTGCCCGTGGTACGCCCAGGGGTACGCGCGACGCTCCGCCGCCCAATCCACCCGCAGCTCGGGGAACTCCTCTGCGGTGGGAAGCGCGGCGAACCCTTCGCAGACCGTTCGGATCTCGAACCGGCCCACGTGTGCGGGCGACACGTGCGACATGGCCGGGAGCCTACCCCGGGAGGTCGCCGGGCTCGTCGATGTCGCGGAGCGTCAACCGGTCCGGGTCGAGCGCCGTCCACGTCGTCTCGTCGATCACCGCGGTCCGGAGCGAGTCGAGGGCGTCGCGGAGCCGGCGTCGGCCGGCGTGCAGCAGCGAGTGGACGGCGTCGGCCGCGGGCCACGTGCGGAGCGCGACCGGGAGCGGCCGCGGCCGGTCGCCGTCGGCGAGTGCCGCAGCGTCGACCGAGGCGTCGTCCAGGGTGTCGAGCAGCAAGCGCAGCACGGACGGCTGGAGCTCCGGCATGTCCCCGCCGGCGACGAGGACCTGGTCGGTGCGCACGGCGGCCAGCAGCCCCGTGTGCAGACCTGCGAGCGGACCTTCTCCTTCCTGCAGGTCGTGGGTCACGGTCACGCCATCGGGGAGGTCCTGGCGCTCGACGCCCGGTGGCAGGACGACGATCACGCCGTCGGTGACCACCGCCAGCGCGTCGACGGCACGGCGCACCAACGCGACGCCGTCGAGCGATGCGGCGAGCTTGTCCGAGGCGAACCGGGTCGATCGTCCGCCGGCGAGCACGATGCCGCTACGGAGCGGCGGCATCGTTCCGACGCTTGCGGCGCTGCTGCACGAACTGGAACCCGAACCGTCCCTTCACGCAGAGATGCCCGTGCGTGACGAACTGGTCGGCGGGCGAGCTGACCTTCACGATCGTGTTGTCCTGGACGTGCACCTCGAGCTCGCAGCCCACCCCGCAGTAGGGGCAGATGGTGTTGGTCACGGTCTGCGCGGACTCGTCCCAGGTGCCGGCCTCACGCATGTCGTGCTCGCTCTTGAACATCAGCGCGCCGGTCGGGCACACGCCGATGCAGTTCCCGCAGTAGACGCAGGCGCTCGCGTCGAGCGGCACGGCGTACTCGGTCGAGATCCGGGCGTCGAACCCGCGGCCGGCCACGGCGATCGCGAACGTATGTTGGGCGTCGGTGCCGCAGGCCTCGACGCACTTGTAACAGAGCACGCACCGGCCGTAGTCCCGCACGTACAGGTCGTTGTCGATCTTGACGGGTTGCTCGACCGTCTCGGCCACGGCGGTATCCGGGTCGTGATGGTGTCCCGGCTCGCGGGTATCCCGCTCCCCCGCCGACATCGGCTCCATCGCGGCGCCGAACCGCTCGGGATCCGCCGCGTACTCGTCTTGCCAACGGTGCCAGTCGGCGTTCGCGAGCGACGTGTCGACGCTCGAGCCGAGGAACTCCATCACGAGCTTGCGCGAGTGGCGGACACGCTCGGTGTCGGTCGAGATCTTCATGTCGGCCTCGGCCCTGCGCGAGCACGCCGGCACCAGCACACGCGATCCCTCGACCTCGACCACGCAGACGCGGCACGCGTTGATCGGCGTGAGGTTCTCTGCGTAGCACATCGTCGGCGTGTCGACGCCGGTCGCGCGGCACGCATCGAGGATCGTCGACCCTTCCGGCACGCGCACGGTCGTCCCGTCGATCTCGACGTCGATCAGCTTCCGAGGCATCTCCACCGGGATCGCGCTCACGCCGTCGCCTCCCCGTCGAACAGGCCGAACGTCGTGATGGCGGACTGCACGGCACTCGCGGCCGTCTGACCGAGCCCACAGATCGAGGCGTCGCGCATCACGGCGGCGACGTCGGTGAGCAAGGCGAGTTCATCGCCGCGCGATCCGATCGTTCGGTCGCTGACGAGCCGGTACAGCGCCTCTTCCTGGCGAACCGTCCCCACCCGGCAGGGCACGCACTGGCCACAGCTCTCGTCCCGGAAGAACCGCGCGATCCGGAGGCAAAGGTCGACGAGATCGGTGTCCTCGTCGAACACCATGACGACGCCGGAACCAAGGGTGTATCCGCCCGCCCTCGCGTCTTCGAAGGTCATGCGAGCGTCGAGCCGGTCCGGACCGATGAACCCGCCCGCTGCGCCGCCGAGCAGGACCGCCTTGATCGCCTTGCCGTCGCGGACGCCGCCTGCCGCCTCGATGACCTCGCCCAGCGTGACCCCGTGCGGGTGCTCGTAGACACCGGGCTGCTCGACGTGACCCGACAGGCAGAACAAGCGGGTTCCTGTCGAATCCGCCGTGCCAACCGACGAGTACTCCTCTACACCGAGGGTGAGGATCGGCAGCACATTGATCAGGGTCTCGACGTTGTTGATCGATGTGGGTTTGCCGAAGACACCGTGCGTCACCGGGAACGGGGGCTTGTTCCGCGGCTCACCGCGCTTGCCCTCGATCGAGTTGAACAACGCCGTTTCCTCGCCGCAGATGTATGCGCCCGCGCCGCGACGAAGCTCGATGTCGAACGGTCGGTCCGGGCCCAGCGCGCCCGGACCGAGGAGGCCCGCGCCGCGTGCTTCCTCGATCGCGCTCGTGAGCCGTCGGGTGGCGAGCGGATACTCACCGCGGACGTACAGGTAGCCCCGTTCCGCGCCGGTTGCGAAGCCCGCGATCGTCAACGCCTCGATGACGGCGAAGGGATCCCGTTCCATCAGGACCCGGTCCTTGAACGTCCCCGGCTCCGACTCGTCGGCGTTGCAGATCGCGTATTTGGGCGTGACCGGCTGATCCGCGACGGCCCGCCACTTCACGCCCGTCGGGAAGGCGGCGCCGCCACGGCCCAACAGCTTGGCGTCCGTGACGAGGCGGACCACCTCGTCGGCCTCCAGCTCGAGCGCGCGCGTGAGGGCGGCGTAGCCGCCGAGCGCTCGGTATCCCTCGAGCGTCGGAGCCGAACGATCTGCCACGCGAGCGAGCAATCGGCCGCCCGCGTACACCGGCTCCCGCGGGACGCTCGCATGCGCGTCCGCGTCGGCGATCTGCTCGTCGCGCACGGCCTGCATCACGTGATGGCTCGCGGCCGTGGTGTCGGTCAAGACGACGTCGTCGCGCGCCTCGCCGGCGCGCTGCACCAGGATCGCCGGGGCGCGCTCGCACTGCCCCAGGCACGGGCTCGAGACGACGACCGCCTCCCCGTCGGAAATCTCGCGCCGGCATGTCTCGAGCAGCTCGCGGCCGCCCTGCACCCGACACGCGAGGTCGTCGCACACGTGCACGACGGTTGCGGGCCGTTCCTGGACGCTGAACATCGCGTAGAAGGTCGCAACCCCGTAGGCGTCCGCAGGCGGGACGGTCAAGCGCTCGCAGACGTAGTTCAGACCGCCCTGGCTGATCCATCCGATGGCGCCCTGCAATGCGTGCAATGCCGGCAACAGCTCGGTGCGGCGATCGACGGGCGCGCGGGCGACCCGGAGGTCGGCCGCCGTTCGCGCGCCGCCTTCCCAGCTCGACTCGGGCGAGCCAAGGACCGCGTCGACGGCCGCGCGTTCGGCGGCGGTCGCCTCCGCCGTCATGAGGTGGAGATCCACGCTAGGAGGCTACCTCCGCGGTTCGGCCGTTCAGCTTCTCCACGCGGATCGCGGTCGCCTTGAACTCGGCGGTTCCGGACTTCGGGTCGGTCGCTTCGATGGTGAGCCGGTTCGTCTCGACCTGGTCGGGGAAGTGCATCGTCATGAACGCGAGCCCCGGCCGGAGCGCGCTCGACACGTGCACCGGCGCGACCACCTCGCCGCGGCGCGACGACACGAGCGCCTGCTCACCTTCGACCAGCCCGAGCGCGTCGGCGTCCTCCTGCGACAGCTCGATCGACTCGGGTCGCCGCAGCGGTGAGGTGTATCCGGCCGTCTGCACGCCGGTGTTGTATGAGTCGAGCCGTCGGCCCGTCGTCAGCCGGATCGGGAACTGCTCCGTCAGCTCGTCGACCGGTGGGTCGTCGTCCACGACGCTGAACGGCGCCGGCTCGAGCCGATCATCGGGGTCCTCGCTCCACAGCCGCGCGTGCAGGTACTGCGTGCCCGGGTGATCCACGTCCCAGCACGGCCACTGCGCACCACCCATCTGATCGAGCCGCTCCCACGTCATCCCCTGATGCATCGGTGACAACGACCGCAGTTCGTCCCACGCCTCGTGCGGGGTGAGGTCGCCCCAGTCGTAGCCGAGCCGCTTCGCGAGCTGCGCGATGATCCAGACGTCGTCCTTCGCCTCACCCGGCGGGTCGAGCGCCTTGCGAACGCGTTGGACGCGGCGCTCCGAGTTCGTGACGGTGCCGTCGGACTCGAACGACGCGTTGGACGCCGGGAAGACGACGTCGGCGATCTCCGCCGTCTTGGTCATGACGATGTCCTGCACGATCAGGGTGTCGAGGTTCTCCAGGAGCTTCGTGGCGTGCTGGCTGTCGGCCTCCGAGCTGACCGGGTTCTCACCGATGCAGTAGATCGCGGTCAGATCGCCCTCCTCCATCGCGTGGAACATCTGGGTGAGGTGCCAGCCGTACCGCGGGATGATCTCGGTGTCCCAGGCGGCCTCGAACTTCGCCCGCGCCTCGCGGTCGCGCACGACGTCCTGGAAGCCCGGGAGCTTGTTCGGGATCGCCCCCATGTCGCCGCCGCCCTGCACGTTGTTCTGTCCGCGCAGGGGGTTCAACCCGCTCCCGTACGTGCCGACGTGCCCGGTCAGCAAACCCAGGTTGATCAGGGCGAGCACGTTGTCGACGGCGTTGTGGTGCTCGGTGATCCCGAGCGTCCAGCAGATCATCGCCCGGTCGGCCTCGGCGTACCGGTGTGCAACCTCGCGGATCACGTCGGCCGGGATCCCGGTCACCGCCTCGCCGCGCTCGAGGGTCCAGTCGGCGACGCTCTCGGCGTATTCCTCGAAGTTCTCGGTCGCCCGCTCGATGAACGTACGGTCGTGCAGATCGCTGGCGATGATCTCTCGCGCCATCGCGTTCGACAGCGCGATGTCGGTGCCGACGTCGATCCCCAGCCAGAGGTCGGCGAACGCAGCCGACTCGGTCCGGCGCGGGTCGACCACGATCAGCTCGGTGCCGTTCTCCATGCCCCGCAGGACATGGTGGAAGAAGATGGGGTGCGCGGCGCGCGCGTTCGAACCCCACATCAAGATGAGGTCGGTGTGCTCGACCTCCTCGTATGAGCTGGTACCGCCACCGGCACCGAAGACGGTCGCCAGACCGACGACCGAAGGTGCGTGTCAGGTGCGGTTGCAGCTATCGATGTTGTTGGTCCGAAGGACCTGACGGGCGAACTTGCCCGCGACGAAGTTCATCTCGTTGGTGGCCTTCGAACAGCTGAAGATCCCCGCTCCCCAGCCGGGGTTGCGATCCATCGCGCGGCGCAGCCCCTCGGCGGCCCGGTCCAGGGCCTCGTCCCAGGTGGCGGTGCGCAGCTCGCCGTGCTCGCGAACCATCGGCTCGGTCAGCCGGGTCATCGTCGACGACATCGAGTAGACGTCCCCTTCCTCCGGGATGTCCGGATGTGCGTATCGTACGACCGCCCTGGGCCGCATCGGGAACGGCGCGACGTCGCGGCGCTGACCGACGTTCAGGCCTGGACGTCCCGAGGCCCGCTCGCGGGCACGGACATGATCGCTGCCGGGCGATCCAGGGAGGGACAGCGGACGTGGGCAGAGGTCGTGGCTCGATCGGGCTGACAGCGGTCGCCTTGCTCGTCGTTGGGTGTTCCTCCGCCTCCCTGTCGTCGTCGGCGAGCTCCGCATCCTCGGCCGTTCTTCGCGTAGCCGCCTATGACTGCTGGACCTCGCGGTACCGGAAGCAGCTCGTGACGTGGTCGTTCACCAGGCCTGTCGCCTGCATCAGGGAGTAGCACACGGTCGGCCCGACGAACCGGAAGCCTCGGCGCTTCAGATCCTTGGACATCGCGCGCGACGCAGGCGTCTCGGCGGGGAGGTCGGAGAGTCGGCGCCAGCGGTTCACCGTCGGAGCGTCGCCGACGAACGACCACAGGAGCTCGTCGAGCGACCCGTCGAGATCACGGATGGCCCTCGCGTTGGCGACCGTCGACTCCACCTTCAGTCGGTTGCGCACGATCGTTGGGTCAGCCAGGAGACGCTCGACCTTCGCCGGGTTGAACCTGGCCACCTTCGCGACATCGAAGCCGGCGAATGCCCGCCGGTAGCCCTCGCGCTTGTGCAAGATCGTGCGCCACGACAGCCCGGCCTGTGCCCCCTCGAGGGTGAGCATCTCGAACAGGTGAGGTTCGTCGTGGCTCGGGACCCCCCATTCCTCGTCGTGGTAGGCGAGGGTCGGATCGTCGTCCCCCGAGGCCCACGCGCATCGCTTCGGCACGGGTGCAGCCTAGCCCGGGTGGACCGACACCCTCGGGGTCGTCCATGATGCGCGGGATGCCCGACGGAGAGCCGATCCCGATCCACGAGCTCCCCAGCGACGACGCGACCTCGGCCGCGACCGGCCACGGCGTCGGCGCGGCCGAGCGAGCCGTCGACCTCCTCGCCGGGATCGTCTCCTTCGGCGCGAACATGGTGGTCACGGCGCTGGACGGCGAGGACGCCGACGAGCGGTCCGCCGGGCTGGCGTCCGTCGTGGCGGCCGGCGCCGGGCTCCTGCTCGAGGGCCTGCGAGCCGCCGGGCCCGTCCTCGGCTCGGTCGAACGAACGGCGGGGCCCGCCGTTGCGAACACGGGCGCCGCGCAGAGCGTCGGCGACCTGATGGACCACTGGCGGACGACGTGGGAGGAACGGCGCGGGGACGACGACCAGCGCGCAGCCGAGGAGGACATGCGCCAGGTGTTCCAGCGGACCGTGGACACGGTGCTCGATCAGCTGGACCTCACCTCGCTGGTGATCGAGCACCTCGACATCCAGCGCGTGGCGTCGACCCTCGACATGAACGCCCTGGTCGCCGGACTCGACATGAACGCGTTGACCGCCAACCTCGACATGGATCGGCTGACCGACCAGATAGACATGGACCGGCTGACCGCTCGGATCTTCCTCGGCCTCGCTGCTCGCACTGGCGCGATAGGCGTAGCCGCACTTCGGACAGACGACATCCTTGTGCCGGCCTTGCAGCGTCGGCGCCATCGAGCCCGTGGGAATCACGAACGCCTCGGCCTCGAACGTGCGAAACAAGAATGCC
>Ga0207683_10005820_pt1 | contig 10570 bp, 10 predicted proteins | sample KBSM73metaG_FD_184333 | JGI IMG/M metagenome (GOLD analysis project Ga0207683, IMG submission 184333) | Miscanthus rhizosphere microbial communities from Kellogg Biological Station, Michigan, USA - KBS M7-3 metaG (SPAdes) (version 2) | ecosystem: Host-associated > Plants > Roots > Rhizosphere >...
ACTCATCAATGTTGCGGGTCGTAAAGCCATACTTCTGCACAAACCGAAGGGTGCTCCCCGCGGCGGCCAGCTCTTCGGCGCCGATCGTAAGTTCCTCGACCACAATGACCGTGGCGCCGGATGCGTGCGTTATCAGTTGTTCCTGCGTGTCGACCAGATGTACTTCAGTGGGATAGATATTTTGCGCTTGCGCCCGGATGTTTTCGCACCAGCCGAGAAAGTCCGGTGTGTCGTGCTTGCAAAAATGCGCGAACGCGTCGAAACGCTCTTGCGAAGCGGCCGGGTCCAAAACGACTTGAATAAGTCGGAGAAAACTATCGTTTTCGACAACGAATTTGTGCTTGTATGATGTCACGCGCTGCTTGTGTATTCTTGCATCCTTGCCCCTTGCCCTGTTCCGCGGCCGGCGAGGGGAAACCTCAAGTGGCCGATGCCGGTGGTTCGGGGTCGACTTTCAGCGCTTTTAAGAATCTCGTAAGCATGTTGTACGCGCCGATCAACATGGTGAGCTCGACAATTTGGCGCTCGCTGAAATGCTTGCGCGCATTGTCGAACACGTCATCCGTTACTTCGATCTTCTCTGTGATCGCGTCTGTGTACGCGAGCAGCGCGCGTTGTTGCGCATTGAACAACTGTGACGCTCGCCACTCCCACAAAGCAGCGACCTGCTCCAGCGTCAACCCTTCCTTCAGAGCATAGGCTGGCCCGTGGGCGCGCTGAACATATTCCACGCCGTTCAATATTGCCACCCGGATGACTGCCAGCTCACGGCTTTGTCCATCGATCTCCGTGCCGTAACGCACCGCCTGATTCAGATCGAACCAGGCATTCGCCAACGCCGGACTGTGAAGCATCAAGCGATAAATATTTATCAGACGTCCGCCGCGCGCGCCCTTGATCTTGCTAATCGCATCGACAAGCTCGGGATGCTTGGATTCTTCGATGAGCGATACGCGAGCCATAAGCACCTCGAATTGCCAACGTTAGATCGCCTCGCGCTTCTCTAGGCGAAGTGAAAAGTTCGAATTCTTTATATACACACTGTTCCGTTGGTTTTTTTTGCTCAGCTCGCCGACAAGATTGACGAGCGGGTTGCCGTTAGCTCCATAGATGCGCGGCGGTCCGGCGGCGCGCATGCGCTCGACATCTTCTTTGCTAGTGAAAAATCGTGAGACCACTTCCTCGTCGGAGACGCCTGGGCCGCCGTATTTGCGTCGCAACTCTTGGAGCGTATCGCTCGGGTGCGGCCGCGCGGCGATTTCTTTGGCGCGCGGCCGGTTGAGAATTGTTTCTTTGACGTTGGCATCCATCAAAGCGGAGCCTTCTTTGCCCCAAATACCCATGGCGTATTCAATGGTCTGATCCGTAACTTGCTTGTAGCGCTCGCCGACGATCACATTAATCGCTGCCTGGCTGCCGACGAATTGAGACAGCGGCGTGACCATGATCGGATAACCGAAATCGGCGCGGACTTGCGCCGCTTCTTCCAATGTCTGATCAATTTTATTTTCCATACCGACGCGGCGGAGTTGGAAGCGCAGGTTCGAGATCATGCCGCCGGGTATTTGGTGGACGTATTGAGCGTAATCGTACTCGGGCGTCTTGCCGATGGGCAAATTCTCTTCTCTCGCGCAGGCGGTAAAGTGCTGGGTGACATGGCGGAGCGGCTTTTCATCGATAACTGTATGGTATCCCAGGGCGCGCGCATTCATGGCGACGTTGAAGACCGACGGGTTCGAGGAGCCGTCGGCAAGCGGCGGGATCGCAGCGTTGATGTGGGTCATGCCTGCCTTGATCGCTTCGAGGCAACACAAAGTACCAAGGCCGGTCGTACAGTGCGTGTGCAGCTCGACAATCTTGCCGTTGGCGGCAGCCAGCAGGGCGGGCACAATTGTTTTGGTTCTTTCGGGCGTCAAAATTCCGCCTGGGTCTTTGAAGATAACCCGGTACACATCGAGCGCGAAGGCCTCGCGGAGCTTGGCCGCGAAGTATTCGTCAGTATGACGGGGCGAGACCGTATAGATGAGATTGATGATCGCTCTCAAGCCGGCGTTTTTCGCCTGGCGCACGCGCCAAGCCCAATCGGCGGGATCATTCCAGGAATCGGAGATGCGCACCTCGGTAACGCCGACATTGGCCATGCAGGTGTCGTAGAGCTGGTGCAGAGCTTCCGGATAGACCGCAAAGCCACTGCGCGTCCCATGGATGAGTCTGAGCGGGGTTTTTTTGAACTTCGGTATGATCAACCGATAGCGCTCCCACGGGTCCTCGCGCAGCTCTTTGATGCACTTCGGTAGCTCCACCGGTCCGCCGAGCTCAACGGCTTCGAAGCCCGCGGCATCGATGTATTCGACGATCGGGACAATCATGCCGGTACGCATGTTGTATGCCCAGAGACTCTGCTGGCCATCGCGCAAGGTGGTATCGACAAAAACGATGTCAGTCATAAAGAATTATTTTTCAGTACATGGTTGTCTATGCGAGTGCTGCGGAGCGGCAAATTCATTCTTCACGGAGCCAGGTCTGGCTCCGGCCGAATAATGAAAAACCGATAAAACCGCGCACCTCGAGCTTTTTACCGCCATCGACGAGTTTCATCTTGGCCTGATAGACTTTGCCGCTCTCCGGATCGAGAATCTCGCCGCCCTGATATTCATCCCCTTGTTTGGTGAATCCCCAGAGAAAAGTCAGGCCGAGCACGGGCTGATTGTGCAGGGACCCTTCGCATTTCTCGCACCTCGGTGCCGGATCGTCTCCCGCCTTGGGAAAAATTTTGTCGATCTTCCCCTCGAACTTGCCGGCGATCTCTCTGATTCGAATAAGGCCCTTGGCCTGCCCGGACCGATCGTCAATGGTCTTCCATAAACCTGCGGGCGATGTTTCGGCTGCGTACACAGAGGCGGAGGCGAGAATGACCCAAGCGAGGAAAGCGAATCGAATTAACTTCAAATTTAATCGGAGTAGCATAAGTCCTTTTACCAGTTGCAGAAGCGATTTTCGACATAGGTGACAATAGCGACAAGCGCGATTCCGAAGAGCGCGAGCAGGACGATCGCAACAAACGCCGGCGCCATTTCGAGGGCGTTCGCTTTCAAATTGATGAAATAACCAAGCCCTTTCGAAGACATGAAGAATTCGGCGACCACAACGCCAACGATCGCGCGGCCGATACTGGTTCGTAGCCCCGCGAGGATGTAAGGCACCGACGACGGCAAGGCGATGGTCGCGAATATCTGCAGCTTCGTGGCGGAAAAACTCCGGGCCACGCGCAAGAAATTATCATCGACTTCGCGCGCGCCTTGAACCGAATTGATGATCAATGGAAACACCGCGGACCAGAAAACGATAATGACGCGCGAGGTCATACCAATGCCGGTCCACATGATAATGACTGGGAGAAATGCGATATAGGGAACGCCGTAAACCGCGGCGATTATCGGTTCAAAGATAGCATGGAGGCGTGGAAACCAGCCCACCGGCAATCCGACCAGCACGCCGACCACGAGGGCGGTGGACAGTCCGAGAAACAGGCATTCCGACGTGATGAGTAGATGGCCGAGAAATTCGGGCGACGGCAGCAGCTTTAATGCGGTGCGCGCAACTTCAGCCGTCGAACTGACGAATAGCGGATCGAAAACTCCGACCGAAGATCCGATTTGCCAGCAGAATAGACAACCGACAATGCCGACGCTGCCCCACACAAGGCGAAAGTACCGTTCCGTCCAATGCATGGGTGGGAGAGTAGGAATGCTTCTCAGTTCGATCGTCGAGCTTTGCTGAGCCAGGTTTGCAGACATAAAGCATGTCTCCTAAGTTCTATGGTTCGTCATCCGCGTGCTACATCAACCCCATGGGCTGTCCGAAGTCTTTCGAATGCGGATTGCCGATCGAAAGTCTCGGCTATGATAATCAAATAAAGCCGCGCTCCGGAACGCCGCTACCCGGGTAATTGTTATTGGCATCATTCAGTTGGGCGATTCAATCAGGTTCCAGACTTGCTTTACATAATCTTGGACGCCGGAGCTATGCTTGGTTTCGAGCGAGCGCGGACGAGGAATTTCGATTTTGATGATGGCGCGAACATGCGCCGGGCGCGCGCTCAGCACCACGACCTGATCGGAAAGAAACACGGCTTCGCCGATATCATGCGTCACAAAAACCATCGTCTTCCGGGTGCGGGCCCAGATCTCGGTCAATTCAACCTGGAGTTTTTCACGCGTTTGCGCGTCAACTGAGGCAAAGGGTTCATCGAGGAGCAATATATCGGGATCGACGGCAAGAGCGCGAGCGAGATTGGCACGTTGTTGCATTCCGCCGGACAGTTCCGACGGATGGCGATGCTCGAAGCCGCGCAAACCGACGAGATCGATGAGCGTTTGCACTTTGGTCGTGCCCGGCTCATTCAAACCGCTTTGTAATTTCAAACCATAAGTAATGTTGTCCCAAACCGTGCGCCAGGGTAACAGCGACGCAGCCTGAAAAACCATCGCGCGGTCTGTGCCCGGCCCGGTGATCGCTTTGCCGTCCACAGAAATTTCACCTCGTTGGATCGGGAGAAGGCCGTCCAAAGCGTAAAGCAAGGTCGTTTTGCCACAACCGCTCGGACCGACGATTGAGACGAACGTGCCCGTTTCAATTTCGAGGTCGATGCCGTTGCAGGCGACCACCGCTTCCTGACCGCTTTTGCCGCGATAAATGATCGCGACGTCGCGAGCGACGATTTTTCTGCTCATGACGTGAACAGCTAGCGGCTGGTATGATTGCGTATCGCGATGCCGCGGACGCGTTATCGGTAGAGCTTGTCGATAAATCCCTGACTCGCCAGCTTATCGACATATCCGTTGTTGATGTAGGGTTTGAGATTCAGCTTGCGCGTTTCTGCCAACGTCGAAAGCTCTTGCGTGGCTTTAACCACGTCGGGTGTCATCCGTGGAATTGTACTGAGCAACGGCATGAAGAATTCATAGGCGTAAGAGTTCCACTCGTCGTTCGTGACGCCGGTGTATTTCGGCAGCACCGGAAGCGTTTTTTGCTTGTTTCGTTTCACCACGGCGATGGCTTCAATCACTGCCGCGGTAAAACGTTCCAGAGCCGGGGCATTCTTAGATGCGTAAGTTTTGGTCGCCGCCCAGCCTTGGTTTGAATACGTAATATCGCGCAAGTCGCCCAAGCGCTTTTGACCCGAGGGAATCAGCTGTTCGCCCAACGGCGGCAGAATCAAGGTCGCTTCAGTCTTGTTCGCTTTCATGGCGCTGATGAGATTGCCTAAACCGCCGAGGTAAACGACGTTGACGTCGGATTTCTTGATGCCGTTGCGCGCGAGCCAAACGCCGATCATCAAATCGCCGAGAGAATTGGGATTGGTCGAGCTGATCGTTTTGCCGACGAGATCTTTGACGCTCTTGATGTTGGGCTGAACCCAAATTTCCAGAACCGTCGAAGGCATGCATTCACCGAAGACAGTGAAGTCGCTCACGCCCTTGGCGATGGCATCAAAAATCACGCCGGCCGGTCCGGTGGCGACATCGACACTTCTGGAGCGCAACGAAGCGACAGCCTGCGAGCTGCTGTTGATTTGATTCAACGTCACGTCCAACCCGTGCTTCTCGAATATGCCGAGCTCCTTGGCGGCGAACAAATTTATATACTGCCCGCCCGAGGCGCTGTAGCTAACCGTCATCTTGTCCGGTTGTTTTTGCGCGCTTACCTCCAGGCCGGCCATTAAGAAACTGGCTGTCGCGATACTAAACGTCAGGAAGAATCGAGAAACTTGCATGATGACCTCTGTCGTGAGTTGATAAATCAACGAAAGTTCGGAAATACTTCCTTCGACATTAGCTCCATCGTCCGGCGCACGTCCGGCATCGACACGCCACCGAAGTTAACCATGCAGATGATATGAGTGACGCCGATTTTTTCGTATTCTCTAAAGATCGAGCACGTGTTCTCAGGAGTGCCAAACACGCCGAGCTTTTCTTTTTTAATCGTGTCGAGATCCAGCGTGCGCGCTCCCGGACGGCGATACTTTATTAGATATTCCACCACGCGTTGAAAGCAGGGGCGGGAAGAGGCGACTGCGTCTTCTTCGTTTCGACTGAGATAAACATGCAGGGCGACGATGACGTCCGGCTTTTCCTTGTGGCCGGCCCGCAAATAGGAGTTTTCGAAAAGGTCGTTTTTTTCCTTGACCTCGAGAAGAGAAGTGGAACGTGCAAACGGAATCCCCATAATCGAAAAGCCCATTTGCCCGGTCTTGATCAGGGTCTCATCACTAGAAGCGGCGATCCAAATCGGTGGCAGCGGTTTTTGCAGCGGCTTTACGAACACCGTGCCGTGATCAAGCTTAAAATGTTTTCCCCGATAGGAAAATTCGTCCTCGGTCCACGCCTTCAAAATAACCTCGAATGACTCCCAGTATCTTTCACGCGCTTCTTCCATCGACATGCCGAAGGTCTGGTATTCGTTGGGCGAAAAGCCGCTGCCAATGGCAAAGTTCAGACGGCCACCGGAAAGGTTATCGGCCAAGCCATATTCCTCGGCGACGATCAGCGGATGATGAAATGGAAGAACACTTATCGCCGGCCCCAACCGGATCTTCTTAGTCCGCTGGGCGAGAGCGGCGATGAGCATCGGCGGCGAAACGCAGATGCCGTACCAATAAAAATGATGCTCGCCGAGCCAAAAGGAATCGAAACCCAACTCCTCGGCCCATTCAGCCATGGTCATCACTTCTTCGTAATATTTCTGAGTAGGACGACCGAGGTCGGGATGATTATCGCCGAAAACGAAAATGCCAAATTTCATTGGAGCATTCCTCGTCTAAAGTTATTTTCGTCCATAAAGTTTCTCGACGAAGCCGCTTTTTCTCATTTCATCGACAAACCGAAGATCGACGAAATCTTCGGGTTTGACCTTGGCAGCGCGTGGGTCCGTGAGCGCTTGTACATCAAGCGTCTGTTTCAAACCCTCCAGGGTTGGGTAGGTATCTTCCACCAGAAAGTCGTAATTGGCGCCGTAGGCGCCTTCGAGCACGGCTCGGTCGAGGCCGCGCGTATATTTTTGCATGATCTTGAGCACGTCTTCTTTGCGGGTCTTAAAAAAATGGCCGGCTTCAGCCAGCGACCAGACGACCCGGCGCACTTCATCGGGGTTCTCTCTAATTTTTTTGCGGGTCGCAACCGTGCAATTGAACTGAAACGGCACTTTTAGCTTGGCCATGTCGATGATCACCTTGAGTCCGTTCTTTTCGCCCTGCAGCTTTTCCCCCTCGCTAACGATGGTGAAATCCGCTTGGCCGTTAATGGTGGCGCCGAGCCGCGCCGGCGCTCCGCCCAAAGTCACGGCTTTGATGTCCTTATAAGCGATCCCCACCTTGTTCAAAGCCAAACGCATGGCAAAGTCTGCCGAAGTGCCTGGAATATGCACTGCCGCGGTTTTCCCGCGCAGCCCTTCCGGCGATTTGATGCTCGCATTGCCGATAATGAAATACGGCAGTGTATTCATCTGGCTTTGAACAATCGCGATATCGCCACCGGCGAGCTTGGCATTGATGACGGCAGGACCCACCGCACCGGTGTAGCCGAGATCGCCAGCAAGAAGGCTCTGAATTCCACGCACGCTGCCGTCGATAAAGATCGTCTCGAAATCGAGACCATGCTTTTTAAAAATCCCGGCGTCTTTGGCGATCCAGTAGACGACCGAAGAGTTGCTGGAGTCGGATATGTACGCGATATAGCTTTTCGCGTGGGCAGAATACGTGCTTAAGCTCAGCGTCATCGACAAGGTTAAAGCGACAACCAAAAATAGTCGTGGTTTCATTTCGAGCCTCCTTGCCTAGCTGCGGTGACAGCCCGCAACAGCATTACTCCAAGCGTGAGACGTCAACAAGAGTCGACACATCGACTACTTCAGGCTCGACCAATTTTTTGCCGTCAGGGCGAAACCAACGGAGCAAAGAACCGCCGCCGTGAAATACATCCAGGCATAGCCGGCGACGTCGACCACAATTCCGTTCAGTAACGCGCCGGTTCCATTGCTCAACGGAAAGGCCACGGAAAAACTTGCCATGGCTCGACCACGGCGTTCCACCGGCGCGCGTTCCATGGCCAATGCGAGGATACGGGTGCCGCCGATCGCAGAGCCTACGTACCAAATCGCGCCCGCGATCATAATGCCGACGAGGCTTTTGACCATGGGCATCATGAGTAGCGCAGCAGTCTCGAAACCAAACGCGACGAGGAGCGATCGGCCGCAGCCGATTTTGTCGGACAGGCGACCAAGCAGCGGGCGGGCAAGCGTGCTCGTAATACCGATCACGACGTAATACCAACCGAATTGGCCGATGCCGATCTGCTTGGCGTAAAGCACGACAAAGCTCGAGAGCGAGGGAAGGGAAAGGTTCAAGGTGAAGAGCAGTAGTGCAGCCAACAGAATGTGCCGGTCGAAAACGTTGATGATTTCCCGCCACCACGTTGTGCTTGCCTCGACATCGCTGCGAGGCCGGTGTGCCGGTACCTGCCGCGATAGAAAGTACGCTGCAGCGGCACCGATAAGAACCAAAGTCATCGCGACCAAAAAAACGGCGTTGAATCCGCCATACGGCGCTTCGATGATCCAAAGCGCCACCGCCGGAAACAAGATCGTCGCCGTGGACTGTACGCCGCCATAGTACCCTGACGCCTCGCCGCGGCGGTCCACCGGTGCCGCCGTGGCAAGCAAGGTATAACCGCCGGTATTCATGCCGGACCAACCGATACCTCGAACTCCATTGGCGAGCATGGTTGCTCCGGAATAAGGAATAAAGCAGATAAGATTGGCGAAAGTCTGCGTAAACAGACCCAAGATCATCACGCCGGTGACGCTCCAGCGATCGGCCCAGTAGCCGATAATCGGCCGCGAGATCACGCTGGTCACACCGAACGAAGCAATGACCAATCCGACGATGAATGGCGACCCGCCGAGATGGGTAATGTAAAGAGGAAAAGTCGGCTGCAAGATAAAATGCTGCGCATAACCGAGAAATTCGGCCAGACAGAGCAACGCGAAAGCGCGTGTCCAGATCGATTCGACATTTGTTGCGGGCATTTGCTCAAGCCGTATGCGACCGAAGGTTTTGTGCTTGAACCAAAGCGAAGATCAACCCCAAGGCTTGCAGTCCGGCCATGGCGAGGAACATGCCGGTGTAACCCGCAAATTCGATCGTACTGCCGGTGATGACTGAGCCGACGCCATAGCTCAGCGGGTAAGCGATCGAAAAAGTCGCCATCTGTTTTCCGCGTCGAAGCGGATCCGCACGTTCCAAAGCGAGCGCCAGAGTCGTCGAGCTGCCGATGGCATTGCCGAGCATGTAGAGCATGCCGCAGCCGATCATCCCGGCAAGACTCGATACTGTGGTCATCACTAGCAAACCGAGGATTTGCAGTCCGAATCCGGTGGCGATGGAAAGATCCCGGCCGATCCGGTCCGAGAGTCGCCCGAGCAGTGGCCGTGCCAGCAGACTCGTAGTCCCGACAATAATGAAAAAGATGCCGAAATCAGAGATGCCCAGTTGACGAGCATAAAGCACGCTGAAGTTGGTGATCGAGGGCAGAGATAGATTGAGCCAGAGGAGCATCACCGAAGGCAGCAAGATATCGATTTCAATGAAATGAAATATTGCATGCCACCAATGCGACCCGAGGGCTAAGCGTTGGCCGGCTCGATCACGCACCGTTGCGTGATGCGGAATCGAGGCGCCAAGTGCAGCACCAATCCACGAGAAGACCGTGGTAGCCAGGAACGCGACGGCGAATCCGCCGAAGGAAACATCGAGCAGCCACAGAGCGAAAGCAGGAAACAGGATCGAAGACGCACTCTGAACGCCACTATAGAGTCCCGAGGCCTCGCCCCGCCGCGACTCGGGAGCGATGTGCGCGAGCAGTGAGTAGCCGCCGGTATTCAGTCCTCCCCATCCGACGCCGCGCAAGCCGTTGGCGAGCATGGTAGTGCCGATCCACGGCACCAAGCAGAGAACAATAGTTGTTCCTTGAAATAAAAGGCCGGTAATCATGACGCCCGCTTCGCTCCAGCGATCCGCCCAATGGCCAACCAGCGGCCGGACGATGACGCTGCTGGCTGCGAAGCAGGCAAGCACCAGTCCGACAATAAACGGTGAGCCGCCAAGCTGGGTGACATACAGTGGCAGGATCGGCGCGAGCATGGCGTTCTGCGCGTAGCCGAGAAATTGCGCGGCGCAGAGGAGCAAGAATGTCTTGGTCCAAAGGGAGTCGGGTCTCGACGGCGCCATTCTGATCAAATGAATAAATTGTTCGCGCGGTTTTGTGGCGGTCAAGGCTCAGCAATTCGCCAGTTTGGAATCTCGAGTGGCCAGCGAGAGATTTTGCATTCAGCGATGTACGAAGAAAGATTTCTCGCCTTGGGATAATTATGGCGGTCGTCAAGGCGAGGACGGCAAAACGGGATGTAACGTAACACGAAGGTACACCGGATGCGACATTCGAACCATGGTTTCCTCCGTAGGATCGAGCGGACGATTATCCGCCAAATTTTCTGGATGCCGGTGAAAACTTGT
>Ga0207683_10005821_pt1 | contig 10568 bp, 9 predicted proteins | sample KBSM73metaG_FD_184333 | JGI IMG/M metagenome (GOLD analysis project Ga0207683, IMG submission 184333) | Miscanthus rhizosphere microbial communities from Kellogg Biological Station, Michigan, USA - KBS M7-3 metaG (SPAdes) (version 2) | ecosystem: Host-associated > Plants > Roots > Rhizosphere >...
CGGATGGTCCTGCCGCCTCGAGGTGCTCAGCCGGGAGGCCCGGCTCGCCCGGGTGCTGGCGGCGATCGAACGCGAGGAAGGCGCCGCTGATCCGGCGGTGCGCTCGCCGATGCCCGGCACCGTAGTGTCCGTGTCCGTCAGCAACGGCGACACGGTGGAGGCCGGCCAGGTCCTGCTCTCCGTGGAGGCGATGAAGATGGAGCACCAGCTCGTGGCGCCCCTCGACGGAACCGTCCACATCAGCGTCGGGTCCGGCGACCTCGTCAAGGCAGACCAGGTGCTGGCGACCATCCACCCCTCTGTCCCGGCCGCACCTTCGAAGGCCGAGGACACGATCGAGGAAGCCGTCATCGCGATGGGCGCGGCCGAATGACCGCACCGTACTGACACGCGCGGACAACCACCGCAGCCAACACCCGTTTCAGCAGCCAACACCCGTTTCAACAGACCACAGAAGTACCTCAGACACAGGAGTCACCCCCATGGCAGATTTTGAACTCAGCGAGGACTACCAGGACCTCAGCAACACCGTCCGCGAATTCGCCGACGAAATAGTGGCCCCGGTCTCCGCCAAGCACGACGAGGAACACAGCTTCCCCTACGAAATCGTCTCCCAGATGGCGGACATGGGCCTGTTCGGCCTGCCGTTCCCGGAAGAGTTCGGCGGCATGGGCGGGGACTACTTCGCTCTGGCCCTGGCCCTGGAACAGCTCGGCCGGGTGGACCAGTCTGTCGCGATCACCCTCGAGGCCGGCGTCTCGCTCGGTGCGATGCCGATCCACCGCTTCGGCAACGAGGCGCAGAAGCAGGAATGGCTGCCGCTGCTGGCCTCCGGCAAGGCGCTCGCCGGCTTCGGCCTGACCGAGCCGGAAGCCGGCTCGGACGCCGGCGGGACGAAGACCACCGCCAAGCTGGGCGGCGGAGAGTGGGTCATCAACGGCAACAAGGAGTTCATCACCAACTCCGGCACCGACATCACCAAGCTCGTCACCGTCACCGCGGTCACCGGCCAGGAGGAACGCGCGGACGGCAGCATCAAGAAGGAAATCTCCACCATCCTGGTGCCCACCAACACTCCGGGCTTCACCGCGGAAAAGGCCTACAACAAGGTCGGCTGGAACGCCTCGGACACCCACCCGCTGACGTTCAACAACGTCCACGTCCCCGAGGAGAACCTGCTCGGCACCCAGGGCCGCGGCTACGCCAACTTCCTCTCCATCCTGGACGAAGGCCGGATCGCGATCGCGGCCCTGGCCGTCGGCGCCGCCCAGGGCTGCGTGGACCAGTCGGTGAAATACGCCAAGGAACGCAGCGCGTTTGGGCAGAACATCGGCAAATACCAGGCCATCGCATTCAAGATCGCCCGGATGGAAGCCCGCGCCCACACGGCCCGCCTGGCCTACTACGACGCGGCCGCCCGGATGCTTGCCGGCAAGCCGTTCAAGACGCAGGCGGCCATCGCTAAGATGGTCGCAGGCGAGGCAGCCATGGACAACGCGCGGGACGCCACCCAGGTGTTCGGCGGCTATGGCTTCATCAACGAATTCACCGTGGCGCGCCACTACCGCGACTCCAAGATCCTTGAAGTCGGCGAGGGCACCACGGAGGTCCAGCTGATGCTGATCGCCCGCGAACTGGGACTGTAGCCGGCCGGAAGGATCACCGATGATCAACAAAGTTGTTGCCAGCGCCGCCGAAGCAGTCGCGGACATCCACGACGGCGCCTCCCTCGCCGTCGGCGGGTTCGGGCTGTGCGGCATCCCCGTGACCCTGATCGAGGCCCTGCACGAGCGCGGTGCCACGGACCTGGAAACCGTCAGCAACAACTGCGGTGTCGATGACTGGGGCCTCGGGATCCTGCTCAAGGACGGCCGGATCCGGCGCACCATCAGCTCCTACGTGGGGGAGAACAAGGAGTTCGCCCGGCAATACCTTTCCGGCGAGCTGGAGGTGGTCCTCACCCCGCAGGGCACGCTGGCCGAAAAGCTGCGCGCCGGCGGCGCGGGTATCCCCGCGTTCTACACCCCGGCCGGCGTCGGCACCCAGGTGTCCGACGGCGGCCTGCCGCAGAAGTACGACGCCGAGGGCAACGTCGCGATTGCCTCCGCCCCGAAGGAAGTCCGCAGCTTCCACGGCGCCGAGTACGTGCTGGAGGAATCGCTGACGCCCGACTTCGGCCTCGTGCACGCCTGGAAGGGTGACCGCCACGGCAACCTCGTCTTCCACGCCACGGCCATGAACTTCAACCCGCTGTGCGCCATGGCAGGGAAGATCACCATCGCCGAGGTCGAGGAGCTCGTGCAGCCGGGGGAGCTGGACCCGGAGCACGTCCACGTCCCGGGGATCTTCGTCCAGCGCGTGGTTCTCGCCCCGCAGGGCGAGAAACGCATTGAGAAGCGGACGGTTGCGGTGGCCACCGGCGCCTCCGGCACACCAAAACCGTCGCCGGAGCAGGCAGGAGCCTAGCCGTGGAAACGAACAAAGCCGCAGAGGCCCCGCCCCGTCCCGAGGCCGTGCGCCACGAATACCGGCGCTCCGCCGTCGAACACGCCGCCGGTGCTGAGGGCAAGGGCTGGACCCGCAATGAACTCGCGGCCCGCGTGGCGCAGGAACTGCACAACGGCCAGTACGTCAACCTCGGCATCGGCATGCCGACGCTGATACCCAACTACATTCCGGCCGGCGTCGAGGTGGTGCTGCATTCGGAGAACGGCATCCTGGGCGTCGGGCCGTACCCGGCCGAGGATGAAGTCGACCCGGACCTGATCAATGCCGGCAAGGAAACCGTCACGGTCAACAAGGGCGCGGCGTTCTTCGATTCCGCAGCCTCCTTCGGCATGATCCGGGGCGGCCACGTCGACGTGGCCGTGCTCGGCGCCATGGAGGTCGCCGTCAACGGCGACCTCGCCAACTGGATGATCCCGGGCAAGATGGTCAAGGGCATGGGCGGCGCGATGGACCTGGTATTCGGGGCCAAGAAGGTGATCGTGATGATGGATCACGTGGACCGCAACGGCAAGCCGAAAATCGTGGAAACCTGCACGCTGCCGTTGACCGGCAAAGGCTGCGTGGACCGGATCATCACCGACCTCGCCGTGATCGACGTCGTGACCGAGGGCGGGAAGTCCCGGCTGGTGCTGCGGGAACTGGCGCCGAACGTGTCCGTGGAGGACGTCGTGGCGGCCACCGGAGCCGAACTCTTTGAGGAAGACCAGGAACTGACCGTATGAGTGATGCAGGCACGACTTCACCGGGCACAGGCGCGCACCCGGGTACCGGCACCCCCCGGGTGATTGAGCAGCGCGGCCTCTATTTCGATGAGCTGGATGAGGGCGTGGTCTACGCCCACCGGCCGGGCCGGACGGTCACGGAGACGGATAACGTCCTGTTCACTACCATGACCATGAACACCCAGGCCCTGCACCTCGACGCGGCCTGGAGCGCCGGGCAGCCCTTCGGCCAGCGGCTGATGAATTCGATGTTCACCCTGGCCACCGTGGTGGGCCAGTCCGTGCCGCAGCTGACCCAGGGCACCATCATCGCCCAGCTCGGCCTGACGGATGTGTCTTTTCCGCACCCGCTGTACCACGGGGACACCCTCTACACGGAGACGGTAGTGACCGGGAAGAGGCTGTCCGCGTCCCGCCCGGGGCAGGGCATCGTGACCATGCAGCACACCGGACGGAACCAGCACGGGGACGTGGTGGCGCTCGCCGCCCGCAGTTGCCTGATGTGGACACGCGAGGCCCACGCCGCTGCCGAGCTGGAAGCGGCGCAAAAGGGGAGAATAGAGACATGAGTTTCCTGATGGGCCCTGCCCTGCTGTTCTGCCCCGCCGACCGCCCCGAGCGGTACCAGAAAGCCGCGGAACGCGCCGATACCGTGATCGTGGACCTTGAGGACGCCGTCGCCCCTGCCGACAAGCAGCGGGCCCGCGGCGCCATCCTTGCCCAGCTTGGCGCCACCGGCGACGTCCCGGAACTGGATCCGTCCCGCACGATCGTCCGGGTCAACCCGGCCGGCACGGACGAGTTCGAGAAGGACCTGCACTGCCTCAAGCACACGCCTTACCGGCACATCATGCTGGCCAAGGCGGAGAGCGCTGCCCAGCTGAGGGAACTCGAGGGCTACAGCGTAATTGCCCTCTGCGAGACGGCCGCCGGCGTCCTCAACGCCGCCGCCATCGCCGCCGAGCCCAATGTGGTGGCCCTGATGTGGGGTGCGGAGGACCTGCTGGCATCGCTCGGCGGAACCTCGAGCCGGGCGGAGGACGGCAGCTACCGGGCCGTCGCGCTGCACGCCCGTTCCAGCGTGCTGCTGGCCGCCGGCGCCTTCGGCAAGGACGCGATCGACGCCGTCTACGTCAACATCCCGGATCTGGCCGGGCTGGCCCTCGAATCCCGTGACGCGGTGGCGTCCGGATTCTCGTCCAAGGCCTGCATCCATCCGGACCAGGTGGCCGTCGTCCGCGAAGCCTACGCACCCTCCGAGGCCGACGTCTCGGCAGCCGCGGAGCTGCTCGATGCCGCCTCCGCAGCCGGCTCGGGCGTCTTCCAGTTCAAGGGCAAGATGGTCGACGGGCCCATCCTCAAGCACGCCGCGTCCACACTGCGCCGCGCGGGCCGCGTCGGGTCCTGACCGCGGGCCGGCTACCCACCGACATGTGCTCTGGGTTAGTGGGGTGGCCGGCGTCCCGGGGCTGGCGCCGGGCATCGTCGTGGGTGCCCAGGTGGGACTCTGCCGGGCTGGACGTCGCCGATTCGCTACAGATGGCCGGATTGGCTGGTCCTTTTGCGGCCATCTGCGTCGAATGGGTGCCTTGTGGCTCTGAATCCTCGACCAGTCTCCGAGGCTCTGTGCCGATGGGTTCCTGGGGTGGCCGGCGTCCCGGGGCTGGCCGGGCATCGTCGTGGGTGCCCAGGTGGGACTCTGCCGGGCTGGACTTCGCCGATTCGCCACAGATGGACGGATTGGCTGGTCGTATTGCGGCCATCTGCGTCGAATGGGTGCCTTATGGCTCTGAATCCTCACCCAGTCTCCGCGGACCGTGCCCCGCATTTGTGCCACGTGTCCCGGGCTGGCCCATGAACTGGACATGCTCAGTGTGGCCGTCATGAACTGGGCATGCTCAGTGTGGCCGTCATGAACTGGACATGCTCAATGCTGCCTCCAAGAACCGGACATGTCAGCGGCGCCAGAGGTAGCGGTTCTCCGGCCGGCCCGCGGCTCCGTAGCGGGGCGTCAGCCGGGCATGGCCGTGAACTACGAGGTACTCGAGGTAGCGGCGGGCGCTGACCCGGGACAGGCCCAGTTGCAGCGCCAGGCCGGCCGCGGAGACGTCCTCCGGACTGGCCTTCAGTGCCTCGATGACCGCGTCCAGGGTGGGGCGCGACAGTCCCTTGGGCAGCCGTACGGCGGCCTGGTCTGGCTGGGCGGACTGACCCGCCGGGGTTTCTGCCACCGCGGACCGGCGGGAGGGAGCCACCAGACGGTCGATGCTCGCCTGGTCAAGCGGTCCGGAAGCGCCGGAGGCCAGATCGTCCCGCAGCATGACGTACTCGTCGAGCCGTTCGTTCAATGCCTGTGAGGAGAAGGGCTTGACCAGGTAGTGCAGCACCCCGCCGGCCATCGCGCCGCGGACCGTGTCAAGCTCCCTGGACGCGGTGATCACGAGGACATCCACGGGCCGCCGGCGCGCGCGCAGCCGCTGCAGGACGTCCAGGCCGGACATGTCCGGCAGATGGATGTCCAGCAACACCAGCTCCGGGCCCAGCTCCGCGGCCAGATCGATGCCCTGCTGCCCGGTGTGGGCCATGGCCACGACGTCGAATCCGCCGCGTGCCAGCAGGAACCCGTGATGGATCCCGGCCACTGCTACGTCATCGTCAATGATGAGGGTGCGTATGGCGCTCATTGGTTTTGTAGTTCCGCCTCTTTTGTCCTGAGCACTACCGAGAAGCAGGCTCCGCCCAACGCCGATGAGGATACTGCCGCCCGGCCTCCGCGCCGGAGGGCAACCCGCTGAACCAGGGCCAGCCCAAACCCGCGGCTGTTGATGCCCTCGGACTCCTTGCTGGTCACGCCGGGCTCGAACACTTTAGCGCGTTCAGGAACCGGGACGCCGGGTCCGTCGTCCTCCACCACGATGGTCCGGCCGCCGTCGGCGCTCTCGCCCAGCCGGATGGCAACAGTGCTGTCGTAACCCGCAGCGTCCACAGCGTTGTCGATCAGGTTGCCCAGCACCGTGATGACGTCGCCCGAGTCATCAACCGAGCACAGCGAATCCGGGCTGACGATGATCTCGATGCCGCGCTCGGCGCAGACCGTGGACTTGGCGATCAGCAGCGCCTGGACCCCGTGGTCGGTGATTCCGGCCGCCAGCGGCCGGTTCGCGAAGACGGCGTCGTTGTGGCTGCGGCCCAGGTATTCGATGGCTTTGTCCTGCTTTCCGAGCTCCAGCAGCCCGGAGATGACGTGCAGTTTGTTGGCAAATTCGTGCGCCTGGGCGCGGAGTGCCTGCGTCACGTCCACGGCGCCGTCGCGGTCACGCAGGACGGTGTGGAGCTCCGTGCGGTCGCGCAGGATCAGCACCTTGCCGACTTCGCGGCCGTCGACGGTGGCCGCATTGACCTTGCCCAGCAGTATCCGTTCACCCGAGAGCACCAGTTCCTCCGTGGCGGATCCGGCCGAGAGCAAGCGGAGGACCGCCGGTTCCAGGCTTGCCTCTGCAGGGGTCCCGGTGATGTCCCCGGCCAGGGCGAGCAGGCGGCGTGCCTCATCGTTGACCAGCGCGACCCTGCCGTCGGCGTCCACCGCCACCAGTCCTTCACCCAGGCCGTGGAGCATGGCGTCGCGCGTTTCCAGCAGGGCAGCGATGTCCTCGGGCTCGAGTTTGTAGATCCGCCGCCACACCAGTTTCGAGACATACATCGCGCCCAGCGAACTCAGCAGCGCCGCCCCGAGCAGCCAGCCGAACAGCTGCGGCATGTCCTCATGGAGGTCAGCGGCCAGGGTGCTCTCCAGCACTCCCACGGATGCGGAGCCGATCACGGCGCCGGCCGCATCGAAGATAGGAACCTTCACCCGCCAGGACTCACCGAGTGTGCCCGTCTGGGTACCCACATAGATCTCCCCGGACAGCGGCACGGACGGATCGGTGGAGACCGGCCGGCCGATTTCCGCCGGATTGGGGTGCGACTGCCGGACCCCGTGCCGGTCCGTCACCACCACATAGGTGACGTTGGATGCCTGCCGGATGACTTCCGCGATCGGCTGGATGGTCTGCGCCGGCGACGATGTGCCGAACGCGTTGATGACCGAGGGCAGCTGGGCAACACTTTCGGCGACGCCGATCAGCCTGCCCTTGTAGGCGTCACGGAGCTGTTGTTCCTGCATCCGGATGGTCACGGCCCCCACCACCGTGAGGACAGCCAGCACGATGCCCAGCTGCAATGCGACCAGCTGGAACCGAAGGGGAATCCTGTGAAACATGTCACAAGTTTCCCATTGGGGGCGCAGCCCGCCCGCCAAAAAGACGGCCAGGGCCGTGACCAATATGACCACTACTACCTCTACGGCCAAATGCTGTTGCCGTTCGGCGGGCGCTCCTAGGGTCAGTGACGTGATTCCAATGATGTGCATCACATTCGCTCAAGGAGAAACCATGACTGCCCAGAACTTTTTCACGCGGCCCGCTTTCACGCGTCCCACCCACACACGTCGCGCCGCCCTCATTGCCGGCGCCGCCGGAGTCGTCCTGGCCATGTCCGCCTGCGCGGGAAGCGGAACCGGCACGGCTGCCGGCGGGTCCGCGGGCGCCGATCCGATCAAGAAGCTCAGCATCATCGTCCCGGCCAACCCCGGCGGCGGCTGGGACCAGACCGGGCGCGCCATGCAGCAGGATCTGCAGACCAACAAGCTTGTCTCCTCCGCCCAGGTCACCAACATTGGCGGCGGCGGCGGGACCAACGGCCTCGCCAAGCTCGCCACCGAGAAGGACGTCAACACCCTCATGGTGATGGGCTACGTCATGGTGGGTGCGGTCGAGACCAATGGCGCCAAGACCCGGCTCGAAGACACCACGCCGATCGCGCGGCTCACCGAAGAGCCGCTGGTTCTCGTGGTGCCGGCGTCGTCGAAGTACCAGTCGGTCGCCGACCTCGTCGCGGACATCAAGGCCAACGGCAAGGGTGTGGCCATCACGGGTGGCTCGGCCGGGGGCGCGGACCACATCCTGGCCGGGCAGATCCTGAAATCCCAGGGCGTGGAGGCGGACAAGCTGAACTACATCGGCTACTCCGGCGGCGGCGAGTCCATCGCGGCGCTGCTCGGCAACAAGGTCCAGGCCGGCATCTCCGGCGTGGGTGAGTATGCCGAACAGGTCAAGGCCGGCAAGGTCCGGGCGCTCGCCGTCTCCGGAAAGGCCGAGGCCCCGGCGCTTCCCGGGATCAAGCCGCTCAAGGACCAGGGGATCGACGTCGTGCTGACCAACTGGCGCGGCGTGGTGGCCCCCGGGTCCATCGACGACGCCCAGCGAGCGAAGCTGACCGACGTCGTCACCAAGCTGCACGCGTCCGAGGCCTGGAAGTCCACCCTGACCAAGAACAACTGGGACGACGCGTTCCTGGCCGGTGACGGCTTCAAGACCTTCCTGACCGAGGACATCGCCAAGGTCAAGACCACCCTGACCCAGATCGGCCTGGTCAAGTAACAGTGTCTGACCTCGCATCAACGTCGGCGCCCGCCGCGGCGCCCGCCAAACGGCCGACCGGGGAGATCCTGTTCGCCCTCGTGTTCGTCAGCGTGGGCGTCGCGGGCCTGGCGACGGCGGGATCCATTCCGATCCCGCCGTCGGAGACCGGCATCGGCCCGCGGGCCTTCCCCTACATCGTGTGCGGCTTGCTGGTGCTGTGCGGCGCCGGGGTGGTCCTGCAGGTCCTCCGCGGCAAAGTCGGGCAGGCCGAGGACAGCGAAGACCTGGACGTGACCGCCAAGACCGACTGGGTGGCCCTGGCCAAACTCGTGGGTTTCGTGGTGCTGCACATCTTCCTGATCGAGCCGGCCGGCTGGCCGGTGGCCGCCGCCGTGCTCTTCAGCGGTGCCGCCTGGTCCCTGGACGCCAAACCACTTTGGAAGGCGATCGCCGTGTCCGTGATCCTGGCGCTGGTGCTGCAGTACGTCTTCGGCGGCCTGCTCGGCGTGTCCCTGCCGCCGGGGCCGCTGCTCGAGGGGGTGCCGTTCTTCCATGGATAGCTTCATGCTCCTGCTCGAGGGATTCAGCACCGCGCTGCAGCCCGTCTACCTGCTCTACGCGCTGGGCGGGGTCTTCGTCGGCACCGCCGTCGGGGTGCTGCCCGGCATTGGCCCCGCCATGACCGTGGCCCTGCTCATGCCCATCACCTATGCCCTGGACCCCGCGGCCGCGTTGATCGTGTTCGCCGGGATCTACTACGGCGGCATGTACGGCGGTTCCACCACCTCCATCCTGCTGAACACGCCGGGTGAGTCCTCCTCGATCGTCACGGCGCTCGAAGGAAACAAGATGGCCAAGGCCGGCAGGGGAGCGGCAGCCCTGGCGACGGCGGCGATCGGATCCTTCATCGCGGGCACCATCGCCACGGTCCTGCTGACCTTCCTGGCGCCCGTCGTGGCCGACTTCGCCGTCGGCCTCGGCCCCGTGGACTACGTGGCCCTCATGGTGGTGGCCTTCCTGACCGTCGGTGCGCTGCTGGGCGCCTCCGTCCTGCGCGGCCTGGCATCCCTGGCGCTCGGGCTGTTCATCGGCCTGATCGGCATCGATGACAGCACGGCCCAGCAGCGCTTCACGTTCGACAACCCCACCCTGGTGGACGGCGTCGACATGGTCCTCGTGGCCGTGGGCCTCTTTGCCCTCGGCGAGGCGCTTTATGTCGCATCGAAGCTGCGGCACGGCCCGGTGGAGCTGATCCCGGTCAGCAAGGGCAAGAACGCCTGGCTGTCCAAGGAGGACTGGAAGCGGTCCTGGAAGCCGTGGCTGCGCGGAACTTTCATCGGGTTCCCGATCGGCACTGTCCCGGCGGGCGGCGCGGACGTCTCCACGTTCCTGTCCTACGCCGCCGAACGGAAGCTGGCCAAGGGTGCCAACAAGGCCCAGTTCGGCAAGGGCGCGATCGAAGGCGTCGCCGGACCGGAAGCGGCCAACAACGCCGCGGCCGCCGGTGTCCTGGTGCCGTTGCTGACCCTCGGAATCCCGACGACGGCGACGGCGGCCATGATGCTCACGGCGTTCCAGCGCTACCAGATCCAGCCCGGCCCGCTCCTGTTCGAAAACCAGGGCGCGCTTGTCTGGACCCTGATCGCGTCGCTGTACGTCGGCAACCTCATGCTGCTGGTGCTGAACCTGCCCCTGGTGGGCCTGTGGGTGAAGATCCTGCAGATCCCGCGGCCCTACCTCTACGCCGGCATCCTGGTCTTCGCCGCCCTCGGCGCCTTCTCGGTGAACTTCTCCCCGAGCGACGTCGGCATCCTGCTGGTGGTGGGCATCCTGGGCTACTTCATGCGCCGCTACGGTTATCCCGTGGCGCCCATGG
>Ga0207683_10005824_pt1 | contig 10563 bp, 7 predicted proteins | sample KBSM73metaG_FD_184333 | JGI IMG/M metagenome (GOLD analysis project Ga0207683, IMG submission 184333) | Miscanthus rhizosphere microbial communities from Kellogg Biological Station, Michigan, USA - KBS M7-3 metaG (SPAdes) (version 2) | ecosystem: Host-associated > Plants > Roots > Rhizosphere >...
CTACCATCTCGAACGCTGGGGAGTTTGCCAGCAGTCGATGACGAAAGATCGCTCCAACGTCACAGCGCTCCTCGACGACGCGCCGTCCTACTCGCGACAGAACGCGGGCGGCATCTTCCTCGTCATCAAGGGTCCCGATCGCGGCGAGGCGGTGAGACTCGGAAGTGAACCAGTCTCGTTCGGCTCGGGCCCGCAGTGCAGCCTCGTGCTCACCGACAAGACGGTCTCGCGCAAGCACCTCGAGGCCTCGCTCGTCGGCGACGAAGTGATCATGGCCGACTGCGGCTCGACGAACGGCACGTTCATCCAGGGCTCGCGCTTCGAGAAGATCTCGATCGGCTTCGGCGCCGAGGTGAAGCTCGGCCGCACCGTCATCAAGTTCCTGCCCGACGAGGAGATCGTCGATCCCGAGCCGAGCGCGCAGGCCGCATTCGGAACGATCGTCGGTGGCGACACCAAGATGCGGCAGATGTTCACGCTGCTCGAGGATGTCGCCGCGACCAACGCGACCGTCTTGATCGAAGGCGAGACCGGCACCGGCAAGGAGCTGATCGCCGAGGAGATCCACAACCACTCGCCGCGCAAGGACGGCCCGTTCGTCGTGTTCGACTGCGGCTCGGTCCCGCGCGAGCTGATCGAGTCGATGTTGTTCGGTCACGTGAAGGGCTCGTTCACGGGCGCGATCACCGATCGGCGCGGCGCCTTCGCCGAGGCGCACGGCGGCACGATCTTCCTCGACGAGATCGGCGAGATGGCGCTCGACCTCCAGCCGTCACTGCTGCGCGTGCTCGACAAGCGCGCGGTGCGCAAGGTCGGCAGCAACACGTACGAGAAGATCGACGTGCGCGTCGTCGCGGCGACCAACCGCGACCTGCGCGCCGAGGTCGCCAAGAAGGCGTTCCGCGAGGACCTCTACTATCGCCTCGCGGTGATCCGCGTGAGCGTTCCGCCGCTGCGCGAGCGCGGCACCGACATCCCGCTGCTGATCCAGCACTTCGTCAACAACTTCGGGCCGCAGCTCGGCGTTCCGCCCGAGGACATGGCGCGGCTGGTTCGACACAGCTGGCCGGGCAACGTCCGCGAGCTGCGCAACGTGATCGAGCGCGCCTGCCTGCTCGCGCGCGGCTCGTCGATCAACCTCGAGGACGCGCTCGTCAGCGAGGCGGCGCCGTCGCTCGGCATTCGCACGGACCTGCCCTTCAAGGAAGCGAAGGGTCAGCTCGTCGAGATGTTCGAGCGCGAGTACATCGAGGACCTGATGCGCCGCCACAAGATGAATCTGTCGGCGGCGGCGCGCGAGGCGCAGATCGATCGCAAGCACCTGCGCGAGCTGATCCGCAAGTACGGTCTCGATCCGCGCCAGACGGTTGGCGACGGCGTGACCGAAGACGACGCCGAGTAACGGCGACGACGCCGAGGTACCACCGACGTCGAGTGGTTACTCGAGGCGGACGCGTGCCGACAGTCGATCGTCGGGCACGTTGATGTCGAACTTCTGCCGGCTCTCGCTCACCGCGTCGTAGACCTCGACGGTGTGCTGGCCCAGCGACGTGTGGATGCGCTCGGTCGGGCACAGCATGCCGGTCGGCTTGCCATCGACGTAGACGTAGTAGCGGTCCTTCTTGCACTTGAGGACCTTGATGCCGGCCGGGCCACCGCTCGGCGTGACCGGCTTCATCTCGATCGCGAACTTCCCGTGTCCATCGACCTCGGCGACGTAGAGGTCGTGCCCCGGCAGCAGCAGCGCGATGTTGTGGCGGTCGCTCGAGCCGGCCATCTTGACGGGCGTGGTGCCCTGGTCGGCGCCGTCGATGAACACGCGCGCACCGGCCGGGGTCGAGGTGATCTGCAGCTGGTCGGAGCTCCCGCTCGGCGTTGCGACCTGCTTGTCGGGCGTGGTTGCGGCGGCGTGATCGGCCGAGCCTGCGGTCGCGACGACGGCGGAGCCTGCATGGTCCGCGCTCGCGATGGCGGAGCCGGCATGCGCTGCCGAGCCTGCGGTCGCGACGACGGCGGAGCCTGCATGGTCGGCGCTCGCGACGGCGGAGCCTGCGTGGTCGGCACTCGCGACGGCGGAGCCTGCGTGGTCGGCACTCGCGACGGCGGAGCCTGCGTGGTCGGCACTCGCGACGGCGGAGCCCGCATGGTCTGTGGTCGCGACGGCCGCGGAGCCGGCATGTGCCGAGCCTGCATGGTCCGCGCTCGCGACGGCCGCCGAGCCCGCGTGGTCCGCGCTCGACTCGACCGCCGAGCCGGCGTGATCGGATCCGGTCGCGACCGCCGCCGAGCCGGTGCCCGGCTTCGCGAGATACTTCGTGTAGCCGTAGTAGCCACCCGCGGCGACGCCACCGACGACGAACGCGATCAGCAGCGCCTTGAGCGCGCCGCCGGAGCCCTTGCTGCTCGCGAGCTCGGGCCGCTTGGCCGGCGCCTTCGGCTGGCTCTGTGCGCGCGGCGGCGGCGCGAAGCCGGGCATCGTCGACGAGGCGGGCATCGACGAGGCCTGCATCGACGAGGCCTGCATCGACGCTGCCTCGCGGCCGAGCAGGCTGCTGTTGTCGATCACCGGATCGCTCGGCGGCCGCACCGGCGCGGGGATGAATGTCGGCGGATCGGTGCCGAGCCGCGAGCGCGAGGCCGGAATGTCGGCTTGCAGCGGATCGACCCGCGTCGGTTTCTCGTGCTCGTAGTCCGCGGCGATCTTGGCGACCTCGGCCGTATCCGTGTCGGTGCGCGCAGCCTGCGTGAGCTTCTCGGCGAGCAGCGGCGACATCTCGCCGGTCTCCATGTCGTCGCGGTCGTCCGGGATCATCGTGATCGATCCGGACTCCAGCTCGGCGAGATCCTCCTCGACCGGATGCGGATCGAGGTGATGCGGATCGACGTTCGTCGGCATCTCGCTGTGCGCGCGCGGCAGGTTCGGCGCGGTGCGTGCGGCATCCTCGCGCGTCGGCTCGTCGTGCGAGAGATCGCTGAGCGCGCGCGACAGACCCTCCGCGCGTGCGATCTCGCTCGGCGCTCGCGGACGATCGGCCAGCGAGGGAACTGTCGGCACCGAGCTCGGCGGCTCCGAGCCCTTGGGATTGCGGGCGCCGGCCTTCGGGATCGCCGGGATGCTCGCCGGCACGCCCGGCTTCTTCACCGCGGCGTGGCCCATCATCGTCGTGTTCGGCGACGGCGGAAGCGGCGACGGGGGAAGCGGCGGCGGCGCGAGGCCGGGTGCGGTCGTCGGGACCTTCGGGATCGACGGCGCGGAGCGCGGCCCGACGAGCGGCGCCGGACCCGCGACCGGAACGTCGGGGCGCACGAACTCGGTCGTCGGGACCTCGCCCGGCTCGGAGCTCGGCGCGGTGCCGATGTTGATCGCGAGCATGCCGGAGAGCTGGCCCTCGTTGAGCGCGGCGAGCCGATCGATCGTCGCCTTGACCTGCGCGCCGATATCCTTGCGCGTGCCCGGCACCGGCGCGACGCGGAGTGCGGCATCGAGCGCATCGGCGAGCGCGCGCGCATCCGGGAAACGCTCGAACGGCGAGCGCGCGAGGCAGCGCTGCAGCACGCGCACGATCGGACGCGGCAGCTGCGGATCCGGCGGCGGTCCGGCGAGCACCGCTTGCACGATCGCCGCGGGCGAGTCACCGCTGTACGCGCGCTGGCCGGTGACGAGCTCGTAGCCGATCACGCCGAGCGCGAACACATCGGTCGCGGCCGACGGTGCCTCGCCGGCGAGCTGCTCGGGCGCGAGGTACGCGAGTCGCTTCGCGAGCCGCGGCACATCGCCGGGGCGCTGCGGCAACGTCGCCGCGAGGATGCCGAAGTCGGTGACCTTGACGTCGCCGTCGGGCGTGACGATCACGTTCGTCGGCGCGAGTCCGAGGTGCGTGAGGCCGCGGCCGTGCGCATAGCCGACCGCGCGCGCGATCTGCGAGAGCAATGCGAGTGCGCCGCCCGCAGGCAGGCCGGTGCCGCCGATCTTCGCGTCGGCGACGAGCCGCATCGCATCGAGGCCGGTGACCAGCTCGACCGCGGTGAACGTCTGGCCCTGCGCGACGCCGAACTCGCTCATCCGGGCGATGCGCGGGTGCTCGAGGCTGCCGTAGCTGCGCGCCGCCGCCGACAGGGCCTGCGCGGAGGCCGGCGATGCGGTGAGCTCGGAGGCGATCCGCTTGACCGCGAACTGGCGCTCGAAGCCGGCGACGCCGAACACCTTCGCGCGTGCCACCGAGCCATTGGGACCGGCTCCGATCGGCTCCAACAGCTGGTAACGTCCCAGACGCTCTGCCGCGGCCAGTGACTCCATCACCCGAACAGCGACTGTACCCGATCCGGGGCCGCAGCTGTGGGTCTGCGACGCGACGCGTTGCCGCGTGGATTTCGGAGGCTCCGCGAACTTGCTCTCGACGGCGAACGCTGGCACGACCGAAGAATGGCGAGGAAGCAGCGCAACGGCGGCGCGGGCGACGACGACGACGAGGATTCCAAGCTCGAGGAGACCAAGCCCGAGATCGGGCCGCATGTGCAGCCCAAGCCGGGAGCACCGCAGGCCAAGGCCGACGCGCCCAAGGCTCCGGACGCAAAGCCTGCCGAGGCCAAGAGCGCGGCGAAGGCCGAAGCGCCCAAGCCTGACGAGCTCCCGGCGATCACGCCGCCCGATCCCGAGGTCGAGCCATGGCCAGATGCCACGCCGCCGCCGATGAAGCCCGTCGAGCCCGCGCGTGCGCGCACCGAGACGGTTAGCGTCCCCGCGAAGGTCGACCTCGGCCGGCCGCCCGACATGCCGACGACGATCGCCCCGCCGCCGCTCACGCTCGGCGCCGTCGAGAACCCGGCCCACATGCCCGGCCCGCGCGAGATCCCGTCCGGCGAGCCCGGCGACCCCGCGCCGGCCCCCGGCCACGTACCGTCGGGTGACTCGCGCTCGCTGCGCCGCGGGAACGAGTTCGCGCTCATCTATCGCGTGCAGACGTTCGTGATCAGCCGGTTTGGCACCGTCGGGACGCGCGGGCAGTGGCGGGTGGTCGAATATCCTACGTCGTCGTCGGCGAGCCACGCCTACGCGAAGGAAGCCTCGCGATTCGTCTCGGAGGGGTTCTCGGACTATCGTGAGTGAAGTGGCCGAACAGCCGAAGTCTCGCAAGGCGATCGCGCTCCGCTCCTCGTGGCTGGTGCGCTGGGCGCTCGAGGCTCCGCAGCGCTGGCTCGGCCGGCGCAGCACGATCGCGCAGGACATCAGCGGCGGCGCGGACGGCCTGTCGTACCTGCGCCACCTCGTGCGCGGCAACCGGCTGCGCCGGCGCGATGCATTCGACGAGATCGCGCCCGAGTCACCGCCGGTGCTCATCATCCACGGCTTCCTCGGCACGCGCGGCTCGATGTACATGCTCGAGCGCCGGCTCGTGCAGGACGGCTTCGTGTGCGTGTCGTTCAACCTCGGGACGCTCAACCTCCGCGACATCCGCCGCTCGGCGTTTCTGATCCATCGCAAGATCGAGCGGATCCTCGCGCAGACGCCGTCACAGAAGATCGACATCATCGGTCACTCGATGGGCGGCCTCATCGGCCTCTATTTCGTGAAGAAGCTCGGCGGCCACGCGCGCGTGCGCAAGCTCATCATGATGGGCACGCCGGTGCGCGGGACCTGGGCAGCCCTGGCCGGGGTGGTGACCCTGGGCCTGTGGTCGACGTCGTCGTGGCAGCTCTTGCCGCGCAGCCGGTTCCTGGACGAGCTCGCGCAGGGGCCGATCCCGCCCGGGGTCGAGGTTCACACGATCGCGGCGGCCCGGGACTGGGTGGTGCCCCTCTCGACGACCCGCCTGAGCGGGGCCAGCGCCACGACCGTGCCGCTCGGCCATTCGAGCCTGGTGGTCTCGGAAGAGGTCTACCGGCGGGTTGTCCACACTCTCAGGCCGCCTCCACATGACCAGCTCGTCGACCCAGATCCGGCCGCCACGGATTGAAGGGGGCCGTTTGCTTGCGCCCTCGCCCGCGTAGCCGCTAGAATTTTCGAGTAATTGGCCGCTTTGACGTCCATGAACGATCGTCCTCGCTTCGCGCTCCGCTTCATCTCGGGCAAGTACCAGGGTGGCGAGTTCCCGCTTCGCATGAACCGGGAAATCATCATCGGCAGGTCGTCGGACCTCGACATGGTGCTGGTCGAGGACATGGTGTCGCGCCGTCACGCCAAGATCAGCTCGAACGACGCCGAGGTGTTCATCCAGGACATGGGCTCGACGAACGGCACGTTCGTCAACGGCGAGAAGATCGCCGGCAAGGCGCTGCTCCACGAGGGTGACCGCATCCTGGTCGGCACGTCGATCATCAAGGTCGTCGCGGTCGAGGGCCAGGTCGCGAACCAGTCCGAGGCCGAGGCGCGCCGCAAGCTCGAGGCGGGAGCCCAGCAGCGGCAGGCGACGCAGGGCCGGCCGATGTCGGGCGTGATCGAGGAGATCCCGCTGCCCGATCTCCTACAGCTGCTCTCGACGAGCCGCAAATCCGGCGTGCTGTCGATCAACAACGGCGTCTCGATCGGCAAGATCTTCCTGCGCAAGGGCCAGATCTACTTCGCGACGATCAACGACGACTTCAGCGTGGCGCCCCAGAAGGCGATCTACCGGATGCTCACGTGGGCGACCGGCACGTTCGAGCTCGAGCCGGGCGGCGAGATGCAGGTCATGAACGAGATCCAGGAGTCGACCGAGGGTCTGCTCATGGAGGGCGTCCGCCAGCTCGACGAGTTCCACAACCTCCAGAAGCAGCTCCCGCCGCTCGGGTCGCCGCTCGCCGTGCCGACGCCGCTCGCCGGCAAGCTCCGGGAGCTCACCCCGAGCGAGCTCGACACGTTCCAGCTTGTCCTGGATCACGGTCAGCTCCAGAAAGTCCTCGATAACTTTCCGGGAACGGACCTCGACGCAGCGCAGAACATCATCAGCCTGATGAAGCGCGAGTTCGTCGTCGTCCCCTGATCTCGCGGCTGCGCTACACTGGGGAATGGCTCCGGCAGCAGTTCGCGTGGAGACCCTCGCCGTTGACCACCGACTGCGCTCGCCGTATCGCGGAGTTGTCACCGGCCGCGCGACGTTGCGGCTGGTCGTCTCGATCGAGCCGCGCGGCATGCTCGCGTGCGAGATCGCGATCGAGGTCGACGATACGTCCGTCGAGGTCTGCGATCACCGCGGCTGCTTCGCGCTGACGTCGATCGATCAGCTGTTCGTCGTCGAGCGCCAGCCGCCCGCGTGGCGGTTCCTCACGTGGTTCGGCGTGTTCGCGCGGCGTCGCGGGCTGCCGGATCGGCTCCTGCTCGAGACTCCGGACGGCAAGGTCGCGCGCTACGTCGAGCGTGCGATCGAGCAACGGTTGGGGCTGCGTGATGAGCCGGTGCGCGGCGAGCTTCGCGTCGCGGAGTAGTGGTACACCCGACTCGTGATTCGCGAGGCGGCATCGGTCATCCTGCTGCGGCGAGCGCCGGGCGGACCGAACGGTTTCGAGATCTTCTTCGTGCGGCGGCACCGCGGCTCGAGCTTCATGGCGAGCGCGTACGTGTTCCCGGGCGGCGCGGCGGAGGAGGGCGAGGACGCGCGGACCGCGGCGGCTCGCGAGCTGTTCGAGGAGGCCGGCGTGTTGCTCGCGCGCGATGCGGGAGCCCAGTCCGAGACGCTCGAGTCGCCGAGCCAGGAGCACCTGCGCAAGCGGATCCTCGGCGGCGTGCCCGCGCAGGCGGCGCTCGCGGCGGCCGGGCTCGCGTGGTCGACCGACATGCTGGTGCCGTGGTCGCACTGGATCACGCCGTCCGTCGAGAAGAAGCGATTCTCGGCGCGCTTCTTCGTGACCGAGCTGCCGGCAGGGCAGGAGCCGCACTTCGATGCAACCGAGGTCGTCGATCAGGCGTGGGTCACGCCGGCCGATGCGATCGCGCGCGCCGCGGAGCTGATGCTGCCGCCGCCGCAGGTGCGCACGTGCTGGGAGCTCGCGCAGTGGAATTCGATCGAGGCGGTGCTCGCGGCCGGGCGTTCACGCGCCGAGGAGCCGCATCCGATCATGCCGCGCCTGATGCCAGGTGAGCGGCCGTGTCTGCTCCTGCCGTGGGATGCGGAGTACATGCAAGCGACCGGCGATAGCGCGGCGATGGCCTACCGGCCGCGCTGGGCGACCGGGCCGAGTCGCTTCGTGCTGGAGGACCGCGCGTGGAAGCACGTCGACGGACCTGGTTCGACGAGCGCGGGCTGAACTGCCCCGCGTCCCGGAGTGAATCCGGGCCGCTCCACGCCGGGGGCAGGCGATCCCTGCCGTTCTACGGCGGCGCGATGCATTACTGGCGCGTGCCGCGTGCGCGATGGCCGCTGTGCCTGCGCGCGATGCACGCCGCGGGGTTCACGATCGTCGAGACGTACGTGCCGTGGCGCGTGCATCAGCCGGACGCCGGCGCGCCGGCGAAGCTCGACGAGCTCGCGGCATTCCTCGACGCGGCGAAGTCCGCGGGGCTCGCGGTCGTGCTGCGCCCGGGGCCGCACGTCAACGCGGAGCTGACGAGCTTCGGCATTCCCGACTGGGTGCTCGGCGAGCCCGCGTGCCAGGCGCGGACTTCGCGCGATACGCCGGCGTGGCTGCCGGTGCCGCCGCGTGCATTTCCGATCCCGTCGTATGCATCGACCGCGTTTCGCGCGCACGTGCGGCGCTGGTACGAGGCGGTCGCGGCCGTGGTCGCGCCATATCTCGGCGATCCGGTCGTCGCGATCGGCGTCGACAACGAGGCGCAGATGTTCTTCCGCGCCGGCGCGTACGATCTCGACTATCACCCCGACGCGCTCGCGTGGTGGCGCGAGTTCTCCGGGCTCGACGATCCACCGCGTGCGTGGCACGCGCAGGGTGGAGATGCGAAGCGCTGCGTCGAGTGGGTGACGTTCAAGGACGCCTACATCGCGCGCGCACTCGGCGACTTCGCGCACATGCTCGACGAGGTCGGGCTCGGCGAGGTCGCGCGGTTCCACAACCTGCCGCCCGGCCATCACGGTCTCTACGATCTGCGCCGGATCCAGCGCGCGCTCGGCGGGCCGGTCGGCATCGACGCCTACACGCCGCGCCATCTGTTCCCCGAGCTGCGCCGGCGCGCGGCCGCATGCGTCGCCAATGCATCGCCGGTGCCGATCGCGTTCGAGGTCGGCGTCGGCTTCTTCCCGTGGTTTCCGCCGCTCGACGAGCACGACGACCCGACGCGCGAGCGCGATCATCTGCTCACGCTGCTCGCCTCCGGCATCCGCGGCTTCAACATCTTCATGACGATCGAGCGCGACCGCTACTACGGTGCCGCGATCGACCAGCACGGCAAGCTCGCCTCGCCGTGGCTCCCACCGCTCCTCGCGACGCTCGCCGAGCTCGACTGGCCGTCGCTGCGCCGCGCGACGCCGATCGCGGTCGTGGACATGCGAGCCGACACGCGCTTCGGGCTCGCCTCCGCGGTCCTCGATCCGATGACGCCGGTCCTCGCCGACGTGATCAACCTCGGCCCCGCGGGCGCCGCCGAGCTCTCGCTCGACAAGGCCGCGATCACGGCCCGGCGCTGGCAGACCGCGGTGTGCCGCGCGCTCGAGCTCGCACAGGTCCCGTACGCGATCATCGACGAGACCGCGTCCGAAGACGAGCTCGCGAAGTACCGCGCGGTGATCGCGCCGACCTCCGATCGGATCGATCGCGCGCTGTGGTCGCGGCTGCGCGGGCTCGCCGAGCACAAGAAATCGGTCGTCGTGATCGGTCCGCACGTGCCGACGCGCGACGAATTCGACCAGGTGCTCCCCGAGCCGCTGCCGCGCCGCATGGGCCGGCTCAAGGAAGCCTCGCTCGACGATCTTCCCGGCCTCGCCGAGGACCTCGCGGGCCTCGCCGGCGATCTGCCCGAGACCTGGCAGGTCGAGCGCCCCGATGACGTGCGCACGGCGGTGTTTACCGACGCGACCGGCGCGGCGCGCGCGATCTTCGTGATCTCCGACGCCGACACCGCGACCACGGCCGTGTTGCTCGCGGATCGCGCGCTCGCCGACGTGCTCACGAAGGAGCGGTTCGAGCTCCGCGACGGCCGCGTGCGGGTTCCGATGGGGCCCCAGGCCGTGCGCCTGCTGACCTGATCCGGCAAACCTCGGCCGCGTACTGGCAGCAGACGACCTGGTCTAGTCGAAGCCGCGGTCGGGAACGATCAGCGCGCCGAGGCCCGCGATCACGCCGGCGGCTGCACTCGCGAGCAGCAAGTTCGCGCCCATGCCCATCGTCGCGCTGTGGTGCGGGTCGCCTCGCGCAACGTAGAAGAAGATGCCCCACACCGCACCGCTCGCGCCGCCGAGGATCAGCGAGATCAGCCCGGCGAGCCGGCCCATGCGGCGGCGGATCCCGCACACGATGCCGAGCAGCGCGAGCAGGGCGGCCGGCGCGTAGATCACCGAGGCGGCCGTGCGCGCGGTCTGCAGCTGGTCGTGCGCCTGGCTCGCCATGCGCTTGGCGTCGGCGTCGGCGAGGCCGAGCTTCGTGAGATCCAGCGTCATCGCGTCGAGGCCTTCGAGGCGGCGGACGAGATCGAACGCG
>Ga0207683_10005825_pt1 | contig 10563 bp, 5 predicted proteins | sample KBSM73metaG_FD_184333 | JGI IMG/M metagenome (GOLD analysis project Ga0207683, IMG submission 184333) | Miscanthus rhizosphere microbial communities from Kellogg Biological Station, Michigan, USA - KBS M7-3 metaG (SPAdes) (version 2) | ecosystem: Host-associated > Plants > Roots > Rhizosphere >...
TGCGCGTGTTGCTCAACGGTGAAAGAAATTCGTGAATCAGATAACCGTGTGCGGCGTGCACCTCGACGACGTCGAAGCCCGCACGGCGTGCCCGGTAGGCAGCGTTTCGAAACGCATCGACCACCTGCACGATGTCTTCCGCAGTCATCATGCGCGGCACCGGGTAGTTGTCGGCGAACGGCGTCGCCGTCGGCGCAATTGGATCCCAGCCACCCTCCTCGGGTGGAACCATGCCGACACCGTCCCAGGGGCGCCTGGTGCTCGCCTTCCGGCCAGCGTGAGCGAGTTGCATGCCGAAGGCCGCGCCTTCGCCCTTCACGAAACGGGCGATGCGCTCGAAGGCTCCGGCCTGAACATCGTCCCAGATGCCAAGATCGTCCGGGCTAATTCGCCCCTCAGGGGTGACCGCCGCTGCTTCGGTGAACACCAGCGCGGCGCCGCCGACCGCGCGGCTGGCGAGGTGAACGAAGTGCCAGTCGTTGGCAAAACCCTCGTGAGAGGAGTACTGGCACATCGGCGAAACGACGATGCGATTGCGGAGAGTGAGCCCGCGCAGCTGGAGCGGCTCGAACAGGTGCGGCATGTCACCCATTCTGCCATTCCCGCGTTATCGGTGGACGGTAACGGCGCGCAGCGGCGCGCGACGAAGGTGCCGCGCGTGAAAGTGCTCGAACAACGGAGAAGCCATCACCGTCGTCGTGACGGCCATGAGAACCAGGATCGTGAACAGGGTCGGCTGGATGATTCCGGCCTCAAGCCCTGCGTTCAGCATGATCAGTTCGACAAGGCCGCGCGCGTTCATGAGCGATCCGATCGCCGCCGCGTCGCGCCAGCTTTCACCCGTGAGCCGGGCAGCGACTGCGCACGCCAGCCCTTTGCCTGCGACCGCCAGCAGGATGACGACGGCGGTCCACCCCCAGAGTGTCGGCGTGTTCAACAGGGCGATTCGCGTGTTGAGCCCGGAGTAGACGAAGAAGAGCGGCAACAGGAGTGTCGTCGTGATCGATTCCAGGTGCTTGCGCACTTCAGCGGCGAAGCGGCCGTGAGGCATCACTGCTCCGGCCATGAACGCCCCGAACACCGGGTGGATACCGATGAAATCAGTGAATGCGGCCGACGCGATGAGGACCATCAGGACGACCGAGAGGGTCCCCGGTGTGACCGCGTCATCGCGCTCAGTCCAGCCAGCGAAGATCGCGAAAGCCGGGCGGCCCAACCACACCATCACGAGCACGTGGACCGCTCCGCCAGCGATCGCCAGGATTAGCAGTGAAGGCGCGGTGTTCAGGCTCGCCAGCACGACCGCCAGCAGGCACCACGCCACCACGTCGCCTATCGAGGCGGCGGCAATCGCCAACGTTCCGAGACGGGTGGAGAGGAGGCCCTTCTCGTCGAGAATCCGCGCCAGCATTGGGAAGGCCGTCACCGACATGGACGCGCCGAGAAACAGCGCAGCGTTCCATCGTCCGATCGTGGCATTGAAAAAGCCCGGCTGCTGTCGCAGGAACAGCGCTGCAACCGCGCCAAGCAGCAGCGGGACGACGATGCCAGCCGAGGAGACGACGCCGACACTGCGCACGCGGCTTCGGAACAGCGCCGTATCGAAGCCCAATCCGACGGTGAACATGTAGAGCACGACACCCAGCTGACCCAGCGCGTACAGCACCGACAGGGACGGATGGTTTGCTTGCGTCGCCACCCCGCCCGCCAGGACCGTAATTTGTTGAGGGAACAACCAGTCTTGAACACCGGGCGCCAGCACACCCAGCAATGACGGGCCGAGTGCAAGGCCCGCAACCATGTCGCATATGGCCTGGGCCTGGCCGGCGCGCCTGCCGAGATACCCGAACAGTCGGCAGGTGACGAGGATCAGCGCGATCTGCAGGAACAGGATCAGCATCGGCTCGGCATGTGCGATCGTAGCGCTATCTTACAAGCCCCTTTCCCTCCTCGATGACCACCAGCTGTTTCGCGGGCAGGTTCGCAATATGATCCCGGGTCCCGCTCGGCCACTCGACGTCGATTGAGGTCACCGCCGCGTCCTTGCCAAGGCCGAAGGTCTGGACCAGATCACTCTGGGATGCGTAGCTCGAGCCGCTGCGGACCATGCTCCACTGCTTCCCCGATGCGCTGGCGACGCGCACGACGGCGCCGATGCCGTCGCGATTCGAGCGGACCCCGCGCGTACGAACGGCGACCCAGTTGTTCGCATTGCCGCCGTCGTTGCGGTACAGGTAGACGGGCCCGTTGTTGGTGGTCAGCAGCACGTCCAGGTCGCCGTCGTGGTCGTAATCGGCGTACGCCGCTCCGCGCGCGACCACAGGACGGGCAAATGCCGCCCCGACGGACGCCGTCGCGTTCTCGAATCGCTTCTGGCCGGCGTTGCGGAACAGGAGCGGCGGTTCCTTGTATTGGATGCGCGGCTGAACCCGTCCGATCTCTTCCTCGATGTGGCCGTTGGCGGCAAGGATGTCCGGGTAGCCATCCAGGTCGTAGTCGAAGAAGAAGACGCCGAACGCGAGCGACAACAGGCTCGCGCGGCCGACCGTCGATTTCGGCGCTTCATCGACGAACAGTCCGGTGCCTTCGTTGTGATACAGGCCGAGCATCTGGTTCGAGAAGTTGCCGACCAGCAGATGCGGCCGGCCCGAGCGATCGTAGTCGCCCGAGTCGGCGCCCATGGCCCCGCGAGCCACGCCGTCCTCGCTGAAGGCGACGCCGGCGCTCATCCCCTCTTCCTTGAACGTGCCGTCCTTGTTGTTCCGATAGAGCTTGTTCGGCTGCGTGTCGTTCGCGATGAACAGGTCGGGCCAGCCGTCCATGTTGTAGTCGAGGACTGTGACGCCCAGCGATTTGCTGGTGGGATCGCCTACGCCGGCCTTCTTACCGGTGTCCTCGAACTTGCCGCCGCCGAGATTGTGGAAGAGTCGTGACGCCGTACCCTTGTACGACTCGGGTGTGCAGTACGACTTGGAGACGCCGTCGAGGGAACACCAGAGATCGCCGCCGGCCGTCCACTGGACATAGTTGGCGACAAACAGGTCCAGCCGCCCGTCCTTGTCGTAGTCGAACCATGCGGCGCTGGTTCCAAAGTTTGCGTTCGCGATGCCGGCCACCTTCGTCACGTCCCGGAACTTGCCACCGCCCTCGTTGTGAAAGAGGCGGTCGCCTTCGAGCGCGGTGACGTAGAGGTCCTGGCGTCCGTCGTTGTCGTAATCGCCAGCCGCGACGCCCATGCCGTACATCTCGACGTCGAGTCCGCTGCCGACGGTGATGTCGACAAAGGACCCCTTACCGGTGCTGCGGTACAAGGCGCTGAGGGTCCGCTTCCCGCCAGGCGTCCAGCTTTTGCCGTTCACCAGGAACAGATCGGGCCAGCCGTCCCCATCGGCATCGAAGAACGCGCCGCCGGAGCCGAGCGTTTCCGGCAGGTATTTCTTTCCGGCGCGGCCGCTGTTGTGGGTGAAGCGGACTCCCGCGGCAGCGGTGACGTCCGTGAACGTGACACCGCCGGGCGCGGCAGACACTGCGGCGCCGAGCAGCAGGAACGGAAAAATCCAACGTGTCATCGTGTTCTCAGTTTGCGACGTGAGGCGTCAGTTCCACGCTCTCGTGCTCATGGATCTGCTGCCGTTCGTTGTTGTCCTCGGGGCTGACCCTGCGCCGCGTCCCCGTGATCGCCTGCGAGGCCTCCTCGGCCTTGAACCGCACGAACAGCTGCTCTTCCCGATCGGCGAGATCCGCCTGGCCAAGGCCGCGGTAGCAGAGCATGGCCGTGTAGTGCATCTGCAGGTCTTCCGGGTCGACCAGCGCCACGCGCTCCAGGTAAGAGAGAGCATCGGCATACTGGCGCTCGAGGAAGAGGATTCGCGCAATCTGGTTCAGCACGACCCGGTCGCGGGGATATTTGTCCGCGGCGATCTTGAGCGAGGCGAGCGCCGCCTGGTAGTCGCCGTCGGCTTTCTCGATCATCGCCTTGAAGAAGTGGATGCGGCCGAGCGTCGGATCGCGTTTCAGCGCCTCGGCGATGTACGGCTTTGCGGCGTCGGTCTCCCCCTCCTGGATCAGGGCCCGCGCCACGTTGAGCCATCCATCGGCGTACTCGGGTTCGGCGACAGTGACCTGCCTGAAGGCGTACTCGGCTGCCTTGATGTCTCCCTGGAGCAGCATGCCGATGCCCCAGTCGTTCCAGCGTTCGCGGTCAGCCTTCTGCACCACCGGTGTCCACGCGGTCGGCACGCTTTTGTCTCCGAGCGGCACCTTCGCCTCGGCCTGTGCCAGGACGATGATCGGCAGCGATGGGATCTCGTTCTTGATCTGGCCCGAGACGTTCTTCGGAATGTTCGCCGCCGCAAACGAGTACTTCAGGTCGTTATGCGCGCGTCCAACCGCCGAAGGTTCCTGCCCGGGTTCCGGTTCGCCGGCATAGGCGAACTGGGTGTAGTAGTGGGCGAACTTGCGGTAGTTGAGCCTCGCCGTGAACGTGATCGGCCCCTTCGCGTCCTTCGGAATGCGGACGCGGTAGTGCGCCACGTCGGCGGCGCCCGGAGGAATGAGCCGCACGTACAGCACGCTGCGCGCCTGCCACGCATTGCGCTTGTTGATCGGATTGCCGTTGGCATCGAGCTGGTACGACTTGTAGAAGTGCGCGCCGGGTTCGACCGGCCCGCGCCCTTCGTCGGCAACCTGCCCGCTCCAGTAGACCACCTTGCCGTCGGCATCGCGACCTTCGAGTTCGAGCCAGATGTCGAACGCATCGACGGTGCCGCCGGGAAAGAAGTGGCCGATGCGACGTGTTCGAACGACGACGTCGACGCGTGCGGTGGAACCTGCGACGAGCGTCGGCGCAGCCTTGTCGAGCGGTGCGGCAATCTGACCCACGTCGCGGATGGTCACCTGCTGCTGTTGTTCAGCCTCCTCGCCGACGGCGAATCCAGACATCGCCTGCGGTGCGTCGCCGACGCGCCGGACCATCCGCGTCCCCTCCGCCTTCTCGTCAATCGGCGAGACAGAGAAGATGTCGACGCTGATGAACCCGGACTTGAGGAACTTCTCCGTTTCGGCCAGCTGTTTCTCGTCACGGTTCACGAACGGCACCGCCGTGTTGGCCGCGATGAAGCGATGCGAGTGGACGGTGCCGTCCGCATGGCGGCCGGGATCCTCGGACTTCACCGGTGTCATGTGACAGTCGACGCAGGTCTGCCCCTTCGGCGGGTAATAGAAGGACCGTGCCCCTTCGCCGAAGCCGCTGGCCTGCCAGTTGTCGTAATCGTTGAAGCCGCGGAACCAGCGGTAGTCGTTCACGGGCACGTCCAGGTGGACCTTGTGACACGCCGAGCAATACGCCGACTGGTCCTGCCTCATGAACGGCTTCATGAACGAGCGGCGATGCGGTTCCGGATTCAGGTACGTGAGGAACCGATCGAGCCGCCGCATGAAGGGGTTCCTGCTCGTCGCGAGTTCGTGCAGCGGCGGATATTCAATCGTGAACCCGCCATTGCCCATCGTGCCTTCGACGTGGGTGATTGAGTGGCACGATGTGCAGGCGAGGCCGGCATGCGCTTCTGGCGTGTCAATCTGCTCGCTGATTGGCTTGTCGAACCGTCCGTTGAAGAAGACGGCATGGTCGTGACAGCCCGCGCACCACTTGCTCGGCTGCGTGCCAGACACCGACTGCATGTACTCGATCGACTTTCGGTAGAACTGGTTGTTGAACGACGCGAAGTGGTGCACCGAACTCTTCCACTGGTCGTACACGTCCTTGTGGCACTCGCCGCACACCTCGGAGTCCATGAAGAAGTTCGATGGAATTATTCCGCCGACGTTGGTCTTCGCAGACGAGGGGAAGAACGGGGACGAAGGTCCGCCGCCCTCATGCGAGGCGGTCAGCGGCGGCGACAGCGGATTCACGATGCGATCGTTCGGGTTGGGGTGGAACCGTGCCCAGAGCGTCGTCGCGACCGGCAGCGCGACGAGGAACACCACCGCGGCTTGCAACATAGCCGCATAACGGCGCGGCCCGGTCCTGTGGCCCGCCGGCCGCCAGGCGTACAGCAGCGCGGCCACAACGCCCACCAGTGCTGTTGCGATATGCGCCAGCAACGCCCATCGGAGTTCCAGGATGTTGCCGCGATAGACGAGAAACACGCCGAACGCGAACGCCGCGAGCATGGCCGCGGCAGCAAGCCTTATGCGCCAACCGCGTCGAAGGTCCCGATCTCGAGCCAGCAACGCCGCGCCTGCACCGACGAAGATGATGCCGATGGTCAGATGGGCAAGCACGCTGCCCATGTACAGAATTGTCGGTGAGGCGAACGCCCAGATGTAACCGGCGTTGACCGTCAGCAGCAGCAGCGAGGCCGCTACTACCGTCTTCAACGTGATCCGCATGTCATGAACTCGGGACGCAGGAAGGGCTCCGGACCGGCCGGAATACCGTGCAAATGCTACGGCGGCTGTCGCAGGCGGCCAATAGTGCGTTCAGACTAGGTTCTGCTCGCGGGCAAGGCGCTCTGGCTTGATCGTTCCAACGTTGAGCTTGAAGCGCTCAAAAAAAAGCGCGAAGGGCCGGCGTCACTCGGCACGCAGCTTAGACGCGAGCACGCGCGATCCGGGTGCAGCGCTGCGAGTTTATGGGACAAAGCATGACTGCGATTGGCGTCGCGTAGTACGCTTGTTGGATGCGATTGACTCCAATCGCCGCGCCTGACGTCTTCGTCTCGACCGGCTGCTCTCACCCGCGCCTCTCTCGTCGAGCTTTTCGTCCGGCGGGAAAGGATCCGAGGTGAAATTCGCTCTGCCGGCCGCAGTCTTCCTGCTGTCTTCAGCGGTCGCCATCGCACCCGTGAACGCCCAGGCGCCGGCCCCTTCGTCCGGAACGTCCCGAACGCCCTCGAGCCTCCAGACCTCGCCGTTTTTCGGCGGAGTGCCAACGGGGACAGCCACGGCGCAGCCGATTCCGCTCACGATCCTCGACGCCATCACGCGATCCCTCGAGCACAATCTCGGGCTGCTGAACGCGGAAGAAGGCGTCGCGCACGCGCACGGATCGAAGTGGACCGCGCTCGCCGACCTGCTGCCGAACGTTGGAGGGCGAGTCTCGGAGAACCGGCAGAAGGTGAACCTTGCGGCCTTCGGATTTCCGCTTCCTCCTGGAGTGCCTCCTCTCGTTGGCCCCTTCAACGTGTTCGATGCGCGCGTGAACCTGTCGCAGACGATCTTCGATCTGCGGGCCATCAACGCGTCGCGAGCGGAAGACCACTACCTGGCCGCAGCGGAATTGAACGTCAAGACTGCGCGCGATCTGGTCGTGCTCGTGTCGGCCAACCTCTACCTCCAGTCGCTGGCCGCCGCGGCTCGCGTGCAATCCGCCCAGGCGCAGCTGCAGACAGCGCAGGCAATCTTCGACCAGGCCACGCGTCTCAAGGAAAGCGGAATCGTGGCCGGCATCGAGGTCTTGCGAGCAGAGGTGCAGCTCGGTACGGATAAGCAGCGGGTCACAGCGGTCGAAAATGAGCTGCAGAAGACGAAGCTGCAGCTGGCCCGCGTCATTGGCCTGCCGCCAGGCCAGGCGTTCACACTGAGCGAAGACATCCCATTCGCGCCGTTCCCGGAGATCACGCTGGAACAGGCCCTCGAACGCGCCTACAAATCCCGGCCAGACTACCTGGCCGCGCAGGAACGCGTCGCGGCTGCGGAGTCCGAGCGGAGCGCAGCGGCCGGCGAATGGCTCCCGTCGCTCAAGGTGAACGCGGACTACGGGCGGATCGGCCTCACCCCGGCGGACTCCGAAGCGACCTACTCGCTGGCGGGAGTCCTGAGCATTCCGATCTTCAACGGTGGGCGCACCAAGGGCCGGATCATCCAGGCAGATTCCGATCTGCGCGCGCGGCAGTCGGAGCTTGCGGACCTCAAGGCCGGTATCGACTACGACATCCGCTCGGCCTTTCTCGATTTGAACTCGAGCACCGAGCAGCTGGAGGTCGCCACCAGGTCGCGCGACCTGGCAGGACAGCAACTCACGCAGGCGCGCGATCGGTTTGCCGCGGGAGTGGCCAGCAACATTGAAGTGGTTCAAGCGCAGGAGGCGGTCGCGACCGCCAGCGAGCAGTACATCGGGGCCCTCTACAGCTTCAACGTCGCGAAGGCGCTGCTCGCCCGCGACCTTGGCGTTGCGGAAGACATGGCCCGTCAGTTTCTCGGAGGCGTTCGCTAATGGCCGATTCGATCGAGACACCATCCTTTACCAGCTCGGGCCGGTTCCGCGTCATCGTGGGCGTGGTGGTCCTCCTTGTCGCGGTTGCTGGTCTCTGGTGGTGGTTGAGCCAGGGCAAGGAATCGACAGACGATGCGCAGGTCGATGCGCACGTGACGCAGATTGCTTCACGTATTGGCGGCACGGTGCTGAAGGTGTCGGTTGACGACAACCAGGTTGTCGAGGCCGGCACGGTTCTGGTGGAGATCGACCCGCGCGACTACCAGGTCGCCGTCGACAAGGCCAGGGCTGAACTCGCCGATGCCGAGGCCACGGCCATCGCCGCGCAGAGCAACGTGCCGATCACGTCGACGTCGGCCGCGAGCAGCGTCAGCACGGCGCAGAGCTCGGTCGATACGGCGCACAGCGTCATCGAGAGCGCCGCAAAGGAAGTGGAAGTCGCGAAGGCAAGGCTCACGGCGGCGCAGTCACGTCTGCGCGAAGCGGAAGCCAACGCGACCCGCAGCCGCCGCGACGTCGAGCGCCTGAAAGGGCTGCTCGCGAAGGACGAAGTCTCGCAGCAGCAGTACGACGCCGCGGTCGCGGCAGCCGAGGCCCAGGCCGCGGCCACTGATACGGCGCGTGCCCAGATCGTCGAGGCCGAAGCCGGAATACGAATGGCGGAAAGCCACCAGGTGCAGGCCCAGGCCGGTGAACAGTCGGCACGCGCATCACTCCGCAACGCGCAGACCGGTCCCGAGCAGGTCACGGCAATGAGGGCCCGTGCATCTTCAGCGCAAGCACGGGTCGAGCAGGCGAAGGCCAACCTGGCGCAGGCCGAACTGAACCTGCAGTACGCCGTCCTCAAGGCGCCCGCCAGGGGCGTGGTGTCCCGCAAGAACGTCAACCTCGGCCAGGTCGTCCAGGCCAATCAGCCACTCATGTCGATCGTGCAGACCGACCAGGTGTGGATCACGGCCAACTTCAAGGAGACGCAACTCAACGAGATGCGCCCCGGTCAGCGGGTGCTCCTGAGCGTCGACGCGTACGGCGGCAAGAAATTCCAGGGTAAGGTCGACAGCATCGCGGCGGCCACGGGCGCCCGGTTCAGCCTGCTCCCGCCGGAGAATGCTACGGGCAACTTCGTCAAGGTCGTTCAGCGAGTGCCGGTCAAGATCGTGCTCGACACCGGCCAGGATCCGGAGAACCTTCTTCGTCCTGGCATGTCGGTGTCGCCCACGGTCTATACAAAGTGATGGTGACATGGGTCACGCGGCCACGTGCGACGTGACCGGATGACCGGAATCAAGGACCTGTCTCGTGTCTGAGCAACGCCAGATCAATCCGTGGCTGATCGCGGTGTCGGTGATGTTCGCCACCTTCATGGAGGTGCTGGACACCACGGTCGTCAACGTATCGCTGCCGCATATCGCCGGGAGTCTGTCGGCGACGATCGACGAGGCGACATGGGCTCTCACCTCGTACCTGGTTGCCAACGCCATCATCCTCCCGATGACCGGGTGGCTGGCGAGCACGTTCGGACGCAAGCGGCTGATCATGGCCGCTGTGATCGGCTTCACGAGTTCCTCGTTTCTCTGTGGGCTCGCTCCGAACCTGGCGTCGCTCATCGTCTTCAGGATCATCCAGGGCGCCACGGGCGGCGTGATGCAGCCGCTCTCACAGGCGGTTCTGCTCGAAGCGTTTCCGCCGAAAGACCGCGGCAAGGCCATGGGCTTCTGGGGCCTCGGCATCGTCGTCGCGCCGATTCTCGGGCCGGTGCTCGGAGGCTGGCTGACAGACACCTACAGCTGGCGCTGGGTGTTCTACATCAACATCCCGGTCGGCATGGCGTCGCTCATCATGACGCAGCTCTACATCTTCGACCCGCCGTACCTGCGGGCAAAAGAGGGCCGCTCGGTCGATTACTGGGGCATCGGGATGCTGGCCGTGGGCATCGGCGCACTGCAGTACGTGCTGGACAAGGGCCAGCAGGACGACTGGTTCGAGTCGAGCGTAATCCTCGCGCTGGCGGTGGTCAGTGCCGTCTCGTTGATCGCGTTGATCATTCACGAGTTGACCACGAAGGATCCGATCGTGGACCTGCGGGTCTTCCGCGTGCGCAGTTACAGCATCGGCGTCTTTCTCATGACCATCGTCGGCTTCGTGATGTACGGCAGCATGGTGCTGCTGCCGATCATGCTGCAGACGCTGCTCGGCTATCCGCCGCTGCAGGCCGGCATCGCTCTCGCACCTCGCGGCATCGGATCGTTCTTCATGATGCCTCTCACCGGCATGATTGTCGGCCGCGTCGATGCCCGCAAACTGCTCACGCTCGGGCTGTTCATCGGGGGCGGCACGATGCTCTGGCT
>Ga0207683_10005826_pt1 | contig 10562 bp, 9 predicted proteins | sample KBSM73metaG_FD_184333 | JGI IMG/M metagenome (GOLD analysis project Ga0207683, IMG submission 184333) | Miscanthus rhizosphere microbial communities from Kellogg Biological Station, Michigan, USA - KBS M7-3 metaG (SPAdes) (version 2) | ecosystem: Host-associated > Plants > Roots > Rhizosphere >...
GTCAACGGCTGGTTCGGCGCGTATGACAAGCTGGCGATGACGCGAACCTTGCTGCGCGATGAATTCGGTATCGACGTCGATGCCGAGCGCGACCGTTTCGTTTTCGTCGGGGATTCGCCGAACGACGCCCCGATGTTCGAGCATTTCCCATACTCGGTTGGCGTCGCCAACGTGCGTGCGTTCGTCGGTCGCATCGCGACGCCTCCGGTGTACGTAACCGAAGGCGAGTCCGGCGCGGGATTCGCCGAGCTGGCAGCGCATCTGCTCGCCGGCCGCTAGCGCCGGCAAGCTCGCCTGGTCAGCGCAGGCCGAACAGCCGAGGCGTCGGCAAACCTTACGGCTCCTCGCGACTCTGCAAGAAGACGCATGGGGACGGCCTGACCCATTGCCTTGAGGCGTGTCGCTCGTACCGCGCTTCCAAAGGTCATCTCGCTCAGGAGGCGGGGAGCGTCGGTGTACCTTACAATCCGCCGACAACTACCTTGTAGACTTCGTATTTTAATAATAAAAATCAATCGCTTATCGCCACAGGTACGAATGATGCTCGCGCTCGGCAGGGCCGGCGGCTGGGGAGGGTGGAGGCGCCGGAACCAAAAGGCGATAGGGGGACTTCCATGAAACTGCGCAGTGTGGCTGGCGCTATCCTGGCGTCGGTGGCCGTGGCTTTAGGTATGACGGGGCAATCCGGGGCGCTGACGCTCACCACGTTCACCGATCCGCACCCGACGATGTGCTGCGGCACGATCGGCTTTGCCTATATCGGCGACGGATTTGTCGGCAGCGTTCAGGCGGACGGCACGGGCAATGTGCTGTATCGAACCGACCTTACCGGCGGCACCGTTCAGATTTTTGCGCCAACGGTAGCCATCGCGTCCAACCCTTCGTCGGAGCACTTCGTCGCGAGCTCGCTCGGGCTCGGCGGCTTCCCGGATCGGGACGTCTATGTTGCTTCTGGTTCAGGCATCGTTCATATCGACCATGCCGGTGCGGCGGGGTCGCCGCTGATTACCAGCGTCGGCGGCGTCTCCGGGAGCGTGCTCGGCGCCCCGGTTCGCGGCATCCTGTTCGATGCGATCGGAACCTTTGGCAACGACATGCTGGTTACAACCACCAGCGGCCAGATTTATCGAATCGACAGCACCGGCGCTGCGACCTTGCTCGCATCGGTAGGCGAAGATACCGAAGGTCTGGACATCGCGCCCGTGGGGGCGTTTGGACCGTACTCGGGTCAGCTGATCGTCGCGTCCGAAGGCAGTGGATTGCTGCGGGCGATCACTACCGGCGGCGCCGTGACCGTGATCAATCCGAACAGCCCGATCGCCGGCGCGGAGGAATTGACGTTCGTTCCGCTCAATCTTGGAGTGAGCGGCAACCCGGTCGAAGGCTTCTATGGCGCGAACTACACGCCCAACGTGGTCAAGGGCGCCGCCAGCGAGTTCAGCTTGATGAAAGGCGACATTATCGTCACCGGCGAGTTCACCCATCTCGTCTGGAACGTTCATTGGGACACAACCTTGCTGGCGCCTGTAAACACCAATATCGGATCGTTCCCGAACCAGCCGGAGGACGGCATATTCGTGACCGCGGCGATCATCAACCCTTGCCCTCCGGGCGAGGTGTGCGGGCCCAGGAGCGTGCCCGAGCCCGATTCGCTCTTGCTGCTGACGGCAGCGCTGCTGGCGTGCGCCGCAGGCGCGGGCGTATCGCGGCGCAGGAAATCCCGCGCGGATTGACCGGCCCATCCGGTTCGAGGGGGATACGCAGCACCGTCATCTCTACCCGCGAGGACGCCTTCATCCCGGAAATGGAGGGTCCCCGACTCAGCAGGCCTGCTTTAATGCAGGCCTTTTTTTTGCGGCGCGACGGCGCTCACTGGTTCGCGGTCGCCGACATCGAATACCGCGCGGCGGAGACAGGCCCGCGGACTCGGCCTACTTCGCCAGCGCGACGAGCCCCGCCATGTCGATCTGCTTTATCGCGCCCTGCAGCGTCGCGGGTTCGACGCCGTTGCCGCGCACCGCGACATTGAAGCGCTCGGCAAGGATGATGCTGATCTCGCCGCTTTTCGCGCGGCGATCGTAACGCTCGTGGACGATCTGGCCGTTCACCGTGCTGGTCCGCTCGTAGCCGGTCTCGGTTTGCTTTTCCATGCTGGGATCGAAACGGGATGCAAGTCCCGCCAGTCCCGCCAGCGAGCCCATGTCGGAAATATCGACGTTCAGGGACGCGCCGGCGCCGTCGGTGTAGCGCGCCGTGGCGCTCGAGCCCTTGATGCCCATCGCCTCGCCGCTCTGCCCGGTGACATCTACGCGCTTCATCCCGGCCAGCGTCTCGGGGAGCATTTCCCGGAGCTTGCGAAAATCGACCGGCTGGACATCCTTGCCGCCGGAGACGATGGCGCCCACCGCGTTCAGGGCGGCGGTCATGTCGGCGCTCGCCTTGGGGTCGGGCGCGCTGCGAGTGCCAGCCTTTTGGGCGTCTTCGCCGATCTTCTGCAGCTGCGACAAGGCCTCACTGACGCGCGCCTTGTCGGGATCGGACTTGCCGCCGAATATGCCGGCAATCACGCCGCCGGCATCGGTGTCGGCGCGGTCGGGCCGGCCCATTGCGCCGATGCCGGTCAGGCCCAGGCCGGTCGCTGCGCAAGTGCTCAACATTCCTATGACCACCGAGACCACGATCGCGCACAGGATCAGCACCACCGTGTAGCCAAGCGATTTTTCCTTCGGACAGCGCATCAGCACCGGCAAGCCGAGATAGAGCAGATACAAGCCGTAGCATCCGGCCAGCAAAGCGAGGACGCTCAGCGCGGGAACGAGCTGGAGGCTGCCAGCCACCCACGCCGGGGTATAGCTGTACGCAGTCAGCTTCAGCGCGCGCAGAGGGTCGCGCTGTCCGCCGAAGGTCGGCGCCAGCGCATCGACCAGCCAGGCGATGACGAACACGCTGACGAACGACAGCAGGTAGCCGAGGACGGCCGCACCCAGACCGGCGAAGATGCCGGTGCGCATGTGGCCCAGCAGCGGAACGTTGTAGCCGATCACAGTCTGCCCGATGCAGGCCGCGATGACGCCGATCGCGGCCAGCGGCGCCACATATCGGCCGTAGATGGCGGCCGCAGACGAAGGCTCGGCGGCGATAACCGGCCAGGTAGCCGACGGCGCGAGCAGGACCGCCTTGACGCGCGCGACCAAGCCTACGGCAGTCGCGCCGACGTCGCCGGAGTCGAGGTCCGGCAAGGGCGACGGGCCCCTCGCCCTTGCTTCGGCGGACGGCGCGGCGGCAGGGGGCACCATCGCGGCGATCGGGGCGCCGCAGTGGGGGCAAAAATTCATCCCCACGGCGACGAGCTGACCGCACTGGGCGCAAAACATCGATCTCTCCGCCGCTTTCAGTGGACGCGATTGTGCACTGGCTTGCTACACCCTTCAATGCGCGCAAGCCCGACGTTACTGACGGCGGACGGCACCACGCTTCGGGTCAGTCGTACCGCACAGGAATCGGCGGGCGAGCCGCCAGCCAGTGCGAGTGTGAGCGACCACTTTCAATTTGCCGCAATCACGCAAACGAGAACGTCGCCATCTGGAGACAAACGCTGCCGCCTACGGTCGCCCAAAGTGCCTGGATGTATCGCACACACTGGTTCTCGGTACGATATTTGCATCGCAGGTGTGAAGCGTATGATGGCAACCCCGGACGCCCGGGCACCGTGGTGCCGCGGATAACGCGCGGAAGAACGCGATGCGGGCGATTTGCAGGGAGGATTGATGACGCGTTTCGGCTTCAATATTCGCACGCGCAGCGGCCAGCGCGTCGACAACATCTGCATCATGGCGGCGAACCGCGAAGACGCGGAACGCCGACTGAGGCAGATGTACCATCATTGCCAGGTCATCAGCTGCAACAGCGAATCGGTTCGCCGCAGCGACCCGATGGATATCGAAGGCGTCATCAGCATCATCAGCAGTACCGACGCCGCGATGGGCGTGCCGACGATCGCGCGCTCGATGTTACGCAAGTCCGGCAGCCACTAGCTCCTCCACCAAGGCCTTGTAGTCGCGCGCACCGGTGCTCGCCGGCGCGTAGCGGAACACGTCGAGTTGTCGCGCCGGACTCTCTGCCAGGCTTACGTTTTCGGCAATCCGCGTCGTGCAGATCTCCTCCGGCCGGAACGCCATCGCCATCAGGTCCGCTACTTCCGAGCTCATCTTGCGTCGCGCGTCGAATCGCGTCAGCAGATAGCGTCGCGGCAGGCGCGACTTGAACACCGGCTCCAGCGCATTGAGCGCGCGTTCGACCTGCTGCGCCCCCTGCAGCGCCAGGTAGTCGGCGGAGACCGGGACGACGACCAGATCGCAGGCGAAAACCGCGTTCAGGGACAGCACACCCAGCAACGGGCAGCAGTCGATGACAACCGGGCCGGGGACGACGCCCGGTGCATGCAGCGCAGTCCGCAGGCGCGTCACCACGTTGACGCCCTTGCCCAGCATGGTGTCGAGCTTGGACAGGTCGAGGTGGCCCGGACATACCATGACGCCGCTGGCCGCGATCTCGGTGACGTCGGCAAGCGGGCGCTGCCGCATGAAGAACGAATACACCGAATCGTCGGCCAGTCGCGGCCGAACGCCGAATATCCCGGACAGGTGCGCTTGCGGATCGAGATCGATGGCGAGCGGCCGCTGTTTGCGCTGCGCGAGGCCGGCCAGAAGGTTGAGCGCGGTCGTCGTCTTGCCGACACCGCCCTTCTGGTTGAATACCGCAATGATGGTCATTGCTGCGGCTGGATCATGCGCTTGCGCGCCACGGTGACGACGATCTCCGCCGCGATCACTACCGCAAAAATTGCCAGCAGGATGACCGCGACGCGGTTCCACTGGAACAGGTTGAGGGCCGAATCGAGCGCCATGCCGATGCCGCCGGCGCCGACCAGGCCCAGCACCGCGGATTCGCGCACGTTGATGTCCCAGCGAAACAGCGCGATCGACCAGAACGCGGGCTTGATCTGCGGCCAGTAGCCGAAAGACAGCAGCGACGCCCGCGGCGCCCCGGCGGCGGACAGCGCCTCGATTGGGCCGGGGTGGCTGTCCTCGAGCGCCTCGGCGACCAGCTTCCCGACGAAGCCGATCGAGCGAAACGCGATCGCCAGGGTGCCGGCCAGCGCGCCGGGACCGAAGACGCCGACGAAAAGCAGCGCCCACACCAGCGAGTTGACCGAGCGCGACGACACCAGGATCAGCTTGGCCACGAGATTCAACGGCAGGTACGGACAGATGTTGTGTGCGGCGAACAGGCCCACCGGCAGCGCCAGCAGCAGCGAGAGCAGCGTGCCGAGGGAGGCGATGTGGATCGTCTCGATCAACGCGGCATGGACGCCCTTCGGATAATAGGCGGTGTCTGGCGGCCACATGCGAGTAAGCAAGTCGGCGATCTGCTCCGGCGCGTCGGCGAGGAACTCCGGGATCACCTCGACGGTGCGGATCGATGCGACGATGGCGGCGACGATGACCAAATAGACGGTGAAACGGGCGAGCTTCTGCGACGGCGTGAACCGGCGCCAGATGCGGTCGTGCGCGAGCTCGGCCATGCCTTTCAGTCGTCCTCGGGGAGGCGCGCGTGGCGCCCGGCCGGCGCGCCCGGGCTGCGGCGGAACAAGTCTGCGATGGAAGCACCGTCGATGAATATCGCGCGCACGCCGGTGGCAAGCAGCTCGCCCAGCATGATCAGCGCGATGATCGAGATCAGGATGGCGCAGACAAAGTCATAGTCGAAGCGCTGAAATGCGGCGAACAGCGTTCCCCCGATGCCGCCGGCGCCGACGATGCCGACCATCGTCGAGTTGCGCAGATTGGAATCGAGCTGGTAGGTGGCGAACCCGATGAAGCGGGCGAACACCTGCGGCAGCACGCCGATGCCGATCACGCTGCCGAACGGCGCGCCGGTGGCGCGCACCGCCTCGACCTGCTTCAGCGATATTTCCTCGATCGCTTCGGCGAACAGCTTGGCGGTGAATCCGATCGAGGCGAGCGCGAGCGCGAGGATGCCGGCCAGCGCGCCGAATCCGACTGCCTTGACGAACAGGATGGCGACAATGACCGGGTGGAACGAGCGCGCGGCGACGATCAACAGTCGCGCGGGCCAGCTCATCCAAGCCGGTACCAGGTTGCGCGACGCGGCAAGCCCGATCGGCAGAGACAGCGCGATGCCCAAGGCCGATGCCAGAACCGCGATCTGCAGGCTCTCGGCAAGGCCTTTGATCAGAAGATCCCACCGGCTGAAGTTGGGCGGGAACAGTCGTTCGAAAAAGTGCCTGGCATTATGCAGCCCGGACACGACGCGGTCCCACGACACATCCATCTGCGCGGCCGCGTAGACGACATACGCCGCGAGCAGCACCCAGCCGGCGCGCTTCCAGCCGTCGACCGGGAACGGATCGGGCCGCGCGGCCGCAGTGCTCATCGCCTGCGCGGCCGCGGGTCAGTGGAGCCAGTCTTCGCCGCCATAGATCGATTTCAGCATGCCGTCGGTGAGCTCGCCCGGCGGGCCGTCGAAAACCACCTTGCCGCCGGCCATGCCGACGATGCGGTCGGAAAAGCGCCTCGCCAGTTCGACGTCGTGCATGTTGATGATGACCGGGATGCCGCGCTCGCGCGCGATACCGGTCAACAGCTGCATCACCTCGACCGAGGTTTTCGGATCGAGCGACGAGGTCGGCTCGTCGGCAAGCAGCAGCGACGGCTGCTGCATCACCGCGCGCGCGATGCCGACGCGCTGCCGCTGTCCGCCGGAGAGCGAATCGGCGCGTTGATTGGCGAATCCGGCCAGCCCCACGACGTCGAGCAGTTCGAATGCGCGCGCGATGTCGGCGGGTGGAAATTTGCGTCGCCACGCCCGCCACGCCGAGACGTAGCCCAGCCGCCCGGAGAGCAGGTTCTCCATCACCGTAAGCCGCTCGACCAGGTTGTATTCCTGAAACACCATGCCGATGTGACGGCGCGCCTGCCGCAGCGAAGCGCGCGACAGCTTGACCAGGTCACGGCCCTCGAACTCGATTGCGCCGGAAGTGGGCTCCACCAGCCGGTTGATGCAGCGTATCAGCGTGCTCTTGCCGGTGCCCGACGCGCCGATGATTGCCGTAATGCCGCGCGCGGCGATCTCCAGATCGATATCGATCAGAACCGGCTTGCCGGCGACATAGGCTTTGGAAAGACGTTTTATCGAGAGCACTGGAGGCCGTGTCCGCGGTCGGCCCTGAATCGTCCCGGGCCTTTCGCGTCAATTCTTCTTTTTCGCCGCTTCCGCCGCTTCGCGCGCGGTCTCCTTGTCGTAGGTCGCCTTGTCGAATCCTCCGCCCGAGCCCTTGGCGACGTCGCGCACGACCTGCCAGGTGGTCTTGTAGTTGATCGGAAAGAACCGGTCGGCGCCGTCGAAGGCCTTTTGCATCTCGGGCGGGAACCGATAGTCGTAGAAGCAGCTCAACATCTTGTCGACCAGCTTGGGATTCAGATCGTGCGCGTAGGCAAACGACGAGGTCGGGAATTTCTGGCTGCGGTAGATGACCCGGAAATCGCTCTCCTTGACTTGCCCCCGCTCGGCCATCCGGTGGAACACGTCGGACGCGACGGCGCCGGCGTCGTAGTCACCCGAGTTGACGCCCATCACCGACTGGTCGTGCTTGCCCGAAAAGATGATCTTGTAGTCCTTGTCGGGAACGAGCCCTTCCGCCGGGAACAGCGCGAGCGGCGCCAGGTGTCCCGAATTCGACGACGGCGAAGTGTGGGCCAGCTTCTTCCCTTTCAGATCCGACAGCTTCTGATAAGGGGAATTCGCCTTGACGATGACGATCAGGTTGTAGCCCTGGAATTCCTTTGCCGTTCCCTTGACCGCGAAAGGCACCGCGCCGGCCAGGTTGACCGCGAACGCCGTCGGCCCGGTCGAAAAGCCCGCGACATGCAGGCGGCCCGAGCGCATCGCCTCGATTTCGGCGGCGTTCGATTGCACCTGGTAGAACACGACCTTCTTGTCGAGACATTTCGCCAGCGCTGTAGTGAACGGCTTGAATACGTTCTCGTAGACCGCGGGATCCTCGACCGGCGTGTAGGTGAAAACGATCGTCGACGGATTCTTCCACTTGGCGGAGTCGGCCGGCGGGTCGGCAACCAGGTCGTTGTTCGCGTCGCAGTACATCGCATCGAGCTCGCCGCGATTCTTGCAGGCATCGGCGGCGTAGGCGGCGGGCACAAAGACGACGAGGCCGAAAGCGAGCACCGTCGGCAGCAATCGATCGAACATGAAATCTCCTCCCTGGGACGGCCGCACCGAATGCCGCGGCTCTGTCGGGCATTTTCGCATAGAACAACCGTGCATGCGCCGATCGCGCCGGGCTCCCGGCGAGGGGCAGCCAAGCACAAAAATGCGATAATTCGCGCCTGATGCAATCGTCGCTGCAAATAGCCATTCTCGCCGCAGGACAGGGCAAGCGCATGCGCTCGGCGCTGCCCAAGGTGCTGCAACCGCTCGGCGGCCGGCCGCTGCTCGCGCATGTATTGTCGACCGCGCGCAAACTGGAGCCGCGAGCCATCTGCGTCGTCGATTCCGGCGGCGAGGTGCGCGAGCGCTTTGCCGATCCCGACCTGACCTGGGCGCGACAGGACCCGCCGCGCGGCACCGGCGATGCATTGAAGTGTGCGTTGTCCGAATTGGGCGCCGACGGCGTCACGCTGGTAATGTTCGGCGCCGATCCTTTGGCGCGGCCAGAGACCTTGCGCCGGGTCGCCGAGCGCGCCCAGCAAGGCATTCTTTCGCTGCTGACCGTCGAGCTCGATGACCCGTCCGGTTATGGACGAATCATGCGCGGCGCCGACGGCAAGGTCGCGGCGATCGTCGAGCACAAGGACGCGACACCGGAACAGCGGGCGATCCGGGAGATCAACACCGGCATCATGGCGGCGCCGACCGCCGCGTTCGCGCGATGGCTGCCGAGGATCGGCAATCGGAATGCCGGCGGCGAATATTATCTGACCGATGTGATCGCGCTGGCCGTCGCCGACGGCATTCCCGTCGAAACGACGCATCCGGCGAGCGCGGACGAGACCCTGGGCATCAACAGCAAGCGCGACCTGGCGATGCTCGAGCGGATCTATCAACGCGCGCAGGCGGACGCGCTGCTCGATGCCGGAGTGACGCTCGCCGATCCGGCACGCATCGATGTGCGCGGCACGCTGGCCTGCGGCCGCGACGTAACGATCGACATCGGCTGCATTTTCGAAGGCGAGGTGGCGCTCGGCGACGCGGTCAGCGTCGGCGCGCACAGCATTCTCAAAGATGTGAAAATCGGCACGGCGACGGCGATCGCGCCGTATTCGCATATCGACGGCGCCGACATCGGGGCGCGTTGCCGGATCGGCCCGTACGCGCGCATCCGGCCAGGCACACGTCTGGCGGACGAAGTTCACATCGGCAACTTCGTCGAGGTGAAGGCGAGCGTTGTCGGAGAGCGCAGCAAGGCGAACCACCTGGCATACGTCGGCGACACGACCGTCGGGCGCGACGTCAACATCGGTGCGGGCACGATCACGTGCAACTACGACGGCGCGAACAAGCATCGCACGGTGATCGAGGACGACGTCCACATCGGGTCCGATACGCAGCTGGTGGCCCCCGTCACGATCGGCCGCGGCGCGACAATAGGCGCCGGCACGACCGTCTGGCGCGACGTCGAGCCCGGCGTCCTCGCGCTCAACCAGAAGACGCAGACGGGTAAGGCGGGCTACCAGCGCCCGCGGAAGAAAGCCAAGGACTAAAGCGAGGACACTGAGCCATGTGCGGCATCGTCGGCGCGGTCGCGCGCGATAACGTCGTTCCGATCCTGATCGAGGGCATCCGCCGGCTCGAATACCGGGGTTACGACTCGACCGGGCTCGCGGTCATCAACGGCGGGCTTCACCGTCTGGTCAGCACGGCGCGCGTTGCCGATCTCGCGGCGCAGGCGAAGGCGACCCACCTTAGCGGAAACACCGGCATTTCGCACACGCGCTGGGCGACGCACGGCGCGCCGACCTCGGCCAACGCGCATCCGCACGTCAGCAGCGGCGAGATCGCGGTCGTGCACAACGGGATCATCGAGAACTTCGAGCCGCTGCGCGCACGGCTGCAGCAGCAGGGATACGCATTCGTTACCCAGACCGATAGCGAGGTCATCGCGCACCTGATCCATGCGCATTACGACGGCGATCTGCTCGCCGCGGTGGCCAAGGCGGTCGCCGAGTTCCACGGAGCCTACGCGATCGCCGCGATGACCACGCGTGAGCCGGGTCGCGTCGTCGGCGCGCGGGCCGGCAGTCCGCTGCTGGTTGGCGTCGGCGAGCACGATCACTTCCTCGCCTCCGACGCGAGCGCGCTGGCGCCGGTCACCAGGCGCGTCGTCTATCTCGAGGAAGGCGACATCGCCGACATAGGACGCGAGGGATACGCGATCTATGACGCCGCCGGCGTGCGCGTCGCGCGGGAGGTGGTGACGGTCAAGACTTCGGGCGATGCGGTGGAGCTCGGCCCGTACAGCCATT
>Ga0207683_10005827_pt1 | contig 10561 bp, 7 predicted proteins | sample KBSM73metaG_FD_184333 | JGI IMG/M metagenome (GOLD analysis project Ga0207683, IMG submission 184333) | Miscanthus rhizosphere microbial communities from Kellogg Biological Station, Michigan, USA - KBS M7-3 metaG (SPAdes) (version 2) | ecosystem: Host-associated > Plants > Roots > Rhizosphere >...
TTTTTAACCGGGGTACTTCAGACGAAGCTGCTTCATGTGTTACATGATGCTTCGTATCCCTGGCAAAAAACAAAGTGCTGAAAATGCCAAGAAATGTAAGAACCACACCCACATAAAAAGGATAAGGACGCAGACCATATTTCCCGGCAATCCATCCGGTAAGAAATGCAATAACAGCAAGTGCGATATAACCTGAAAACTCATTCAGTCCCATCGCAAGGCCTCTCTGTTTTTCGCCAACAAGATCAATTTTCATCATTACGGTACTCGACCAGGTAAGGCCCTGGTTAATGCCCAATAAAATATTGGCAGCGACGATCCAGTTCCAGCCGGGGGCATACATCAAAATGAAAGGAACGGGAATACCAATGATCCAGCCAATTAATAATAAATTTTTCTTCCCGATCCTGTTTGCCCATGTGCCGGTGAAATAATTGGTGATGGCCTTGGCAACGCCGAATACGATGATAAAGGAAAGAATAGCTGTTTTTGCAGCGATTTGAAATTCTGATTCCGCTATTTTCGGCAATATAGATCGTTCCATGCCAACCATTCCGCCGACAAAAGCATTTATGATAACCAGCAAAATAAATTGCTTCCGGTTTTCTTTCAGGCCTAACCGTATTTGTTGCATTCAATTGTTTTTATAAATGCAGTACTACCATTGATCTTGCTAAATGGCATTTTTACAACGGTGCCATTTCCGGATAAATTTCATTCAACTTATCCGGATAGGCAAGAAGTATTTGAAGAAGTCTTATAGCCTGTGAGAATAAGTAACTAAATTCCTTTTTAACCACAATCAACTTTTTTGGTACGCATTATCTAACGACGATGATTATCTTTATCTGATCATTCATTTGCTTAGAAAAGTTTCATTATGAAAAAATGGCCATTTGCTATTGCTTCACTTTTATTTTTAGGTGCATGTAATAATGCTGCAGAAGAAAAATATACCGACATAGCCGGAATTGATTCAGCCCAAAAACCGGGTGAAAACTTTTTCAGGTACGTCAATGGTAAATGGTACGATACCGCACAAATACCCGCCAGCCAGGCGGGGGTAGGCGCATATATGTTTATGAATTATCCGCAACGGATGCGTTTACAGGGGATATTGGATAGTCTGTCAAAAGCGAATAGCGCAGCGGGTAGTATTGAACAAAAAGTAGGGGATTTTTATGCTTCCGGCATGGACACTGCAACGATCAACAAACGCGGTTATGATCCTGTGAAGCCAACACTCAGCCGGATTGATAGCATCAGCGATATTCGCTCCCTGCTAAAGTTTGTCGCCGGCCAGGCAAAGCTGAATGATGGATCTATTATATCTTTTGGCGTAGGGCCCGATAATAAAAATAGTAACCTGAATATCGGACACGTGTCACAATCAGGTATTGGTTTGCCGGAAAGGGATTATTATTTCAAAACAGACGCATCAACCACGGCGATACAGGATGCTTACAGGAAATACCTTACTAAATTGTTTGAACTCACAGGCGGCGATTCCGCATCCGCAAAAAAGAACGCCGATATTGTTTACAATATCGACAAACAATTGGCTTTGTCACATAAAACGAATATAGAATTGCGGGATGTAAAGGCCAACTACAATAAGGTAGCGGTGAAAGATCTTGTCAAAAAGCAGCCCAATATCGGTTGGACGGAACTGTTAGATAACCTGGGTGCGAAAACAGATTCTATTGATGTATCGCAGCCCGCCTATTATGATAAACTGAATATGCTGTTGAAATCCGTTCCAATCAACGACTGGAAAATTTACCTGAAGGCCAATTCATTGGGAACATACGTTAATGTGCTGAGCCAGCCTTTTACCGATGCGGCGTTTGAGTTTACCAAAGTGCTGTCGGGTCAGGCAGTTCAAAAATCCCGTGGGGAGATAATGGCAAGTGCCGTTGATCAATCGCTGGGCCAGGCGCTGAGCCAGCTGTACGTGAAGAAGTATTTTACGGAAGATGCGAAAAAGCGGATGCTGGACCTGGTAAATAATTTACAGAAGGCGTTTGCAGCAAGAATAGATAAGCTGGACTGGATGAGCGACAGCACAAAACAAAAAGCCAAAGAAAAGTTATTTACTATCACGAAGAAAATAGGTTACCCTGACAAATGGAGAGATTATAGCAACGTAACTATCGCAAAGGATAAGTACTTCGAAAATGCGTTATCTGCTTCAGCCAACAACTATCAATATCAATTGGCCAAATTGAATAAGCCCGTCGATAAGACAGAATGGTTCACAACTCCATCAACGGTGACTGCTTACTATAATCCGTTTGCAAATGAAATTGTTTTCCCGGCAGGTATTCTGCAAACACCCTATTTTGACGAGGCTGCTGATGATGCCCTCAACTATGGCGGTATCGGCATGGTGATCGGGCATGAAATGACACATGCTTTTGATGACCAGGGTGCACAGTTTGATAAAAACGGCAACGTAGAAAACTGGTGGACGAAGGATGATTATCAAAAGTTCAAATCAAAAACACAACAGGTCATTGATTTATACAGCTCATTTACCGTGCTGGATACATTACATGTTAAAGGGGCATTGACTGTGGGAGAAAACACGGCAGATGTTGGTGGTGTCGCCATTGCGTATGACGCTTTTAAATTGACCAAAGAGGGACAGGACAGTGCAAAGGTCGGAGGGTTTACACCCGATCAGCGGTTCTTTTTCTCCGTTGCCCGCATATGGAGAGTAAAGATGAAAGATGAGTTTCTTCGTTTATGGATAAATAATAACCCGCATTCGCCGCCAATGTGGCGCGTTAACGGTCCGTTGATGAACTCAGCACATTTTTATGATGCTTTCCATGTGCAACCCGGAGAGAAAATGTATTTATCAGAGAAGGAACGGATAAAGATCTGGTAAGATTTGCAGGTGTCTGCCGGAAGTGTTTCACACTACGGTATAGATTCGCCAACGGAGAAGTCACGGAAGAATGGGCAAAAGATTAATTTTTTGCTGCTTTATTTGCTCAAATTACCAGGCTTTCGACATGTTCGCTGTATAAGGTCTCTCTGCATGTTCCCACTCGTACAGTTCATCTCCTGTTTTTTCGTCCTCACCGATAGAAGCAAGAGAGCGTTTCAGTCTTTTGAGACTATCATTTACTTTTCCTGCCATTTTTTGGCGGGTATTTGAACCCTTATCAGGTGCAAGCAGGATACCGATTAATGTTCCGGCAACGGCACCAGCGATAAAACCAGCCAGTAATTTCTTTGACATATGTATGTGAATTATAAATTAGTTATTGAAGATTCCCCTTTTGTGCACTCAGCGAAGTTACTATAATCCGAAAACTGTGCCATATGTTGCATAAAAGGTTGTTTTTCTTTTAAAAGTGTGAAACGTCTCCGGCCGTCAATGCTTAGTCCAATACCGGCCCTTTATTCTATTTCTCCTGTGTTGCTGCTTCACCGCTTAGAGATTGGAGAAAGACAATTAATTGTTTTTTTTCTGTTTTAGATAAATGCAGCCTGCTTTGCGGCAACGTTTGATTGATTGGTGCGATACCCAATCCATATCCGCCACCTTTGTCATAAAAATCAATTACTTCCTCCAACGTTTTATAAACACCATTGTGCATGTAAGGAGCAGTTAATGATATGTTTCTTAGTGTGGGTGTTTTAAATGAATGCCGGAGAATATCGATCGGGTATAGATTGTATTTTCCGTCGTCTTTATCCAGTTCCGGATGAAGTGTATCTGTAGTTGCGGGCACGCCGATTACTTCCGATTCTGCTTCGCCGAAATAAGGTGGCGCTACTCCGTTAAAAAGCGGCACAAAATGACAGGTGGCACACTTAGCCTTGCCCATAAAAAGATTAAATCCTTTTTTTCCGTTTTCATTCAAAGCTGTTTTATTCCCGTTCATATACTTATCAAACGGCGAATCCAGGCTTATTAAAGAGCGGAGGTATGAAGCTATTGCATTGGTAAAGTTGTCATCGGTTACGGGTTCCGGGGAATCTGAAAAGGCTTTTTTAAAAAGAAGTATGTACTCATTGTTTTTCCTGATTTCTTCAACGATGGTCTCAATAGAACCTCCCATTTCTTTCGGGTTATGTAAAACATCAAATACCTGGTGCTCTAAAAACCTTGCCCGGCTGTCATAGAATTGTACCGGCTGAAATGCAGCATTCCATAATGTCGGCGCATTGCGTGCTACCGTATTTACATCATCAAGCGACATACTTTTTGGCAGACCGTCGGTAAACGCTTTGCCGGGTTGATGACAGGAACCGCAGGAGCGCTTATTGTTCACCGATAGAATAGCATCATGAAATAGTTTTTTACCAAGAATGATTTTTTCCGGGGTTGCATCTGCTTCTGAATTGGGTGAGTATCCCGATGGGCTGAAATATTTCGAAGCGAACAGATGAGGGGCCGATGCCGACAAAATCCGTCGCTCGGAAGGAAGAGTAAGATTTAATTTGCTTTTCAGCTGTATTATTTTTTTTGAGAGCGGGTTTGCATAGACGGTAATAAAATAGAGCCGGTCGAAACTATTGAAGTCTTTATGACGGCCCAGATATCCGTTCATTGCCTGGATATGTTCATTCAGGCCTTTTGCAAAAAATCCGTCCTTTGCTGCAGGTAAAAATATATTCAGCAGTTCGCTCAGTGATCCAATAACGGCAGTTGCTTCGGTTATGGAATATAATGCGAGCGGCGAATCATAACCTGTGATGCCCAACGCTATCATCCTGTATACTTCAAAACCTGCCGCATCAAGAATATATTTATCCTGGAAACCAAAAGGGTCTTTTTGATATAAAATGGATTTAAACACATCTTGCAGCGACCGGATCTCATTTTGAAGTTCAGCCGGCTTCAATTTGATCGAATCATTAAATAACATTTCTTCTATTACCTGGAATCCGTGGGGGAGTTGCACAGATAAAGAACTTTCACCGTCGGCGAAAGGCAACGCCGGCCCGTTGATAATGCGAAGCAGGTGAGGATAATAATAGGTGATCAAACATTCAGTTTGCTTATAGGATATCCGTGCCCGGAAAAAAACAGAGCGGAGTTCTTTGTTGTTTTTATTGTTTGCGGCTGCTGCCTGCAAATCGTCAAGTCTCTTAATTAGAACTTCAAGCTTTTGTTTAAACAATTGCTCCACCTTTTTTGACGGCGGTATTGTTTCTTTTGCAGTAAAAAAGAAGTTGGGAAAAGCTATTGCAAGCACAAGTAAAGCAGTAACCATTTTTTTCATAGCAAAACGTTACCCTGTTGCTTATTGACAGGCAAAGTATGAAAATATACGATGAGCGGCGAAATAAAGGAGTTTTCTTTTGCCGGGGTAGGCAAAAGCGTTAACTTGAATATAACGGACCAAGATATGCATACCAAAACCATCAGCACCAGGATAGCCTGGTGCAGCGCAGTACTACTGCTTGCCTGTACAAATGTGATTCACGCACAAACGCAGATTTTCCCATTTGGCTCAATTTGGAAATACCTCGACAATGGTTCAAACCAGGGCACTGCCTGGAGAGCCCCGTCGTTTAGTGATGTTTCCTGGAAATCGGGAGCCGGGCAGCTCGGCTACGGCGACGGAGATGAAGCAACCAAGGTTACCTATGGTGGTAACTCATCAAACAAATACATCACGACGTATTTCAGAAGAGCATTTACCGTAACAGGTAAAAGTAATTATTCATCATTCAAACTTGAATATAAACGGGATGATGGTATCGTGATATACGTTAACGGAACGGAAGTAAAAAGAGATATTTTGCCTACCGGAACGATATCCTATACTACCCTTGCAACCGGGGCAGTTTCGGACGATGGTGCAACGGTTCAATCTGCCACGATTGCGACGACCAGCTTTGTTGAAGGGAATAACGTTATTGCGGTTGAAATTCATCAGAACTCAATAACCAGTTCAGACATTTCTTTTGATCTGCGACTTACAGGAAATACAACGGTGACCCCACCGGTAGTTACCGACTCGGTTACCCGCGGTCCTTATCTTCAGATGGCAAGTCAAAATGCGATTACTGTTCGCTGGGTTACCAATAATGCGACCGATAGTAAAGTAAGATGGGGCACTGTGCAGGGAAACTTAACAGGCAGCATGACCAATGCAACTAAATCTACGGAACATGAAATGAGGATTACCGGATTGACAGCTGACACGAAATATTTTTATAGTATTGGAACTACTACCGCTGTGTTACAGGAGAGCAATCTGAATTACCTTACAACTGCTCCACCTTCAACAACAACACGTAAAATACGAATTGCGGCCTATGGCGATTGCGGCAATAACTCCACCAACCAGGTAAATGTGAAAAACGCTTACCTCAATTATATGGGAAGCAACGCAACAGATGTATGGCTTCTTTTGGGAGATAATGCGTACGACAATGGTACAACCACAGAGTTTCAAACGAAATTTTTTAATGTATACAAAAATGATCTCTTAAAAAATACCACATTATTTCCTGCATTGGGCAATCATGAATATGCTAACAATACTACAAGACAGGACGATCACAATATTGCATATCTCTCGTTATTCTCTTTACCCAAAAATGGCGAATGCGGCGGTCTTGCCAGCGGCAAAGAGGAATATTATTCGTTTGATTACGGGGACATTCATTTTATTTCACTCGATTCGTATGGAGAAGAGTTGAACAAACGATTTTATGATACAACCGGTGCCCAGGCATTGTGGCTCAAAAATGATTTGAGCGCAAACCAACGTAAATGGACAATTGTGTATTTTCATCACCCTCCTTATTCGATGGGTGGAAAAAATTCTGATACAGATCCGGAATTGGTGGGTGTAAGAACAAAGCTGTTAAGAATATTTGAACGATACGGAGTGGATCTTGTATTGGCTGGTCATAGTCATACGTACGAACGGTCCTATCTTCTTCACGATCATTTTGGATTGGAAAATACATTTTCGTTTGCGGCGAATGCAATGGGTAATTCAAGCGGTGCCTATAATGGCAGTACGAATTCCTGTCCTTACATCAGTACCGCTGCAAAAACCAAACACGGTACAGTATACGTTGTTGCCGGTTCTGCGGGACAGATCGGTGGCACACAGTCCAGTTTTCCGCACGCAGCCATGTATTACAGCAACGCTACAAACGGTGGATCACTTGAAATAGAAATACAGGAAAACAGGCTCGATGCAAAGTTTATTGCAGCCGACAAGACAATTAAAGATCAGTTCAGCATTTTTAAAGATGTAAATAAAGCATCAACCGTAACCGTTAGCCCGGGACAACCAGCAACGCTCACTGCTTCGTGGACCGGTAACTACAGTTGGAGTACCGGCGCTACAACAAAAAGTATAACGGTAAATCAACCGGCTGGTAATTATGAATACATAGTAAATGACAATGCGAGCATTCAAAGCAAGTGTTTAAGCGATACTTTTCACGTGCAGGTTGGTTCAGGCCTTGTAAACGGGCGGTCGGCAAATGGTGTGCAATCGACAACGGAATTAAACAGGGACTTCTCGTTCAAGTTATATCCAAATCCCTCAAGCGGCCGATCGACGAATCTGACCATTTACAGCAATTACCGGCAAAACATAAAATATGTAGTTCAGGATATAAGTGGAAGAATAATTTATAGTAAAAACGCAGAAGTATTTCCGGGACAGACACAGTTGAATATTTATTTACCATCTGGAACATACATAGTAAGACTTAGCAATGTAAAAGGCAGCCGCCTTACAGAGAAGTTGATCGTGCAGTAAAGTATCTTATACGCCCTATTTATGAATTAGATCTATGATTACCGGATGAGTCTTTATTCAAAAATAGATTTGGCTAGTCTTATTTGCATTAAAAAAAGAGCCCTCCCGGGAACGGGAGGGCGAATAAAATCACATGAGAAAATGCAGCGTATTATAACTGCGGGATAAAGATATTCCTGTCTTTATCAACTCATGTTAAAAAGCTTATTCCATTCTGTTAATTAATTGCAAGAATTTATTTATTAAACGGTTGCTATAGCAACTTCTTCAACAACGATTTCCCCGGTCGATTTGCTTTTGCCTGTCTTTTTCGGTTTACTTTCCTTTTTTGAAGCAGCAACTCCATCGCTGAAAATCGCAGATGCTTTTTTCAATCTTTTCCTGAATTTCTTTTCGCCCAAACCAGCTTTCAGGTCTGTTAATGCGGCTTCAATTTTTTTACTTATATCGGCTTTTATACTTTTTAATTGCTGTTTCCTGGTTTCTCTTTTTTCTTTTTTTGCCATCTTTCATTTTTTAGGGTACTAAAAATAATGATAATTTAATATTAGCAATGTTAAGTTTTAAGGGTCATAACAATAATGGCTCATTTTGCCGGTAAAGCCGGGAAGCTATAGATCGCAAATGCGGTACCAGGGCTCAGCGAATACCCTGGCTTATTAAATGGCGCGGACAATGGACGGCTTCAGTTTATTCGGGCCAATGCTGACGCAACCTGTAGACATATATTTTGCGACAAAGTTTTCGTCTCTCGTCTGTTTTATTGTATCGCTGCATTGAATGGTTTTAAAAATGGAAGAATAATTTCTTGCAACATCCATATAATTTTCAGAAGGAACAATGCAATAAGCATCATCACCCAATAGCAATTTCTTTCTTTCCTTATTTATCCATCTATTGATGTAGATCTATCGTATTACCAATAGCGATTACATCTTTTTCAGGAGCATGGTTATATAGTAATTAATATTATCACCGGATCAATAAGGTTATACCTTTATTAATCATAAGCGCCAAGATGTCGATATTGTATTACGCCGATAGAATATGTTGACGGTTATTTGTGCTTGTGGTGAAGGAATGTAAATGTATTTTGCCGGGAAGTGATTTCGGTAAAAGAGCCGGGATTAACTTGTACTAGTTTATCATCTACATGAAAATTTTCATCGCTCCATTTCATTTGAATATGTTTACCCCGGATGATCTGCAAAGGACACTCGTCTTTTCCGGTTATTAATTTATTTTGTAAATATGAGATCGTTTTTTCTTTGTCTTCTGCACGACCGATCACGATATCCAACAGGCCATCATTCAATGATGCCTGCGGAGCCAGCATAATATTTGGTCCTATAAAAGAAATATTCATGATTTCAATAAGTACATAGTAACCGGAGTAGTCTTTTCCGTCAATCTGAAGATCACAATATTGTGGAGCGTACGCAAGACTTGTTTCATACAATGCTTTCAATGAATCTTCTTGTTTTTCTGAGGTAGATCGATTCTTCTTTAGTTTCTTATTGCCGATATTTTTTACCATTTCGGGAAAAAGACCAACGCCTGCAGATTCAATAAAAAAGCTCTTGAAGGAAGCATTATTCAAGTCGCCACTGTCGACACGAATTCTTTTTCCTTCACCGAATTGCCAACTCTTTATAATCGATTTTATTTTGCCATTCACCTCCAGCGTTTCTGCAATATTATTTGATGTTCCTGTTGGCAATAATGCAAGTACGGGTTTCAATTGTTGGTCAAGAATTTTATCGCAGACTTTTCTGACCGTTCCATCACCTCCGGCAATTATTATGATCCGGGCTTCCGGGTCAACCTGCCAATTATCTTCTTTTACAGATGAATAGGTGCAGGACCATCCTTCGGCAGCAAGCGCATTCAAAAGTTTCTCTTTCGAACGCTTACCTGTTCCTGCTTTAGGATTATGAAGTAGCTGAACGATTGTATCGACGCTCATATAAACGGGGATAAAAAAAATATACCATAGCGGTTTATGCTGGCATGATTGTGTTGCGTTATGCGGCATGCGTATACTGGTGACAAACGACGATAGCATTTACAGTCCGGGCATTGCTGCATTAGCTAAAGCAGCCAGGGACTTTGGGGAAGTGAGAGTAGTTGCTCCCGATGTAGAACAGTCGTCAATGGGGCAGGCAATCACGGCCACAAGACCGCTGTGGTATAAAAAATCTCCCGTGCACTTTGAAGGCGTTGAAGCTTACAAAGTGAATGGCACTCCTTCTGACTGCGTGGCATTAGGAACACATCTCTGGGCCACTACCGACCTGGTGTTATCGGGCATTAATGTGGGATACAATCTCGGCAATGCACTTTGGCATTCCGGTACGCTTGCTGCTGCCAAGCAGGCTGTTTTACTGGGTGTGAGAGGAATTGCGGTTAGTTCAACAACGGATAGCGAAGAGTCAGATTATGAATTATTGATTCCGTTTGTAAAGAAATCAATTGAAATGATACTGGATTGCCCCACGTTGAAACTGGCAAATGTGAACCTGCCAAAGAATCCAAAAGATATACTCTGGACAAACCAATCGGTGAGGCAATACGACGGAAAGATCATGCCCGGGGTTGATCCTATGGGCAGAAAACATTACTGGTTTACTGTAGTGCCATTGCAGGAAGTGGATGAGGGAACGGACCGTTGGGCCGTCAACAAAGGGCTTGGCTCTATTACACCGCTCCGTCTCGATCTTACAGATGAAATGGAATTGAAAAAAATAAAAGCGGAAAACCGGTCCAAATCGATACAGGTTTCATAAATAAATTCTAACGGGCACAAC
>Ga0207683_10005832_pt1 | contig 10557 bp, 11 predicted proteins | sample KBSM73metaG_FD_184333 | JGI IMG/M metagenome (GOLD analysis project Ga0207683, IMG submission 184333) | Miscanthus rhizosphere microbial communities from Kellogg Biological Station, Michigan, USA - KBS M7-3 metaG (SPAdes) (version 2) | ecosystem: Host-associated > Plants > Roots > Rhizosphere >...
CGTCAGCTGCGCAGGCGCCCGGAGGACGTACGGGCCGAACTGGCCGGCGGGGCCCCCGGGGGGAACGTGCTCGCCTACGCGACCCGGCGGCCCCTGAACACGCGGCACATCGGCCAGTTGCGGCACTACGCGGGTCAGCTGAACGCCCGCCTGCTGGTGCTGCCCCTGGTCTGCGGGCCGGCCGAGATCGTGACCCGGCCGGAGGCGCTGGTCCGCGCGGTCCTGGCGGCCAGGCAGCATCTGCCGGCCGGCACTGTGGTGATCCCGGTGCCGCTCGCGCCGCGCGGCGGCGGGAAAGATCTCGACCTGCGCGCCCAGGGCATCGTGGCCGCGGCCTACGGCGCTACCCACCTGCTCGCCGACTCGTCCGACGTGACAGGCTCGCCCGCCGGTACCAGGAACGGCACGCTGACGCTGCCCGGAGTGCCGATCCCGGTCGTCAGCGCGGGTGAGTGGGCATACGACCCGCGCTCGGAGGTGTGGCGCCCGCTGGCGCTGATCGAGCCGGGCGCCGAGCAGGACGAGCTGACCGCCTCCGAGCTCGGCGCGCTGCTCGATTCCGGCGCCGAGGTGCCCGGCTGGCTCGCCCCGCCGAGCGTGGCCCGTGAGCTGCGCCGGGCCCGCCCGCCGCGGGCCGAGCGCGGTCTGGCGATCTTCTTCACCGGGTTGTCCGGGTCCGGCAAGTCCACCATCGCCCGCGGGCTCGCCGAGGCGCTGATCGAACGCGGCGACAGGACCGTCTCGCTGCTCGACGGCGACCACGTCCGGCAGCTGCTGTCCGCCGGGCTGACGTTCTCCCGGGCCGACCGGGACCTCAACATCGCCCGCATCGGCTACGTGGCGGCCGAGGTGGCCCGGCACGGCGGCATCGCCATCTGCGCGCCGATCGCGCCCTACGCGGAGGCGCGCGCGGCCGCGCGACGGATGGTCACCGAGGTCGGCGACTTCCTGCTCGTCTACGTGTCGACTCCGGTGGACGTCTGCGCGGCGCGCGACCGCAAGGGCCTGTACGCCAAGGCCCGCGCCGGGCTGATCGCCGGTTTCACCGGCGTATCCGATCCCTACGAGGAGCCGCGCGACGCCGACCTGGTGCTCGATACCTCGGTGATGACGCGCCAGGAGGCTGTGGACGCCGTGCTGAAGCTGCTCACCACGGGCGGCTGGCTGGCCGGCCCGGATGAGAAGGCGGAGGCTGGCGGGGCAGCGGCCGCCACGGTGACCCTCGGGGGCGAGGGGCGCGACGGGCCGACGGCGGTGCTCCGGGTCGGCCCGTTCGGCCCGTCCGTCCGCCGCCTGTAGCCGGATGTCGTCGGCGGTCAGTCCTGGTCTTCGGCGCGAGCGCCTTCGTCGAGCCTGGCCCGGAAGCCCGGGCCCCGGTGACGCCGGTTCTTCAGCCGCGTCATCAGCGCTCCGGACATGACGTCCCGCTGCCGGGACAGCAGCACGAAGCTGGCGATCCCGCTCACCACGAAGGCCAGTGCGAGCAGCAGCAGCCCGCGCGCGCCCGCCAGGTAGAGCAGGACAACCGACACGACGAGCAGCACGATCCGCGCTGACGTGTAGGCGAGGGTGGCACGCATAGCAGCATCAGCATAGTCAGTCGGGGGTGAGTGCCGCCGCCAGCAGGGCGGGATCGATGTTGCCGCCGGACACCACCGCTACCGCCGTCGCCGCCGGCGGCAGCTCCTCCCGGTGGTACAGCCACGCCGCGACCGCGGCCGCGCCGCCGGGTTCGGCCACCAGCCGGGCCTGGTTCGCGAGCAGCCGGACCGCCCCGAGCATCTCGTCCTCCGTCACCGTGACGATGTCCGCCACCAGCGCACGGATGTGCGCGAACGGCAGCGCGCCGACCTGCTCCACCCGGAGCGCGTCGGCCACCGTGGCCTGGACGTCGGCCGCGGGCCAGCTGACCCGCTCGCCGCGGCGCAGGGACTCGCGGGCGTCCGCGGCGAGATCGGGCTCGACGCCCACCACGGCCGCGTCCGGGCAGCAGCCCCGGACGGCCGCGGCAATCCCGGAGATGAGCCCGCCGCCGCTGACCGGTACCAGGACCAGGCCGACCTGGGGGCAGTCGGCCGTGATCTCCAGGCCGACGGTGCCCTGGCCCGCGATGACCGCCCGGTCGTCGAACGGCGGGATCGGCACGTACCCGTGCCTGGCCACCAGCTCCTCGGTTGCGGCCACCCGCGCCGCCAGGGTCGGCTCTACCCGTATCAGCTCGGCGCCGTAGTACTCGATCGCGTCCGTCTTGACCGCCGGCGCCGTCCGCGGGACCACCACCACCGCCCGCACACCCAGCAGGGCCGCGGCGTAGGCCACCGCGTGACCGTGGTTACCGCTGGAATGGGCCACGACTCCGTGCTCGCGGGCGGCCCGCTCGCTCGCCATGATCGCGGTATACGCCCCGCGCAGCTTGAACGACCCGGTGGGCTGCAGCGACTCGGGCTTGACCAGCAGCGGCGGCTCGAGCCTGGCCACCGGGATCAGCGGCGTACGGACCGCCACCCGCTCGAGCCCGCGGGCCGCCTCCCGTATCTCCGCCAGGCCGATCAGCCCGGATCCGTCCCCGCTCATCGCCTCACCTTCCGGCCACCGGGAACCGGTGCGTTATTACTGAAGGTCATGAGCTAGCTACCGATAATTGCCCGGCCGTCGGCGAAACGCTGACCAATTTCCAGAAATCTAGGTAGAAAGTACTCGTTCAGCGCCAAACTAGAGGGACCTAACCGAGGCTTGAGGGGACAGTCGGAGGAAAACGTGGACGGCAACAACGAGCGCTTGCTCACGCCTGGAGAGGTGGCCGCGCTGTTCCGGGTGGATCCGAAGACCGTCACCCGCTGGGCGGCCTCCGGGCGCATCACCAGCATCCGGACTCCGGGGGGACACCGCAGGTTCCGCGAGTCCGAGGTACGGGCCCTGCTGCGCGGCGACAGCGAATCCTCGCCGCAGAGCCACGTGACCGCCTGACCCCGTGCGGCCCGGCCGCACGGGGTCCACGTTCAGGATTCCTCGCCTTCCGGGGTGTCCTGCCAGGTGTGCTCGCCGTTCAGCCTGGCGAACTCGAGGAATTCCTGGCGCAGGGCCTCGTCGTCCTGCCGCCACTGGTCCCGGCGCTGCTCGGCTTCCTCGGGGGTCAGCGCCGTTTCGGCCAGGCGGGCGTAGTCGGCGTCCTGGGGCCCGATCTCCACGTAAACGTCGCCGAGGATGCGCCCGTCGTTGCCCGTCGCGGTCTGCGGGACCATCAGGTTCCCGTTCGGCAGTCGTATGACAAACATCGCTAATCACCCTAGATGCCATAACGCCGGTTGAAATAGAGCATGACCCGCAATGCCGTCCGTGTGTCGCCGCTCAGCATGTCCACCAGAGCCGGGCGCTGCCGGGACGCGATCGCGGCGAAGGCGTCCGCGAAGAACTCCTTGCGCCCGAGGCCGCCGGGCTGCCGATGGAAATCACTGGCGAAATGTGACTCGCACTGATCGTAAAGCATGCGGAACTCCGCCGAGTCGGATTGCCATTGACCCGGCGGGCTGTCGAGGTCGTCGAGCGCGTGCCCGACCTCGTGGCACATCACGTCCGGAGTCGGCGACGGCCGGGAGCCGACGACGATCTTGCGTTCCCCGTAGGCGCCGGCGCAGGCATCCCAGGTGGCCTGCCCGGACGGCAGCGGAACACCGTGCAAGCTGGTCATATCGTCGAGTTCCGGGACGCCGCCCGGGCCGATGAAGATGGCGTCGAGACCGTCGGCGAGCTTTTCCTTGATCCGGAAGGGCAGCTCGGCCAGCCGGTCCACGGCCATCACCACCTCCCGGGGCGGCGGCGACGCCGGGTCCCACTGCCGCCACAAGATGGCCTCGAGCGATCCGCAGTTCCTGCGCCCGTCGCCGATCCGCGGCTGTTCCCGCGGATGCGCCGCCGCGTAGGGCAGCCCGGACTGCGAGAGCGAGACCGCGGGCCGCCAGGAAGAGCGCCCCAATCCGTCAGGCTGGTGCGGGATGCCAGCCGCCACCCGAGCGAGTGCGTCCGCACGGGCAGCGGCGGCGGACGGCTCCTCCGTTTCCTGCCAGCGCGCCTGCACCGCCGGCGCGGCCGGCGCCGGCTGGGCGGTCTCCTGCGGAGCGTCCCTGATCCGCGCCCTGGCCCCCCCGGCGCGCAGGGCGGACGGCCCTGCTCCCCGGCGGGAGCGGGGCGCTGGCGGCCCGGAAGCCGACGGCCCGGAAGCCGGCGGCCCGGAAGCCGGCGGCCCGGAAGCCGGCGGTCCGGGACCTGCTCCGGTCCGCTCGGCCGGGAGCCGGCTGTCCGGGGGCTGGCTGCCTGATACCGGCGCGGCTGGGGCCCGTGGGGCCCGCGGGGCCCGATCCGGCGGGGCCAGGCCGGCTAGCGCGGCGGGACTACCCGACGGGAGCGGTGCCTGCCCGGCCGGAGGGCCGCCTGGCCAGGGTGCGGCGGTGTGGGCCAGCTCGGTGGGCGGCCCGCCCGGTGCCGGACCGCCCGGTGCGGGGCCGCCCGGTGCGGGTCTGCGACGGCCGCTGCGGCGATGCCTGCCCTGAACTCCGGAAGCCCCCGCCGCCTCAACCGGAGACCTGCGGGAATGAGCGAGCCGACGGATGCGGTCGAACAGCCTTAGCCGCATAAACCGTTCTCCTGCTCTGTTGCCCTGACCGCCAGCGTATGACGAGTTCCCCCGCCACGTCATCCGATGAGCTCAACGGCCGGGCGCGGAGGGCGAGGGGAGAAGTTGGGGTAATTCCGCCCATAGCGTAGACGGCTGACGTTAGGCTTCGGGCCATGTTGCTGTCCGGTGCCCTGTTGGCCCTCTTCATGATGGGCTTCTGGCTGTACTGCCTGACAGACGCCATTCTGACCCCGGCCAGCGAGTTTCGTGGCATGCCCAAGCCCGCCTGGATCGCCGTCATCGCCCTGACCTTCATCGGCGGGGCCGTCGCGTGGCTCATCGTCAGGGAGCCGCTGCGCAGCCCGGCAGCTCCGCTCGAGTCCGCGCCGCGCCCCGACGATCCAGGCAACCGCTACTTTCGGCGCGGGCGATGGACGGACGCGGACGATGCGGTAGCACGTCACCCCGCCGGGCGCGCCAGGGCCTCGGCCACCACGATGCCCGCCGGACCTGACGACGACCCGGAGTTCCTCCGCGCGCTCGACCGCGCGATCCGCGGCAACTCGCAGGCAGGCGGAGAGGTCTGACGGCCTGGCGTTCCGGTCGGCCAGCTTCCGGACCGGCCAGCTTCCGGTGGCTCAGCTCACGCCGGAGTAGGAGTGCATCCCGGCGATGAACACCTGTACCACCAGGATGTTGAAGATCAGGCTGGCGAAACCTAGCAGCTGGACGTAGTGGGCCCGGCGGCCGCGCCAGCCCGCGGTGGCCCTGGCGTGCAGGAACGCGGCGTAGAGCACCCAGGTGATGAAGGCCCAGGTCTCCACGGGGTCCCAGCCCCAGTACCGGCCCCAGGCCTGGTCGGCCCAGATGGCGCCGGCGATGACACCGAAGGTCCAGACCGGGAAGCCGAACACGATGGTCCGGTAGGTGAGCCGGTCGAGTTGCTCGATGGTCGGCAGCCTGCGGACGATCCCGTTGCCAGGTGCGGCCTGGCCGGCCGCCACCCGCCTGGTGTACCTGTCGACCCAGAGGTACACGAAGCCGAGCACCGCCGGGACGAAGAAGATGCCGGTCGCCAGCGTCATCGCGGTGACGTGGATATCCAGCCAGTACGACTGCAGCGCCGGGACGAGGTCTCCGGGCGCGGTGTAGATCAGGGTATCGGCGAGGCCCAGCGTGACCACCACCGCGCCCATCACGAAGACACCCAGTGTCCAGACCCGGTAACGGATCATGGCGAACAGGAAGAAGATGACGGCGACGCAGGTCAGGGCGGTGATGAACTCGTACATGTTGCCCCAGGGCGCGCGGTGGACCGCCAGCCCGCGGGTGATGACGGCCGTGGTGTGCGCCGCCGCCCCGATCATGGCGAACACCACCGCGGCCACGACCCAGCGCCCGGCCTCGCGGATCGCGCGCAGCGCGGGTACCTCGAGCTCGGGCATTGTTCCGGCGTCGTCCGCGGGCTCAGCGCTCGCCGTCGCCGGGGCCTGGTCGCCCGCCGCGCCCGCGGCACTTGCCGCACTCGCCGCACCCACCGAGGCCAGCGCGGCGGCGCGGTCTCGCGCCCGCTGCCCGTGCGCCGCCGCGGCCGCCCGGCGCGGCCGCCCGAAGGCGAAGTCGCCGGCGAAGGCGACCACCGACAGGGAGTAGATGACCAGCGCCGCGATCAGGAACGCGTTGCTGACGTGGCCCAGGGCAACGTTGACGGGCATGCCCCTCACTCTCCCTCGTGTCGTGGTTCTGCTGCTTGCTGCTGCGGCGGCTGTACTGGCGGGATCTGGGCGGCTTGCTCGTGGGCGGACCTCAGCTCGGCGGCCAGCCCGGCGAATTCCGCCTCGAAGCCGCCGCCCGCGTCGGTACGGGCCAGTCCGCCGACCTGCACCGTGGTGCCGTTCTGGGCCGAAGGACCGGAGCGGGCGCGGACGAAGACCCGCCGACGGCGGATCATGAACGAGAGCAGCAGCCCGCCCAGGGAGGCGATGCCGCAGATCAGGGCGGGCAGCTGGCCCGGGTCGTGCGTGATGGCCAGGCTCACCCAGGGGACGTAGCCGGTGAACGTGACCGTGCCCCGGCCGTCCGGAAGCTTCAGTGACTGGCCCGGCTGGAGCACCTGCGGGCTAGCCGTCAGCCGGTGCATGGCGGAGGTATCGAGTTCGTAGACGGACTGCGGCGCGCCGCTGTCCATGCCCAGGTTCCCGGCGTAGGCAATCAGGCTGACCGCCGGATTGTCGGCCGCGGGGAACACCGATTCCAGCGTGCCGCCGACGTTCACCGCGGTCGGCACGAAGACGCCGGTGAAGCCGAGCTGTTCCGGCTGGGCGTCGGGAACCTTCACCACGCCCTCGGAGAGGAAGTTACCCGACGCGCCGGCGACGAACGGCGTGGGCTGCTTGTACACCACGTGACCGCGGGCGTCGGTGACCGTGAACTCCGGCGCGTACCCGTGCCCGATGAGGTACACCTTCGCGCCGTCCACCGACAGCGGACGGTTGACGTCCAGGTCAAAGGTGCGAGCCGGGCCGCCCGGATGCTCGGTGTACGTGACCCGCGCGTCGAACGAAGACGGCTGGCCGCGCTGCTCGCCGGAGGCTATGTAGCTGGCGTCGAACCGGTTCAGCGTCATCGTGAACGGGCCCAGGTCGGCGGCGGTGACGAACCGGCCCGGGTGCCACTCGTCCAGCGCGCTGACGGTGTCGGCGAAGCTCTGGCCCTGCACCAGCAGCCGGTCCGCCTTGTAGCCGAACAGCCCGCCGAGCGCTACCGACACCAGCACGCCGAGCAAGGCCAGGTGGAAGAGCAGGTTGCCCGCCTCGCGCAGGTACCCCTTCTCGGCCGAGACCCAGTCCTGCGAGCTGTCGGCGTCGTCCGGCCGCCGGAGCCGGAACCCGCGGCCGGACAGCACCCGCGCCGCCACCTCGACCGCCTCCTGCGGCGGCAGCGCGGTGGTGTACTCGGCGGACCGGGGCAGCCTGGCCAGATGGCGCGGGGCGCGGGGCGGCAGCGTCCGCGCCGAGCCGGCCAGCCGGAAGGTACGCGGCACCACGCAGCCGACGAGGGAGGCGAACAGCAGCAGGTAGATGGCGGCGAACCAGGGCGCGGCGAAGACGTTGAAGAGCCCGAGCCGGTCCAGCCACGGCGCGAGGTCCGGATGCGACGTGTAGTACTGCTGGACGCCCGACGGGTTGCTGCCCTGCTGCGGCAGCATCGATCCGGGCACGCTGGCCAGGGCCAGCAGGAACAGCAGGATCAGCGCGATCCGCATCGAGGTGAGCTGCCGCCACCCCCACTTCAGCCAGTCGGCGGGACCGAACGCGGCCCCGGGCGAGGACGGGCCGGGGCGCGGATGGTCGTCCGGTTCGGCCGCCGGGTCGAAGGGATCTGTTTCCGGTGCGCGCACATCGGTCATCGGCTCATCCCCCCTCCGCGGTGACCTTCGCCACGATCGCGGTAAGTCCCGGATACGTGACGGTACCGAAGACGGCGCCCGCGATGTGCCCGGTCCGGTCGACCACCAGCGTGGTCGGCGTCCCGGCGATCGGCACCTTGGCGGTGAAATCCAGCGTGATGGCCGAACTCTGGTCGATGACGCTGGGATAGGCAACGTGGAAGCTGTGCGTGAACGCCAGGGCGCTGGCCGTGGTGTCCCGCACGTCCACGCCGAGGAACGACACCCCCGAGGGCTGGTACTTCCCCGCCACCGCGGCCAGGATCGGCGCCTCCTCACGGCACGGCACGCACCATGATCCCCAGAAGTTGAGCACGACCACCTTGCCCCGGTAAGACGAGAAGCTCAGCTTCGAGCCGGTCAGCGTGGTGCCAGTGAACTCAGGCGCCAGCGGACGGTGCCCGGCCTGGTAGACGACGGTACTGGCGTTGCCGCCGACGGTGCTCACGCCGCTGTTTCCGCTACCCGCCAGGCTGGTCACCAGCACCACGATCAGCAGCACCCCGGCGAGCACGATCGCCGCCAGGACCACGCGGCGGCGGCGCCTGGCTCTCACCGGCAGAGCTCTAGCAGGCAGTGTTCCGCGGGACAGGGCTCTCAGCACGGGCAGACCTTGCGATCTCCTACAGGGGGTAGTACCGCACTATTGTGCCGCATCGCCCTGGGTTACCTGTCGCCGGGCCGGCACGGTGTAGGAGATCCCGGTGAGCTGATCGCCCATATAGGTGAAGCTCGTCACGCTGCCCAGCGCGCATTCGCGCGAGGTCGGGTTGTGCCACAGCCGCTTCCGCTCGGCCATCCGCCGGGCTACCCAGATGGGCAGCTGATGGCTGACGCACACCGCCTCCTGGCCGGCCGCGGTCTCCCGTGCGGTCTCCATCATGGCCAGCATCCTGGCCGCGACGTCCTGATATGGCTCTCCCCAGGACGGCCGGAACGGGTTGATCAGGTGCGGCCAGTGCGCCGGGCGCCGCAGCGACCCGTCGCCGACGCCGAACTTCATGCCCTCGAAATGGTTCCACGACTCGATCAGGCGGTCGTCGGTCACGATCTCGAGCCCGAGCCGCTCCGCCACCGGGCGCGCGGTTTCCTGGGCCCGCTCGAGCGGGGAGCAGAACAGGGCCACGACGGGCCGGTCGGCGAAATAGTCTGCCGCGGCCGCGGCCATCGCGCGACCGTTCGCGGACAGGTGATAGCCAGGCAGGCGGCCGTAGATGATGCCGCCCGGGTTTTCCACCTCGCCGTGCCTGAGCAGGTGGACGATGGTTGAGTCGGACATAGCCCGGCCAGCTTACCTAGTCCAGGTCAGGCCGGGCTCTCGATCCGCCCCTTGCCAACGGGCAGGTTCTGGGCTTTGAATGTCCTGTGTTGGCGTACAACCTCCCGTTGTGCGCGTCTTTGGGAGTGAGCGGACACTTTACCGCTGGGGGGAGACCATGCGGCCGCTTGAGCGCATTCCCTCGGGCCCCTTGTTACCCGTTCGCGGGCTCAGGAAGAGGTCAAGTGGGGGGTTCATATGTCTGTCGCGCGCCGCCGTGCAGTGGTAGCCGGCCTGGTGACTGGAGGTTTCCTCGTCTCCGGGCTGTCAGCCAGCTCGCTAGATCCCGCGCTCGCGAGCGCGGTTGCCTCCTCGCCTTCCGTCTCCCCGGCCGCGGCCAGCGTGACCCCCGGTCCCTCCGACACGCCGAGCCCATCGCCGTCGACACCCGCGCCCACCACAAGCGACAGCACGGCCCCTTCGACGTCTCCTCCGCCGACACCCACACCCAGCCCGACCGACTCCACATCTCCGGCCCCCACGCCGAGCACCAGCTCGGATGCTTCCACGTCTTCCGCCCCAACCGCCAGTCCAACGCCCTCGGCATCTTCCAGCCCAACACCCTCGGCGTCTGCTAGCCCAACGCCCTCGGCATCTTCCAGCCCGACGCCCAGCGCGAGCTCAACCGGTTCGGGCGGGGTCCCGCCGCCCGGACCCCCGCCGAGCCCGAATAGCGCCACCGACTCGCTCATCGGCCCTGGGGGTGCGGCCGGCCTTCTCAGCGCTATCCAGGCAGCCGCCGTGCCCGGGCCCATCCCGAACGTCAGCACCACCTTTGTCGGTGCCGGGAACGCGGCCGGGCTCTTCCCGGAGATCACACCCGCCCCAACCCCCAGCCCGGGCCCGGAAGGTACCAACCCAGCCGCCGAGCGCAGCGTCAACCCGGCAGGGCAGGCGTTCGGCGTCGTCACGAATGCGCCCGCAGCGTCGGCACTGGGGCTCATCGCCCTAGCGGTTGCCTTCCTGCTGGTGATGACCCGGCTGTTCGTGCGCAGGCGGACAAGCAGACGAGGACCGGGAGCATAGCGCTATTCGCCGAGCGCGGCGGCGGCAGCAGCGGCGGCGGCGGGGAGGGCATCGGCGATGCGGCTCAAGGCGGCCTCGTCGTGCGCGGCGGACAGGAACCAGGCCTCGAACGGCGAGGGCGGCAGGTACACGCCGCCGTCGAGCATGGCGTGG
>Ga0207683_10005833_pt1 | contig 10557 bp, 14 predicted proteins | sample KBSM73metaG_FD_184333 | JGI IMG/M metagenome (GOLD analysis project Ga0207683, IMG submission 184333) | Miscanthus rhizosphere microbial communities from Kellogg Biological Station, Michigan, USA - KBS M7-3 metaG (SPAdes) (version 2) | ecosystem: Host-associated > Plants > Roots > Rhizosphere >...
GAGGTTATAGAGCGCGGGAACGACCAGCCGGTGCGCCAGGTCCCCGGTCACGCCGAAGATGACGAACGAGCACGCCTCGGGCTTTTTTTGCTGCGCCGGATCATCGGCCATCCTGCTCTCCATGCGGCAGCGAACTCTCTACGGTTTTGGACTTCGTCCGGCCGTTGTCACAGTACGTCTCAAGGGCGTTCCATGATGACCGCGTAGTGATAGGGCGGCAACTCGACCATGCCTGCAAATATGAGGCCTCCCGCTTCGATCGACGCAATGGTTTGCTCCGGCGACATTCTCAACTCGCCCTTTGGCCCCCGGGGCTCGCCCAGGATCGTCGTTTCCTCGCGCCGGCGCTGATGCCAGTTGACAACGGCAAGCCGTCCCGCCGGCTTGAGTGCCTTGGCGATGGCGTCCGCCAGTCGAGGCTGATCGGGAACGCCGTGAAATGCGTTCGCCATCAGCACGAAATCAGCCGGCCCACGCATGTGCCGGGCGAGCTCGTAGGCGTCGCCTTCGACGAACTCGCAATTTGTCGCGCCGGCCGCGGCGAGGCGATCCCGGGCCGCCTCCAGCATGTTCCGGTCGATGTCGATTGCGACGACGGAAGCAGCGACCTTCGACATTGGCAGCGTAAACCAGCCATCCCCGCAGCAGAGATCGATTGCGGCCATGTCGCGTCTAAGGCCGACCGCCTCGAGCACGCCGGCCGGGTTGGGCCATAGTGCGTCCCACCACCCGGCGGTCGGCATTTCAGTACCTTCGAAAAGCGCGGGATGACGGGTGGTCATGTGGCTGCCGCTTGACCGGCGCAGAACATTCAATTAGTCACTTGAATGATCTAATGTGGCCGGCCGCCCGATGTCAACGCAGACTCCAAAGCAGATTCTTTTTGGTCAGTTCGCCGCCCTTGCGAAATGCCTGTCCCATCCGCATCGATTGGAGTTGTTGGAACAGCTTGCGCAGGGTGAGCGCAGCGTCGAAATCCTGGCCGGCAAACTGGGTCTTTCGACCGCGAACGCCTCGCAGCATCTTCAGCAGATGCTGCGCGCCGGCATGGTGACAAGCGTCCGCAAGGGAAAGTTCGTCGTTTATGGGCTGGCCGATCACGCGGTGCTCGAGCTGCTGTCCTCGTTGCGCCTCATTGCCGAACGCAATTCGGTGGAGGTCGAGAAATTGGTGCGCAACTATTTCGACAAGCTCGACGCTCTGGAGCCGGTCACCCGCAAGGAGCTGGTGCGGCGATTGCGTAGTGGCGGCGTGATGGTGCTCGATGTGCGGCCCGAAGACGAGTTCAGGCTGGGGCATTTACCTGGAGCGGTGAACATCCCGCTGCGGGAGCTCAAGGCCCAGCTTTCGCAATTCAAGCGCTCGCGGGAGATCATCGCCTACTGCCGCGGGCCATATTGCGTGCTCTCGTATGAAGCTGTGGCCGCTCTGCGCCGGGCCCGCTTCAAGGCGCGCCGCCTGGAAGATGGTCTGCCGGAATGGCGGGCCGCCGGTTTGCCGGTACTCACTGGCGGCACCGAGGCCATCGACGGCCGTTCGTCGTCCTCTGTCTGAACGAGCGAGGTCCATCATGACCGATGTACAAGGCGATGCTCCGGCAAGAAGCCAGTATGTGGAGTTCTGGAACAGCGTTCTGGTGCCGAAATTTGTGCGCTGGCGGCACATCCTCGTGGGCGGATTGACCCTTCACAGCGGGAAAATCTTTCCGTCGTTGCAGGTGGGCAAAGGCGACAAGGTGATCGATGCCGGCTGCGGTTTCGGGGATACGGCGATCGAGCTGGCGCGCCTGGTTGGCCCGACCGGCTCGGTGCTTGCGGTAGACTGCTGCGACGGCTTCCTGGAATACGGGCGGCGCGATGCGCGCGCCGCGGGCATCGGCAATGTCACCTTTCTGGCAGCCGACGTACAGACCTATCCGTTCCAGCCGGTGCATGATTTCTGTTTTTCGCGCTTCGGCACGCAATTTTTCGAGAACCCGGTGGCCGGCCTGCGCAACATGCGCGCTAGCCTCAAGCCGGGCGGAATCATGACGATGGTCGTCTGGCGCGGCATCACCGACAATCCGTGGCTCGGACATGCCAAGAATATCGTGCTGGAATTCTTGCCGCCGCCGGGCGAAAGCGCGCAGACGTGCGGGCCGGGGCCCTTCTCCATGGCCGACACGGGCGTGGTGACCAAACAGCTCGAGATTGCGGGTTACAAGACATTCAGTTCGAGCAGGTCGATGCGCAAGTGTTCGTGGGCGAGGACCTCGAGGACGCCGCGGCCTTTCAGCTTGCCATCGGGCCTGCTGGCGAGGTCTATCGCGAAGCCGGAAAACTCGCGGAAGAGCGCCATGACGAGATTGCAAATGCGCTCAAATCAGCGCTGGGAAAATATCGGCGCTCCAACGGCGTGATGATGGACTCAAGCTCGTGGAAGGTGACGGCTAGAAATCCGTCCTGAATGTATTCGTTCGCGTGTTGACAATGGCGATGGACCACGAACGTCCTTCACGCCCGGTGCGGATGCACGCGGAATAGCAGCATCAACTGGTTACGACGGCTGGGATTGCCGCGTAGCATTTACAGCAACTTGCCTGTGGCCCCTCGACATCGCTCAGCGCTGCAAAAAAAGCCCCCGAGGCGGGGCCCCGGGGGTTTGCAGTCCGTTCCATCCAAGCGGGGATGGCAATAACGGAGCCATACATGGCCTCAACAGCGGCCGCAACGAAGCAATGAACACGTGCGCGTGATGGTTAACATTTGCGCATGATAGACCTCGCGAGTGTGCGCGGTTGCAACGATCGACTTGCATTATTAAAAGCAAATCTTCGCTTGCAGACTCTTAGGTGGCTTCGACCGAGTGACGAGGCCCAGCTGCCAACACGCCACCCGTGATGGACTGGACACGCTCCGTGAGCGGCGGCGCCTACCCGTGGCAAATCGCTATTGCGAGATCAGTTGCGCGCGAGCTGAGGCGCCTTCGCTCGCAGGCCAAACGTCCCTACTTTCGTCCTCGGAGTGGTTTCGACATGCAGCTTCCAGTAGGTCGCGCGTACCATCAATGGCTTGCCTGAGGCGGCGTTGACCCACCCATCCTTCGTAAGCTTGCACGGATAGGGCAATGAATAATCGGAGCCGCAGCCGTCTGTGACGCGGACTTGCGCGATCACCCCGTGGGGCGCCGTCTCTATCGTCTTCCAGTAGATTTCGATTTTGCTGTGGGACATGGCGGGGTTTGTGTCCCGGCGTGCCTGAACCTTGCATGAATGAGACCGGGGTGCAGGTGCTTCGGTGCACTTGAGCGCCGCGGCGCCCCTTTGCCGAAGCCTTGGGAAGGAGGAACCAATTCCCCCATCAAAAGTTCTTGCAGGTCATTAATTTCAGAGGAAAGCGAGGGCGCCATCACCTTTGATCGCCGTCGTATTCGCGCTGTCTTCGATCGCCGGCGTCCTTTCGCATCGCATGGCGCACTCCGGCACCATCAAGCCTGGTAGAGCAACGGAATTAGAGCGGACCCCACGCGCGGATTTAACGGGCCATCACTCGGTCGGTCGGTTCTGAAGAGAACATGCGGATCAATGTCAGCCGCGGGTATGAGTCGATCGGTCGACGCCTGGCCACTCGGTCGCGTCGGCTCGGGCGAATGTTCGCGCGCTATCGCAACGCTCGTCGATCGATGCGGGTCTCGATCTCGCGACGGAGCCAGCGCGGCCTCGACTGGATGAATTTCTTCCTCGCCGATGTCCAGACCGGATTCGGCGCCTTCGTTGCTTTTTACCTCGCCGATCTGGGCTGGCCGAAGGATCAGGTTGGCCTGGCGCTCACGGCAGGCACGCTTGCGGGCGTCCTCTGCCAAGCCCCGGGCGGAGCGCTGGTGGACGCAATCCGCTGGAAGCGAGGTCTGGTGGCGATCGGTATCGGCATGATCTGCGTGTCCGCCCTGATATTCGCGCTCCTGCCGAGCTTCCCGCTCGTGTTCGCAGCGGAGATTCTGCATGGCCTCGCTGGCGGGATTGTCACGCCAGCCATAGCGGCCATCAGTCTCGGTCTCGTCGGCCGGCGGGCGATGTCGAGTCGAACTGGGAGGAACTATCGGTTCGACGCATTTGGCAACGCATTGACGGCAGGCCTGATGGGACTGGCCGGCCAGTATCTTGCTAAGAGTGCGATCTTCCTTGGCTCGGCCGCGTTGTGCATCCCCGCATTGATTGCCCTGTTCATGATTCGCTCGGACGAGATTGATTACGCCCGAGCGCGCAATGCCGGCAGCGGCAAGCAGGCGAAGAGTTTCCAGCGCCTTTTCGACCTCGGTAGAAACCGGACGCTGTACATCTTTGCCGGTTGCGTTTTCCTGTTCCAACTGGCCGACGCTTCCATGCTGCCGGTGGTCGGCCAGGACTTGGCACAGGGCAGGAGTGAGTCCGCGTCGTTATTGATGGCGGGCCTGATCGTCGTGCCACAGATCCTGGTTGCGCTGCTCTCGCCGTGGGTTGGATATTATTCCGAAACGTGGGGTCGCAAGCCGCTCCTGCTTGTCGGCTTCGCACTCGAAACTGCCCGGGCGGCCCTGTTTGCGTTCTCTACCGATTATACCGTGCTCATCGTTGGTCAATTGCTTGGTGGAATCAGCGCAGCGGCCGTGACGGTGGTCACGGTTCTGGTCATCACCGATCTCACGACGGGAACCGGGCGCTTCAATTTGGTGCGCGGCTCCATCGGGACGGTAATCGCTGTTGCCGCCTCGGTCAGTACCACCGCGACTGGGTTTATTTTTCAGACGTTTGGCCATTGGGAGGGGTTTCTAAGTCTCGCGGCTGTTGCCTTGATCGCCGCGGTGTTTCTGTGGGTCGCCATGCCGGAGACGCGACCCGGGAAATATCTCGATTAGCTCGCTGCGCGTCCTCCGCTGCAGGTGGTTTCCTGCCGTTCAGGTTGGAACCAGTGGCGAACATCTGCATTCTTGTGGCGGCAGACTCGTGCCACGACGCGGAGGCGTTGTGATGACTGTGCGCTGGGCGGAACTTACGGATGAAGAGCGAGCTACGCTCGTGGCCCTTAGTCAAAGCCCGGTCCTCACATTGACTGCGGCAATGGCGGCGCGCCTCGAGGCGCTTGGCCTGGCCCAGCCAGGATTTGGCGGAACCGTCATCAGCGCTGCGGGACGCGAGTTGATCTGGAAACGGCCGGCAATTTCTTCCCGGCGGGAGCGGAGAGTTCGTTAGACCTGTCATGACGCATTTGCGTACCCGTCTTGGCGTTTGCACCGCCAGCCCGGTTCCATTTGTCGTGCTCGTTCCCTATGCGGCGCTTTGGTAAGCCTTCAAGTCGGACACGCGCGAGGAACTGAGGCTCGGGCGCAGGAGGATTAAGGTCGATGACCGGACGGCTCATGAGCGCTCTTTTTCTCTTGGCGATTCTGACGCTCGGCGGCTGTCAGAATCCTGGGCGGTTTCAGGCTCCGAGCAGCGATGTGTCCCTGATGCGGTAGGACGTCCTCGCAAGAATCGTACTGTGTTGTTTGGTCGAGTCTGGCTGTGTTGGTTGTCCCGGCTTTCAGCTTTGCCAGCCGCGCTGCGATCGTGGCGTCCTGCTGCGGGCTCCTCCATCATCAACGCCTCTGTTTGGGAACGCCTGGCACCGCGATGCATTGATGAGGACAGACGGCGCGAGAGGGGTCGGCTCGCACAGGAGGCGTTGATGGATACCAATTCCGGGGAACCTTGGTCCGAGATGGACGTGTGGGAGTTGAAACACTCAATGGAGTACGGTCGTAGCTTCGCGGAAGTGGCGGGCTTCCTGTATCGTGATGAGAGTGAGGTTCGGCAGATGGCCGACGCGCTCGGCCTCAAAGAGGGCGGGGGTATCGGGGAAGTCCTGCGAGCGGCGTCCGGCATAGGGGGATTAGAGGGAAGAAGAATCGGTTGACCGTTATCAAATCGGCCCACGAGCGAGGGCGATCACAGTCCTTGGGTCGTTGGTTGCTTTGCGACTCAGTGCGACGACCTAAGCGCCCTTGTGGGGGCGGGAGATACTTGCGAAAAAAAGCCCCGCCGTGGCGAGGCTGAGTTTGCGTAGGCTGACAGGGGGAAACCGTCAGCCCTACTTACTCTGACTGAAACGAGTTCCGGGTCTGGCCTATCGCGGTGCCGGCACAGCGGGTGCCACCGCGGGTCCGCCAACCGTTCCGCCGCTCTCGCAAACCTTGACGGTCCGCAAGGCATCCTCCGCTTCCGTGCGCGACGTGTATACCTTCCCATCTCCGACGATGACGCTCGTCTGGGTAGTCGGCCGCTGTTCGACGATGGAGCAGCGTTTCGTTCCCGAGTCTTGCACGATGTAGAAGTCGGCGAGCGCGGGGGTGGCAAGGGCCGCGAGGCCGGCGGCGAGCACAAGCATTCTGCAACGCATGAAATCCTCCTCTGTTGCCGATACGAATCCGCCCGTGACGATGCTGGTTCACCACGTGAGCGCATTGAGACAGAGACTGGCCAGGAAGACGCTGCCGAGTGCCAGTCCCACCACACGAGCGATTCGCTTTTCATCCAGCATGTTCGCGCTCCACGGAGCCACCAACGCGTCCGCAGTCATAGCGTTCCACGAAATGTCGCTTGTACCAGAGCCGCAGGCTCTACGTGCTCTCAAGCAAAGTTGCATTTGCAAGCTCGCAACGTAAACGCGATGGGCGCAGTTATCCGCGGCACTCCATTAGGAGTCTGTCGGCAAGGTCGTCACGAAGGTGCGATTCTTCGCGCCGCCGTCCAGCGATCGTACGTACCAACCATGGATGTAGAGAGGACGAAGATAAACGTGCATTCATCTGCGCAATTTTTACCGGCAAAAGTTTTTTCGCACTGAAACCGTGCGAACAGCGCCGGGTTGTCTTGCTGGAAGTCACCGTCCAACAGGAGGATCAGATCAGAGTGCTCGCAGTGCTATTCGGTGTGGGAACAGCGGTGGGTATTGCCGCCAGCGTTTCGGCTGCGCCCAATGAAAGCAGCGTCCAGCTCGCGCAGGCGCAGAACGCCAGCACGCAGTCGGGCGTCGGTGCCGGTGCCAGCCAGCGCGGTAACACCGGTAACCGCCAAGGCGGCACTACGGTCACGGGCGGTTCGCAGGAGCGCGGCGCGGCGACGCGGCAGTCCGGCGATAGCTCGGCGACAGTGCGCAGCGAGACCACTCGTACGAGTCGCACCACCGTTCGTGAGCGTGCAGGGGGCACGCGCGTCTCCGTGCATGGCGGTACGCGTCGGGTGGTCGGTGTGCGCGCCACGACCGGCGACGATGCTGTTGTGATCCGGCGCAAGCGGGCGGGCGGCTATGTCTATAGCGGGCCGTCAACGACGGTCATCAGGAAGAAGCGCTATGTGCATTATCGCGAGCCGTCGAGTGCCGTGATCATCAAGAAGCGGCGGCCGGCCGTTGCGGTCGAGGGGGTCTCGACGCGCACCAGCGTGCGCAGCCGCACCTCCACGACGGTGCGCGACTCCGGCACGACGGGCGCGAGCGTCCGCGCAGGTGCCGGCGTTCGCGAGCGGTCGTCCGGCGGCGAGAACGCTGGCGCGCGCGCTGGCGGGCAGGGTGGCCAAGGCGGTCAACCGGCAACCAGCGGCCGGTCCGGAGGCGGCGGCGCCTCACAAAACTCAGGCAGCGGCGACGCGGCCGGCAGCCGCTAGCTTGGCTTTGCCCTTCAGGTGCGCGCGGCCGGATTCTCCCGGCGCGCGCCTCTGCCACCCGGGCGGTGCCGGCGATCAACGCGCGAACCGTCGGCTTACGGCCTGGCGCCCCTCGACCGTCCGCGTGCGCCGGTTCCGTCGTCAGAGTTCTCTGCCGATCAGGCGGTCGACGGAATAGGGGCCGCCGCCGCGGAGCGCGATGGCGAACATCACGATGCCAAGAAACAGCACATATTCATAGCCGCCGGCGCCGACCGAGAAGCCCTTGACCCAGTGAGCGGCGAACATGGCGATCAACAATTCGATGGCGAGCGCCGCCGCGAAGAATCGGGTGAACAGACCGATGGCGATGCAGATGGCGCCGACCGTTTCGAGGAACACCGCCGCGTAGGCGAGAAAGGTCGGCATCGGCAGGCCGTAATTGGTACCGAAATTGGCGGCAACGCGCGCAATCCCGAGGTTTGCGAGTTTGAAATAGCCGTGCATGAAAAGAATAGCGCCGATGGCGACGCGGATCATCGGATACCAGAGATCGGAAACCGACGCGTAAAATCCCGCCAGGCCCGGAAATATCAGCTTCGGTTCGCTGTTGCCGTTCATGCCGTTTCCCCCTTGTTCGCTCTTCACGCAAGACGCTGTCGTGGCGTCGCCGGTAAATCTTCAGGACGGAGATGGCCGGGCCTTGCAGGCCCGGCCACCCTTCGCAACGCTTGCAGGACCGCCTACTGGGCGGCGAAGCAATAGAACAGCCCGTCGCCGCCGGTGCTGATCAGATCGGCTCGGCTGCAGCCGCCGTCCGGTCCGCGCGAGGGATGCGATGAATTCCACGACCGTGCTGGCGCGTCATCGCGCAACCCCTTGCGGTCGATGTGGCCGACCATGGCCGCGCCTTGGGTGCTGCTCGTCCAGTTGCGACAGGTGCGATCCTCGCCGGCCGGGAAAGCGCGGCCTTCCGGGGTCGAGCCGGTCAGGACGTCGTGACGGTTCGGAGCAAAGCCCACGCCGGGAATGATCTGGCCCCGCTCGGTCAGCGACGTGTTCATGGCCAGCGCATTGTTGTCGCTGTGCAGATCGTCGACGTTCTTGGCGACGGTTTCACCCTTGAAATTCTGCCATGGACCGTTGCCGATGCGGTCGCGCGCATTGACCGCCGGCTTGCCGTCGGCGGCCTGGGTGCTGAGATAGGCGCGCCAGGTCTTTCCGCCCGCGCCGTGGCGCTGCGCCAATTGCTGGCAATGCTGATCGGCGCCCTCGAGGCCGCCGAGGTCGGCGCCCTTGCCGGGCCCTGCGCCGACGACAAAGAATGTCATGTTAGGCGCTTGCGGCAGTTGCGGCGCCGCCGGCGCCGGCGGCTGTTGTGCTTGGACGCCAGACGTCACGCCGATCGACGCGAGCGCCAGCGCGGCGCAGACGAGTATCTTGGGCTTGTTCATCGCGGCTTTCTCCCTGGGATTTTCTGAAATGCAGAGCGGCAATGGTAGCGATTTTCTGCCACGCTCGAAAGGGCGAATAGCGGGTGGATCGTCGCAGCCGACCGGGGGCGCTCATCGCCGTTGGAACAGACGATGGGCCAGGGTGATCCGAGCTGCGAACATCGGGGTGAGGTGACAGCGTTCGTGGGGTAAGTGACAGCCGCTGCAGCTTGCCAAAGGCGTATGGTCCAAGCGATCAGCGGGAATACTTCGCTGCAGTGGGAGGAAACGATGAAAATGCGTTACACCGTCACATTGTCCATCTTGGCTGGAGTTGCGGTCGGCGCTGCTGCCGTTCAAGCGCTCCATGCCCAGGCCAAGCCGCCGGCATACGTTGTCGCGGAGATCGATGTGACGAATGTAGAGCCATATGACAAGGAGTACGTGCCGCCCGCCGCGAAAGCCATTACGGACGCCGGTGGCAAATATGTTGTTCGCGGCGGCAGGACCGTTGCGATTTTCGGTCAGCCACCCCAACCGCGCATCGCTGTGATGGTCTTCGAGAGCATGGAAAAGGCAAATGCCGCATTTGAGTCCTCTGCCTATAATGAGGCCAAGAAGATAGGGGACAAATACGCGAAGTTCCGCGTCTATGCCGTGGAAGGCTTATTGCAATAGCTGTCGCTACCAGAAATCTTAAGAAACCTTGGCGGAGTCGCTAGACCGCAATCAGCTCTTTGATCCGTGTCCAATTCTTGAGACCATCACGACCGGTGTCATCGTAGTCGGTCGGTGGATAGTCCGAGATTCCCTTGAAGCTCGGGCGAGCTTTGATACGCGTAAACCAATCGAAGACGCGTGGTCGGTTTTCCCAGAGACCGGCGAGCCCGAGCCTGTCGACTCGCTCGATATAGGGCGTGATTTCAGCATCAGCCAAGGTATACCGGTCGCACGCCAGCCATTGGGTCTTGCCGAGCTGCACCTCCATCTCGGCGACGGTCTTCTCGAACACCTTGATGTGGTCGCGGAAGAACGGCGTCTCGATTCCCTTCTCGATCAGCGCGCGCTGACGTTCGCGCCGCGCCGGGTCGGGCATCTTCATCAGCCGCTCCTCGAGCCCGGCGCCTGCCTGCTTCTTGAGCTGCTGTCCGAACGAAATCGCGAAGGACACCGTGGCGCAGGCCGTGTGCAGGATGTCGTCCGGTAATTTGCACCACAGCCGCATCGTTGCCCGCTCCAGCGCAGTGCTGGGGCTCAGCGGCGGGGTCGGAAACACCTCGTCCAGGTAGGCGCAGATCACGCTCGATTCGACGATCGTGTTGTCGTCATGCACGAGCACCGGCACCACCCCGCGCGGATTCATCGCTTTGAACTCCGGGGTCAGATGCTCGCCCCTGGCGAGGCTCAGATGGTGGCTCGTCCACGGCACATCCTTTTCCGCCAGAACGATGCGGACCTTCTGTGCGCACACCGAGACGTTGTTGTGAT
>Ga0207683_10005835_pt1 | contig 10556 bp, 7 predicted proteins | sample KBSM73metaG_FD_184333 | JGI IMG/M metagenome (GOLD analysis project Ga0207683, IMG submission 184333) | Miscanthus rhizosphere microbial communities from Kellogg Biological Station, Michigan, USA - KBS M7-3 metaG (SPAdes) (version 2) | ecosystem: Host-associated > Plants > Roots > Rhizosphere >...
ATGCCTTCGCCCGCTCTTTGCGCTCATGGTTCTCACTGCCATTCTCGCCGGGCCGGCGAGCGCCGCAACCGATTTTCCGAACCGCCCGGTTCATATTGTGGTCGGATTTGCGCCCGGCGGCACAACCGATCTGCTGGCGCGGATCGTTGCGGACCAATTGCGCGTGATCTGGAACACCTCGGTGGTCGTTGAAAATCGGCCGGGCGCAGATGGCATTATCGCTACCACAGCGGTTCATCAGGCGCCGGCCGACGGCTACACACTGCTGATGAGCACCAACGCGATCGTCATCACACCGCATCTGAAGACCTTGCCATACGATCCGATCAAGGATTTCGAACCGATCACTATCGTCGGTCGCGAATACCATCACATGATGGTGACGCCGAAACTGCCGGTGAAATCGGTGAAGGAGTTTATCGACCTTGCGAAGTCCACTTCAGGCGGTCTGACGTTCTCATCAGCCGGCCCAGGCAGCGCGCCGTTCCTCGGCATGCAGCGCTTCATGCAAGCTGCCGGCATCCCCAGCATGGTGCATGTGCCCTACCCCGGTTCAAACCCGGCCGTTTTGGCCCTGGTCACCGGCGACGTACAGTCGATGTTCTCATCGCCCTCGACCACCTTGCAGATCGTCCGCGATGGCAAAGTCCGGCTGCTGGCGGTTGCCAGTCCGACCCGCGACCCCAATGCGCCGGAGGCGCCCACGCTGGTGGAGTCCGGTCTGCCAGGATTTGAAAGCAACACCTGGTTCGCGTTGATGGTGTCCTCGAAGATGCCGGCCGATGTCCTAGAGAAAATTCGCGTCGATGTCGGCCGTGCCATACGCGACCCCGTGGTGATCAAACGGATCAAGGACATCAATTCGTCTCCGGTCGGGAACACGCCCGAAGAGTTTCGTCAGGTCATCAAGGATGATCTGGAAATCTTCCGTCGCGTGATCGCTGCAGCAAAGTAGCGGGCCATGGGAATGTCGTTGATGGACCGCGCGCGATCGGACATGACTTCCACCAACCAATCTCGCAATGCATCCTCTTGTGGGAGCGCCGCCGAAAACGGCACCGCACCCTGCGGCGTGATGCCTTCTTGGGCGCTCCTCGCCTTGACAAGATTCCGGGGCGTACGACAATCAATCCAGCCTTGCACTCTAATGAATGGAGACGCGGATGATCACCAGAGCCAACCTGCTGGGAATGGCGGCGGCCAGTGCCGCGGCCCTCTGTCTTGGTGTACCCGCGATGGCGCAAGGCACCATCAAGATCGGCGAACTCAACAGCTACAAGTCGCAGCCAGCGTTCCTCGATCCCTACAAGAAGGGCTGGGAGCTGGCGATCGAAGAGATTAACGCCAAGGGCGGCGTGCTTGGGCGCAAGCTCGAGGTGATCTCGCGTGACGACGGCGCCAATCCAGGCGACGCCGTGCGTGTCGCCGAGGAGCTTGTCACTCGCGAAGGTGTTAATATCCTGGCTGGTACGTTTTTTTCACACATCGGGCTTGCGGTCACCGAGTGGGCCGGCAAGAAGCAGGTCTTTTTTCTCGCGGCCGAGCCCTTGACCGACAAGATCACTTGGCAGAACGGCAATCGTTACACCTTCCGGCTGCGTGCCTCGACCTACATGCAGGTCGCGATGCTGATGCCGCACGTCATCGCTGCGAAGAAGAAGCGCTGGGCGCTGGTCTATCCGAACTTCGAGTTCGGCCAGTCGGCGGCAGAAGCGTTCAAGACCATGCTGAAAAAGGCACAGCCTGACGTCGAGTTCGTCACCGAACAGGCCCCGCCGCTCGGCAAGGAGGACACCGGCGCGATCGCGCAGGCGCTCGACGACGCTAAGCCCGACGGCATCTTCAGCGCCATGTTTGGCACCGGGCTCACCAAATTCGTCCGCGATGGGACGACGCGCGGCGTGTTCAAGGACCGGCTGGTCGTCAATCTGCTGGCCGGCGAGCCGGAATATCTCGACCCGCTCAAGGATGAGGCACCGGTCGGCTGGATCGTCACCGGATACCCCTGGACTGAAATCAACACGGCCGAACACAAAGCCTTCGTCGCGGCGTATCAGAAGAAGTGGAACGACTACCCCCGGCTCGGCTCGGTCGTAGGCTACGACACCATGAAGTCGCTCGCAGCCGGCATCGCCAAGGCCGGCTCCGCCGACACCGAGAAGCTGGTCACCGCGTTCCGCGGCCTCGAGGTCAAGGGTGGCCCATTCGGCACGTTCACCTACCGCGCCCAAGACCATCAGGCGACGGTCGGCGCCTACGTCGGCAAGATCGCCGTCAAGGACGGCAAGGGCACGATGTCAGACTTCAAGTATGTTGATGGCGCGAGCGTGCTGCCGACCGACGATGAAGTAAAGAAGCTTCGTCCGGCGGCTCAGTGACCGTGTGATTGCTACGACGGCGGAGGCACCCTCCCCCTGTGGGGAGGGTGGGATGAGGGCACCTCAATCGATCGATAATCTGTAGCCCTCACCCGACGCGCTTCACGCGTCGACCTCTCTTGCTATTGGAGAGGTGAACCGGAGTTCGTGGCAGCCGGCGCCGCACACCATGTCCTTCGACGCTCTCCTTTTTCAGGCGCTCAACGGGCTGGCCTCCGCGTCCGGGCTGTTCTTCGTCGGTGCCGGCCTATCGCTGATTTTCGGCGTCTCGCGCATCGTCAATATCGCCCACGGCTCGCTTTACATGCTGGGCATCTACATCGCCTACAGCATTTCGACCAAGGTGGGCGGAGGTCTGGGCTTCTGGGGCAGCCTGCTGCTGGCTCCGGTGCTCGTCGCCGCGATCGGCGCTCTGATCGAGATCACGCTGTTGCGCCGCATCTACCAGGCTCCTGAATTGTTCCAATTGCTCGCCACCTTCGCGGTCCTGCTGGTGATCAACGACGCCACGCTCTGGATCTGGGGCAATGAGGACCTGTTCGGGCCGCGTGCGCCGGGCTTGCGGGGCTCTGTCGAAATCCTCAACCGTCGCTTCCCGACCTACGATCTGTTCCTGATCGCGGTTGGGCCTGTGATCCTTGTAGGCATGTATGTGCTGCTTGCGAAAACGCGCTTCGGCCGGCTGATCCGTGCTGCGACGCAGGATCGCGAGATGGTCGGCGCGCTCGGCGTCAACCAGGCGCTGCTGTTCACCGCGGTGTTCGCCTGCGGCTCGGCGCTAGCCGGCCTTGGTGGCGCACTGCAGCTTGCACGAGAGCCGGCAAACCTTGCAATGGATTTGGTCGTGCTCGGCGACGCCTTCGTCGTCGTGGTGGTCGGCGGCATGGGGTCGATCACCGGCGCATATCTCGCAGCCGTCATCATCGCCGAGATCAAGGCGCTCTGCATCGGTATCGGCGTCGTGAATATCTTTGGCCTGTCGCTCAACTTCTCCAAGCTCACGCTGGTCGCGGAATTTTTGGTGATGGCCGTGGTACTGATCGCGCGGCCCTATGGCCTGCTCGGGCGGCCGCAGGCCGCGGTGCGCAACACGACAGCCGATGAGGAGCCGTTGCGCGCGCCGAAACCCGCGTTCAGATTCGCTGCGATCGCGGTCGTGGTGCTTCTAACGCTGCTGCCGCTGCTCGATCACGTGTCGCCCTATGCGCTGGTGCTCGGCATCGACGCGCTGATCGCCGTGTTGTTCGCCACCAGCCTTCATTTCATCATGGGGCCAGGCGGCATGCATTCGTTCGGTCATGCGGCCTATTTCGGGCTCGGTGCCTATGCGGCGGGCCTTCTGGTGAAGTTCCTGGCGCTCTCCTTGCCGGCGGCGCTGCTGATCGCCCCTTTTGTGGCCGGCGCCGGCGCACTGCTGTTCGGCTGGTTTTCGGTCCGACTGTCCGGCGTTTACCTGGCGATGCTCACCCTCGCCTTCGCGCAGATCGTATGGGCCATCGTGTTCCAATGGGAACACTTCACCGGCGGCTCCAATGGTGTCTTGGGCATCTGGCCGACTGCGCCGTTCGACACCCGCGGCCGTTATTACCTGCTCACACTTGCGCTGACGGTCTGCGGCGTGCTGCTGCTGTGGCGCATGCTGTTCGCACCGTTCGGCTATGCGATGAGGGCCGGTCGGGACTCCCCGTTGCGCGCCGAAGCCATCGGCATCAACGTCAAGCGCGTGCATTGGATCGGCTTTGCGATCGCAGGCGCGGTCGGCGGCCTGGCCGGCGCGCTATTCGCCTTCGCAAAAGGCTCGATCTCTCCTGAGACAATCGCGGTCGGCCGATCGGTCGACGGCATGGTCATGGTGCTGCTGGGGGGCTTGCAAACCCTAGTCGGCCCGGTGATCGGCGCGTCGTTCTTCGCGGTGCTGCAAGACACCGTCATGCGGCAGACCGAGTTCTGGCGCGCGCTGCTCGGCGTCATCATCCTGGCGCTCGTGCTGGTGTTTCCGCTGGGACTGGTCGGCTCAGCAGCGAGATTCTTTGGCCGGCGTAGGGAAAAGGTGCCGCCGTGAGTGTGCTGTCGGTACGAGGATTGCGTAAATCCTTCGGCGGCGTGAAGGCCGTGGATGGCGTCAGTTTCGACGTCGCCGATGGCGAGTTCCTAGCGTTGATCGGGCCGAACGGCGCCGGCAAATCGACCTGCTTCAACATCATCAACGGACAACTTGCACCGGACTCCGGCGACGTGCGGTTCACCGACCGCAGTATCGTTGGGCTGAAGCCCCGCGACATCTGGCGCCTCGGCGTCGGCCGCACCTTCCAGGTCGCGGCAACATTCGCCTCGATGACCGTGGTCGAGAATGTCCAGCTCGCGCTGGTCAGTCACCACCACGAACTATTCCGCTTCGGCTCCGCCTTCGAGTCCCGCCATCGCGAACGTGCGATTGAGCTGTTGCGCCAGGTCGGCATGGGCGAAGAACGCGACCGGCCTTGCAAGGAACTTGCCTATGGCGACGTCAAGCGCGTCGAGCTTGCCATCGCGCTCGCCAACGATCCGCGTCTACTGCTGATGGATGAGCCGACCGCCGGCATGGCGCCGCGCGAGCGCAATGCGCTGATCGCGCTGATCAAGAAGCTCGTCGTCGAACGCAAGATTTCCGTGCTGTTCACCGAGCACTCGATGGACGTGGTGTTCGCTTATGCCGATCGAATCTTGGTGCTAGCGCGCGGCGCCTTGATCGCCGACGGCGATGCCCAGACGATCCGCAACAACGCGGAAGTCCAGCAGGTCTATCTCGGCACTGGCAAAGTCGCGACCGCCTCAGCGGGATCACCCCCATGAACGAGCCGATGCTCGAGGTGCAATCGCTAAACGCCTGGTATGGCGCGGCCCATATCCTGTTCGACCTGTCGTTTCAGGTGGGCCGCGGCGAGGTGGTAGCCCTGATGGGGCGCAACGGCGCAGGCAAGTCGACCACCATCAAGGCCATAATGGGTTTGATGGCGCGGCGATCGGGTACGGTGCGGTTCTGCGGCGAGGACATCTCGAAGCTGCGGTCGTTCGAAATCGCGCGACGCGGTCTCGGCTTTGTGCCCGAGGACCGGCGCATTTTCTCCGACCTGACCGTGCTGGAAAACCTCGACATCGGCCGCCAGAGCCCGCGGCGATTCCCGGATGGACAGGCGGCCCCGTCCTGGACGCTGGAAAGGCTGTTCGCGATATTTCCCAATCTCGCGACTATGCCGGATCGTCGTGGCGCTCACATGAGCGGAGGCGAGCAGCAGATGCTCACCGTCGCGCGAACCTTGATGGGAAACCCGCTGCTGGTCGCGCTCGACGAGCCGTCCGAAGGCGTCGCGCCCGTGATCGTAGAGCAGATGGCGAACGCCATTGTCGAATTAAAGAAGGAAGGCTTGTCAGTCGTACTCTCCGAGCAGAACATCCACTTCGCCGAGCTCGTGTCCGACCGCGCATATGTGCTGGAGAAGGGGCAGCTGCAGTGGCAAGGCCGCATGGCGGACCTTGCCAAGGATATTGTCGTGCAACGCAGCTTTCTGTCGGTCTAGCCGGCCGGTGCTTCCGTATGTCTGACGCAATTGCAGAGATACAACTGGCACAGGCCACACACCGGCATCATTGCGTGGCATCCTGTGCGCGGGCAAGCACGGTCGGGGGAAATTCTATTCCTAGCGCCACGGCTGTCTTGGTATTGACCACGAGTTCGAATTTGGTTGGCGCTTGCACTGGAAGATTGGCCGGTTTTTCACCTTTGAGAATCCGATCAACATACCCGGCTGCATTTCGCAGCACGGCAAAGAGATCTGCGCCATATGAAACCAGGCCGCCGGCATTCACAAATTCGCGCTGAGCATACACGGCAGGTAGCTTGTTCTTCGCAGCAAGGTTGATGATAAGATCGCGATAGACCAACGCGTTGGTGCTGGATGTCACGATCAGTCCGCCACTGGCGACGCTCGCAAACGCATTAAGCTCCCGCTCGAGTTCCGCGGGGTCGCGAACGTTGATCGGTTGGGTTTCTACGCTTTGCGCCGCCGCAGCGGCCTGTATAACGGCAAATTGGCCGACGCCGGCCGCTCCTGTGGGATCTCGGATGACCCCTACGCGTTTAACGCTTGGAGCTATTTCTCTCAGAAGCTCCAGCCATTTGCCGCCGATAGTATATTCGAACTGTGTGAAACCGGTGACGTTGCCGCCTGGCCTTGAAAGGCTGTTCACGAAACCGGACCCGACTGGGTCTGGCACGAAAGAAAAAACGATCGGAATTGCTTGTGTAGTCTGAAGCAAAGATTGCGTAGCGGTCCCACCGTTTGCGACCAATACGTCAGGCTTTAACCCGACCAACTCTTCAGCATGCTTGCGAAGCGCGGCTCCATCGCCGCCGCCATGCCGAATTTCGAGGCGCAAATTGCGCCCTTCAAGCCAGCCCAGCTCCCCGAGTCCCTGCACCAACATCCGCACCCGTGCATCAGAAACGGGACCAGAGGCGCCGGTGAGTATGCCGACCTGCCGCATTACCACCTTCGGTCGCTGTGCTTCTACCGCAATCGGCCACGTGACCGCTGCTCCGCCGATCAGCGCGATAAATTGCCTCCGCCTCATGCCGGCCTCCGCACTTGATCGCTATCTTAGCTGCCCACAGGGCCCGCCTCATAGAGCTGACTAGGGGCCGGCGACCGAAATTGGCGAGATCTTCGCGCGGAGAAGGCGCCAATCATAGACTTTACAAAATCCGCAAGCCGGCAGTGTTGGCCGGCGTGACGCCCGCCTCGGTGGCGGCGGCAGCGCTCACCGCCCACACCACGTCAGTCTTCGTGTCCACCTTGATAAACTTCGGAGTCGGCATGCTGCCGTTTGTCCAAACGAAAGCGATGCGGTCGGCCAGAAGCTCGCCGCAAAGAACCTGGGGCACGCCATAGCCGCCGAACGCACTCTTGGTCGGGTTGTTACCGTGCCGCACCCAATCCGTCACCGGCCAGAAATCCGGCAATGATTTCGCGCGCGCGGTGTTGATGATGGTCTGTGCCGAACCGAAGAACGTATCCACCGGCAGCACGATCAGCGCGCCCGGCTGGTTGATGCCGTTGATGGCGGCAACGATGTTGGCGTCCGTCGGGGTGGCGACATTTACCGGGTTCACAGTGACGGGGGGATTGCCCTGAGTGATCAGCGCAAGGCTTTTGTCGGAAGGCGGATAGCCCGGAACATTCAGGACATGCACCCGGTTTGCCCCTGACTGTGCCAACGACGGAAGCGCCGCCAGGAGCTTGTCGTAGTAGTCTTTGCCGATCTGCTGCCGTTGACCGTCGATGCCGCAGACGTTGTTTTGGTTGAGAGGCTCGGACACGATGCCGGCGATGGTCACGCTGTTCCAGGCCGCCGTGCCGGAAACCCTGTCCAGCACCGTTTTCGACATGCATAGCACCGCGTCGGGTGGGTTGGCGGGAAGCGTCGTGGGAAAAATCGCACCGAGACCCGTCGCCGGCGTTTCGCGATAGTCGATGACATAGTGGTGACCGATCTCGTAGCCGCGGATATCGAGCCGCTGGATCAGCCCTTTGATGTAAGGCCGCACGCCGGCGAGACTGGCCGGGGTCGAATCCGAAATGGTCCTGCTCGTCGCTGTGTTCGCAATCGCGACCGCGAGAATTGTCTTTACGGCCATTGCCCCCTCCTCGTTTTGAGCTTGTTATGAACGGGATTCTCCAGATAACTCCCGAACTGGCGTGAATACTCGTAATTTTACGGCTTTTTGCAAGACTCTTCACTCGATCACCTCATCGGCGCGAACGAGCAGTGCAGGCGGAATGTTGAGGCCAAATGCCTTTGCGGTCTTTAGGTTGATCACCAGCTGGTAGTTGGTCGGTCCTTGGACCGCAAGGTCACCTGGCTTCTCGCCTTTGAGGATGCGATCGACATAGCTTGCAGCACTGCGGAACTGCGCGGAAAAATCAGCCGAATAGGAAAGCAAACCGCCGGCCGTTACGAATTCACGCTGAGCGTAAACCGCTGGCAGCTTATGCCTGGCGGCCAGTGCAATGATCATGTCGCGATTGATCAACGCACTCGTGCTCGATGCAACAATCAGCCCACCCTTGGTTGCGCGCGCGAACGCGCTAACATCGCGCTCGATCTCGGCGGCATCCCGAACGTTGACGGGCGTTACCTCGATCCCGAGTGACGGCGCCACGGATTGGATAACGGCAAACTGGCCTACCCCAGCGGGTAATCTGGCGTCGCGGAGGACTGCCGCCCGCACGACCTCTGGCCCGATTTCCCTTAGCAGTTCGACCCATTTCCCGCCAAAGCTGTATTCGAACTGCAAGAATCCGGTGGCATTGCCGCCCGGCCGCGACAGGCTGTCGATGAAACCGGAGCCGACCGGATCAGGGACGATTGTAAACACGATCGGCACCGTGCGGGTTGCCTGCAGCAAGAACCCCGTTGCCGTGCCGCCGATGGTCATGATGACGTCCGGGGCGAGCTCGGCCAATTCTGCCGCATGTTTTCGAATCGCGTCGTTGCTGCCACTACCTTGGCGAATTTCAAACTGGATGTTTTCGCCCTTAGTCCAACCCAATTGCGCCAATGCCTGCAGGAAAACCTCTACGCGTGCTATCGAATCGGGACCAGCCGCGCCCGTTAGTACGCCAACGCGCCGAACGGTATTGCGTTGCTGCGCCTTCGCCACAGCTGGCCAAGTTGCGGCCGCACAACCGAGAGCACCCAGAAATTCACGCCGCCTCATGCAGCCCTCAGGGTCAGAGGCTCCATCGTAGCGGACCAAATGAGCACTTTGATAGGGGGCGCACGGCGCTTCGCTCCTGCAACATGAAATATTCGCCAAGGTCGGAACTGGGTCAAAGTGCAAAGAACTCAAAGTGAGTATACGACGTCCGCTTTGCCTCCCAAAGCGACCATTGAGCGGACTTTGGTGTATGTCTCAAAGGTGCCTTAGCCAGACATTCACGCGACCATACTTACGCTTACGGCGCGGGCCGCGCTAAACGGCGGACGAACTGGCGCGTTGTCGAAATGATATCTATCAATTTCAGCACGACTCGAATTAGCCAGATCGGCGTGCCCAAATAGTGAAATGTTTCAGCTCGTCCTTGGATATCACGACGCTGAAAGTTTACATCTGAAAAATAATCCGGATTGCTCGCGCACCGGCCGTCGGCCCGTGAACGTCCGCTTTGGTCAAAGTGAGAAGAACTCACATTGAGAAATGTCGTCCGCTTTACCCCCCAATAGCGACATTTAGCGGACGTGCCGGGATGTCCGTGTGGTGCCAACATCAGCAGCCAGTACCGGCCGTAGTTGATCTAGTGCTCCGGGTTAAGCCGCAATCCGCCGGATCAAACTGGCGCCGCTGGCGCTTTGGGCGGCGGAAACAGCAGCCGCTGATAGAGCCAGCCGATGCCGACCAGCACCAAGCCGAGCCCGATGAATGACAGCGCGCGATAGACGCCGGTCAGGCCCGACATATCGACCAGGAACACCTTGGCGACGGTGAGCAGCGTGATCGCGGCGGACGCAAGCCGCGCCAGCTGCGAGCGGAAGGCGATGCCGAACAGCAGCAGCATCACGCCGTAGGCGAGCCAGATCACCGAGTAGGTGTATTGCTCGGCGTCGGTGGCGGCGCCGCGGCTCAGCACCGGCCCGTGGTACAGCGTGCGTACTTCGAGCGAGAGGTAGCTCAGCATGAGCAGCACCGCGATGGCTGCCGCGACGATGCGATATGCCGGAGGACGGACACCGCGCGTTCGCATCGCCAGGATGATGGCCAGGACGGCTGGGATGCCGTAGCCCAGCAGGATGAGGTTGATGAATGCGCCGCCGACCGGCTCGCCGGTGAGCAGCGGATTGCAGAAAATTCCGAGACCCAGGGCGATTCCGGCGAATGTGAGCGCGGCGATCACCAGCGCGCCGGCGTCGTGCACGATGCTGCCGGTACGGTAGCGCACGTGTTCGAGCCCGATCGTCATCGCAAGGCCGGTGCAGACCTGCAGCGCGAGCTCGCCGAGCGCGCTGGTGTGACGATAGATGTCGCCGCCATTGATGTAATGGCGGATTTCGAGGAACGCGGTCAGCACTGTGACCAGGATCGCCGCGCTGTCCACCATCCGGGACGGCTGGTCGTCGGCGCGCCTGCGAAGCAGGTGGCCG
>Ga0207683_10005837_pt1 | contig 10555 bp, 10 predicted proteins | sample KBSM73metaG_FD_184333 | JGI IMG/M metagenome (GOLD analysis project Ga0207683, IMG submission 184333) | Miscanthus rhizosphere microbial communities from Kellogg Biological Station, Michigan, USA - KBS M7-3 metaG (SPAdes) (version 2) | ecosystem: Host-associated > Plants > Roots > Rhizosphere >...
CCGGCGGGCCGACCACTGGGCGCCGGGCGGGAACCAGGGCGCCTCGGGCAGCGGCTGGGCAGCATCGAGGTCGGGCAGCCCGGCCACCAGTTCGGCGGTCTCGTCGGCTGCCTTCGCGTACTCCTCCAGCAGGCCGGCCAGGGTGTCCCCGGGCTCCATGCGGAACGCGGACAGCCAGTCGCGCAGCCGGCCCCAATCGCGCAAGAGCACCTCGTGGGCGATTTCGTATGCGGTCTCCCCCTCGTGCTCGCGTGCGACCAGCAGCCGCCCGCGCACCAGGATCTGGAGGACCGCCAGGCGACCGAGGTAGTGCTTCTGACAGGCCATGCGTCTGTCGACAGCGCGGTGAATGCGCTGGCCGTCCGGGCGGCACGCGAGTTGGACGCACCCGAGAACCTCACCGTGCTGGTGCTCACCGACGCGTTCGGGGCGAAATCATTGGTGGACAGCCCGCTGGTGCCGTTGATCAGTGCCACCGGGTCCGAGCGGATGGGTGCGCAGATCGCTCCCCGGGTCGCGGCGCGGTTCGGACGCGCGCTTCTGGAGCTTGGCGGCAATAATGCGATGATCGTCTGCCCCTCGGCGGACATCGAGCTCGCCGCGCGAGCGATCCTCTTTTCATCCGCCGGGACTGCCGGCCAACGGTGCACGACACTGCGCCGCCTCATCGTTCACGAAAGCGTGGCCGGCGCGTTGGTCGCCCGAGTCCGAGGCCTCTTCGCTCAGGTGCGGATCGGCGATCCGAGACAGCCGGACACGTTGATCGGCCCTCTGATCGACGAAGCGGCATTCAGCGGCATGAAGAACGTGCTCGGCGATCACCTCGAGCGCGTCGAAGCCGTCCCCGGCGGCTTTTACGTTCGCCCGACCTTGGTGGAGGCTTCTGCGCAGGAAGGAAGCGTGCTGAAGGAGACCTTCGCTCCGATCCTTTACGTGTTGCGCTATGCCGATTTCGACGAGGCCCTGGCCCTGAACAATCAGGTTCCACAGGGGCTTTCTTCCTCGATCTTCACCAATGATGTCCGGGAGGCAGAGCGCTTCATGTCGGCCGCGGGCTCCGACTGCGGGATCGCCAACGTCAATATCGGGCCATCCGGAGCCGAAATCGGCGGCGCGTTCGGCGGCGAGAAAGAGACGGGCGGTGGTCGCGAGAGCGGATCTGATAGCTGGCGCGCCTACATGCGGCGTCAGACCAACACCATCAATTACGGATCGGACTTACCGCTCGCTCAGGGTGTCCGCTTCGACGTCGCCCCATAGCGCCAGTCGCTCTTCGGCGATCATCGCCGGCCACGCGCGACGGAATTTCTGGATCCAGGCTTTCAGGGCTCGAGGCTCCAGCGGCGCCGACAGCAGGTAGCCCTGGGCATAATCACACCCGAGCTCCCGCACGATCCGCAGCTGATCGATCGTCTCGACGCCCTCCGCGGTCGTGATCAATCCGAGGCCGTGCGCAAGTTCGGTCACGGCCTGGATGATAAGCCGGGAGTCGCGCGAATAAGGCGCGTCGGCGACGAAGGCCTGGTCGATCTTCACCTCGGTGAAGGGCAATTGACGAAGCTGCATGAGCGAGGAGTAGCCGGTCCCGAAATCGTCGATCGCGAGGCCGATGCCCTTGATCCGGAAGCGGGTGAGGGTGTCCATCAACTTGACCAGCGGCTGGGTGGCGCCTTCGGTCAGCTCCAGCACGATCCGGTCGCTTGGTACCTCGAGGGCTCGGCACATCCGCTCCACGAGGTCGGGAAAGTCGAGGTGCTGCAGGCTGAGCGCCGAAATGTTGAACGCGATGAAGGTATCGAGGCCTTCCTCGCGCCAGTCGAGCCATTGGCGCAGGATCTGTCGCAGTCCCCACTGCGTAAGGTCGTGGATCAGCCCATGTTCCTCGGCCAAAGGCACGAAGTCGGAGGGCTTGACCGGACCCAACTCCGGATCCTCCCAACGGACCAGTGCTTCGACCTGCCTCAAGCCGCCATCGCGCAGGCATACCTTCGGCTGGTACATCATGTGGAGCCGCTGCTGATCGAGTGCTCGCTGGAGACCTCTGACAATCTCAAGTTCGGCTTGTGGACTCACGGGACCAACGTCGCCTTCAGCTTCGCGAGCAGTTCCTCGAGGTCTTCGAGCCGGACGGGCTTCTCCACGGGACCCGCCATGTTCAGGCCCAGCGCCTCGCCGAGACGGAATGCGGACTCGAGCACCCGCCGGTCGAATCCGCTGACAATGAGGACGGGCCCGCGATAATCGTGATCGGCGAGGAAGCGGGTCAGTTCGACTCCGTCGACAGGCATTCCAAGGTCCAGCGCCACCATTTCCGGCTTCTGTTTAAGGAAGATCGCCCGAAAATCCTCAGCACGCTCGGTAACGATAGGGTCAAAGCCGCAGCTTCGGGCCGCATTCGCCAAATACTCGGCGAGGGCTGGCTCGTCATCGATCAGCAGCAGACGCGGCTGCGGCATGAAATCGTCTCCCCTGCTCGGGCGTACGCAGCAACAACGCTTGAGACAAGCTTTCTAACGCCTTTTTAACCGTGTCGCCGATAAAGTCCCAATTTGGCGCGATTTGCGCCGATCTAAAGGCGGTACCGGCATGTTCGCGGATCTTATCCGGAGGAAGTTTTCGGGTCAGGCGTTCAGCAGCAGCGACGCTGCATTCGAGTCGACCACGGTCTCTCTGTCCACCGCGGTACCGCGGCCTGCGGAGCGCCGTTACGACGAGCGGGTCTCGGCCATGCTTCGTGTCGGCAAGCTGACGGACGCGGATGGCCAGGAGCAACTGGTCAAGATCAAGAACCTTTCGGCCGGCGGGATCATGGTGATCGTTTCCCGGTCTCCGTCCGTTGGCGCGAGTGTCAGCGTGGAGCTTTCGTCCCAGCGCATCCCCGCCACGGTCGTGTGGACCCGCGACGGCATGGCGGGACTGAAGTTCGAGCAGAATATCGACCTTGGCGAGCTGCTGGCGGGCCGCAAGCCGCGGCACGGTTTCCGCCCACGGCCTCCTCGCCTGAAGATTCCCTGCAAGGCCTCTGTCCGCGTCGGCAAGACCTATTACACGGTGGACGTGCACGACCTTTCGCTCGGCGGCATCAAAGTCCAGCCGATCGAGGAATATTGCGTAGGCAAGAAGGTGATTGTCGTCGTCGAGAGCCTGCGCCCGATCAAGGGCGAGGTCCGCTGGTATAGCGACCGCCGTGCCGGCATCGTGTTCGAACGAGCGCTGGAGTTCGACGAGCTGTCCGAATGGGTTGGCAAGCGGCTCGAGCTCGCCAGCCTGAAGGCGTCTTACAAAGACAGCTGACGCCACCTATCTCCGCTCCGATATTCCAAGGAGCGAACCATGGCCGAACAAGTCGCAATCCTCGCGGGCGGATGCTTCTGGTGCACCGAGGCCGTCTTCCTCGACGTGGTTGGCGTGAGATCGGTCGAGAGCGGCTATACCGGCGGAACGGTCGCGAACCCCACGTACAAGCAGGTCTGCGGCGGCGACACCGGTCATGCCGAGGCGATTCGCGTCACCTTCGATCCGGAGCAGCTCAGCTATGACGACCTGCTCGACATCTTCTTCGCGACCCACGACCCGACCCAGCTCAATCGCCAGGGAAACGACGTCGGTACGCAGTATCGTTCCGCGATCTTCCCGGAGAACGAGGAGCAGGAGCGCAAGGCGCGCGAGGGTATTGCGCGAGCCAACGAGGAGCTTGGCGGCCGCGTCGTGACAACGATCGAGCCGAAGGGCGAGTGGTATCCCGCTGAGGATTATCACCAGGATTATTGGTCTGGTGAGGGTCAGCGCAACCCTTATTGCATCGCTGTCATCCCGCCGAAGCTTCAGAAGCTTCGGAAGAGCTTCCAGGCGCGCGCGAAGAGCGCGGCAGCAACCGCCTAAGCAGCGGCGCGACGCAGGCGATCGTTGATCGCTACGCCGAGGCCTTGGTCCGGCACGGGTGCAACGGCGATCCGGGCCCTTTCTGAAGCGTCAGCCTGATGGAGCAGGTCGAACAGGGATGCGGCGGCTTCGACGAGGTCGCCCGAGGGGCTCAGGCTCACGTCGCCGTCAAGCTCGCCGAACCCGATCAGGAATTCATCCTCAGCAGCATTATCTGCTTCCAGTCGCAGGGGCTTGGACGGCGCATAATGGCTCGCCAGCTGGCCCGGGGCCTCGATCGTCTCGCCTGAAGCCCGCTCGGCTTCCACTTCGATGGGCCCCGGTCGCAGCAGTCGCAGCGCACCGCCGGTTGCCGCAACGATCGTGGATTCCACGCCCCGTTCAGTTCGGCCACCGTCAATGATCAGGGGAATCCTTCCGCCGAGGCTCTTCAATACGTGCTCGGCCCGCGTTGGGCTGATCGCGCTGCTTGCATTTGCCGATGGGGCGGCGAGCGGATGGTTCGTCGATCTCAGGAGCGCCTGCATCGCAGGATGGGATGGGACTCGAATGCCGATCGTGTTCAGGCCAGCGGTGACGATCGAGGAGATGCCGGTCCGCTCCCGCAACGGAACGACAAGGGTGAGGGGGCCAGGCCAACAGCGTTCAGCAAGGTCCAGCGCCTCTCCCTCTATGACCCCGATTTTCTGCGCGGCGTCGAGGTCAGGCACGTGCACGATCAAGGGATTGAACGAAGGCCGTCCCTTGGCTTCGTAGATGCGCGCAACGGCCTGGGCATTCATGGCATTGGCCGCAAGTCCGTAGACGGTCTCCGTCGGAACCGCGACCGGCTCGCCCTCGAGGATTAGCCGGGCTGCTTCGGCAATGGCGTTGTCGCTAAAGGCAAGTACCCGCGTTTGCATGGGCCGCGGCTAGAGGATTTGCGCGCGCGCCGGAATATCAGGCGCGCTCGCTATCCAGCAGTTCGGCGGCGTCGATGCCGAGTCGGCGCATGCGGGCCCGGATCTCCGGCCATTCTTCCTTGAGGAAGCGCGTGCGCTCCGACGTGCTGAGCCGGCTGCGCGCGCCCGGTGCGACAAACATGCCGACGCCCCGCTTGACGACGATCAAGCCCTCATCCTGGAAGCCCTGATAGGCTTTGGCGACCGTGAGAGGATTCGCCTGCTCTTCCGCGGCCAGCGCCCGGACGGAGGGAAGGGGGTCGCCGTCCCCATATTTGCCGGCCATGATCGCATCGGCGATGGTCTCGCGGAGCCGGACATAGACGGGTTTGTCGTGCTGGGTTCTAAGCGTCATGCTGTAGTAATACAGCGGATCGCAAGAAGTTTCAATCTCTTACCGAATTAAAGCTCCGGCGCCCGCCACGGCTTCCATATCGTCGCAAGCGGTGCCCGCGGCCGTTCCTCGAGCTCGCGGCCGGTGTGGCCGATGAAGATGAAGCCCGCGATTCGTTCGCCCGGTGCGCAGAAAGCCGCGGCGACATGTTCGGAATAGGCATACCAGCCCGTGACCCACCCCGCGACATAGCCGAGCGCATGGGCTGCCAGCAGCAGGTTCATCCCCGCCGCGCCGCAGGACAGTTCCTGCTCCCAGACCGGAATCTTGTGATCCGGGATTGGCGCCGACACGAGCACCACGAGTTGCCCCGCATAATGCGCGAACTCATCCGCTTTCTCATGCTTGGCCGGCGGCGCGCATTCGTCTTCCTTCGCAAGCGCCTGGCGGAACAGGATCGCAAGCTCGTCGCGCTGGTCGTCGGCGACGGTCACGAAACGCCATGGGAAAATCTTGCCGTGGTCAGGAGTCCGGGCGGCGATGGACAGGATACGCTCCATCTCCTCGACGGTCGGCCCGGGATCCACAAGCTCGCGCGGCTTGCCGGATCGGCGGGTTTCGAGGAGCGAAAGGATCGATGTGCGGTCATTGAGCATGTTGACGGTCATCTAGGGGCGCGGACCTCCTGCAACAATCCGCTTCACAAGAGCATTTTGGTCGTTACGGTCGCCGCCAATTGAGATGGGGAGAGAACCGGATGGTCGATACGCCAGCCGTTGAAGAGCCGTTTTCGCCTGCTTCCGGGCGCACCAATCCTGCGGCCAAGGGCAGTTGGTTCGGTCATCCGCGACAGCTTGCGCGGCTGTTCACGACCGAAGCGATGGAGCGCTTCGGCTATTACGGCATGCGAGCTCTGCTGACGCTCTATCTCGCAAAGCACTTTCTCTTCTCCGACACGACCACGACGGGTCTCTACGGCGGCTTCACAGCGCTGGTTTACCTGACGCCTTTGGTCGGCGGATTCATCGCCGACCGCTACCTTGGCTCCAAGCGGTCCGTGAAGTTCGGCGCGCTGATGATGAGCCTTGGCTATTTCATCCTTTGCTTCGGCGGCGAAACAGCCAAGCCGCACGCGACCATCGATGGCCAGCGTTACGAGGTTAAGGTCGAGAATTCCGTCGACCGACCCACGTCGACCGGCGAGGAGATTCGCTATGTCGTGACCGGCAGCGAGCGCCTGAAGATCAAGGGTAATGACGACGGAAGCGTCGACCTGCTGCGCAGCGACGACAGCGTCGCGCGCAACCTTCCGAAAGGATCCTTCGAGCCGGGAGCCGACCGCAACAGCCTTTTCGTACTGCTGATGCTCATCGGCCTTTCGATGATCACCGTCGGCAACGGCTTCTTCAAGCCGAACATCTCGACCATCGTCGGATCGCTCTATGCGCAGGGGGACCGCCGGCGAGATGCCGGGTTCACGATCTTCTACATGGGCATCAATCTCGGGTCCTTCTTCTCGCAGCTGCTTTGCCCGTTCCTCGCCGACAATGTTGGCTGGTGGGCAGGTTTTGGCCTCGCGGCTGGCGGCATGCTTCTCGCCGCAGCCTTGTTCGAATTCGATCGAGGGCTTCTGGATGGCTATGGTGAGCGTCCCGAGGGTGCGGATCCGTCACGCGACTGGTGGATCTACGGCAGCGCGATCCTTGCAGTCCCCGTCGTCTATTTCCTCTTCACCAACCTGATGAACGCCAGTGCCTCGTCGGCGGAGGCGCACAGCATCGGCGAATATATCCTTTCGCTGCCGGTGATGGGCAAAGTGCTGTTCTTCACCTTCCTGGTGTCGATCCCCGGCATCCTCATCTGGTCGTGGGCGGTCGGGAGCCGTCAGGAATTCCAGATGATGCTCGCGGCGATGGTCCTTATCGTCTTCAACGTCGTCTTCTGGACGTTGTTCGAACAGGCGGGCTCTTCGCTCACCTTGTTCGCAGACAGGAATACCGACCTTCACATCACCTCGAACTGGTCGATCTCCGCGGGCCAGACGCAGTCGTTCAACGCCATCTTCATCGTCCTGTTGGCGCCGCTCTTCTCGATCCTATGGAACGGGCTCGCGAGACGTGGACTGGAACCGCCGATCCCCATCAAGTTCGGCCTGGCCCTCGTCGGGGTAGGCGCGGGCTTCCTGTTCCTGGTGTGGGGCTCGCAATTCGCGGGATCCGACTTCAAGGTCGGAATATGGTGGATCGCGGGACTCTATCTCATCCACTCGATCGCCGAATTGATGATCTCTCCGGTTGGCCTCAGCATGATCACTAAGCTGTCGATCGCGCGTATCGTCGGTCTGATGATGGGTGTCTGGTTCCTGTCGATTTCCGTCGCCCAATATGTTGCGGGCGCCGTTGCGCAGGTCGCTTCGGTTGAGACGGTGGGCGGACAGGTCACCAACCTGCAGGTCAGCCTGAACACGTACCTTCACGTCTTCACCATCATCGGTGAATGGGCGGTCGGGTTCGGCGTGGTGCTCCTGCTGCTCAGCTGGCCCCTCAAATATCTGATGCACGGTGTGAAGTGAGGAGAGGCGCAGCCGCGGTCCTCCCGGCCGTCCTGAGCCTCAGCGCCTGCGCCGCCTTTGAGGACAAGCCGAAAGGCCCGCCCCCGGTCGCGATCAACGAGGATCCGTATCCATCGACCTACGCGCGCTATCCTGGCGTGCCGACGATCATCCGCCACGCGACCGTTTTCGACGGCGAAGGGCGTCAGATCAACGACGGTACGGTGGTGCTGGTCGACGGCGTGATCCAGGCTGTAGGCGGACCCGAGCTCGCGGCTCCGGCGGGCGCTCAGGAGATCGACGGCAGCGGCAAGTTCGTGACGCCCGGGATCATCGACGTACACAGCCACCTCGGCGACTATCCCTCGCCAGGCGTCGAGGGGAATAGCGACGGCAATGAGGCAACATCCCCGGTGCGCCCAGAGGTCTGGGCTGAACATAGCGTCTGGCCGCAGGATCCCGGGTTCAGCCGCGCCTTGATGAACGGAGGCGTGACGACCCTGCAAATCCTGCCGGGTTCCGCCAACCTGTTCGGAGGACGGTCGGTCGTCCTGAAGAATGTTCCCGCCCGCACGGCGCAAGGAATGAAGTTCCCGGGCGCGCCTTATGGGCTGAAGATGGCCTGCGGCGAGAATCCCAAGCGCGTCTACGGCTCCAAGGGCAACATGCCGCAAACGCGCATGGGAAACATCGCTTTGGCCCGCCAGACTTGGGCCAAGGCGGCGGCTTACAAGCGCAAATGGGACAAATATGAGCGGGACGGGGGCGAAATGCCCGAACGCGATCTCGCCATGGATACGCTGAGCGGGGTCCTCGCCGGCAAGATCCTGGTCCACAACCACTGCTATCGCGCCGACGAAATGGCCAACATGATCGATATGAGCCACGAGTTCGGCTACAAGATCGCGGCGTTCCATCACGCGGTCGAAAGCTACAAGATCGCGGACATCCTCGCGCGTGAGGGCATCTGCTCGGCGATGTGGGCCGACTGGTACGGCTTCAAGATGGAAGCTTATGACGCAATCAAGGAGAACATCCCGCTCGTCCATAATGCCGGCGCCTGCGCAATCGTCCATTCGGACGATCCCAACGGCATCCAGCGGCTGAACCAGGAAGCTGCCAAGGCGCTCGGCGATGGAATTCGCGCGGGCATTCCCAACCTGTCCGAAGCGGTCGCCTGGGAATGGCTGAGCCGCAATCCGGCCAAGGCGCTCGGCATCCTCGACAAGACGGGCACGCTCGTTGCCGGCAAGATGGCCGACGTCGTGATGTGGAACGGCGATCCGTTCAGCGATTACTCGCGGCCTCAGATGGTGTGGATCGACGGTGCACTCATGTACGACGCGAATGATCCGAAGCGGCGGCCGGTCAGCGATTTCGAGCTTGGCCAGCCCGGCGAGGGAGACACCAAATGAGCGGCAAGCGCCTGTCATGGTGGGGCATGGCCGGGATCGTCTGCGGCGTGTCCGGCGCGCTGGTCGGTTGGAAAGCGAACGCCCAGACCTTCGCCGTCGTCGGCGCTACGGTAGCGCTGGGTGACGGATCTCAGCCGATCCAGAACGGCATGGTCGTGGTTCGCAACGGCAGGATCGTCGCCGCCGGCGATATCCGGATGAAGCTTCCTGCAGACACCCAGGTGATCGACGCGCGCGGCAAATGGGTGACGCCCGGCATCGTCGCCGGTTTCTCGCGGCTCGGCCTGACGGAGGTCGACCTCTCAGCGCAAGGCGCAGACGATTCAAGCGCGGACGGGCCGTTCAACGCGGCGCTCGACGTCGTTCCGGCAATCAATCCGCTTCATTCGACCATCGCGGTGAATCGCGCCGACGGAGTGACGCGGGCGCTCGTCGCGCCGAATGCCGGGAAGAGCATCTTCGCGGGACAGGGCGCGGTGATCGATACCGGCGCCGACCGCGATCCGATCACGGCCGCGCGCAAGTTCCAGTTCGTGGAGCTCGGCGAAACCGGGTCGGCAAAGGCAGGGGGCTCTCGTGCTTCAGCACACGTGCTGTTCCGTAATGCGCTTCGTGAGGCTGGCGAACTGCGCCGTTACGCGCCCGCTGTCGCCGCCAGTCGCGGCGGTTGGCCGGATGAACGAGATCGGCCCGTGGTTCGCAATCCCAACGAGTCGCGTCTCTACGGCGCCGACGCCCGCCGCAGCGAGGACGTCCTCCTGACCCGCTTCGATGCCGCAGCGCTCGTTCCGGTACTCCAGGGGCGGCAATATCTGCTCGTCCATGTCGAGCGGGCGAGCGACATCCTTCAGGTGATCGCGCTGCGGAAGGAATTTCCGTCGCTAAAGCTCGTCATCGTCGGAGCAAGCGAGGGTTGGACCGTCGCCGACGAGATTGCCCGGTCGGGCATTCCCGTCATTGCCTCGGCCGTGAACGACTTACCTGCCGCGTTCGAGCAGCTCGCTGCCACCCAGTCGAACGTGGGCCGCATGCGGGCCGCGGGCGTGAAGGTCTCGATCGGGATGATCGACGACAATGATACCCGCTATCTCTTCGACGAGCGCCAATATGCGGGTAATCTGGTCGCTCTGCAGAAGCTGCCTGGTGCGACCGGGGTGAGCTGGGGAGAAGCGCTGGCCATGATCACGTCCCGTCCCGCCGAAGCGATCGGCATGGGCGGTGAAATTGGCAGCCTCGCGCCCGGGCGGCGAGCCGATCTCGTGATCTGGTCGGGCGATCCGCTCGAAGGCTTCAACGCGGCCGAGCAGGTGTTCATCGATGGCGTCCGCCAGCCGCTCGACACTCACCAGACGAGACTTCGCGATCGCTACCGCTATTTGCCGGGGCAGCGGAATCTGCCTGAGGCGTACCGGCATTGACGCCGCAGGCGGGG
>Ga0207683_10005840_pt1 | contig 10553 bp, 8 predicted proteins | sample KBSM73metaG_FD_184333 | JGI IMG/M metagenome (GOLD analysis project Ga0207683, IMG submission 184333) | Miscanthus rhizosphere microbial communities from Kellogg Biological Station, Michigan, USA - KBS M7-3 metaG (SPAdes) (version 2) | ecosystem: Host-associated > Plants > Roots > Rhizosphere >...
CTGAAATTCAGCGTGCATTGGAGCAGGGGAAGTACACCAACATGATTGACCAAATCTCCTACAACGGTGACCGCAAAGCGGCGATCGACAAAATTGCGCACGCCACTAACTTAATGAAGCGCGCGGGTATTGTAGCGGTGGTTATTTTCCTGGTTATCTCGGTGCTTATCATCTTTAACACTATCCAAATGGCTATTTTCAACCGTCGCGACGAGCTGACGATTATGCGTCTTTTGGGCGCCAGCACCGGGTTCATTCGTGGGCCATTTGTGGTGGAGGCGATTATGTACGGCATTATTTCGGCGTTGGTATCGGTGCTGCTCATTCATTCGCTGTTTGTGGCGAGTAGCTCTGCGCTACAGGCGACCAGCCTGGGATTGTTGGATATTAACTACGCCGCTACGTATTTCAACGCACATTTCTGGCAGCTTTTGACACTGCAGCTGGTACTCGGTATACTCATTGGAGCCGCATCATCTACTGTCGCGACCCGGCGGTATCTCAAATTTAAAACGACGAAATAACAATTCATCTACATTTTTTAAGAATACCTAGGGTGGGGAGGGTGTATTGACGAAACGGGGGCTCGGCGGTATGATTAAAGCACTAATGGTTACACACCATATGAAAAAACAAAAACAACAGCACAAGAAGAAATTGACTACATGGCAACGGGCGACCTCGGTGTCTGTTTTTGCCGTGGCGACAATTTTGTCGGCGGCTCTTGTTGTGGTGCCGAACGTGCGGGCCGACCAATTCGACGACCAAATTGCCCAGCTCCAGCAGCAGAACGCTGGCGTGCAGAGTTCGTTGCAGGCATTACAATCTGAAGCAAGCAGCTACCAGGACGCAATTAACAAGCTGCAAGCACAAATTAGCGACTTGCAAGGCAAGATCAACACCAATTTGTCACAGCAAGCTGCTTTGCAGCAGCAAATTACCGAAAATCAAACCAAGCTCGACGAGCAAAAGGCAGTGTTGGGCAGTGACATCAAGGCAATGTATGTCGACGGCCAGCCCACTACGCTGGAAATGCTCGCCAGCAGCGGCAACCTGAGTGATTTTGTAGACAAAGAGCAATACCGCACGAATGTACAAAACAAGATCCAGGACACGCTGAAGAAGATCAACACCTTGCAGAGTGAACTGAAAAAGCAGAAGCTGGCCGTAGACCAACTGCTGCAAGACCTGCAGAAGCAGCAGTCGCAACTGGCTGACGCGCAAGGTTTGCAAAACCAATTATTGTCGAAGAACAAGAGCGAGCAGAACGACTTCAACAACCAGATCGCCGCTAACCAGAGTAAGATTGGTGATTTGCGTAAGCAGCAGGCAATTCTTAACTCGCGCTACAACATCGGCACCTTTAAAGACAGCCCGGACCATGGCGGCTACCCAGACGCCTGGAACAGTGCACCGCAAGACAGCTTTATTGACCCATGGGGCATGTACAACCGGGAATGTGTATCGTTTACCGCTTACAAAGTGCACCAGGCGTACATGGCTGGACGCACCAACCGCGACATGCCGTACTGGGGTGGCGTAGGCAACGCAAACCAGTGGGACGACAACGCTCGCGCCGCGGGCATTCCGGTGGACTCTAACCCGACTCCTGGCTCGGTGGCTATTAGCAATGCTGGTTTTTACGGCCACGCTATGTGGGTACAGGCGGTGAGTGATGACAAGTCGCAGATTTATGTGCAGCAGTATAATGCTCAGTTGAACGGCACATACAGTGAAGGCTGGCGCTACACCACGGGCCTTGTGTTCATCCATTTCTAACGCGGCTAGCCCCTAAGCTAAAAAAGAAAAAACAATATAGGCACTCGTAGGTCACGAAACATGCCTTGATAGCATACTTCACGCTTCCGAGGTGCCTATATTGTTTTTCTTTTTAGCTCCCAACGTCCGTGGAACTGATGCTATACTGGTGTGAGCATAACCGAAAAGTGAGGGAAGAGTGCAGCAAAAGCTTAGCGCGCATGGTTTTATAAATCGTTTTAAAAATAACTCGGTAGCCAAATGGACAACCTTGATTATTGTCGTTTTGGTTGGAGCTGCGGGGATATTCAGCATAGGTGTTGGCGTTGGCAGCGGCCGCATATCGTTCTCTACCTTAGAGAGCCAGAATGAGGATTTGCCCGCGGCTTTGGATTACTCAAGCGTAACGCAGGTGTACAATCAGCTGAAAGCGAACTATGACGGCAAGCTCGATCAAACCAAATTGCTGGACGGCATGAAGGCGGGCCTGGTTAATGCTGCTGGCGACCCATATACAGAGTATTTTGATGCGAAGAGCGCTTCTGACTTTAATTCGCAGCTGAGTGGCACATTTAGCGGTATCGGCGCGGAGCTGGGCCAGGATTCGCAAAACAATTTGGTGATTATCGCCCCCATCGACGGCACGCCTGCCAGTAAGGCGGGCTTGAAGCCGCAAGACATCATCACAGAGGTGAATGGCAAGTCTACCACCGGTATGTCGGTAGATCAGGCGGTAACCAAAATACGTGGCGACAAGGGCACTAAGGTAACGCTAAAAGTGATCCGCGACAAGAGTCAAACGCTCACATTCACTATTACCCGCGACGATATTAAAGTGCCAAGTGTGAAGTCGGAAATTTTGGACGACAACATCGGCTACATTAAGATCAATCAATTCGGCGATGACACCGGCGACCTGGCCGCCAAAGTCGCCCAAGAATTTAAAGACAAAGGCGTGAAGGGTGTAGTGCTGGATATGCGCGGTAACCCTGGCGGCTTGCTGACGGCAGCCGTAGATGTTTCCAGCTTGTGGCTTGACCAAGGTCAAACTATTTTACAAGAGAAGCGTGGCGGCACGGTTGTTTCTACCGAAACTGCTACCGGCAATAATATTTTGAAGGGCGTTCTAACGGCCGTGCTGATTGACGAAGGCAGCGCCAGCGCTAGTGAAATCACCGCCGGTGCGCTGCACGATAATAACGTGGCTACTTTATTCGGTGTAAAGAGCTATGGCAAGGGAAGTGTGCAACAGGTAGTAAAGCTGCCAAACGGCACCGAAATGAAGGTGACGATTGCACGCTGGTACCGCCCGAACGGCCAAAATATCGACAAGAAGGGTATTACTCCTGAAAACATCGTGAAAATGACCGCCGACGACTACAAAGCGGGCAACGATCTGCAGAAAAACGCGGCGCTGAAGTTCATCCAAGACAAATAATGTTCCGAAATTTGTCCGTAAACTTGCGCCGTCAAGAATTTGCTTGCCACAAGCAGTAACATACTGTAGCATTTACTAAAGTAAAGAGGAGAGAAGAGGCGTGCCGAAGGCGACGAAATATATTTTTGTTACAGGAGGGGTTCTTTCCGGACTCGGAAAGGGCATCACCGCCGCCTCAATCGCCAATCTCTTAAAAGCCCGCGGGTTGCATGTTAACCTCCAAAAATGTGACCCTTATTTGAATGTAGATGCCGGTACGCTCAACCCGCGCGAACACGGTGAATGTTTTGTTACTAAAGACGGCGCCGAAACCGACCTCGACCTTGGCCACTATGAGCGCTTTATAGATGAAGAGCTGACCCAAAGTAGCAGCCTTATGAGCGGCCGCGTGTTTTTAAAGGTTATTAAAGACGAACGTGACGGCAAATACGGCGGTGAAGATGTACAGATTATTCCGCACCTCACGCAGGCCATCCAGGAGTTCATTAAAGACGCTGGCAATGGTTTTGACGTACATATTGTAGAAATTGGGGGCACAGTGGGCGACATCGAAAGTCTGAGCTTCCTGGAGGCCATCCGCGAGCTCGGCATCCGTGTTGGCCGCGAAAATTGTTTGTACGTGCACGTGGTGTACTTGCCGTATCTCGGCGCGAGCCAGGAAACGAAGACCAAACCGGCGCAAAATTCGGTGCGCGAGCTGCGCGGCCTGGGTATTTCGCCAGATGTACTGGTGTGTCGTAGCGAGCAACCTGCAAACCCGAAAGTGAAGGGCAAACTCAGCCTGTTTACCGGCGTGCCCGAAGACGCCATTGCATTGCTGCCAAACGCGGCCAGCATCTACCAGGTGCCACTCACGCTGGAAGACACCGGCATTGCCGATGTTATATGTAAACGTTTAGACATCAAGGCGCCAACCGCCGACCTCAAGCCGTGGCGTGATATGGTAGACCGTTCCACCAAGAAATTCGACCGCACAGTGAACGTCGGCGTGGTAGCAAAATATATGGATAACTTTGACGCTTACATCTGTGTATTCGAAGCATTACGTGCTGCTGCTTGGTGGAATGATGCTAACTTGGTGTTGCACTGGATTCCCGCCGAAGAATACGACGCACGAGGCGCAGATATCGCCCCAGCATTAAAGGGTTTAGACGGCATTGTGGTACCCGGCGGCTTTGGTGAGCGCGGCCTGGAGGGCAAAATCAAGGCCGCTCAGTACGCCTTGAAAGCCAAGGTGCCGTACCTGGGCTTGTGTCTGGGCTTGCAGATGGCGGTGATTGCCGCTGCACGCAATGCTGGTCTGAAAGACGCCTCGTCTTTTGAATTAGACCCTAAGGCCAAAGACGTCGTTATCGTAACCATGAGCGACCAACACGACAAACTCCTTACGGGCGGCACGATGCGCTTGGGCGACTACCCGTGTAAGGTTGAAGCTGGCTCCAAGGCGGCCGAGGCCTACGGTGCGGCCGACATTGTAGAGCGCCACCGCCACCGCGGCGAGTGCAACAACGATTACCGCGATCAATACGAGAAGTGGGGCATTAAAGCCGTTGGGTTGAGCCCGGATGGCCACCTGGTAGAAATGATTGAGGGCATCGACCATCCGTTCTTTATGGCCAGCCAATTCCACCCAGAATTTAAGTCGCGGCCAAACCGCGCGCACCCGATGTTTAAGAGTTTTATAAGTAGTTTATTGCAAAAGTAAGCGGATTGGGGTAGTTTTAAGGATATGGAATCGAATGCCACTTCAGACGCGTCCATGGACGTACCTAAGCATCCTAAACGCATTCTGTTTGTCGAGGACGATGATGCCTTAGCGGGTGTGTATCTTGTCCGTCTTCAGGCCGAAGGCTTTGACGTAAAGCGTGTTTCTAATGGCGAAGAAGCTTTGGCTGCTGCCACCAGCTTTAAACCAGATCTTATTTTGTTAGACGTTATGATGCCGAAAGTAAGCGGCTTCGACGTGCTAGATATTTTGCGCAACACACCAGAAACCGCCAATTTAAAGATTATTATGCTCACCGCCCTCAGCCAGGAAAGCGACCGCAAGCGCGCCGAAAGCATGGGTGTAGACGAATATCTGGTGAAGTCGCAGGTAGTTATTACCGATGTTATTGATCGTATCAAGCACCACTTGGGCTTAGCGTAAAAACAGCGTAAACCTAGTTCATTGAAGCTAGTGCGGCATGCTACTTTTTTGTACAGTAAAACTACATTGACCAAAGCGCTAATGTATGTTAATGTAATATTGTAATGATGTCACACGATAGGCTACCGTCTACTGGTCAAAACCCTGAACGTCAAGCCGCCATCAACGAGGGCGGTTTGGGGTTAATCCAAGTTGCAGCGGGTAATATACACAACAGTGCGTTATTGAATAATGGTGTTTTGGAAGAGAAGACGCATAAAGGCGACCAGGCAGATGGTGTGCGTAGATTTGCTACTGTAGCCAGCTCGGAAACTATTGGCGGCTGGCGGCGCTTATCTACTGGTGAGGGTGCACGTCTCACTGTTCTATATCCAGCTGACACCGACAAGAGTATTGCAGGCTCTGCTGAAGTGGAGCTTACTAGGCTTGATTGGACTAATGGTAATTTCGGCCCTGTGGGTTTACCTGAAAGTGTAAGGGTAGCCATGGACGGTGCTGGCGAGGTACATGTTAGCGGTGCGCAGGATGGTGCGACTTACAACGTGGATGACCCGAACCCTAATGCGATGGGGCGTGATTATAAGGCGGCCGAAGGTGTGCTTGAGCGAGCTCATGCCGCAGTAAATGAATTGGTGACGCTGCCGCCTCGGCAATCTAGTACCCCAGCTGTTCAACCTTCAGCTCCCACTCCAGGCTCAGCCGAAGCAGGTCAAGGCTCACATATCGTGTTACCCTTATAAATGAATATTTAGCAAAAACAGCCCCGAAAAAGGGCTGTTTTTTAGTTGCCAGTAAAATTACTCTACAGTAACTTCGGTGCGGCGAACGGTTTTGCCGGTGAAGAGGCGGACGCTGCGGCGCTTGTAGCTCACGATACCGTCGCGTTCAGCGTGGATAGTGAAGTTGCGGGACACAGAAGTGCCTTCGCCGCTGCGCTTGGTAAGGCCAACTTGGCGTACGATAACCTGGCCCTTGCGAACCTTCTGGCCACCAAAAATCTTAACACCGAGGCGCTGGCCTACGCTGTCGCGAGTATTTTTGGAAGTACCACCTGCTTTTACGTGTGACATATTATTTCCTTGTTATTACGAGCAGTTCGCGGGCTACCAGTTGGTCTGGCCGGTAATATACCATTTGTTCCTCGCTCGCATGCTCAAAACTCACTCGATTGTACCCCATTTCACTCAAGAGGTCAAGCAAGGGAAGGTGGTGAATGCGGCCGTTTGGCGCCCGCCATGCAGGCACAGCCAAACAGAGGCGGTTGCTGGGCTGCAACTGCGGGCCGATATTACGCAAAAATTTTTCGATGATGACATTACAGGTGCCGATTATTTCAGTGAGTGTTTCCGGTTTGGGCCAGGAGCTGAGCGGGCGGCCAAGATATGTTTCGCAGGCCACGATGCGCGGGGCGGGGTGCCAGGCGTGGCTGGTGGCGTCGCCCACTTCCAGGATGCATTCCGGAGTGCGGCTACGCTCACTTAACCACTCGAGGTTTTTGCGGGAGAAGTCGATCATGCGCGGCTCGAGGTCGGTGCCATACATGCCGAAACCCATTAAAGCGGCCTCTTGTAACACTACGCCGGTGCCGCAGAACGGGTCCAAAACCAAAGTGTTGGTAGAAGGTGTAGACCCGCCAACGCCAAGGTTCACAATAGTTTGTGCCAGTTTAGGCGGCAACATACCCACGAACGCGTCGCGCTTAGGGCGGCCTTGGTCGCGGGCGGCGTAGGCGTTAATGTCCTGTACATTCACGGCGCGAGCAATGACGGTTTGTTGTCCATGCTGCACAGCGATAAGTTCAATGCCGCGCTCGCCGGTGAGGTGGTTATGCAGCACTTGCGCGCTAGACAGCGCCGGTTCCTGGTTTGGCACTAAGCGCACAGAGTAGCCATGCGCGCGCAACGCTTTCTTCATCTCCAGCCCGGCGGCCATCAGCTGGCGTGGGTTAACGCGCGGCATGCCGTAGGTGCTTACGCCCAGCTGCACTTTCCCTTCTGTTAAATCTTGGGCCAGAGAGACAACGTGGCTGCTCATTTCTTGCTGTACGGCGCGCCAGTCGTGCGTTTTGGTAACGCCGATCACGTGTGCCAGTTTTACAGTCCCGCCCAGGCGCGAAAAAGTAACATCGCCCACGGGCAGATCACTTAAAACGGCATAGTCACCAGCCGCCGTAAGGTGTTCGGCGCCGTACAAACTTTCCAGCTCGGCGCGCGCGATGCCAGGTGTTCGGCCTAATATGAACAAACTCTTGTATATCATTTTCTAATTACTAGTATAATTGTCTTATATGTCTAAAAGCAAAAAGTCTTTCTTTAAACGAAACTGGAAACTCATTGTAAATATTGTGACGATGGTGGCGCTGCTTGCGGTCTGGTTACCGGCCCGGCGCGCCAGCAAGGTCAACCCGCTGCTCGCCCTGCGCTACGAATGATCGCGGGCCGGCGCTATTTGACGAACAGCATGACGCGCGGGAACGCGAAGTGCCCGCCGATGGTGTCGATCACGTTGATCTGGCAGGTGTAGAGCCCCGGCGTGAAGGCTTGCGGCGGCACCTCGAACTGGAACAGCGCCGCGTGGCGGTCGGGCGCGTCGATCGTGGTGCGCTCGACCACCGGCGTCTCATACACCTTCACCTTGCCGCGGTAGAAGGCGAGACTGGTGCGGATCTGCGGCGTCGATCCGGTTCCCTCCGACGGGTCGTAGACCTCGTAATAAAAGAAGAGCGGCTGGTCGCGGCCGACAACGTGCGTCAGGTTGGGAACCAGCTGGACGCCGTCGCGGACCAGCGGGTTGTCGGTCTTGCCCTTCGCCGCCGGTTCCATCTGCGTGCTGACCACGACGGAGCTGATCTTCAGCGGCTCTTTCTTCAACTCCGGCACGGTGATCGCGGACTCGTAGGTGCCCATCAAGCCCGAAGCGTTCTCGCGCACGACCGCCTTGACTGAGAAGCGGCCGGGCGGGAGCGTCACGCCTGACTGATAGAGAACCTGCTTGCCGGCGAGGGTCTTGCCGGTCCCTGGTGGCAGTTGCAGCGTCTCGCGGAAGCGGCCGAGCGGCCGCCCTTGCTCGTCGCGGACCATGCCCAGCACGTCGAGCGACACCTTGTCCGTCTCGTTGGCCACCGGCACGGCGTATCCAGGGACGGCGAGCGCCAGCGGCACGTAGTACTTGTCGCTGTTCACGCGGAAGAAGCCGGCGGTGACCAGCACCGGAAGGTCGGTGGCCGAGACCGCCGAGAACAGCTGATCCTGCAGCTGCGTCTCGCGATCGCCGCGGCTCGTATGCGTGAAGTCGCGATCCGCGTAGTAGCCGCTGCGGGATTCCACCTTCAGGCCCGAGCGCTTGATGCGGACTTCGATACGCCGATAGCGGCCATCGTGCGTCGGGTTGCTGGTGCTGTAGGCGAGCAGGTAGTAGGCCGACATATCGCTCTGGACCCTCGCGAACGCCTCACCGAAGTCGTTGGTGTCCGTGAAGGCGCGCCCGCCGGTGTCGGCGGCCAGCGTGGTCAGCGTATCCTGCGAGGCATTGAGGGTGTCGAACTGCTGGGCGACGCCGCGGCCGGAGAACATCGCGTTGCCGCGCCCGCTGGCTTGCCGCGCGTCCCCGCCAGGCACGACCGCCTGAAGACCCCGGGTGTCGATGGTGTAGAAGGCCACGTGGCCGCGCACCGCGGCGTTGATCGCCGCCCGGAGCTCGACCTGATTGTCCTGCCCGCTGCGCTGCAGTCCGGCGCTGAAGTAGATGATGGCTTTCTTCTGCTCGATCGGCGCGAGCGTGTCGGCCACCGTCTTGAGCGCGCGCAGGCGAATGTCGTTGTTGAACATGTCGAGGTCGGAGGTGTCGCTCGCAGCGTCGTCGGCGGCGGCGGCCGCTTCGTCGGTGGCCGCGGTGGACGCGTCGGGCGGCGCGACGGCCGTACCCTCGGCATACCCGAGTGCGGTCAGCGCTTTCGCCACCTTGCCCCGGTCGGCCCGGCCGAACCCGCGCAGGCTGTGCCCGCCGGTGCCGACGACGAACTCCACCGGCCCGTCGCCGACCGCGCCGTCGGCGTCGCGCGGGGCGAACCGCTCGTAGTCGTGGTCGTGCCCGTTGAGCACGACGTCGACGCCGCCGTCGTGCAGTTGCGCCCAGAGCGGCACCAGCGACGGGTCGTCGCCGTGCTCGGCGCCCGAGGAGAACCGCGGCCGGTGGTATGCCGCCAGCGTGCACTGTGGCGAGCCACTGAGCTGCGTCGCCAGCCACCGTCCCTGCGGGCTCTCCGGATCGCAGCCGCCGATCTCCGCGCACTCGGAGTTGAGGACGATCACGCGCCACGCTCCCACCGACGTCGCGTACCAGCCCTCCGTGGGATCGCCTGCGCGGTCACCGAAGTAGGCGTAGTACCCCTTGGCGTCGGGCGTTTGGTATTCGTGATTGCCCGCGACCGGCAGCGTGATGTCCTTGAAGCGACCCCAGCTGGCGTCGTAAGACGCGTACTCCTCGGGACTCCCGTCGTCGTACTGGGTGTCCCCGAGCGCCAACACCGCGGTGGGCTTCAGATCGACGACGAGCTCGGCGGTGGTGCGTTGGGCGCACACGTCCTCTTCATCGGGCTTTTGCCGAGGTCGGCATGCGATGTCCCCGGCCGCGACGAGCAGCGCGGACGCACGCGTCGCGGGCGTTGTCGTCACGGTGGGGACGGGCGCTTCGGGAGCGGCCGTGGGGGGCGGCGAGGTGCACCCGGCGACGGCGAACGCCGCGCCGAGCGCACCCAGGACTTGCCGCATCGATCAGTCGAGATCAGCGCCCGGCGTGCTCTTGGCGACCTGCATGAGGAACTCGACGTTGGTGCGGGTCTTGCGCAGCTGGGTGAGCAGCAGGTCGATGGCCTGCTGGTCGTCCAGCGCGGACAGGAGGCGACGGAGCTTGACCATCACCGCGTACTCGTCCGGCGCCATGAGGAGCTCTTCCTTGCGGGTGCTGGAGTCGCCCACGTCGATCGCGGGGAAGACCCGCTTGTCGGCGATGCGGCGGTCCAGCTTGAGCTCGGCGTTGCCGGTGCCCTTGAACTCCTCGAAGATCACCGTGTCCATCGTGGAACCGGTTTCGACCAGCGCCGTGGCGAGGATCGTCAGCGAGCCGCCGTCCTCGATGTTGCGCGCGGCGCCGAGGAAGCGCTTGGGCGGGTAGAGCGCGGTGGAGTCGACACCGCCGGACAGGATGCGG
>Ga0207683_10005842_pt1 | contig 10552 bp, 12 predicted proteins | sample KBSM73metaG_FD_184333 | JGI IMG/M metagenome (GOLD analysis project Ga0207683, IMG submission 184333) | Miscanthus rhizosphere microbial communities from Kellogg Biological Station, Michigan, USA - KBS M7-3 metaG (SPAdes) (version 2) | ecosystem: Host-associated > Plants > Roots > Rhizosphere >...
TACGTCTCGTCGAAGATCAGCGCCCGCGGCACCCGCAGCCGGTCGAACCGCAGGATCGCGCCGAACGCCGTGACCAGCAGCGGGCCCAGCCACCCCCAGAGCCGGTCCTCGGGCATCGGCACGACCAGCCGCGCCCGCAGGACAGCCAGCCTGCCGGCCTCATCTATGGCCGGCTCAACCGCTGCCGCCGTCACCTGGGTAATGCTACGCCGGCATCCGGCGTCAGGGCTGCAGGGAGGGTTTGAGCTTGGCGATGCGGGCCAGCAGGCCGTTGACGAACGCGGGCGAGGCTTCGGTGGACAGATCCTGAGCCAGCAGCACGGCCTCGCTGATGGCCACGGCGTCGGGCACGTCGTCGGCCCAGAGCAGCTCGTAGACGCCGATGCGCAGGACGTTCCTGTCCACCGCGGGCATCCGGTCCATGGTCCAGCCCTCGGCGTACTGCGAGATCAGCTCGTCGATCCTGGCCGTGTGTACCGCTACGCCCCGGACCAGGTCCGCGGCGTAGCCGGGAACCGGAGGACTGCCCAGCGTGATGCGCTCGGCGAGCAGGTCGAGCACGGGAGAGCCGCGCTGCTCGGCCTCGAAGAGGATGTCCAGGGCCCGCTTGCGCGCCTTGCTACGAGCGGGCGGCATCAAGCACGGCCGAGATACTGGCCGGTCCTCGTGTCAACCTTGATCTTCTCGCCGGTCGAGATGAACAGCGGCACCTGGACGGTCGCACCGGTCTGGAGGGTGGCCGGCTTGGTGCCGCCGGTGGAGCGGTCGCCCTGCACGCCGGGGTCGGTCTGGCTGATGGTGAGCTCGACCGCGGCCGGCAGGTCGACGTACAGCGGGGTGCCGTCGTTGAAGGCCACCGTGACGGTCTGCTCTTCGAGCAGGTAGTTCGCCGCGTCGCCGACCACGGACGCGGGTACCCGTGGCTGGTCGTAGTCGGTCATGTCCATGAAGACGAAGTCGCCGCCCTCGCGGTACAGGTACTGCATATCGCGCCGGTCCACGTTAGCCACGTCCACCTTGACGCCGGCGTTGAAGGTCCGGTCGACGACCTTGCCGGACATGATGTTCTTCAACTTGGTGCGCACGAAGGCGCCGCCCTTGCCCGGCTTGACGTGCTGGAACTCGACAACGGTCCAGAGTTGCCCGTCGAGGTTCAGCGCTATGCCGTTCTTCAAGTCATTCGTGGTGGCCACGTTTAGTCTCTCCAGGTCAAAGAACGAGAAGTTCTCTCGTTGTAGTCGTGAGGAGGCCCGTCCCGTCGGCCCCCACGACCAGGACGTCCTCTATCCGGACACCACCCCGGCCCGGCAGGTAGACACCTGGCTCGACGGTGACCGGAACCCGGCTTGCGAGTTTACCCGTTCGGCCGTACCCGATGGTCGGCGCCTCGTGCACCTCGAGCCCGACGCCGTGCCCCAGTCCGTGCTGGAAGTGGTCGCCGTGCCCGGCGTCCCGGATCAGGTCGCGGGCGGCCGCGTCCACGTCCCCGACGTCGGCGCCCGGCCGGGCGGCGTCCAGACCGGACCGCTGCGCGGCCGCGACCAGTTCGTAGATCTCCCGCTGCCAGCCGGCGGGCTCGCCCAATGCGACGGTACGGGTCATGTCGGCGTGGTATCCGCCGTACAGCGCGCCGAAGTCCATCGTGATCAGGTCGCCGCGGCGCAGTGGCCGGTCGGTCGGCGCGTGGTGCGGGATCGCGCCGTTCGGGCCGCTGGCCACGATGGTGTCGAAGGCGGGCCGCTCGGCGCCCAGCGCGACCATCCTTGCGTCCAGCGCCGCGGCCAGCCCGCGTTCGGTCGTGCCGGGTCGGATCAGCGAGAACACGTCGGCGATGGCCTGGCAGGAGATCCGGCAGGCGGTCCCGAGCAGCTCGATCTCGGACGGATCCTTGACCGCCCGCAGTTCCTCGATCTTCCGGCCGAACGGGACGACTTTCACGCCCCCGGCTCTGGCCACGAGTTCGGCGTGGCGTTCGACCGTCATCTCGTGTGCCTCGAACGCCACGGTGCGCAAGGCCCGGCTGGCCATTTCCGTGGCCAGGCGCTGCTCGATGAAGCGCTCGGTGATCAGCTCCAGGTCGGGGCAGTCCCGCTGCGCGGCCAGCGCATAGCGCGAGTCGGTCGCCAGCACCGCCGCGCCGTCGGCGGTCAGCAGCAGCGCGGCGTTGGAGCTGGCCAGGCCCGTGAGGTAGCGGACGTTGGGACCGAAGGTGATCAGCGCCGCGTCGGCGCCGGCCTCGGCGATCTTCTCCTGCGCGCACCCCCGGCGGGCGGCGTGAATCTCTGGCATGGACCGACTCTACGCGCGGCGGTCAGCGAGGGTACCGGCCACCGTCAACGGAGACGGTCTGCCCGGTCATGTACGCATTGCGGGCCACGGCCACGATGACGTCCGCCACCTCGGCTGGCTGTCCCAGGCGGCCGACCGGGACGCTGCGCTCGAGCGTTTCCAGCCTCGGGTCGCCGGCCAGCATGTCGGTCATGATCAGGCCGGGCGCGATCGCGTTGACGGTGATGCCGTGCGGGGCCAGCGTGGCGGCCAGTGAATGAGCTAGCCCGATCAGGCCAGCCTTGGACGCCGTGTACTGCGGCGAGAGGATCCCGCCGAGAAAGGCGGCCACCGAGGACAGCAGCACGATGCGTCCGTAGCGCTGCTCGCGCATGTGCGGTACGACCGCCTGAGCCAGCAGGAACGGCGCGCGCAGGTTGACGGCCATCACGTGGTCCCAGGCCGCGACGTCGACCTCGTCCAGGTCCGCCCGCACCCCGGTGCCCGCGTTGGCGACCAGGATGTCCGCTGGCGCGAGGCGCTCGGCGGTCTCGGCCACGATCCGCCGCGGCACGTCCGGGTCGGCCATGTCGCCGGACACCACCACGGCGCGCCGGCCCAGCCCGGTGATCTTCCCGGCGATCTCCTCGGCCGCCTCGCGATGCTGCCCGCAGCCGACGGCCACGTCGGCACCCGCCTCGGCCAGGCGCAGCGCGGTGGCCGCCCCGATCCCGCGCGAGCCGCCGGTGACCAGGGCCACCCGGCCGCTCAGATCGGAGTCGGTCATCGTGTCCACGCTACCCCGCCAGCGCCCGGACCTGCTCGATGAGGCGGACCCGGCCCTCGAGGGTGGGCGCGAGCGGGGTGACGTTGAGGGTAGTCACGCCGGCCTCGCGGTAGGCGGCGATGCGTTCGGCCACGTAGGACTCCGGGCCGATCAGCGAGGTCCGCTCGACCAGTTCGGCCGGCACCAGGGCCTCGGCCTCGGCCTTGCGGCCGTCCAGGTAAGCGTCCTGGATGGCCTTGGCCTCGGTCTCGTAGCCAAGCCTGCGGGCCAGGTCGTTGTAGAAGTTGCGGCCGCGGGCCCCCATCCCGCCGATGTACAGGGCCAGCTGAGGCCGCCCGAGGTCGCGCAGCCGCGTGATGTCACTGCTGTCGCCGATCGCCAGCGACGCGTGGGCGATCACGTCCAGCGGGCCGAGCGCCGGGTCGCGCTTGGCCGTGCCCTCGGCCACGGCGCCGCCCCATACATCGGTGGCCTTCTCCGGCAGGTAGAAGATGGGCATCCAGGCTTCGGCCAGTTCGGCGGCGAGGGCCACGTTCTTCGGGCCGATGGCGGCCAGGGCGATCGGGATCCGCTCCCGGACCGGATGGTTGATCAGCTTGAGCGGCTTGCCCAGGCCAGTGCCCCCCTCTAGCGGCAGGTGATAATACCGGCCCTGGTAGGACAGCCGCTCCCGGCGCCAGACCATCCGGCAGATCTCGATGACCTCGCGCGCCCGGCCGATCGGCGCGTCGTACGGCACCCCGTGCCAGCCTTCGATCACCTGCGGTCCGGACGCGCCCAGGCCCAGCATGAACCGGCCGCCCGAGACGTAGTCCAGCCCGGCCGCGGTCATCGCGGTCAGCGCGGGCGTGCGCGAGTAGAGCTGGAAGATCCCGGAGGCGATCTGCACCCGCTCCGTCTTCGCCGCGATGAAGCCGAGCTGGCTCACCGCGTCGAAGCTATACGCCTCGGGCACGAACACGATGTCGAGCCCGGCCCGCTCGTAGTCGGCCAGGTCGGTCACGGTCTCGGCGAACCCGCCCGCATAGCTGAGAAACATCCCTATCCGCATAACCGGAGCGTAGCGGCTGAGCTGGTCTGGCTCCTAGCGGGGACAGGGCGGGCAACCCGGCCCGTTCGGCTAGCTTGATATTTTCTCGTACGCCTGCCGCAGGAGTTCCTCGGGCGGGTCGTCCAGGATCGAGGGGCGGCCCAGTCCGTCCAGCACCACGAGACGCAGGCGCGAGCCGCGGGCCTTCTTGTCCACGCCCATCGCCGCGCGCAGCGACGGCCACACCCCGGCCGGGTACGCGGTGGGCAGGCCGACGGCGGCCAGGATCTCCCGGTGCAGCTCGCAGGTATCTTCGTCCAGCCGGCCGGCCAGCCGGGCCAGCTCGGCGACGTACACCATGCCGATGGCCACCGCGTGACCGTGCTTGAACCGGTACCCCTCCACCCGCTCGATGGCGTGGCCGAGCGTATGCCCGTAGTTGAGGATCTCGCGGAGGCCGGTTTCGGTCAGGTCCTTCGACACCACCTCGGCCTTGACCGCGATGGCGCGCTCGATCAGCTCGCGCGCGTGCGCGCCGTGCGGGACCGCCGCGCCTCCCGGATCCGCGCGCACCAGGTCGAGGATGGCCGGATCGGCGATGAAGCCGGTCTTGATCACCTCGGCCAGCCCGCTGACGTAGTCCTCGCGCGGCAGCGTCTCCAGCGTGACCAGGTCGGCGAGCACGCCGGCCGGCGAGTGGAACGCGCCGACCAGGTTCTTGCCCTCGGGGATGTCGATGGCGGTCTTGCCGCCCACGGCGGCGTCGGCCATGCCGAGCAGCGTGGTCGGGACCAGCACCACCCGGACGCCGCGCAGCCAGGTCGCGGCGACGAACCCGGCCAGGTCGGTGGCCGCTCCCCCGCCGATGCCGACCACGCAGTCGGACCGGGTCACGCCGTGCCGGGCCAGCTTGGACCACAGCCCGGCCGCGACGTCCGCCGTCTTGGCCGCCTCGCCGTCCGGCACCGGTTCGGCGTGCACCGTCAGGCCGGCGGCGCGCAGCGCGCCGCACGCCGGGCGGGCGATCTCGCCGAGGCCCTCGGCGTGGATGACCACGACGGTGCGCGCGCCCTGCGGCACCAGGCCGGGCAGTTCACTCAGGATGCCGACGCCCACGATGACCTGGTAGGCCGGGCCGCCGTCGGAGGGGGTGACGTCGATTCTCGTCGCGGTCATCACGCGGTGATCTCGGCTGCGATCCGGTCCGCGAGTTCGGCCGGGTCCAGGTCGTCGGTGGGCACCGTGGTGGCGGCGAGCCGCTGGTAGATCGCGTCCCGCTCGTCAAGCATGGCGCGCAGCATGCCGCGCGGATTGCCAGGGACCACCACCCGGGGCCGGTCCAGGCCGATCCGCCGGGCCACGGTGCTGAAATCGGCGGACAGGTAGAAGACCGGCAGGCCTTCGAGCAGGGCCTGGATCCCGGCGTCGAGGACCGCACCGCTGCCGAGCGCCAGCACGCCGCCGTGTTCCCGCAGCGCACCAAGCGCGCTGGCGGCCGCGGAGCGCTCGAGCTCGCGAAAGGCCTCCTCGCCGTTCTCGATGAAGATGTCGCCGACCGGCTTGCCCGCGGCCGTGCCCACCTCGGCGTCGGTATCCCGGAACTCCACCCCGAGCCGGTCCGCGAGCAGCGGCCCGACCGCGGATTTGCCCGCCCCCGGCGGGCCGATCAGGACGACGCGGGGCCCCTGCGGGGTCACGAGATCACCAGGGCCTTGAGATAGGACTCGGCGTTGCGGCGCATCTCGTCGGCCGAGTCGCCGCCGAACTTCTCCACCGCGGCCTCGGCCAGCACCAGGGCCGCCATCGCCTCGGCCACGACCCCCGCCGCGGGCACCGCGGTGGCGTCGCTGCGCTGGTTGATCGCCTTGGCCGGCTCACGGGTACTGGTGTCGATGGTGTCCAGCGCGCGAGGCACGGTCGAGATGGGCTTCATCGCGACCCGCAGCCTGATCACCTCGCCGGTGCTCATCCCGCCCTCGATGCCGCCGGCCCGGTTGGTGCGCCGGGCGACGCCGGAGTCCGTGGTCTCGATCTCGTCATGGGCCACCGATCCGCGCCGGCCGGCGGTGGTGAAGCCGTCGCCGACCTCGACGCCCTTGATGGCCTGGATGGACATCAGCGCCCCGGCCAGCCGGGCGTCCAGCCGCCGGTCCCAGTGGGTGAAGCTGCCCAGGCCGGGCGGCAGCCCGAACGCCAGCACCTCGACCACGCCGCCCAGCGTGTCGCCCGTCTTCTTGGCGTCGTCGATCTCGGCCACCATGGCCTGGCTGGTGGCCGCGTCGAAGCAGCGCACCGGATCGGCGTCGATGGCGGCTGCGTCGCTGGGGCCGGGGCCCGGCATCAGGTCGTCCGGCGTCCTGACCTGCCCGATCGCGACCACATGGCTGAGGATCTCGACGCCAAGGACCTGGCTGAGCAGCCGCCTGGCTACCTCTCCGAGCGCCACCCGGGCGGCTGTCTCCCGCGCGCTGGCCCGCTCCAGCACGGGACGGGCGTCGGTGTGCCCGAACTTCTGCATCCCGGCCAAGTCGGCGTGGCCGGGCCGCGGCCTGGTCAGCGGGGCGTTCCTGGCCTGCAGGTCCAGCGTCGCCTGGTCCACCGGGTCGGGCGACATGACCGTCTCCCACTTCGGCCATTCCGTGTTCGCGATCCTGATCGCGACCGGGCCGCCGAGCGTGCGGCCGTGCCGGACGCCGCCGGTGAGCTCGACCTCGTCCCGCTCGAACGTCATCCGCGCGCCGCGGCCGTAGCCGGCCCGCCTGCGGGCCAGCGCGGCGGCCACGTCCTCGGTGGTGATCTTCACCCCCGCGGGTACTCCGTCGCATATCGCGACCAGCGCGCGGCCGTGCGATTCGCCTGCTGTCAGCCAGCGGAACATGGTCACGATCCTAGGGGGTCGCGGGTGACGCTGATCTCGACACCTCGGCGCAGCCGGCCCGCCAGCCGGGCGGCGATGCTCTGGGCGACGTGGTTCACCGCGGGCCGCCAGTCCCCGCCGGCCGAGCTATCGGCGGACAGGTGCAGCCGGACGGCCAGGTCCACCTGATGGCTGGGAGCCATGCTGACGCCGGCGACCACCGGCTCGGCGGCGACGGCCGCCTCGATCTCGGCGCGCACGTCCCCGTCCTCGTACGCGGCCGGGACCGGCTGCCCGGCGGCGAGCGCGGCCAGCCGGGTGCCCTCGACAGCGACCGGCACCGGGCCGGCCACGTCGATGACCACCGCGCAGCCGTCGGCGACAGCTGCCCGCCACACCCGGTCGGATTCGGCCGGGACCGGGCGGGCGTTCGGGCGCCAGCGCGCCAGCGTGTCGAGGCCGGTGAAGGCGAGCACGGCGGGCCGCCCGTCCCTCCCGATCAACGTGGGCAGGACCATCTGGCTGTTCTTGTCCCCCTCGGTGGCGGCTTTGGCGGTATGGCCATCGGCCGGCACGGCGACCACCGGGACGAGCAGGCGCGCGGCGGCCAGCGCGGTCAGCGCGTCCTGCTCGCTGCCTTGCCCGGCGTAGTACGCGGCCAGGGCGGCCGTCACGCGCGGGTCGGCGGCGCCGTCGTCATCGCGGAACTGCTGTCCGCCAGGGTTCAGATGCCCGGACACCCCACCGACCCTATGCCACGAACCGCCCTCGTCTGGTAACCGCCCGGCTGGGATTACGTCATATGGTGATCATGTAAATGCGTAGAGTCATGAATTCTCTGAATGAGGCGCTTTCCAGCTAATTCCCGTCATGAAGTCGGCACAATCGGTGGGGCGGGGTATCCATCAGCATGCGCACGGAAGGAGCCTGGGTGACCCAGCCCGAGCGACTGACCGCGATCGCACCGGGCACGCCGATGTGGAAGGCCGTGCCGCCGCGCCTGGTCGGCCCGTACCTGACCGGACAGCGCTCGGTGCTGGCCGGGTACGTGTACCGCGCTCAGGACGTCCGCTTCAACAACCCCGCCGAGGCTTACCTCGCCCTGAGCCTGGGCTGGGAGGACTCGGAGTTCACGCCGCACATGAGCGAGATCTACCTGGTGGCCTGGCTGGCCAGGGCGATCGACGGCTACCAGCCCGCCAGCGGCCACGGTGTTCCCGAGTTCTACATCGAGCCGCTCGCGATACCCGTCGGGGCGGGCATGTGCAGGCTCGGCCCGGACGGTGATCAGCTCGTGGCTCGCTACGACGGGCTGGCCTGGCAGCGGATGGAGCCGTAAGCCATGCGATACCGGCTCATGGCTACCTACTACGGCATTCCGTACCACGCCGGCCTCGGTCCAGACGGCAACGAGGCGACACTGTTCTCCCCGGGCCCGCCGCCGGACGAGCTCGGTTTCACCCTCGTGGGCGGGCACTGGCGCAAGCAGGTCAGCCTCACGGACCTGGGCGCGCTGTGGCAATCGCGCCTGGTCGGCGAGTACCGCGGCGAGCCCTGCCTGGTCCTGGACGATCTCGGCGACCGGCTGCACATCGCCTACCAGGGCCGCGACTCGGCCCGGGCCAGGCAACTCGGCTACTGGGAGATCGACCGCGAGGTCTTCGAGGTCGTGGTGGCCCGGCAGGAGGTCGCCGGCCTGACCGAGGAGCGAGTGGAATACCCGCTGGATGCGGCCATGTTCCCGGCGTCGAATCGGGATCCGGTGGCGCAGAGGCGGCCGGAGGCGCCTGCTCGCGCCCCCGGTGGGGCACAGGCGGCTGGCGGGGCGCAGGCGGCTGGCGGAGCGCCGCCTTCGGCCGCCGAGCGGACCAGCCCGCTGCGAATAGTGACGGGGCCGGGACCGCAGCCGCCGCCCGCCTCCGGGCCGGGCCGGTCATCGAGCACCCCGGACCGGTCATCGAGCACCCCGGACCGGATGGCCGCCTGGCACGGCTCGCCCGATGGCGAGCCCTGGCCGGGACCGCGGCCGGACCCGCGGGTGGAGCCCGCTAGCGACCCGCGGCGCGATCCTAGAAGCGATCCGCGGCTCGATCCCAGGAGCGATCCTCGGCTCGATCCCAGAAGCGATCCGCGGCTCGATCCCAGAAGCGATCCTCGGCCCGGTTCCGGGCCGCGGGGCGCGGCGTCGCCTGCCCCGCTGCCCGCTTCGCCGGGCGGCCGGCGCGCCGGGCGACGTGACCGGGTACCCCAGTCTGTCTTCGCCGAACTCCTCAGCCTGGCCGCCATCCCGCACGCCGCCTACGCGGTCGACGAGGAGATACCGGGCGCGATGTGCCTAGTCAAGGCCGACGGCGGCTTCGAGGTGTTCGGCCGTACCGACGACGCCCGGCTGGATGTGCGCTTCTTCGAAGACGAGGAAGCGGCTTATTTCTACCTGTTCGGCGTCCTGGCGGCCGAGGCGGTGCGCAGCGGGCGGTTGCGGCCGGGGCCGTTCAACGGGCACGCGAACGGGTCGCGCGGGCCCGGAGTGCCCGCGGGTCCGGCCACGGAAAACGTTTCGAAGTACTTACGGCGCAAGAAGTTACCCAAACCGGTACCCCGTGCAGTTATGGTTAATTAGCCGGCGGGGCTGACGGTCCCCCGCTCCCCAAGCAGCCCCGTCGGCCTCCTCTACGGCGGGTCGCAATGGGGAATGAGCACCGGATATAAATCCCATTTCCATTACCTGCCTGATGTTAAATTCCTTCACTTCAGACCCGGCAGTTGCGGCCGGACCTCACCCGCACTGTTATCCAGTGCGGGTAGAGCGCGTGGCCGGGTCGACCCGCGTCCCCGGCCCGCCCCGTCCAGGCTCCAGAGAACCCGCGCGAAAGGCGGTCTCCGGCGCGGGCCTGGTGCTGCTGTGCTCCTGGCGCACTGCCGTGACGTATTGGTAGATGCTCTCGCTCGTCCGCCTACGGCGTGGATGCCGCGTTCATGCCGCTGGAGCTGCTCCTGCCGCATAGCTCATGACCGCAGCCGGGTGACAGCTTCCGAAACCGGACTCAGGCCACACCGGCACCGTCAGCACCACGGTCCGGGTGCACCTGGCCAGTTGGAACGCCATGAAACCCCGGATCCAGTACGTTCAAACGCCGTGGATGTCCGGTTTCATGGCGTCCGGCATTGGCGGCCTTGGCTGGGCGGAGGGATGGAACGTGTCAGGTGAGGGACGTGTGCGGCCAGAGGGGGCCGTGTGGGGCCAGAGAAGCTAGAGGGTTAGTGCGGGCTAGGGGTGGCCGGTACCGTTGCGAGCGTGGCCGCTCCCCCGACGGGCGCTAACCCCGGCGCTGATCCGGATGCCGGGCCCGGCGCTGATCCGCGTGCTGGGCGTGGCGCTGATCCGGGTGCTGGGCGTGGCGCTGATCCGGGTGCTGGGCGTGGCGCTGGTCCTGGCGCTGGTCTTGGCGCTGATGTGGGTGCTGAGCCTGCGGTGACGGCAGGAGTGGCCAGCTTGGCGGTCCGGGACCTGCTGCGCGGCGCCCGCCGTCACGGCAAGATCCTGGCCGCGCTGCCGCACGCCATCTACCTGGAATTCGCCGACACCGTGCCCGAACCGCGGGTGATCGCG
>Ga0207683_10005843_pt1 | contig 10551 bp, 7 predicted proteins | sample KBSM73metaG_FD_184333 | JGI IMG/M metagenome (GOLD analysis project Ga0207683, IMG submission 184333) | Miscanthus rhizosphere microbial communities from Kellogg Biological Station, Michigan, USA - KBS M7-3 metaG (SPAdes) (version 2) | ecosystem: Host-associated > Plants > Roots > Rhizosphere >...
TCGTCATCGACGCTGCCGGTGCGTGGGCTGATGAGGTGGCTGTGCTCGCGGGCGTTGCACCGTTGGGGATCGAACCTCGGCGACGCTCCGCATTTCTTTTTGAGCCGCCCGAAGGGATAGACGTGGCGCACTGGCCCTTCGTCACCAGCGTGGCGGAAGATTTCTATTTCAAGCCGGACGCCGGGCTTCTGCTCGGCTCGCCTGCGAATGCCGATCCGGTCGAACCACACGATGTTCAGGCGGAAGACCTCGACATCGCCATGGCCATCGACCGCATCGAACGCGCCACGACAATGCGGATCCAGCGCCCGATCCGCCCGTGGGCGGGCCTTCGCAGCTTCGTTGCCGATGGCGGCCTCGTCGGAGGTTTCGACACCGCGGCGCGAGGCTTTTTCTGGCTTGCCGCGCTCGGTGGCTACGGAATTCAAACCTGCGCAGCGATGGGCGAAGCTTGCACGCACCTGGTGTTGGGGCGACCAATTCCGTCACATCTCGCCGACGCCGGTTTAAGCGCTGCAATGCTCGGTATCGAGCGCCTTCGAAGCCGGCAGAACGAGGCTAACGCGTGACACTAAGTCAGACGAGTCGGGTTGATTGTCTCCTTGCTTCTTCTATGGCCTGGCTTCCAGCACGATATTGAACGGCGTCTCCGTTGCTCGCCGGAATCGCGTGAATCCCCCTTGTCCCACTACGACATCGCGCAGCGTTTTTTCACCGGCCTGCGCTCCCAGAGCCGGACCATGCCTCGCGAGTGATACCGGCACGCAGATGAGAGAGGACGCTCCGTAAAACACGCGTCCCACCGGGTTCAGGTTGTCGGCCACGCTGTCGCCCGCGAACGGTTCGACGATCATGCAGCTGCCATCGGGCTTGAGCGCGCTGCGAGCGTGGCGTGCGGCACCCGACGGGTCCGCCATGTCGTGGAGGCAATCGAAGAATGCGATGAAGTCGAGGCCAGAAGCCGAGTACGAAACGGCGTCCGCCACCTCGAACCTCGCATTGCGTACGCCCGCTTCCGCCGCCCGCTTCCGCGCGGTCTCGACCGAAGCCTCGTGGTAGTCGATGCCGAGAAACTCGGAAGCGGGGAACGCCTTGGCCATCAGGATGGTGCTGGCGCCGTGGCCGCATCCCACGTCGGCGGCTTTGGCGCCGGCCTTTAGCTTCGAGACGACTCCGTCCAGCGCCGGCAGCCACGCGCCGAGGAGGTTGGCGTTGTAGCCGGCGCGGAAGAATCGTTCGGTACCGTGAAAGAGGCAGGGGTGGTGTTCACCCCATTCCATGCCGTTGCCGCTGCGGAAATTCTCCAGCGCGCGCTGCCGGACGTGGAACAGGTCCTGCACGATTGCGTACGCGCCCGGCAGATCCACCGGTCCGTGTGGATCCGCGAGGCAAAGCGCCTGCTCGGCGTTCATGGAGTACTCGCCGCTCGTGACGTCGTACTCCAGGTAGCCCCCCGCGGCCTGGTTCGCCAGCCATTCGCGGATGTAGCGCTCGTGGGTGCCGGTCTTGCGGGCAAGCTCCGCCGCGGTCGACGCGCCTGTTGCGAGCGCGCGATACAGACCGAGCTCATCGCCTATGGAAATGAGCACCGCGCTGATTGCCGCGCCAAGATCTCCGACCGCCTTGCCGAGGAATGTGTTGAGCCTGGCTTCGTCTATGGCCATGGGTTTCTCCCGGGTTTGTGGCGGAACCTACCAACTAGTAGGTAGGAATGCAAGTCCTGTACTATTGCCGCCCATGGAATCGACCGCGACGCGCATGTTGGATAGCGCCGAAAAGCTTGTGCAGACAATGGGCTTCAACTGGTTCAGCTATGCGGACATCGCGCAGGAGCTGGGGGTGCGCAAGGCGAGCCTGCACCATCACTTCACCACCAAGGGCGATCTCGGCCTGGCCCTCATCGAGCGCTATATCCGGCAATTCCAGCGCGCGTTGGAGGAGATCGACGCGCGCCAGGTTGATGCTGCCGCGAAGCTCGCCCATTACGCGAAACTTTACGAGGACGTGCTGCGAGGCAAACGCCTCTGTCTGTGCGGCATGTTGGCGGCCGAGTACGGATCGCTGCCGGAGCCGATGCAGGCGGGCATTCGCCGCTTCTTCGACTTCAACGAGGCATGGCTGGCACAGATCGTCACGCAGGGACGCCGTTCCGGCGAATTTCACTTGCAGGGTTCCGCGCGCGACGTCGCAAGAATGCTGATGAGCTCGCTCGAGGGCTCCCTGCTGGTCGCGCGGCCCTATGACGACGTGGAACGCTTCGCGGCGTCGGCATCCCAGATCATCGCCAGTCTGCGCACCCCGACGCTTCGCGAACGCACGCGGTCCAAACCCTCGAAAGGCAAACGGCGTAGCCGCGCCTAGCCGCGCTCGTTGTCTCACCAGTGAGTCCACTTGGAATTTCGCCATGACCACCACTCGCCGCGAATTCGTCATCGGTACGGGAGCGACTCTTTCGGCCGCCAGTCTTGGCGCTGAGGCGGCAGTCGCCAATCACGACAAATCAGTCGAGAAGCTGCTCGCCGGATTCGCCGAAGAGCTGCTGGTGGAATATCCCGAGAGCTCCACTCTGCTCGGCATCGACAACGGCGCCCGCGCGGGATTGAAGCGCAAGCTGTCGGACCGATCGGCGGCGGGGCAGAAAGCCATCGCATTAGGAGTGTCGCGTCGTCTCGAACAGCTGAAATCCATCGACACCGCGAAGCTAGGAGCGGCGGCCCGAATCGATGTCGACGTGATGCGCACCGCGCACGAGTTCGCGCTCGAAGGTTTTGCCTTTCCCTACGGCGATGTGGCGTTGCTCGATTCGCAATGGTCCTGGCGCAATGCGCCGTACGTGGTGGCGCAGAACACGGGCGCATTCCTGGAAATCCCGAGCATGCTCGACGAGCAGCACACGGTGCAGACGCGCGAGGATGCGGACGCCTATCTTTCGCGACTCGAAGCCTACGCGGGACAGCTCGACGGGGAAACTGGCCGCCTGCAGAGTGCGGCGTCGCAGAACGTGATCGCACCCGATTTCCTGCTCGACAAGACACTGAGCCAGATCAAGCTCGCGCGTGGAGGAGAGGTCGCCCAGTGGTCGCTGGTCACGTCTCTCGCCAGGCGCGCCAAGGATATGCCCGGCGTGGCGGAAAGCGCTGCGAAGATCGGGGCTGACAAGATTGTGCCCGCGCTCGACCGCCAGATTGCCGAACTCGAAGCGCATCGGCGGCGCGCGACGGGCGATGCCGGAGTCTGGAAATTACCGCACGGCGATGAGTACTACGCTTGGGCGTTGCGGGCCGGGACCACTACGCGCATGACGCCGGATGAAATTCATCAGCGTGGCCAGGAAGAACTGCAGGCGCTGCAGTCCGAAATGGATGCGATCCTGAAGGAACAGGGCCTGGCGAACGGCACGGTGGGTGAGCGCATGACGGCGCTGGGCAAGGATGCGCGCTTCAAGTTCGAAGACAGCGATGCGGGTCGCGCCAAGCTCATGGCCTTCCTCAATGCCCGAGTCGCCGACATGCGCAAGCGCCTGCCGCGCGCTTTTGCGACTCTGGTGCCGGGATACTTCGAGATCAAACGCATGGCGCCGGAGGTCGAGCCCGGCGCGCCGGGCGCTTACGGCGGACCCGGCACCATCGACGGCAAGGTGCCCGGAAAATTCTGGATCAACATGCACACGATGAGTGTGTTCACGACCTACAACACCCCGACGCTCACCTACCACGAGTCGATCCCCGGGCACGTCTGGCAGGGCGAGTACACTTTCAAACTACCGCTGTGTCGATCGCTGCTGGCGTTCAACGCGTACTCGGAAGGCTGGGCGCTTTATGCCGAGCAGCTGGCGAACGAACTGGGCGTCTATGATGACGACCCTTTTGGCAGACTGGGCTATCTGCAGTCGATCGCGTTCCGTGCCTGCCGCCTGGTCGTCGACACCGGCCTGCACGCGAAACGCTGGACACGCAAACAGGCCATCGACTGGTTCGCCAGCACGAACGGCTCCAGCGTCGAAGAGGTCACGAGCGAGGTGGATCGGTATTGCGCCTGGCCGGGACAGGCGTGCGGGTACAAAGTCGGTCACAGCGAGATCAATCGTTTGCGAACCAAGGCGCGGCTTGCCATGGGGGTGCGGTTCGACCTGCGCCGGTTCAACGACGCAGTGGTGAAGGGCGGCGGCGTGCCGATGGTGACGCTGGCGCGCACGATCGATGCTTTCATCGCCCGCCGATGAAACGGCAGCCCGGGGCCATCACTTTTTGAAGAAAATCTGCACTAACTCAGCGGAATCTTGTCTGCACTCCTATGAATGAAAACATCAAGTATTTCGCGGGTGCCGCGGCCGTCGTGGGCCTGTCAATTGGCGCCGTCATCTACATCTCGCGGCACCCGAGCGTTCCGCCGCCTGACGAGCCCGCCATTCCCGTCGCCGCACCAGAGCCAACGGCAGTGCCCGAAGAACCGGCCGTCAAATATCCGTTGCCGCAGGCCGAGGTGCAGGAGCCTCTCCCGGCACTCAATGAAAGCGATTTGCCCATGCGGAACTCGCTCGAGGAGTTGATCGGCAAGGAATCCGTGCAGCAATTCGTGATTCCGAAAGACCTGGTTCGGCACATCGTGGTGAGCGTCGACAACATGCCGGAAGAAAAGGTGGCCGAGCGACTCCGCCCGATGATCCCAACTCCCGGCAGGTTTGCGGTCGCGGGTCCTGAAGAGGCGCCGATGCTCGATCCTTCCAATTACGGGCGCTACAAACCTCTGGTGCAATTGATCCGGTCGACCGACACCAAGTCACTGATCGCTATCTACTCGCGCTACTACCCGTTATTCCAGGAAGCGTACGAAAGCCTTGGACATCCGCCGGAATACTTCAACGATCGCCTGATCGAAGTGATCGACCACCTGCTCGCCGCGCCCGAGCTCGAGGGTCCGATCGCGCTTGCGCAGCCGAATGTGCTGTATGAATTTGCCGATCCCAAGCTCGAGTCGAGTTCGGCGGGGCAGAAGGTGCTGATCCGCATGGGGCCGGAAAACGCCAGGGCGGTCAAAGACAAGCTGCGTGAAATGCGCGGCGAGCTCGTGACGCAGCATCCCGGGAACTGAATGCGTCGAGCGCCGGGGAGGATCAGGGGATTTTCGTGATGAGGTGAATGAGCAGCGCCACTGCCACACCGAGCGCGCCCACCACGGCAACCAGGACTGCGGCGGCCGCGCAATCCTTCACTATTCGAATGCTGGGGTGAATCTCCGGGTGCAGGTGATCCGCAAGGTGTTCAATCGCCGTGTTGACGAGTTCGGTCGTGATGACGGCGGCGCTTGCCAGGATAGCGAGCGCCCACCACAGAGGTTCCGGGCGGAACGCCACCAGAACAGCCAACAACAGTGCGAATGCCGCGACGTGCACGCGCATACTCATCTCGGAACGCAGCGCGGCCGACAAGCCGGCACAAGCGAACCGAAATCGGGCAACGAACGACAGATTCTTGGTGTTTGACACGTCTAACTAAGCCCCATGAGCAAATCCGGCCCGAAAACATGAACATCGCGATGCACGTTACCACCGGCTCGACCTCGAGGAGAAGTCCGCTTGCCCTCGGACTGCTTCTGTGCGGTGTGCTGTGCGCGACCACTTGCGAAGCCGAAGAGACGAATCGGTCATTGCTCGAAGACGCGAAACTCTATGTGAGTGCGCCGCTGCGCTGGGATTCGCAGGGCTGGATGAATTTCGCGGGTACTGTATTCGTCATTGGCATAGCGCATGAATTCGATGCCAGTGTGCGTCACGGGTTCGAACCCGCAGGCGGGCAACCGCTCGATGGCCAGGATCCAAACAGTACGCGCGACGCAGTCCCGGCCCTGGCGCTGTTGGCCGGCACCTGGGCCTTCGGAGCGTTTTCGCACGACAAGACAGGGCGGCACGAGGCGTGGAACATGGCGGAAGCCGCGGGGTTCAGCGCGGTCGATACCATTCTGCTCAAGTACATCTCCGGCAGGCTGCGTCCGAACGAGACTACGAGGCCTGATGCATGGTTCGAGAACGGGGATTCGTTTCCTTCGATGCACGCGAGTGCGGCATTTGCGATCGGCACGGTGTTCGCCGAATCAGGCGATGAGGAACATCGCTGGCTGCGACGCTCCCTGGGATATGGGATTGCCGGCGCCACGGCTTACGCGCGCCTGCACGACAACGTTCACTGGTTTTCCGATGTCGTCGCCGGTGCGGCAATCGGAATATCCACGGCGCGGTTCGTGATGAATCGCGACGATGAGGACAACAGGCACTCAGGGATATCTCTGGTGCCCATGGAAGGCGGCGTCATGCTCACCTACTGGCGAACGCCCTGACGCCGCATGCAACCCTCGCTTACGGTTACTCCTCGTCGTCGTCACCCCAGAAGTCGTCGCTCTGGTCGTGCACGCTCCGCTCGCGCTTGCTGATCTGGATCACGTGCACGGAATACGGCCCGGGTGAGAACGTGAGCGTCGAACCCTGCAGCGTGAGGGTGGATTGCTGAATATCGGCGGAACCAATGCCTGAATGCGCCGCTTCGTCCTGCTCGATTCCGTAGCTGAACAGTTTCGCCGTCTCGCCCTTCTTCAGCGCGGGGATGGAGATGGTGGTATTCAGCGCTGCGGACGGATGCTTGTTGATGACCAGGATGCGCAGCGAGTTTTCTTTGCCTTTGACTGCATACACGCCGAGACCGCGGTAATCGCTGCTGGCCTGAACCACCTTCTCGCCGCCGCGTGCAAAGTACTTGAGTAGTTTGTTGACGTAGAACGTCGGGTATCGGTCAGCAGGGCCGGCGGGGTCAGTGGCATTGACGATGCCGTAGTCGCCATAGCGACGCCAGCCGTACAGCAAACTGCTGTTGTTGTTCCCGTCTTCCTGTCCGTTGCGCAGATCCCACCACAACATCGCGTTGAACTCTGTTTTCAACAACGTGCCGACCGCGTCGGCATAGAACAGCCCGTTGACGAGACTGGTGCTCTGCTTGCCCGGGTTGCTATACACCGAGTTGTGTTCGGTGACCGCGAGCTCCACCTTCTTCGCTTTCGTCCCGAGGTAGTCCTCGAGCATCAGGCGAAGCGCAGCGGCGTCGTTCGGCCAGCTTGCGGCCGAGTTCAGCAGGAACAGGTCGCTTTCGCCGCCCGGGCCTTGCTCATAGCGATGGTAGACCACGAAGTCGGGCGTGACGCCGAGTTGCTTCAGCGTGTCCAGCATCACCGGCGTCCAGCCGTTGTGGGCCACACCCGTGCGTGGGTTCGTAACCGGGTGGTCCGTGTAGTTAGCGAAGGAATCTTCGCCGGTCACCACGACGGCGCCGATCTTGATCGAGGGATCGACGGCCTTCATCTGCCGCCAGTACTCCTTGAAGCGGGTCGCATACGTCACCGGATCGTGCGGCCGCGTGTTGTTGTCCGCCTCCCAGGTGCCGTAGTTCTCGTTGCCGATTTCCCAGTAACGGACGTTGTGGTGCTTGACTATGTTCGCGTAGTTCACCCACGCCGCTGCTTCCTCCGGCGTACCCGTGCCGTAGTTGGCAGTGATGTACACGGCCGCGCGCGTCGCCGCGGCTATGCCTACGAACTCATCGAAGCTGTTTGCCCATTCGAAGGTCTGGCCTTCGCTCATGTTCGTTTGCCAGTGATACACATCCGAGAGCGAACCGCCGGGGAAGCGTAGCGACTGGTTGTTGAGTTCCGTCAGGAGCTGCTGGGTGTTGGGCGAGGGGTATGCGCCATCCCATACCGCCGCATTCAATCCGAACATGCGCCGATCCACCTTGCGGATGCGCTCCTTGGGATTGATGGCGACATTGACCACGCTCGGCGGCGGCGCGAACTCGAGATGAATGTCGTCCACGAAGAAGGTGGGCTGTGTGACGCCGGCATTTTCCTGCAACCACAGACCGTCGAGGTCGGAGACGTTTGCGATGCCGAGCTGAGCCAGCGGAATGACGAACTCCTGCCACGCTCCGGCCGCCAGCGGCCCGATATGCACCGCGGGTTGCCCGGTTCCGCTGCGCAGCGCGACGACATTCAATGTCTGTCCGCCGGTTGCGCCGCCATGGATCCAGAACTTCAGGCTCTCATAGGCGTCGGTGGGCAACGCGGGGTGCTGCAGATACAGCGCCTCGAAGCCATCGGCCGTTACGGCGATCGCGCTGGATCCGGTGTGTACCGTGGTCGCGCTGCCAGTGTTGACGGAAGCCCAGCTCCAGTTGTTCCAGCCGTTGTTGAGCGCATCCTGATAGATGCTCATGCCGTTGACCGGCGGCGGCGGTGTGGGTGGAACGCCGGACTCCAGCACGATGGTGTCGACGTAGAAGGTGGGCGAATCAACGCCCGCAATCTCCTGGAACCAGAATCCGCTGACATCTGCGCGGTTGTCGACGCCGAGCGCGGCGAGCGGCACCGTGATTTTCTGCCAAGCGCCTGCCGCGAGTGCGTTTACGGGTACAGCGGCCTGGGGTGTATCGCCGACAATCGCCTGAACCTGGAAAACTTGCCCACCGGCGGTTCCGCCGTGCGCAAAGAAGGTGAGATTCTGGTAGCCATGAGTGTCGACCGGCGCGGCGGCAGAGCGCAGGTAGAGCGCCGAGTAGGGCGGCGCGGTGACCGCTATCGAGACGGCTCCCGTATTGGCATTGGCGGTACTGGCCGTGTCGACCGTCGCCCAGCTCCAGTTCTGCCATCCCGACGCCAGCGCTTCGTCGTAGATAGTGAAGTCGGTCTGCGCGAACGCCGGACTCTGCAGCCCGAGCAGGAGAGGCAGCAGCAAGAACCAGAAGCGTAGACGTGAAGATGCGCGCGAAACATTCCCTGTTTTCATGACGTTCCCCCGAACGATGGCGATCTCATTGTCAGCGTGCCCTTGAGCACGCAGTCCCCGCTCAAAGACTGAATGCGGAGGTTGCGGATTGAAGCACAACTTTATGATGATTGAAATTATTATTCGATTAGCGAGCGCGCTGCGGCATGTCGCAGGACATCGCATCTCTGTCCTTTCACGACATTCGCCGGGTGGGTGCTAACTACCGGCCGCCCGCGGAGGAACGCCGGACACCCTCGTGTCGAACACGAGCTGCTCGCCGGTGGCTAGCCGGAGCTCGCCACGAGATTTTCTACTTCTGCGACGGCACGAAGCGCGTCATCACGGCCTGCTCCAGCAGGTCGAGCGGCAGCAACCCTTCGTTGATGATGAAGTCGTGGTACGGCTGTTCCTTGAACTTCGCTCCGAGTGCGATTTCCACGCGGGTGCGTAATGCTTCGAGGTGGCTGTAGCCGTAGAAGTACGAGGTCGCCTGACCCGGTGAGTTGAAGGTGTAGCGGTCGATCTCCGACTTCGCGAATGCGTCGGACAGCATCACTTCCTCGGTCAGCACGCGCTTGGCCGCGTCCGGTTCGATGAGCCCGAGATTCAGCATCGGATCGAGGTACGCGCGGGCCGCGCGCAGCATGCGCATCTGCAGCGCGCCGATCTGCCCGTCGATCGGCAGGTACTGCTTCATCACCGCTTCCGCATACAGCGCCCAGCCTTCGACGTTCGCGGAGTTGAACGCATAGACGATGCGCGCGGTAGACACCCCGCGCTCGAGCATGCCCGCGAACTGCAGCTCATGGCCGGGGCGGCATTCATGCGCGGTGATGGTCCAGGAGATGGCGCCGGAATCGAAATCGTCCATCTCGCCGCCTTGCGCGTTCTTGAGCGGCAGCACGAATTCCGCGGGCTCGCCGGTGTTGCCGATGAGTCGCGGCGGGTCGATGTGCGGAGCGGGTTGCGCGGCGGCCTCCGCTTCCGTGGAGAGGCGAATGACGGCCGCTCGCTTCGGAAGCGTGACGATGTTCTGTGCGCGCAAAGTCTCTTCGAGCTGCGCCAGGTGCGCTTTGTAGACCGGCAACACCTGGTCGCCGGCCACGCGGCTCTTCTTCAGCTCGCGAATCACATCGCGGTAGTTGGACGATTTGAGGCCCTTCTGCGCGGCGTAGATGCGCGCGAGTGAGTCCATCTCGTCGCGGGTCTGCAGGTAGGCAAACATCGCTCGCTGTATGAGATCGCGGGGATCGGCTTCGACTCCGAAAGACTTGAGGTTGTCGGCGTATATTTCCGGCGGCAGCCGGTTCGTCTGGCGCGCGCGCGGCAGCACGACCGAGCGCACCCAGTCATTGTGAGCCTTCAGTTCTCTCGTCAGCGCGTCGAAATCCTTCTGCCATCCCGAAAGGCCGCTTTTCTTCAGCAGATCGCGCATGCCGTCGATGTACTGCGGCGCGTTGTCGAGATTCTGCTGGACTTCGACCACCCATGGCCACGTGAGCGAGCTGTCGTTCATGCGCTCTTCGATGCGTGCACGCGCGAGCTTCGTGATCGGCTCGTATCCGCGTTCTGTGCCCGCGTATCGTTTCAGGCGCACGAGCGCGGCGGGTTGGCGCTTCTTGTCCACGCGAGCGTCCAGCATGTCCTGAAAGCTGCCGTAGATCTGCTTGCCCAGGTCGAAATACGGGATCATCTGGCGACGATTCAGTGCAGACGTCGCGGCCTGTCGCTGCGCAGCCTTGATG
>Ga0207683_10005844_pt1 | contig 10551 bp, 6 predicted proteins | sample KBSM73metaG_FD_184333 | JGI IMG/M metagenome (GOLD analysis project Ga0207683, IMG submission 184333) | Miscanthus rhizosphere microbial communities from Kellogg Biological Station, Michigan, USA - KBS M7-3 metaG (SPAdes) (version 2) | ecosystem: Host-associated > Plants > Roots > Rhizosphere >...
GAGCAGAACGTGGTGCAGAGCCTTGAAGTCGCCCATCGGGCCTATATCCTCGAAAACGGCAGCGTGGTGCTGGACGGGGCATCAGATCATCTCCGTAACGACCCGAATCTTAAACGCGCCTATCTCGGACTATGACCATGACGGATGCGGTAAACCTTCGTACGCGACTGGCGCGCAAGCCTATCGTGGTGGCGCCGGGAGTTTTCGATGCGCTCACCGCGCATCTCGCCGAGCGGGCGGGGTTTTCGACGCTCTATGTGTCGGGGGCGGCCATTGCCTATACCCGTCTCGGACGCCCCGACATCGGTCTCGTCGCCATGAGCGAAGTCGTCGACACCACCGCCATGATCCGCGATCGTGTCGGCGCCTCTCTCGTCGTCGATGCCGATACCGGCTACGGCAACGCGCTGAACGTCAGCCGCACGGTCCGCCTGTTCGAGCGCGCGGGGGCGAACGCGATTCAGCTCGAAGATCAGGCATTTCCCAAACGATGCGGGCATCTCGACAACAAGGCGCTGGTCCCGGCGGAGGAAATGGTTGGCAAGATCAAGGCCGCTCTCGATGCGCGGCACTCGCGCGAAACTTTGGTGATCGCCCGGACTGACGCAATCGCCGTCGAGGGTTTCGAGCACGCCATTGCACGCGCCGCAAGTTATCGCGATGCGGGCGCCGACATTTTGTTTGTGGAAGCGCCGAAAACACGCGCCGAGCTTCAACGCATTCCACCCGCGGTCAATGGCGTGCCGCTGATGGCGAACATGGTCGAGGGCGGCAAGACGCCCCCGCTCTCGGCGGCGGACCTGCAGGCGCTGGGCTTTTCGCTCGTCATTTTCCCCGGGGGCATCGTCCGCGCATTGGCGCGTACGGCAACCGAATTTTACGCTTCGCTTGCCGCCCTTGGCACAACCGAACCGTTCAGTGAACGCATGTATGACTTTGCGGCCCTCAATGACATCCTCGGGACACCTGAATTGATCGAACTCGGCAAAAAATATGAAGCGGCAGCGCCGAACAGCAAGAAAGGCCGCAGCACGTGAGTGATCGTCTTCGTCTCTTCGCTGCCATTACTATTCTTTCCTTGTCGCTGACGCATGCGTCCCGCGCCGAAGAGTATCCGGCGCGGCCGATCAAATTGTTGGTGGGCGCGCCGGCCGGCGGCACCACGGATACGATCGCGCGCGCCATTTCCGAGCCGATGGCAGCCGCGCTGAAGCAGCCTGTTCTGATTGAAAACCGGCCAGGCGCTGGTGGCAATCTGGCCGCGGCCGCGGTCGCCAAGTCGACGCCCGACGGATATACGCTGCTGGTGAGCTTCAGCAGTCACACGATCAACGCGACGCTTTATCCAACCTTGCCCTACGACCCTGTCGCCGATTTCACCGCGATCACCATGGTGGCGAGGGTGACAAGCCTGCTGGTGGGACGTTCTGATCTGCCCGCAAGAGATCTCAAGGCGCTGATTGAACTGGCCCGGGCAAAACCGCACACACTGACAATTGGCATCGGCGGCATCGGTTCATCACTTCATCTCGCTGGAGAGAAATTCAAGCAGATGACGAACGTCGACCTCCTCAATGTTCCATACAAAGGCACCGCGCCGGCACTCACCGATCTCCTGGGCGGGCAGATCGATCTCATGTTCATCAGCCTGGTCACAGGTGCCGAGCAGGTCCGCGCGGGGAAACTGCGCGCCTATGGTGTCACGAGCGTACAACGGCAGCCATTATTTCCGGAGCTGCCGGCGATCGGAGAGACAGTGCCCGGATTTGAATCCAGCGCATGGTTCGGCGTGTTCGCGCCGGCCAACCTTCCCGATGCGATCACCGGGAAACTCAATGCGGTCATCGTTGGCGCTCTCGCAGAGCCGAAACTGCGCGAGCAGCTGAAAAATGAAGGCGCCACAAGCGTGGGCAATACGCCCAAGGAATTCGCGGCTTTTGTGCGCGAAGACATCGATCGCTGGGCGCCGCTTGTCAAATCATCCGGAGCGACGCCGAACTAGAGGCCGCGAGCAAGCCAGGGAAATGTCTCGTATGGACAAGCCTTTCGATACCGTCATAAAGAACGCTTGCGTTGTTCGCCCGAACAAGACCTCCGTCGATTGCCTCGATATTGCGATCAAGGATGGAAAGATCGTCCGGCTTGAGCCGGACATTCAGGCAGATCAAGCCAGGAAAATCGTCGATGCGAAGAACCGTCTGGCGTTCCCGGGTTGCGTCGATGCGCATATGCATATCGGTATCTATGCGCCGCTCGCCGAGGACGCGGTTTCGGAGAGCAAGGCCGCCGCAATGGGCGGCGTCACCTCAAGCCTGAATTATCTGCGTACCGGCCATTATTACCTCAACCGGGGTGGCCCTTATCGCGAGTTCATGCCCGAAGTGTTCAAGCAGTCGGACGGACGATTCTGGGTCGACTACGGTTTCCACATTGCGCCGATCGAGGCCGGGCACATCGATGAAATGGAGCAGCTGGTCACGGACCATGGGGTGACCTCGTTCAAGATCTTCATGTTTTATGGCGGTTACGGGCTGCACGGCCGTTCGTCCCAGCAAAATGATTTTTTGATGATCGGTCCCGACGAGCGTTACGACATCGCGCATTTCGAATTCATTATGCGTTCTGCGCAGCGCTTGACTGAAAAATTCCCCGGTCACGCTGCCCACATTAGTGTGAGTCTGCACTGCGAGCTCGCGGAAATCCTCAATGCGTATACAAAGATTGTGGAACGCGAAGGCAAGCTGACCGGCTTGCATGCCTACAGCGCCGCGCGCCCGCCGCATTCCGAGGGTCTCGCCATCTGGATCGCCTCCTATCTGGCGAATGAGACAAACTGTGTGAACATCAATCTGCTGCACCTGAGCTCACGCAAGGCGGTGGACGCCGCGTGGACCATGCAGCAGGTTTTTCCGCATATAGCGTTCCGCCGCGAAGTGACAGTCGGCCACCTTCTGCTCGATACCGACTGCGAATGCGCGGTGCATGCCAAGGTCAATCCGCCAATCCGCCCCCGCGAGGACGTTGAAGCGCTGTGGCAGGCCGTGCTCGACCGCAAGATCGACTGGATTGTCAGCGATCATGCCTGCTGCTCGGCCGAGCAGAAGTGGTCAAAGGACGATCCAGCCAACATCTGGCTGGCCAAATCGGGATTTGGCGGAACTGAATATCTGCTTTCAGGCGTTCTGAGCGAAGGCAGCAGGCGTGGGATGTCCTACAATCACATGGCCGAGCTTTTGAGCTGGAAGCCGGCGCAACGCTTCGGGCTGCCGAGCAAGGGGGACATCGCTCCAGGCTATGACGCTGATATAGCGATCGTCGATCCGCACGAAAGTTTCGTGGTGCGCGCCGCCGAATCTCAATCCGAACAAGGCTACTCACCCTTCGAAGGCATCGAACTCCGCGGCCGCGTGAAAAGTACTTTTTTGCGAGGCGACCTCGTGTTTGACAACGGGAATGTTGTCGGGCCGGCTCGCGGCAAATACCTGCGGAGGTCAGAAGCCGTTCTAACGCGATGAGATTCTTCTATGTCCGCCGCGTTACGCGAACCCGGTAAGCCATGAGTGTGGTCGTCAGTGCACCCACCGCGGAATTCGAAACGCAACTGCCTTTGCTCATTATCGGGGCCGGCGCGGCCGGATTGTGTGCCGCGCTTGCGGCGAAAGAAGCCGGTGCCGACGCGATTGTCATTGAGCGCGATGCGGTGCCGGCAGGATCGACAGCACTCTCGGCAGGCCTGATTCCGGCTGCGGGAACGCGATTTCAACGCACCAAAGGAATCGACGATAGTCCGCAACGTTTCGCCGCCGACATCCAGCGGAAAGCGAACGGCGAGGCGGATCCCGCCGTTGTTGAGGCTGTCGCGCGCGGGGCGGGGCCGTTGATCGAATGGCTGGCGGACCGGCACAGGCTACCCTTCGACCTCGTCGATAACTTCACCTACCCGGGTCATTCGGCCTTGCGCATGCACGGTTTGCCGAGCCGCACGGGCCAGGAACTCATTGATCGGCTGCGCAACGCCGCCGAGACGAATGACACCGTGATCCTGACGGAACGTGTCGTCGAGCGCCTTTTCGCCGAGCCCGACGGCCGCATCCGTGGCGTCGACATCATGCACCGTGATGGCACGCACGAGCTGGTGGGGTGTGATGCGTTAATTCTCGCCTGCAACGGCTTCGGCGGAAATCCGGACCTTGTGCGTCGCTATATTCCGGAAATGGCCAGCACGCTCTATTTGGGCCATCCCGGAAATCGTGGCGACGCTGTTATTTGGGGCGACAAGCTCGGCGCATCGCTTTTGCGTCTTGGGAGCTATCAGGGCCACGGCTCGGTGGCGACGCCGCACAATATCCTGATCAGTTGGGCGGTCATCATGCAGGGGGGCATCCAGATCAATTGCGACGGCTACCGATTTAGCGACGAAACGCGCGGCTACTCGGAGCAGGCCGCCGAAGTGCTGAGACAGCCGGGTGGATTTGTCTGGGACGTATTCGACGAGCGAATCGCCAAGGTGGCGCGTCAGTTCGAGGATTTCCGTGAAGCCGAACGTGCCGGTGCGATTCTTACCCTCGATACGCTCGCCGAGCTCGCAGAGGCCATGCACGTCCCCGCCGCAACCTTTGCTACCGAATGGAGGGACGTTGAAAACCTGAAATTGGCCGGCGGCCGTGATCGCTATGGCCGCGAATTTCTCGCGGAACAGTCGTGCAAGCCGCCGTACCATGCGGTTAAGGTGACAGGGGCTCTCTTCCATACCCAAGGCGGGCTTGCGGTCGACTCAAGCGGCCGAGTCAGGCACAACAGCGGAACAAAATTTCCTAACCTGTTCGCGGCCGGAGGGGCGGCAGCTGGCGTGTCGGGTTCAAATGCAGCGGGTTATTTGTCTGGCAATGGCTTGTTGACGGCCATTGTTCTCGGCTACTTGACGGGAAATGCCGCTGCCGGGCAAATGTTGCGATGATGTGGTTCGCCCGCGCAATACAAAGAGGCGGGGTCGACCAGGCGCCGGTAGCTCAGCTGGATAGAGCACCAGACTTCGAATCTGGGGGTCAGGGGTTCGAATCCCTTCCGGCGCGCCATCGAATTCTTCAAGATTCTGGTCCTTTATGAGCGAGGCCAGCGTTGTGTGTTCGGTGCGAGAATGTGTTGTTTAGGCGCGCCGGCCAATCGCGTGATCTTCGTCAATGAATGGCCTTGGGGCGGCTGGTAGTGGGAAGCCGCTGATTTCGCACGAGCCCGGTTGGAGTCGTGCTAAAAGCAGCGACACAGAGCAAACGGACCCGGGAATGGATCAGTGACCCGCGATCGTAAAGACCTTTCCAGCTCCGACCAGACCACCACCATTATAGAACTGTCGATCCGGCTGGGGGCTCTTGCCCTGCTGCTTTACTGGTCTTTTCTTCTTGTTCAGCCATTCATTTCAATTGTCATCTGGAGCGCGGTTTTGACCGTTGCTCTTTATCCCGTTTTTGAGTGGATTTCATTTCGACTCGGAGGACGCCGTCGATTGGCGGCAACGCTGACGACGATTTTAAGTCTGCTGGTTATTATCGGGCCGGCGACGTGGCTCGCACTGGGCTTGATTGACAGTTTTCGGGCGATTTCCGACCAGCTCGATCCATCCATCCTGAGGATACCGCCGCCCGCAAATTCGGTAAAGGAATGGCCGTTGATCGGCGAACCAATCTATCAGTTCTGGGAACTGGCATCGACCAACTTCAGCGCCGCCCTCGCCAAGATTGTCCCTCAGCTGAAACCACTGGGCGGCAGGCTGCTTCGCGTCGGTGCGGATACTGGCCTCGGCACTATCAAATTCCTCGTTTCGATCGTCATCGCGGGATTTCTTTTCTTGCCGGCGCCGGCAATCGTTGGTGCCGTCAAAAGGCTTGCACGCCGGCTCAACCCGGCGCGTGGCGAAGAATTCGCGGATCAAGCCGCCGCGACCATTCGCGCCGTTTCGCGCGGCGTCATCGGCATTTCGGTTCTGCAGGCCTTGCTGGCCGGCATAGGTCTGATGGCGGCCGGCATTCCCCAGGCCAGCTTGATCACGTTTGCCGTGCTGGTTTTCGGAATACTCCAGATTGGACCTTCGGTGGTTCTGATCCCGGTCATCATTTGGAGCTGGACGCTGTTGGACAGCACAACGGCGCTTCTGTTCACGGGATACATGGTGCCGGTCAATCTGCTCGACAATATATTGAGGCCCATCGTCATGGGCCGCGGCCTGAAAACCCCCATGCTGGTCATTTTGATTGGTGTCATTGGCGGCACGCTCGCCTACGGCATCACGGGACTCTTCCTCGGCCCCATCATTCTGGCGGTTATATGGGAGCTTCTCGTCGCCTGGATCAGGGAAAGCGAAAGGTAGCGTTGCCCGCTTTGGCTCCGCATCCTTCCTGATCGGGTCGCCAAAGGCGATCGTCGTTGAGCAACGTCCAGGCCTCAGCCTTTAACCGGATTGAGAAGCAAGTTCATCCACGCTTCGTGGCATGCGGCTTTATTTTTTTACATTGCACGCGCAAATTGTTTTTCTTGCGTGATGCGCACGAAGATGGCAGCGCAAATTTTCCAGGTGAACTCTGCTGTAAAAAATCAAATTTGATTCTTTTTTGGCGAGGATCCTTCGTGAAGGTATCACAGGCCAGCATGATGGTGTCATCAAACCGCGGCGAGTGATCTCGTCATCGAATGATCACGATGCTCTCATCGAAAGACCACTTTCAACGAACAAAATTTTTTTTAACGGGATGGAATAAATTGCCAAAAACAGTAAAGGGGCGACGCCATGAAGAAATCCACGATCGGAGATTTTGACTTCGCCGGTAGCATTCATCAGATCGGCCTGGACAGCCTGCAATCATTTTTCCATCACGGAGGGGGCGGCCATCATCCAGACCCGGCGCCCGGCGTCAACTTTCGCTCTGTCGACGGGTCCAATAACAATCTTGCGGATCCCGCCATGAACCAAACCGGCACCGACTTTGCCCGGGTGGGTCCGGCGAATTTCTCCGACGGAATCAGTGCAATGACACCGGGGCCGAATCCCCGCGACATCAGCAACATTCTTGTGGCGCAGGGGGATACCGGAGAGGACGGCCCGCATTTGATGGACGACAACGGCGTTGCGCTATCAGGCATGATGTATGCGTGGGGTCAGTTCGTCGATCACGATCTGGATCTGGAAAAAGGGGGCACAACCACGGATATCTCGATCACAGTCCCGGCTAATGATGAGTTTCTGCCGCCAGGCAGCACCATTCCCTTGACGCGAGTAGCCATCGATCCTGCGACCGGTGTTCCCGGACACCCAGCAACTGCCATCAACACGATCACAGGTTGGCTGGATGGATCACAGGTATACGGATCCGACGCTGCCACCGCAGCGAGCCTGCGGACAGCGGACGGTCATATGAAAACGTCGGCAGGAAACAACCTGCCGATTGATCCGCAATCCGGAATGTTTATGGCCGGCGACGTGCGGGCACAGGAGAATCCCGATCTTACGGCGCTGCAAACCTTGTTTGTGCGCGAGCACAATTACCAGGTCGATCAACTGCATAATGAACATCCGAACTGGAGCGGCGACAAGTTGTATGAGATGGCCAAAGCCATCACCACGGCTGAGATGGTCAACATCACCTATAGCGAGTTCCTGCCGCATCTGTTGGGCAAGGATGCGATTGACCCGTACCACGGCTATGATCCCACGGTAGACGCGCGGATCACCGAAGAGTTTGAGGGTGCCGCCTATCGCTTTGGTCACTCCATTGTCTCCGACGAAATCAGCGCAACCAGCAATATAGGCGCCTTCACGTCGGAGCAGACGCTGGCGGAATCGTTCTTTGAAGATCCGGCGACTTTCGCTGCTACGGGCGCAGATGGTCTGCTTCGGCATCTGTCAGGAGACCTGGCGAATCCGCTGGACACCCACCTTGTCGATGGCTTGCGGAACCTGCTGGTCGATCCCCCGGACGGCGTCGATCTGGCGGCGATCAATATCCAGCGTGCCCATGATCTTGGGTTGGGTACACTGAACGAGACCCGAGTGGCGCTGAAACTAACGCCATACAGCAGCTTCGATCAAATCAGCTCTGATCCGGAGACAGTAGCGGCGCTCGAGAAAGCCTATGGTTCCGTCGATGCCATCGATCTGTGGACTGGTGGATTGGCGGAGGATCATGTTGCAGGAAGCGTCATCGGACCCACCTTCGGCAAGATCATCGGCGATCAGTTCACTGCATTGCGCGACGGTGATCAGTACTATTTCGAGAACCAGGGTTTCGATAGGCAGACCCTGAATGAGATCAAGGGCACCACCCTGTCAGACCTGATCATGCGCGACACTGATACCACAGCGATGCAGAGTGATGCTTTCGTCGCCACCGAGCGGCACAGCGGCACTTTGGGAGGGGTAGACCCGACCGGACAAGAGGCTGCCGACGGTATGGCGCAACTTGTGGTCGGATCCCCGGGCAAGGATAACCTGACCGGCGGAGATTTGAATGACACGTTGGTGGCAGCGCGCGGCCACATGACCATGACCGGTGGTGATGGTGCTGACACTTTTGTCATCGGGCAAGGCCGCATCAACGCGACGATCACCGACTTCCAGCTCGGGGTCGATAAGCTGAACTTCGAGAATGCCGGCAAGCTGGACTACCGACATGTTCAGGTTCGGCAGGATCACGGCAACGTCGTCGTCGCGGTCGGTGATGATCACGTCGTGTTGCAGGGCGTCAACTTGCACCAACTGCATTCGCATGATCTCAGCAACTTGCTTGTTTAACTGAACTGGGAGCTTTTTTTGAGCGCACCGAAATAAGGGGTGCCACTGCAAATCAGTGATGGGGGAGCATGCTGTCTCTCGACGGCGACGACCCAGTTGCGATTCAGTTGCGCGCAAGCCGACGACGATTGGCAGGCGTGGCGGTTTTCAGCGGCGTGGTCAATCTGCTGACGCTGTCCGGCTCGATTTACATGCTGCAGGTGTACGATCGTGTGATCCCGAGCCGCAATGTGGCGACGTTGCTCGGGCTGTCGGCGATCGTGGTCGTCGCCTATGTGTTGCAAGGTTATTTCGATGCGCTCCGCGGCCGCATGCTGGCGCGGATTGGCGCCCTGTTCGACGCTGAGTTGCAGCCTCAGATTTACTTTGCCCTGGTCTCGCTTCCGCTGCGGGGAACAAAGCCAATCCTGGCTCAGCAGCCGCTGCGTGATCTCGACCAGGTGCGCGCATTCCTGTCGGGTTCCGGGCCGACCGCATTTCTCGACATGCCGTGGGTTCCGCTGTTCCTGATTCCACTGTTCCTCTTTCATCCGGCGATTGGCATCGTCGCGACGTGCGGGGCGGCGGCCATTATCGCCGTGACGTTGTTGACCGAATATCAATCGAGAAGTGCGGCGAAAGTATCGACGGAAGGCAACGTTCAGCGGCAGCTCCTGGCAGACGCTCTGCGCGAAAACGCGGACGTCATCCGCGCTCTCGGCATGACAGGGCGCTGGGCGGGCCGGTGGGCGCTGACAAACGAGCACTACATCCACCACAATACGTGCCTCTCCGACGTCTATGCGAATCTTGGTTCCGCGGCCAGGATATTGCGGTTCGTTTTGCAATCGGCGGTGCTTGGGGTCGGCGCCTATTTGGTGGTGGTGGACCAGGCATCTGGGGGCATCATGATCGCGTCCGCGGTCATGATGGGTCGCGCACTGGCGCCAGTTGAGATTGCGCTAACGAACTGGAAGCAATTCGTTGCGGCACGAGAGGGGATTGGCCGCTTGCGCGCGGTCCTCAAGGTTACTGCCGCGCCGGCGACGCCGGCGGTCATCCTGCAACGGCCCCACCGCAACCTGACAGTCGAGGGCCTCAGCGTTGTCGTGCCCGGCACGGAGAAAATGGCCGTGTCCCAGCTGTCCTTCGAGCTAAGAGCTGGACATGGATTGGCGCTTCTCGGGGCCAGCGCTGCCGGAAAATCTTCGCTGGCGAAAACTTTGGTTGGCGTCTGGCCGGCCGCGACGGGCACGGTACGCCTCGACGGCGCGCCAATCGATCGCTGGGATTCCGACGACCTCGGGCGGTACATCGGTTACCTTCCGCAGGATGTGTCCCTGTTCGATGGGACGGTTGCGACGAACATCGCGCGTTTCGATGACGCGGCGACATCGCAGGCCATTCTGGAAGCTGCGCGGGTGTCGGGCGCTCACGACATGATCTTGCGCCTGCCGGATGGCTATGACACCCGGATCGGGGAACGCGGTACCTCATTGTCGGCCGGACAGCGGCAGCGAATTGGTCTGGCGCGGGCCGTATTCGGGCGCCCCTTTCTGATTGTCCTCGACGAGCCAAACGCCAATCTCGATGCCGACGGCGAGAATGCACTCGTCAGCGCGATTGAAACCCTGCGGAACGAGCAGAGCATCGTGATCGTCATCTCGCATCGGCCCAATGCGTTGGCAGCGTTGAACATGACGATGGTCATTTACGGCGGGCGATTAGTCTCGTTCGGACCGCGCGAAGAGGTCTTCGCTCGTGTCGCGCAGTCGGCCCTTCGCAGCGGA
>Ga0207683_10005845_pt1 | contig 10550 bp, 12 predicted proteins | sample KBSM73metaG_FD_184333 | JGI IMG/M metagenome (GOLD analysis project Ga0207683, IMG submission 184333) | Miscanthus rhizosphere microbial communities from Kellogg Biological Station, Michigan, USA - KBS M7-3 metaG (SPAdes) (version 2) | ecosystem: Host-associated > Plants > Roots > Rhizosphere >...
ACGTTTTAATTCCTTGACGCGACGACAGACCGCGCAGACCTGATGCGATCTGCCGCCGCGTTGCGAACTCAGGCCGTTTGAGAGCTTGTCTGAGCTTTCTTTATGAACTCGAGCAAATCAGCATTGATGAGATCCTTGTGAGTCGAGCACATACCATGCGGTAATCCCGGGTACACCTTGAGTGTGGCGCCCTTCACAATCTTGGACGACACAAGCGAAGTAATAGCAATCGGTACGACCTGATCATCATCGCCATGCATGATGAGTGTCGGAACGTCGAAATTCTTGAGATCTTCAGTGAAGTCAGCCGATTGTGTGAAAGCGTAGACGTTTGGGAAACCAGCTAACAACGACTGCAGAACGAAACTATCGCGCAAGCCTTCAGAGACTTTTGCTCCTGGCCGGTTGAAGCCGTAGAACGGGATGCTAAAGTCTTTGAAAAACTGTGCGCGGTCGGCCCGTATGCCGCCGAGCAACTGATCGATCGCCTCCTTTGGAAGCCCATTAGGATTCGCTTCAGTCTTCACCAACAATGGCGGGATCGCACTAATCAGCACCACCTTAGCCACGCGCTTTGTACCGTAGCGTCCGACATAGCGTGCTACTTCGCCGCCACCGGTCGAGTGTCCGACATGAATTGCTTTCTTAAGATCAAGCGCCTCAACGAGTGCCGCAAGGTCATCGGCATAGGTGTCCATGTCGTTGCCGTTCCAAGGTTGACTTGAGCGGCCATGGCCACGGCGATCGTGGGCAATGCAGCGATAGCCATTCGAGGCAAGGAAGTACATCTGGTCCTCAAAGGCGTCCGCCGTCAGTGGCCAGCCGTGACTGAAGACAATCGGTTGTCCGGTGCCCCAGTCCTTATAGTAAATCTGCGTTCCATCCTTCGTTGTGATAGTGCTCATAAGATTCTCTCCTTTCTGTTGTGCCGTTCTCGAAGGTTTAAGATGTCAGAATTGCGGCCGGCTTAACGGCTATTGCTTTTGAGAAGCAGCGGTTGCGCGTTGCAGCGTCGTTCCCCGGACCTGACTTGTGGACCGGCTGACCCAATCTTCGAAGTGCGTCTCGCCAAGTTGCGCATCATTGTCCGGGACAAGGCTGCGCTCGCTCAACTCGGTGCCGAAGTATTTTGCGTGTGGATCAGCGATTACCTCGCGCGGATCGTTGCGCGCGCTTAGCGCTTGTCGGATCAGCTCGTCGAAACGGAACTGTTCTGGTCCACCAACTTCAACTACGCCATTTAAAGGTGAACCAGTAGCCACTTCGCAAACCGCGGTGGCAACATCGTCGGCGGCTATAGGCTGGAATAGCACGGGCGGAAGGTGAACACTGTTTCCACTGGTAGCTTCGTCAGCGATGCGGTTTACGAACTCGAAGAATTGAGTCGCATGAATGATTGAGTAGGGGATCGAACCTTCCTTGATCAGGTTCTCCTGGTGGGGGGTCATCGCAGGTTCCTCGAGCAGCGGGCTGACTGGCTGGCCGCCACTGTGCGAGGACAGCCTTTGCGTAGCCTTAAGGTCGGGCCAGCCCACGCCGACCGGCATCGTCGAACGTCGATGCCGGACGCCGTCGCGCGTCGCGCGGCCTCACGGCGCGGAGGCCGGGACGCACACGGCCTGGTCGCCGCAGAAGGCGACGGCGCCGCCGACGATCGTGGCGATCACGGTCATCGCGCGGATCTCGTCCGGCGTCGCGCCGCCGGTCAGGTCGCCACTGAGGATCGTGACGTCCCCATAGGTGCCGATGGCCAAATGGCCGCGCTTCGCCTCGTCCCTCAGCGCGTAGGCCGCGTCGAGGGTCACGGCACGCAGCCCTTGCTCTGCGGTGAGCAGCTGCGAGGCCATCCAGGCGGGCGGCTCCGGGTACGTCCGGCCGCGGGGGTCCATGCCTCCGGCGATCTGGTCCACCGGGCGGCCGATGTCGTCGGTCAGTTTGAAGTCCGGAAGGATCCACGGCATGTCCGTAGCCGCCGCAACGTGCAACCCGGCGTCCGCGAAGTCTTTCCAGCGGGTAAGCCACGCTGTGTCCCCGCCCAGGTCCGCCAGACTATCCGGTCCACCCAGCCAGTCGGCGACGGCGGTGTCCAGGTGGATCACGGTCGGGACATTCATGGCGACCATCCTGGCGAGCTGGGCATCGGTCACCTGGATGTTGTGCTCGATCCGGTGGCGGAGCGGGTTCGGCCCGTTCGGGCCGATCGCGGCCTCGAACGCGTCGAGGGCCATCTCCTGGGCCTCCTTGCTGAAGGCGTGGATCGAGACCTGCCAGCCGGCCTCGTTCGCAGCGGCGACGGCGGCGTTCAGCTCGTCCGTGTCCCACAGGAGATCGAGCGTGAAGCCGGTGTCGAGATGGATCTTCACGCCCTGGACGCGGAGCCGGGCGGTGATCGGGCCGGGTTCGCGGTCGGCGTACCAGTTGCCGAAGTGCTCGCCGCCTGGCTCCGGCGCGTTGAGCGCGAGGTAGGCGTCCACGCGAATCGGCAGCTGGGCGTTGGCCGCGAGCTGTTCCAGCTCATCGAGCCTCTCCCGGTTGACCCACTGCTCGGAGATCGAGGTCCAGCCGCGGCTGAGGGCCGCATCCATGGCGTCCGCCGCGGTGGGGAGTCCGTAACGGCCCCGATCCCCGATCCAGTGGGCGTGGGCGTCGATGAATCCCGGGTATGCGACGTTCCGACCGATGTTCATGACCGGCACGTGCTCGCCGGCAAGCGCCAGCACCTCGTCCCTTTGACCGACCGCGGCCACGGTCCCGTCCTCGATGAGGATGGCCTCCGCGACGGACGGCTCGTCCATGGTGACGATCCTGCCGACGATGACGAGGGACTCGGACAATGCTGCGCTCGCGGTCGGGGTGCGCGCCGGCGAGTCGCTCGCCGATGACCTCGGCGACGTCGGGGAACTCGTGCTGCTCGGGGTGCAGCCGGTGACGAGGGCGAGCACGACCAGCGCAGCCGACCGCACCGCTGGAACCCGGGTGCGGTGGGTGACCCGAGGCATCACGGCACCTTCCTTGGACGTGGGACACGCGGGCGGCCTGGGCGGCCGCCCGCGGTTCGCCCTACGGGGCGAAGGTTGCCGAGGTGACGAAGGCGTGCATCTCGTCGATGACATGCTGCGGCGTTGCCGCGTAGTACGCCAGATCGAAGGCCACGAGCTGGCCGTCCACGTTCACGATCCAGAACTCGTCGATCTGACCCGGGGCCTGGTGGTGCCGGAAACAGGGCGCTGCGGGGCTCACCACCGGATTCGCCCAGGTGCAGAACTGGGTTTGGTCGCAGCGGTTGAACACGGCGTCGTCCGGCACATGGAGGGTGATCGACTTCCCGGCGTGCCCGCTCACCGTGAACTCCGCCGGCGCCGAAGCATCGCGAGACGCCTGGGCGGCCAGGGCTGCCACGAGTGCATCGAGCGATGCGGCGTGGGTGGCTGGCAGCGTCGAGGCCCAGTGGCACGGGTCCGCTGGCACGTACCAGAGGTCGCTTTCGGTGAAGCCGAGCACCCCGGCGCCCTCGGGCGGGTCCCCGCCGGTGTGGTTCCAGATGAGGGCTCCATCTTCGTCGTACCAGCCCGGAGTCGAAATGGAGATCGTGGTCGCCACGCCCGGTGTCCCGGCAAAGACGTACGGTCCCTGGAGGCCTCCTCCAACGGAAGCCGACGGCTCGGCGGCGGACGGCGCGGCGGACGGCTCGACGGAGGCCGATGGCGACGGGGTTGCTGCGGTGCCCGGCCTGGACGGAGCCGGTGAACCGAGGAGCCTGGCGCCGAGGATCACGGCGACCACGATGGCCGCCGCGCCGGCGAACCCAAGGATCTTGCTCACGGTTGGTGTCCTCCGCGCCGGCCACCAGCTGACACGGCGCCGTGGGGTCGACTCCACGCGGTCCAGCACCGCCGCCGCAATGCGGCTGGCGTCCTCGTGCCGATCCTCATGGAGCCACGACCGGATGGCGCGGGTGACGTCCCGGTCGGGGGCGTTGAAATCGCTCATCGCGCCACCTCCCGGGTCGTCGGCTGCGCATCGGCGATCAGCGCCGAGCGCAACTGCCCCGTCGCGTAATGCAATCTCGAGCCCACCGTCCCGACCGGCGCGCCGACGATCTCGGCGACCCGATCGAGCGGCAGGTCCAGGTAGTGATGGAGGACCACCACCGTTCGATGGTTCAGGGAAAGGCTCCGGAAGGCGCGCTCGAGCTGGTCGCGATCGACGACCGCGCTCACGCCATCGACCACCATCGGTTCGTCAACCGACAGCAGCCGCAGGTTTGGCGCCCAGCGGCGGGATTTCCGGCCCTCGGCGTAGCAGGCGCGCACGAGTAGCCGGTACGACCAGGCATCGAAGCGGGCCGGGTCGCGGAGCTGGCGGAGGTCCTGCCAGACGTTCAGCAGCGCCTGCTGCGTCGCGTCCTCGGCGAGGTCGATGTCGCTCAGGATCCGGTGCGACACCGCGAGAAACCGATCCGCGAGGGCATGGACCAGGTCGGCAAACGCCTCCTGATCGCCGCCTTGTGCACGTCTCACGAGATCGGTGTCCATGCCCCTCCCCAGGGTGGTCCGCGCCGGATCGCTCCGACGCTACAACCCGTATGGGAGCCGGGATGCTGGTTTTCTTCGATTCCGCGAGAAATCGGGCGGATTGCCGCACCTGGCGCGCCGCGGGCGCGTCTCACCGCCGAGGCGTAGGGTGGCAGTCGGCATCGACAGGAGGAGCAGCGCGATGGCCGATCGCAAGGGACCCTCGTTCGACAAGTCGCCGCCGGCGCTGGTGGAGCGCTTCGCGGCCGTCATGGACCGCTATCCGGACGCGGAGCGGAAAAAGATGTTCGGCTACCCGGCCGCGTTCGTCGGCGGCAACATGGCGACCGGCCTGTTCGCGGATGCGTGGGTCGTCCGGCTGCCCGACGACGAGATCGAACCGGCGAAGGCCCGCGGCGCCGGCCCGTTCGAGCCGATGCCGGGCAAGCCGATGAAGGCGTTCGTCTCGATCCCGAAGGGCGACATCGCGGACGACGCGGCGATCAACGCCTGGGTCGAGCGCGGCCTTGCGCACGCGCGGTCGATGCCGCCCAAGAAGTGAGCGAGGCCGACCGACGGACGACCTGTTGATGCTTCTCGCCGGCGTCGCTGTGGCGGCGGTGCTGGGCTGGCTGACCGGGCGGCTCGCCCGCGGCAGCGGCCCGCCGAGCATGCCGCTGGGCGCGGAGAGCCGCGACACGTTCTGGCGGAGGACGCTGCCCTGGCCGACGGGCGTCCAGGAGGACGACGAGATCGCGTGGCACGTGCCGCGCGACGACCCACCCATGCCGGCGTCAGCCGCGCCGTCGTCGACGCCGGGTCAGCCGGTTCCACCCACGCACCCGCAACGAAGGCTCGTTGGCCGCTGACGGGAAATGAGTCCGCCCGCGATCGGTCAGGATCGGAGCGCCGCATTCGTTGCATGAATGGAGGTGCCACGATGAAGTACGTGCTCATGTTCTGCTCCGACGGCGCCGACACCGAGCGGTTCGCCCGGATGTCGGACGAGGATCGATTGGCGCAATACGAACGTGTGGCGCGCTGGTTTGCGGACAATCGCTCGAAGATCACGGGCGGCAACCAGCTCGGTTTCCCGACGAACGCGACCACTGTGCGCTGGTCCGCCGACGAGACCCCGCTCGTGACCGATGGGCCGTTCCTGGAGGGCAACGAGGTCATCGGCGGCTACGCCGAGATCGACGTCGCCGACCTCGACGAGGCGCTCAGGATGGCCAAGGCCTGGCCGCCCCGTGGTGCCGTCGAGATCCGGCCGGTGCTTGGCTGAGGGGCGGGCCGGATCGGCCGACGAGGCGCTCGCGCGGGTTTTCCGCGACGAGGCGGCGCGCCTCACCAGTTCGGTCGTCCGCTTGATCGGCGACTTTGGCGTCGCCGAGGAGATCGTCGGGGACACGCTCGTGATCGCCATCGAGCGATGGCGCCGCGACGGCATCCCGGAACGCCCCGGGGCCTGGCTGACCACGACCGCGAAGCGGCGGGCGATCGATCGACTGAGGCGAGACGCGACCTATGCGAGGAAGCTGGCCGACATCGACCGGGGCGGCGAGATCGGGCCTGACGAGGTGGATGACCGGCTTCGCCTGATCTTCACGTGCTGCCATCCGGCGCTCGCACCCAATGCTCGGGTCGCGCTGACACTGCAGGCCGTCCTGGGCTTCACGACGAGCGACATCGCGACGGCCTTCGTCGCTTCGGAGGCCGCCATCGCCCAACGACTCTCACGGGCTCGACGGAAGATCACGGAGGCGCGCATCGCCTATCGGATGCCTGCCGACGATGAGCTCCCGGAGAGACTTGCGAGCGTCCTTGCCGTGCTCTACCTCGCGTTCAACGAGGGCTACCTGTCCTCTCGCCCCGCCGCGCCATTCCGGCGAGATCTCGCGGAGGATGCGGCCTGGCTCACCGAGGGGCTCGCAAACCTCATGCCGCGAGAGCCTGAGCCTCTCGGCCTCCTCGCCCTGATGCAACTCAACCTGGCGCGATCGTCGGCGCGCTTCGACGCGGCCGGACGGATCGTGCTGCTTCGTGATCAGGACCGGGTCCGCTGGGATCGTGCGGCGATCTCATCAGCCATCGCGCTGCTTGAACGGGCAGGCGCGATGGGCCGGCCCGGCCCATACCAGGTCCAGGCCGCGATCGCGGCGTGCCATGCGGAGGCCGAAACGTGGGACCTGACCGACTGGGTCCAGGTTGTCCTCCTGTACGACGTCCTGATGTCGATGACCCCGACGCCGATCGTCCGATTGAATCGGGCGATCGCCCTGCGGGAGATTGCGGGTCCCGAGGCCGCCCTCGAGGAAGTCGAGGCGCTCGCCGGCGAGCTCGACGGATACCACCTCTTCCACGCGACGCGAGCCGAGTTGCTCAGGGACACCGGCGATCGAGAAACGGCCCGCGTGGCCGAGGCTGCGGCGCTCGACCTGACTCGCAACGAGGCCGAGCGGACCCTGCTGCAGGGGCGACTCCTGACGATGTGATGTCAGTCCCTGTTCGAGGCGACGGCGTCGTAGTCCGTGAAGATCACGTCCCCGTCCACGAGATACGGTCGATATGCCGCCTCGAACGCGGCCACCGCGGCCGACTCGCTGTGGGCGGTCTGGGCCGCTTCGTCCGCGAAGATGAAGAGGTGGAGGAACCGGGTTGGGTCGTCCTGTCGCTGCCAGGCGACGTACATCCGGGTTCCGGGCTCGTTCGCCCCCACGTACTCGACGAACGCGCTGATCTCCTGCTTGACCCGGTCGACGCCGTCGGCGGCGACACGATAGTCGGCCGTCTGGTAGATCGCCACGATTGCGCTTCCTCGGACATGCATTGGGGGACATTCAAGCCATCGCTTGAATGATGCTGCGGCCGGGATGCTATTGTCAAACGAATGCTTGAAGATCAGCTGCTCGACCGGGCGTACGCGGCCCTCGCCGACCCGACCCGTCGGACGATCCTCCGGCGCCTGCGAGAGGGCGACGCCCGCATCACGGACCTGGCGAAGCCTCTCCCGATGACGTTCGCCGGCGTGTCCCATCACGTGGGCATCCTCGAAGCCGCCGGACTCGTCCAGCGAGAGGTGCGGGGTCGCGAACATTGGCTCTCGGCACGACCGGAGGGCCTGGAGACAGCCGAGGCGTGGATCGCCGATCAGACGGCATTCTGGTCGGATCGCGCCGAGGCCCTTGCGGCCCGACTCGAGCGGCGGTCTCGATGAGCGATCCGATCCGAGCGGTGGCGATCGTCCGGTATGTCCTGCCGGCGCCGCCCGAGGTGGCCTACGACGAGTGGCTGGATCCCGAGGCGCTCGCCGAGTTCATCACGCCGGCGCCGGCGCGAACGGGCCGGATCGAGATCGAGCCTCGGCTGGGCGGAGCGCTCAGGCTCGAGATGGTGGACGAGGAGACGCTGGTCGAGATCAGGGGCGAGTTCCTGGAGCTCGACCGACCGAACCGGCTTCGCTTCACGTGGCAGTCGACCCTCGGCGGCGGCTTCGACAGCGTGGTGACGGTCACGTTCGAGCCATCCGGCGCGCGCGAGACGACGATGACGATCGAGCACGCGCGGCTCCCGCCGGCCTGGCGAGGCGACCACGAGGCCGGCTGGACGCGCATCGCGTCCCAGTTGGAGGCGAGGATGCGCAGGGGCGCATAGCGTGTGTTCAGATGAGGGATGGTCGGGGCGGCGGGATTTGAACCCACGACCTTATCGTCCCGAACGATACGCGCTACCAAGCTGCGCCACGCCCCGACCGAGGTGCCCGGACTGCCGAGCCCGGGCATGATAGCAGCCGACCGGCCGAATCGGACACCGGGGCTCGGGTGATTGCGTCGCCCGACTGTGAGTCAGGAATTCGAGCCCGAATGCCCACCGACGGCTCCCTTGAGGCAGGCGTGGAACTGACAGTCAGGAATGCGGCTCGAGCGCAAAGGAATCACGCGGTGAAGTGGGAACTCTGGACTCACCGTCAGGTGAGGTCCATGGGCCGGGTCACGGCTCGACCGTGGGCGGCTCGGCGGACGCTGGCGCGTCTGCCCCGGCCCCGCCGTCGCCGCGGAACCGCTCCCGGATCGGCACGACCGCGAGCGCCGCGAGCAGGAACGACACGGCCATCAGCCCGAACACGATCGGCAGCCCCGTCGCCTCGCCGAACGCCGCGATGATCAGCCCGTAGGCCGCGACCCACAGCGACCCGACCCCGAACGCCAGCGTGAAGTACAGCGAGAACGAGGCGTCGCGGATCTCGGGCGCAGCGATGTCGGCGAGGAGCGCCTGGAGCTGGGGGCTTTCCGCGAACGAGAAGAAGCCCATGACGACGATCCCCAGCCACAGCCCGGCGAGCGTCGGTCCGGCCAACAGGAACAGCACGAACCCGATCGCCCCACCGATGTACACGCCGATGATCACCGGCTTCCGCCCGACGCGGTCCGAGAGCCAACCGGCGACGAGCGGCATCGGCACCGAGAACACGATCAACGCCCCGTACATCGCGCCGTACGTCGACTCCGGCAGGAGCAGCACCTCGCTCAGATAGAGCAGCGCGAAGAGGTTCACGACGCCCAGGCCGCGCCCGCCGCCGCCGAGGATCGAGGCGAGGTAGACCCAGCGGTGGTCGGGGTCGGCGAGGACCTGGCGGAACGCCGCTCGGACGCTGCCGTGGGCGACCGCCGCCTCGCGGTCCGAGCCCGACTCGCGGACGAACAGGAGGATCGCCACTGCGATCACGATCGCCGGGATCCCGAAGATCACCACGACCGCCCGCCAGTCGAAGAGCGCGATCAGCGGCGCCCCGACGATCGCCACGATCACCGTACCGACGTTCCCGCCGGAGATGTGGGCGCTGATCGCGAAGCCTCGGCGGTCCTCGGGGAACTGCTCGGCGAGCAGGCCATTGCCGACCGGGTGCTGGGGCGACCCGCCGATTCGCGACGCGACGTTGAGCACCGCGAACGACGGAAACGTCTGGGCGAGCGCCTGGGCCGCGAAGCCACCGCCGAACAGGATCCCGCCGGCCCCGAGGATCTTCCGCCGCGAGATCATCCGGGTGAGCTTCGCGTAGCTGAGCTGGACGGCGCCCGACGCGAAGCTGCCCAGCGCGGCGAGCAGCGCGATCGTGTCGGCCGAGACGCCGAACTCGGCGATGATCCGGATGTAGACGAGCGGCAGCAGCACCGCCTGGGCGTGGTTGACCGCGTGGGCCATCGACAGCAGCCACAGCGTGGTGTTGGGGTTGATCGCCGCGGCCGACGGCGGCCGGGTCGATTCCGTCGGGGCGATCACGTCCTTCATCGTCGCGGATCGACGCCGCTCGCGTTGCATCGTCGCGCGCGATGGGGCATCGTTGGGCCACCGTCTACCCGCGGCTCGTCCGCCATCCGTCAATCCGCCTGCGCTCCGACGAGGTCCCGATGCCGAGCGTCCTCATCGTCGACGACGAACAGCACATCCGCCTCCTGATCGAGCAGGCGCTCGAGGAGCTCGAGGACGACGGCGTGGAGCTCCTGGCCGCGCCCGACGGCGAGGTCGCCCTCGACGTCGTCCGCAACCAGGCGCCGGACCTCGTCTTCCTCGACGTGACGATGCCGAAGCTCAACGGCTTTGACGCCTGCGACCGGATCAAGCACGAGCTGGGCATGACGAACACGTTCGTCTGCATGCTGACCGCGAAGGGCCAGGCCTACGACCGGGAGCGCGGCCTCGAGGCCGGCGCCGACCTGTTCATGACGAAGCCATTCGACCCCGACGAGCTGCTGGGGATCGCCCGCCGCGCCCTCCACCTCGATACGGGGGCGGAGTGATGGACGTCGACCTCGAGCGACTCGTCGTCCGCCATCGCAACGTCGCCCCGATGCTCTCGACGGTGCTCGGCGCGACGCATGCCGCCGTCCGGATCACCGACGCCGACGGCACCGTGATCCTCGAGCGCGAGGCCGGCGGCATCGGGACCGAGCGCTTCCCGATCCTCGTCGAGGGCGAGACCGTCGGCTGGGTGGAGGGCGATCGCGTCGCCCGGGCGGTCGCGGCGGTCTTCGGCTA